>Ga0105248_10007398_pt1 | contig 12051 bp, 11 predicted proteins | sample KBSS34metaG_FD_81524 | JGI IMG/M metagenome (GOLD analysis project Ga0105248, IMG submission 81524) | Switchgrass rhizosphere microbial communities from Kellogg Biological Station, Michigan, USA - KBS S3-4 metaG | ecosystem: Host-associated > Plants > Roots > Rhizosphere > Soil | place... | reverse complement strand
TAAATCAATAGTGTTTCGGCGGCCATAGCGAAGGGGAAACGCCCGGTTACATTCCGAACCCGGAAGCTAAGACCTTCTGCGCCGATGGTACTGCAAGGGTGACCTTGTGGGAGAGTAGGACACCGCCGGACTTCTTTGTGAGATGGCCATCCGTCCCAGCTGAAAAGCGGGGCCGGGTGGCCATTTCGCTTTAACGCACGTAGTTGCACAGACCAGGAGTCGACATGACCGATCCGTCCGATGGCACGGAGCGCCCGCGGCGGGCGAGCGGCGCCCGAGGCACAGGAGGATCCCGCCCAGGCGGTGCCGGCGGAACCGGTCGTGCCGACGCGGGTCGCGGCGCGGCACCGCGTCGCGATGGGACCGCCGCGCCGAAGCGCGAGTGGAAGCCGCGCGAGGGTGCAACTCCGCGTGACAATGCAGCTCCGCGTCGCGATGCCCCGAAACGTGATGGCGCTGGCGCGCCCAAGCGTGAGTGGAAACCCCGCGAGGGCGGCCCGAAACGTGACGCCGGCGCGGCGCCGAAGCGCGAGTGGAAGCCCCGCGAGGGAGCCGCCCCGCGCCGCGATGGCGCACCCGTTCGTTCCGGTGGACCGGCCCGCGCCGGTGGACCGGCCCGCACTGGTGGACCGGCCCGCACCGGCCGACCGCCGTCGGGTGCTGACCGACGGCCGCCACGCGCATCCGACGACGAGTCACGGCCGCGGCACGATGATCCCGAGATCCCCGACGAGGTTGAAGCCAAGCAGCTCGACAAGGTGGCGCGTGGTGAACTCCGCACCCTCAGCAAGGAGAACGCTGACTGGGTGGCCCGCCATCTCCTGATGGCCGGGCGCCTGATTGAGGACGATCCCGAGCTCGCCCACAAGCACGCGCTGGCGGCTGGACGACGGGCAGGCAGGATCGGCGTGGTGCGCGAAACCGTCGCCATCACCGCCTATGCGACCGGCGACTTCGCGCTCGCGCTTCGTGAACTGCGCACCTATCGGCGCCTGACTGGACGCAACGACCAACTGCCGCTCATGGTTGACAGTGAGCGCGGAGTCGGCCGACCCGATCGAGCCCTTGAGCTCGGCCGATCGGTTCCGCGGGCGGAACTCGACGTTCCCGTACAGGTCGAGCTCGCGATCGCCATGTCGGGGGCGCGCCTGGATCTGGGTCAACCGGAGGCGGCGCTGACCGAACTGCAGATCCCGCAACTCGACCCCGAGCGCGCATTCGCGTGGAGTCCCGCCCTGTTCGACGCCTACGCGACGGTGCTCGAGGAGCTCGGCCACGACGACGAGGCGGAGCAATGGTGGCAGCGCTCCGACCGGGCGATGATCGCGCTCGAGCAGGCCGCGATCCCCGAGGGCGAAGACACCGTTGAGATCATCGAAGAAGTCGTCGATGCGGATGACGACGTCGATGCGGCGGTGGAAGGAGATCCGGATGGCGCATCGCTCTGAGGCGCCGCCGACTCCGCTCGACGGGGTTGATCTGCTTCTCGCGGACCTGGATGGCGTCATCTACGCCGGTGCGGGTGCACTTCCATATGCCGTTGAGAGCATCAATCGGGCGCACGAGACGATCCGAGTCGGTTACCTGACCAATAACGCCTCACGAACAGATAGGACGGTCGCCAAGCATCTGACCGATCTCGGGCTCAGCGTGGCTCCCGATGACGTCGTGACGTCGCCGCAGGCGGCCGTTGCTTTGCTGGCCGATCTGGTCCCGGCGGGGTCGAGAGTCCTGGTGGTCGGGGGCGACGGTCTGGTCGACGAACTGCAGAAGGCCGGATTCGCCGTCACGCGATCGGCCGACGACGATCCGGCCGCCGTCATCCAGGGCTTCGCGCCCGAGGTGGGCTGGACCGACCTCGCCGAAGCGTCGTACGCACTGCAGGCTCGGCCGGGTCGCGACGAATTGCCCTGGGTCGCCACCAACACCGACTGGACGATTCCCCAGGCGCGCGGGATCGCGCCGGGCAACGGCACTCTGGTCTCGGCGGTGCACACCGCCGTTGGCCGGCTCCCGGTCGTCGCGGGCAAACCCGAGCGTGCGATCTTCGACTCTGCGGTGGCGCGCTTCGGGGCATCCAGCCCCTTGTTCGTCGGGGATCGGCTCGACACCGACATCTTGGGCGCGAATCGGGCAGGCATTCCGTCTGCGTTGGTGATGACCGGCATCGACCGCGCAAAGCAGGTGCTTGCCGTGCCCGAGGAGTCGCGCCCGAACTACCTGCTCGGTGACCTCCGCGAGCTGTTCGAGCCGTACCCGGCCGCGCAGACGGTCACCGAGAAGCGCAGCGGTGATGCGCTGGTCACCGTGGGGGGAGCGGTGGTCCGCATCCACGAGAACAGGATCGGGATCGAGAAGGCCGGTGGACGCTCGATCGACCTGCTGCGCGCGGGGGCGGCGGCGATCTGGAGCACCGGAGTTCCGATCTATGCGCTCGACGTCGACCCCGGCCTCTATTCTGAGTCGTGATGGATGACGCAGAGATCACCAGCGGATCGGATGCCGCCGCACCCGCGGTTGCCGGTGACGATGAGCCGAGCGCACTGCTGTCGCGGTTGCGCGTGATCGAGGATCAGCCGCTCGAAACGCGGGCCGAATCCCTGGCCCAGTTGCACGATGAATTGCGGGCGCAACTCGAAGCTGGGGACGCGGCGCGATTGCATGCCTGATACGGCATCCAACGCGAGCGATGGGGTCGGCGATGGTTCGATCAGGCTCGATGCCGCACTGGTGCAACGCGGTCTCGCCCGTTCGCGGGCCCTTGCCGTCGAAGCGGTCGCCGGCGGTCGGGTCACGGTCGACGGCAGGCAAGCCCTCAAGGCCTCGCTGCGCGTGCCACCGGATGCCGAACTCGGTCTGACCGGAGACGACGGCTATGTCAGCCGCTCGGCTCACAAGCTCGCGGCGGCGCTCGAGTCATTCGACCTGACCGTGGAGGGGAAGCTCGCCCTCGACGTCGGCGCCTCGACCGGCGGCTTCAGTCAGGTGCTGCTCGAACGCGGAGCGCGGCGCGTGATCGCCTTGGACGTGGGTCACGACCAACTCGCTGCCCAGGTGCGTGAAGATCCCCGGGTCGTGGTGGTCGAAGGAGTCAATGCCCGGTCGCTCACCGCGCCCGAACTCGCCGAGCAGTCCGGAATCGACGAGCGGCCGCAGGTCGTCGTCGCTGACGTGTCGTTCATCTCGCTCACCACGATCCTGCCGGCGCTCGTCGACACGGTGGGGCTCGACGCCGATTACGTGCTGCTGATCAAGCCGCAATTCGAGGTCGGACGGCAGGGCATCCGGGAGGGGCTCGTTCGGGACCGCGCGCGGCGGCAGGACGCGGCGTCGGCCGTACTCTGGGCGGCGTGGGACCTGGGGCTGCCCACCGCGGGCATCATCTCCTCCCCACTGCTGGGAAGCGGCGGGAACCAGGAGTACTTGGTCTGGCTGAGCCGCGCCGTCGGAGGCAATCCGACAGAATGGTCGGGGGCGGTCGCCGAACTGCTCTGAACCCTGCTCCGCCAACTCGACGGCTCGACGGAAGGATCCGCGCATGTCCGCTGCGCCCGTGCCTGACGAGTCCGTGTCCGAGGAGCGCCACCTGCTGGTCGTCGCTCACACCGGGCGTGACGGCTCACTGCAGGCCGGGGTCCAGGTCTGCCGTCAGTTGATCCAGGCCGGACTGGTGCCTGTGGTCTCAGACGACGAGCGGGCGAACCTGCTCGAGGCTGCTCCCGACCTCGCGCCGTTGCACCGGCTGGGCGTCGATGTCGCGACCTCCGAGCTCGAGCTCGTCATCGTCCTGGGGGGCGACGGCACCATCCTGCGTGCTGCCGAGCTGGCCCGCGCGTCCAGGGCACCGCTGCTGGGCGTCAACCTCGGTCACGTCGGCTTTCTGGCCGAGGCCGAGCGCGACGACCTCGCCGCCGCGGTCACGCGCGCGCTGGCCCGCGACTATCAGGTCGAAGAGCGCATGACCCTGTCGGTGCGGGTGAAGCATCAGGGCGAGGTGGTCTGGGAGAGCTGGGCCCTGAACGATGCCTCGGTCGAGAAGGCGAGCCGCGAGCGCTCGATCGAGGTGGCGATCGAGGTCGACGGTCGCCCGTTGTCGACCTTCGGTGCCGACGGCGTCGTGATGTCCACGCCGACCGGGTCGACTGCGTATTCGTTCTCGGCGGGCGGGCCGATCGTCTGGCCGACCGTCGAGGCCCTGCTCATGGTGCCGCTCTCGGCGCACGCCCTGTTCGCTCGTCCCCTCGTCGTCGGCCCGGAGTCGGCCCTGGCTGTCGAGCTGCTGGAGCGTTCCGTTGGAGCCGGTGTGGTGTGGTGCGATGGGCGCCGAACCTTCGACCTGCCGGCGGGAGCCCGCGTCGTCGTACGCCGATCGCCGGATCCGGTGCGACTTGCACGGTTGAGCATGAGCCCGTTCACCGATCGTCTCGTCAATAAGTTCGCGCTGCCGGTCGCCGGTTGGCGCGGGCCGGGCGACGACCGCGAGGCACGCGCCGAACTGGGGCAGCGTCCCGATCAGAACCAGAGCCGGTCGTGATCGAAGAGATCTCCATCCGCGATCTCGGGGTGATCGGCGAGGCGCGTCTGCCGCTGGGTGCGGGATTCACTGCGCTCACCGGTGAGACAGGTGCGGGCAAGACCATGGTGGTGACCGCGCTCGGCCTGGTGCTGGGCGAGCGCGCCGACGCGGGCGCCGTGCGACTCGGAGCACCGCAAGCCGTGGTTGAGGGGCACTGGGAGGTCGACGAATCCGGCGCCATCGCCGACCGCGTGCGCGACGCAGGGGGAGACCTGGATGCCGCTCCGAACGGCCGAGCCCAGCTCATCCTGAGCCGCTCGGTGTCGAGCGAGGGGCGCAGCCGCGCCACCGTCGGGGGGCGCACGGCCCCGGTCGGCGTTCTCGCCGAGATCGGCGAGCAGCTGGTCGTCGTGCATGGGCAGTCCGAGCAGATCCGGCTCCGTTCGTCGACGGCGCAGCGCGAGGCCCTCGACCGCTTCGCCGGACCGGATTTCGCGGCCGTGCTCGGCGACTATCAAGAGATCTTCCGCCGCTGGCAGACCCAGCAGGGCGAGCTCGAAGTGCTGATCGCCGAGCGCGATCGCCGCGCGCGCGAGGCCGAAGAACTGCGGCTCGCAATGGACGAGATCGAGGCGGCGGCGCCGCAGCGCGGCGAAGACGAGGAGCTTGCCGAGCGGGCAGAACGGCTGACCAATCTCGAAGACCTGCGGCTCGCCGCCGTCGAGGCGCAAGAGGCCGTTTCCGCCCAGTTCGCGGATGACGCGGGCGACGCCCTCTCGCGGGTGGACGGCGCGCGCCGCTCGCTCGACCGGGTTGCCGCGCACGATCCGGCGCTCGCGCCGATCGTCGAGGCGTTGGCCAACGCTTCCTTCGCGCTCACCGAGATCTCGGGCCAGTTGGCGAGCTACCTGAGCTCGCTCGACGCGGACGGCGGCCGCGAGCTGGAGGGGATCCAGGAGCGGCGCTCGACCCTCAACCAGCTCGCGCGACGGTACGGCCCGAGCCTCGACGAAGTGATCGACTACCTCGAGTCCGGAAGCAGCCGGTTGGTCGAGCTCGACAGCGATGCCGACCGCATCCTGGAACTCGGCGACGAGGTCGAGACCGACCGGCGCCGCGTCGACGAGCTGGCCGACAAACTGAGCGCCCTGCGGCATGCCGCGGCCGAGCGGCTGGGCGCGGAGGTCACCGCAGAACTCGCCGCCCTGGCCATGCCCGACGCCAAGCTCACCATCGAGGTGACCGATCGGGAGTTGGGGCTGACCGGGCGCGATCAGGTCGCCATCCTGCTGCAGCCGCACGCCGGCAGCGAACCGCGCCCGATCGCGCGCGGCGCGTCAGGCGGGGAGCTCTCGCGGGTGATGCTCGCCATCGAGGTGGTGCTGGCGGCGACCGATCCGGTGCCGACCTTCGTCTTCGACGAGGTGGATGCCGGGGTCGGCGGGGCGAGCGCGACCGAGATCGGCCGCCGTTTGGCCCGGCTCTCGCAGACCTCGCAGGTGATCGTCGTCACTCACCTGGCGCAGGTGGCCGCGTTCTCGACCAACCACCTGGTGGTCGAGAAGGGCAGTGACGGCTCGGTCACGGCGAGCAACGTCCGGCTGGTGCACGGCGAGGAGCGCACGGCCGAGATGGCTCGGCTGCTCAGCGGGTCACCCGACTCGGAGTCGGCGCTGGCGCACGCGCGCGAGCTGCTCGACAATGCGCACAGGGTCGGCTGAAGGAATTCGGACTGCATATATGACCAACCCCGAGAACCCCGAGAAACCGGGCGGCTCCACGACCCGCCGCGGCCCGCTCTCGCCCTGGCAGCTGGTCCTCGGGCTCGGGTTCGTGAGCCTCACGATCGATATCGTCTCGGACGGGTCGATCTCGGTCGGCGGAGCGTTGCTGGGGCAGCTCGGCGCCTCGGCCGCGCTGGTCGGACTGATCACGGGCGCGGCGGCAGCCATCGCCCTCATCCTGCGGCTCGTCACAGGTCCGTGGGTCGACCGGACCGGCCGGTATTGGGGCTTCACGGTGGTCGGCTATGCCGTGACCGCCATCAGCGTGCCTCTTCTCGCCCTGACGCCCGTCCTCGGCGCGGCAGCGTTGGTGGTCGCCTCGTCGCTGGTGCTCATCGAGCGAACCGGAAAGGCCGTGCGCGCCCCGGCGAAGACAGTGCTTCTGGCGGATGCCGCCGGCGCGGTCGGGCGTGGCAAGGGCTTCGGCGTGCACAAGCTCCTCGATCAGATCGGGGCGTTCTCGGGCCCGCTGATCGTCTCGGCCGTCGCGGCGCTGACCGGGGTGTTGTGGCCGGCGTTCCTGGTCCTCATCGTTCCGGGTGCGATCGCCATGGTGATCCTGTTCGTTCTGCGCCGGCGCGTTCCGGATACCAGCATCTACGCGCCCGAAGCCGAGCGTCGCCAGGCACCGGTGGGTCCGCCCGCTCGAGGTCCAGGTCGGCTGCTTGCCGGCCTCGCCGAGATCGAGCCGGCAACCCGCGAGACGTTCATCCTGTTCGGCTCGTTCGCGGCGCTCACCACATTCGGCCTGGTCAGTTTCGGGCTCATCGCCTTTCACCTCGACCACGCAAAGCTTGCTCCGCTGGCCGCGATCCCCTTGGTCTACGCCGCCGGGATGGCGGCGGCCGCCATCGCCGCCGTCGTGGTCGGCTGGGCATACGACCGCTCCGCGTCGGCGGTGCTCTTCGTGGTGCCCCTGCTGACGGCGTTCGTCCCGTCTCTCGTGCTCGCCGGCAATGTGGGGCTCGTGATCGTCGGTGTTGTGCTGTGGGGGGCCGCCACCGGCCTCCAGGACTCGACGGTCAAGGCGTTGGTGGCCGATCTCATCCCCTCGGCTCAGCGCGGATCGGCATACGGCTGGTTCGCCGTGTTCCAGGGCCTGGCTTCCTTCGCCGGTGCTGCGGTCGCCGGCGCGCTCTACGGCGATGTCCCGCTGCTCTCGGCCCTGGTCATCGGCGCGCAGGTGGCCGCGGTCGTCCTGCTCGTCATCGTGAGGCGGCGCATCCGGTCCGCAGCGAATCGGGGCCGGTGAGCTGAGCGTGTCCCAGCGCCCCGGGCTCACCGTGGGATATGCTGAAACCCCGTGGTGGTCAATCCTGCGGCAGTCGTAACCAAGCACATCTTCGTCACCGGGGGCGTCGTCTCGTCCCTCGGAAAAGGCCTCACGGCCGCGAGCTTGGGCAACCTTCTCACCGCCCGCGGGCTCCGGGTCGTCATGCAGAAGCTCGACCCCTATCTCAACGTCGACCCCGGAACGATGAACCCGTTCCAGCACGGCGAGGTCTTCGTCACCGATGACGGCGCCGAGACCGACCTCGACATCGGCCACTACGAGCGCTTCCTCGACATCAACCTCGACCAGGCCGCGAACGTCACGACCGGGCAGATCTATTCGCGGGTCATCCAGCGCGAGCGCCGCGGCGAATACCTGGGCGACACCGTGCAGGTCATCCCGCATATCACCGACGAGATTAAGCGCCGGATGCGGCTGCAAGCGCAGCCCCCGGCCGACGGTTCGCCGGTCCCCGACGTGATCATCACCGAGATCGGCGGCACGGTCGGCGACATCGAGTCGCAGCCCTTCATCGAATCCGCCCGCCAGGTGCGGCACGAGCTCGGGCGTCACAACGTGTTCTTCGTGCACGTCTCGCTCGTTCCCTACATGGGCGCGTCGGGCGAGCAGAAGACCAAGCCCACCCAGCATTCGGTCGCCGCTCTACGATCCATCGGCATCCAGCCGGATGCCCTGGTGCTGCGCAGCGACCGCCCGGTCTCCGAGGGCAACAAACGCAAGATCGCCCTGATGTGCGACGTCGATGAGCGCGCTGTCGTGAACGCGGTGGATGTGGCGAGCATCTACGACATCCCGGGCATGCTCAACGAGCAGGGCCTCGACGCCTACATCATCGAGCAGCTGGCGCTCGGCCATGCGCATGACGTCGACTGGGACGACTGGCACCAGTTGCTGACCGCCGTGCACGAGCCCAAGCACGAGGTCACGATCGCGCTGGTGGGCAAGTACATCGACCTGCCCGACGCCTACCTCTCAGTCACCGAGGCGCTCAAGGCCGGCGGATTCGCAGCCGAGACCAAGGTGAAGATCCGCTGGGTTCCGTCTGACGAGTGCGAGACGCCCGAGGGCGCCGCGAAGCAGCTCGCCGACGTGGATGGCATCTGCGTCCCCGGCGGATTCGGCGTGCGCGGCATCGAGGGCAAGCTCGGCGCGCTGCGCTTCGCGCGTGAGAACCGCATCCCGGCCCTGGGGCTGTGCCTCGGCCTGCAGTGCATGGTCATCGAGTACTCGCGAGATGTCGTCGGGCTGGACGGCGCGTCGAGCTCGGAGTTCGATCCCGACACCGAGTTCCCCGTCATCGCGACGATGGCCGAGCAGGTCGACATCATCGACCACGGCGACATGGGTGGCACGATGCGGCTCGGGCTGTATGAAGCCGAGCTCGCGCCGGGGTCGATCGTGAGCGAGCTGTACGGGGCGACCACGGCATCCGAGCGCCACCGTCATCGCTACGAGGTGAACAACCACTACCGCGATCGCATCTCGGAGGCGGGGATGGTCTTCTCGGGCGTCTCACCGGATCGTTCGCTGGTCGAATACGTCGAGCTGCCGCGCGAGGTGCACCCGTTCTACGTGGGCACGCAAGCGCATCCCGAGCTGCGATCGCGGCCGAACCGCGCGCATCCGCTGTTCCGCGGGCTGATCGCCGCCGCCCTCGAGCGCAACCGCGCTTCGCGGCTGTTCGAGGTGGCCGAGCCCGGGCCGCTGCCGGAGTCGAGTGACGAGTCCGATTCGGCCCCGCGCGCGCCGCGCCTCGAGGCCGAGGCCGCCATCGCCGAGCCCGCGGAGGTGTGACCCGTGTCGGACGCCGACGACCTGCTGATCCTCGCCCAGGGCCCGATCCGCGATCTGCGGGACCCGGCCCCGGTCACCTCGAGCGAGCGCGTCTATGACGGACGGGTGTGGGACGTCCGTCGGGACGAGTTCTTGCTCGGGGGAGGCAGCATCGTCCGCGAGTACGTGGATCACCCGGGAGCCGTGGCCGTGCTCGCCATCGACGATCAAGACCGGGTGCTGCTGATCAACCAATACCGGCATCCCATCGGATTGCGCGATTGGGAGTTGCCCGCCGGCCTGCTTGATGTCGAGGGAGAGCCGCCCCTCGATACCGCTCGCCGAGAGCTCGCCGAAGAGGCGGATCTCATGGCCGAGCACTGGTCGGAGCTGATCACCTTCCACACCTCGCCCGGCGGCAGCAACGAGACGCTGCGGATCTTCGAGGCGCGAGGGCTGCTGCCGACCGAGGCGTTCGCCCGCGACCAGGAGGAGGCCGAGATCGTCACGCGGTGGGTCGCGCTCGATGAGGCAGTCGACGCCGTGCTCGAGGGCCGCCTGACCAACTCGATTCTGATCATCGCCGTGCTGGCGGCCCATGCCCGGCGCGACTGAGGCTCACCAGCTTCGACAGCAACTCGAGCGCTACCTGCGCCACGTGGGGATCGAACGCGGGCGTTCGGCGAACACGGTGGCCGCGTATCGGCGGGACCTCGAGGGGTTTCTGGCGTTCCTCGAGGAGCACGGGGCCGGATCGGCGGACGAACTCACGACGGCGGCGGTCATCGGGTTCGCGCGCGGGCTGCGGGAGCGGCCGCATCCACTCGCCGCATCGTCGGTCGCGCGGGCCCTGTCGTCGGTGCGGGGATTCAGCCGCTTCCTGGTGGACGAAGGCGTGCTGGAGGCCGACCCGGCCATCGAGGTCAGTCCACCCAAGCTGCCCATGCGCCTGCCGAAAGCCTTGACCATCGAGCAGGTCGAGTCACTGCTCGCGTCGACGGACGGCGAAGAACTCGACCGGGTGCGCGACAAGGCCCTGCTCGAGTTGCTCTACGCGACCGGCGCGCGCGTGTCGGAGGCAGTCAGTCTCAACGTCGATGACCTGATCGGCGACGAGGGAACCGCCGAGGTGGTGCGCTTGTTCGGTAAGGGCAACAAGCAGCGCATCGTGCCGGTGGGCAGCTATGCCCGGGCGGCGCTGGATGCCTACCTGGTTCGGGTGCGTCCGGTGCTCTCGTCGCGCGGCCGGTCGACTCCCGCGCTCTTCCTCGGGATGCGCGGGGCCCGGCTGTCGCGCCAGAGCGCGTGGCTCGTGATCCGGGCGGCGGGCGAGCGCGCGGGGCTGCAGCTCGAACTCTCGCCCCACAGCATGCGGCACTCGTTCGCGACCCATCTGCTGCAGGGCGGGGCCGACGTGCGCGTGGTGCAAGAGCTGCTCGGGCACGCCAGCGTGGCCACCACGCAGATCTACACCCGGGTGACCGCGGATGCCTTGCGTGACGTCTACATCACGGCGCACCCGCGGGCTCGGTAACCTTCAACCTTCACTCGAAGCGCGCCGCCGGGGCCCGCGAAACACCCGCCGTAGACTCGACGCATGACGGCGCAGCGCGAGGATGTCACCGAGCTGCCGGGGATGGAGACTCCGGTTCTCGGTCCCACCGGGCGCCCTCTGACCGACTTCCCGGTGCCGCCCAAGATCAAGTCGCATGGCCCGGCGCGCATCATCGCCCTGTGCAATCAGAAGGGCGGCGTCGGCAAGACCACGACCGCGATCAACCTCGGCGCGTCGTTCGCCGAGTACGGCCGCCGCACCCTCGTTGTCGACTTCGACCCGCAGGGCGCGCTGAGCGCTGGCCTCGGCGTTCCCACCCATGACGCTGTCACCATCTACGACCTGCTGCTGGGCACGGTGAAAGACGTGTCGAGCGCGATCGTGCACACCGCATCCGAGAATCTCGACGTCATCCCGGCCAACATCGACCTCTCGGCCGCTGAGGTGCACCTGGTGAACGAGGTGGCGCGCGAGCAGATCCTGGCCAGGGTGCTGCGCCAGGTCGCCGATCGGTACGACGTCATCCTGATCGACTGCCAGCCCTCGCTCGGCCTGCTGACCGTGAACGCATTGACCGCCGCGCACGGCGTACTGATCCCACTCGAGTGCGAGTACTTCGCCCTGCGCGGAGTTGCGCTGCTTGTCGAGACCGTCGAGAAGGTGCGCGACCGCCTGAACCCGGCGATCAAGCTGGACGGCATTCTGGCCACGATGTACGACGCACGCACGCTGCACTCGCGCGAGGTGCTCGAACGGGTCGTCGAGGCCTTCGGAGACAGCGTGCTCGAGACGGTCATCGGCCGCACCGTCAAGTTTCCGGACGCATCGGTGGCCGGCGCGCCCCTGAACACCTTCGCGCCCGACCACGCCGCCGCCGAGGCCTACCGCCAGGTGGCGCGAGAGCTGATCTCCCGTGGCGCCGTCGCCTAGCGTGGCGGGCGGCATCGAGGTAGCGAACGCTCAGGTGCCGGTTGTGGGGGCGGTCGTCGATCCCGCCGTCTTCTCGCTGTCGCTGAGCAACTTCAACGGCCCCTTCGATCTGCTGCTGTCGCTGATCGCCAAGCATGAGCTCGACATCACCGAGGTCTCGCTGAGCAAGGTCACCGACGAGTTCATCTCGTACCTGCAC
>Ga0105248_10007397_pt1 | contig 12053 bp, 7 predicted proteins | sample KBSS34metaG_FD_81524 | JGI IMG/M metagenome (GOLD analysis project Ga0105248, IMG submission 81524) | Switchgrass rhizosphere microbial communities from Kellogg Biological Station, Michigan, USA - KBS S3-4 metaG | ecosystem: Host-associated > Plants > Roots > Rhizosphere > Soil | place... | reverse complement strand
GCTGGAAAACCTGATGGCCGGCATCAACATAACGCCCAATTTCCTTCTATTAATGCTGTTTGCCTCCTTTGTCGGCTGGCTTGGTGTTGTCTACTGGATTCGTCATCACGAGCCCTTCGCCAATCAGGTCCTGGGCTCGGCTCATGCCTATGCGCCGACAGCTGCAGACGATAGACGCTTGATAAATGGCGCTCGTGGAGCCATGCCATTCAAAACTGTGCCTCGCAGCGGCATGGTTTACGTGCCCATTCCGGGTCAAAACGGCGCGCCTCCACCGTCCGGCTCGCAGGTCAATAATTCTCTCAGCCAGGCCATGTCTTCGGCTTTCGGCCAGGGTGCTCCGGCTCCACTGGCATCAGTCGCAGCTCCGGCCGCAGTAGCGCCTCCGGCCTCGTCTCCGGTAAATCAGAGTCTTTCCGCGGCAATGGCCTCGGCTATGGGTGGCGCATCGCCGGCTAATTCCGGTATGAACCCAGGTATGAGTCCCAGCATGGGGGCTGAAGCGGGTATGGGCGCAATGCCGATGGGCCAGAATCAGATGGGCGGTTCTATGAGTGGGTCTATAGGCGCACTCGGCGGTGGTTCTGCGCGTTTGTTCAGTAGCCGTCATGGCCTTGGTGGCGCAATGGGTTCTTCGATGGGCGGTGCAATGGGCGCCCTGGGTGGCGGATCCGCTCGTTTGTTCAGCAGCCGTCACGGTATGGGCGCTCCAATGGGTGGTATGGGAGCCATGGGTGGTGGATCCGCACGTTTGTTCAGCAGTCGTAACGCCATGTTGGCCCAGGCACAGGCCGCTCCGCCTCAAGCGGTTGCTCCTGCCGTACCGGTTCCGGACCCGAATGTCTGGAGTCTGGCAAACCAGGGTGCTAATACCTTTTCGTCCGATACCGCGCAATTCAATAGCCAGTTTGGCGAACCAGTGTCTGGAACGGCGAAGGCCTCGGGGCTCTAATATTTAGATTGGCGGGTTTATTTAAAGCCGCTGTTTTGCAATGAGTTGATCAATTTCAGCTCGTTCATTGTCAAAGAAGGCTTTTTGACAGCGGCGAGATTTTCTTCCACCTGCTCCGCCGTTTTCATGCCCACGATTGCTGTCGATACTGCTCGATCGGCCAGGGCATATTGCAGCGCCGCCTGTGTCAGTGAGCGCTGGCCGCTCTTGTCTAGAAATGATAATTTGCGTGCCGCTTCAGAGCGGGCTTGAATGTGCTCTATGGGCCAGTTTTTACGAAAGTCCCCGGCGCCAAATTGCGGATGAGATTCATACTTGCCTGTAAGGAAGCCATTGGCGAGCGGCTCTCGAGCGATGATGGCGCATCCTTTTTCAAAGGCCTTGTGAAAAAGCTGCTGCTCGGCGCGGAAGCTAAAAATGTTGTAAGTAACTTGCAGGCAGTCCGGTTTCCCTACATTTATAGCGGTGATGCCCTCCACCGGTGTGAAGATGGAGACGCCCCAGGCGCGTATCTTGCCTTCTTTTTTAAGTTCCAGCAGAGGCTGATAGAGGTCTTCGTGGTTGAGTAGGCGCAGTGGAGGATTGTGCAACTGATAGACGTCGATGTAGTCGGTTTTAAGCCTGGAGAGGCTCTTCTCCAGGGCAAAGCGAATATATTCTTCGGTAAATGTTTGGAAGCCGGCTCCTTGATAGAAGTCGGCGCCTGCCTTCGCCGCCAATACAACGCGGTCGCGCTTGCCTTTGAGCGCCTTGCCAAGCAGTTCTTCGCTATGGCCGCGCCCATAAACGTCGGCCGTATCAAAAAAATTCAGGCCTAGATCTAGCGCTCTGTTAAGCGCCTCAATAGACTCTTTATCGTTGGTTGGACCGTAGCTTTGACCATAGCTGTTACCACCTATAGCCCAGCAGCCAAAGCCAATCTCGGACACTTTTATACCGGTTTTACCGAAATCTCGGTAATTCATTCAATGCATTGCCCCTGATGTCGGGTGTTTCAGCTCCTTCATTATTCATGAATACCAAAGCACATTGCAACTTGGGTGTATTACAATTGCGCATGATTATCAGATAAGCTGGAGACTTGGATTCGCTCATGGATCTATTCGACATTACAATTATTGGTGGTGGCCCAACAGGATTGTTCGGCTCATTTTATGCGGGACTCAGGGGCCTCAAAGTCAAAGTTATTGACGTTCTCCCTGAGCTTGGCGGTCAATTGACTGCTCTCTATCCCGAAAAATACGTTTACGACGTTGCCGGTCACCCGAAGATTTTGGCCAAAGACCTGGCGAAAAATCTGGCCACACAGGCTCAGCTCTTCAAGCCCCAGGTATGCCTGGGTGAGAAAGTGCTCAATTTGAACAAGAATGCTGATGGCCACTGGCAAATCACGACAGATATGAGTGACGACCATCATTCGAAGTCGGTGCTTTTGGCTCTGGGAGCCGGTGCCTGCGTTCCCAAGAAGCTGGATACCGATTATCCGAAGGAAGCCGAAGGCGAAAGCATTTTTTATGCGGTCAAGAATAAAGAAAGATTCCGCGGCAAGAACGTTTTGATCATCGGCGGTGGAGACTCTGCCGTTGACTGGGCTAATGAATTTTCGCTTCTGGCCAACAAAGTGACTTTGATTCACCGTCGCGATCAGTTCAGAGCGGTGCAGACTTCAGTGGAAGAAATGAAGCGCAACAAAGTAGACATCAAGACATTCTACGAACTGAAAGAAATCAAGGCCAGCGGTACAAACGTCGAAGAAGTAATCATCTTCGATAACCGCACCGGCAAAGAAGAAACGCTCAAGGTCGATGCCATCATTATCAATATTGGTTTTGTCATCAACCTGGACTTCCTCAAGAGCTGGGGCCTGAAGATGGACGTCAACGCCATTTCGGTCAACGAAATGATGGAGACGAGTTTGCCCGGTGTTTATGCGGCCGGCGACATCGCTGCACACCCCGCCAAGCTCAAGCTAATCGCTACTGGTGCTGCTGAAGCGGCTACGGCAGTCAACTTTGCCGTGACCTTCATCAATCCGTCGGCTAAGGCTTTCCCGGGACACAGTTCCAACCTCAATCTCAGTATTTAAACTGCAATTTGAGGCGTCGAGCCCAAGAACAATGCATTGAAGCCCGAGAGCCAAGTGTTCTCGGGCTTTTTGTTGGCCCGGTCGGCTTGGTACGTCCAGGCCCGGATTTATATAGGGACGCTTTTTACTTGACTAATACCATACGGATGTAGTATACTTACCTTACTGCCAAAAAATTCAACTACAGCATGAGATTGCTCCGGGGCCTCTATAAATGATGGCTTTGGTGATTTCTATTGAGTATTGCTTAGCCCTTGTCGCTCCAGGGCTAAGTGGCTCGATGTTTTTTTGCGCAAAGTTGATAGGATGAATTAGTGGAGGTCTCGCATGTTTTCAGAAAACGCCTACAAGGTGCTGAATAAACGGTATTTTCTGCGTGACGAAGAAGGTATCGTAAATGAAGATATCGACGGTCTTTTCGGCCGCGTTGCCGCTTGCGTTGCAGCCGTGGAGAAGCGTTGGGGCCTTTCGCCCGCCGCCCTGGCGGAGCTGACCGAGACCTATAAGCAGTTTATGTTGACGCAAGAGTTCATGCCCAATTCGCCCACATTGATGAATGCTGGTAAGAGTCGTGGGCAGTTGTCCGCTTGTTTCGTTTTGCCTGTACCTGACAGTCTTGAAGGTATCTTCGAGACTTGCAAAAATGCGGCCCTTATTCATAAGACCGGTGGCGGTACAGGATTTTCATTCTCGCGCATTCGACCTTACAACGATCGTGTGGCGCATTCAGTGGGAGTGGCTTCCGGACCGGTTAGTTTCATGATGGTCTATGATGCCGCCACCGAGGCTATACGTCAGGGAGGCACCAGGCGTGGTGCCAATATGGGGATGTTGCGTGTCGATCATCCCGATATCGAACAGTTCATTAGTTGCAAGCGCGATACGAGTAAACTCAATAACTTCAATATATCAGTGGCTATTACAGACAAGTTTATGCAGGCCGTAAAGGATGATGCCGACTTCGATCTTGTGCATCCATCCCGAATTGTCGACGGTCTGCCCGAAGTGGTGAAAACAGTTCGGGCAAAAGAATTGTTTGAAACACTGGTGCAGAATGCGCACGCCACCGGTGAGCCGGGAATGGTTTTTATCGATCGCATAAACGATCGCGATCCGCTGCTTCTCACAAATGACGAAAATGGTGATGTTGTCTGCGGTACAGAAGATATCGAGGCTACCAATCCCTGTGGTGAGCAACCGCTTGGTCCTGGTGACGCTTGCAATCTGGGCTCGATCAATCTGGTCAAATTTATCGCCGAAAATCCAACGGTTGGCGGCAAAGATTTTGACTGGGAGCGGTTGGCGGCTGCTATAGAATTGGGTGTGAGATTTCTCGATGACGTGATAGACGCCAATCAATACCCATTTGAGTTCATCAAAAATGCCACACTCAATAACAGGCGCATTGGCCTTGGTCTGATGGGTTGGGCCGAATCACTAATTCTTCTGGGTATTGCATACGACAGTGAAGAGGCCATTGACCGAGCTGATAAACTGGGAGCATTTTTCCAGGAAAAGGCGCATCAGGCATCACAAAGGCTGGCGGCTGAACGCGGCAACTTCCCCAATTGGCAATATTCGACATGGGGGCAAAAGGGCGTTCCCATGCGCAATGCCACCGTGACGACTATTGCACCGACGGGTACTATTTCGATTATCGCCGGCACAAGCTCCGGCATCGAGCCGATATTCGCAATCTCTTTTTTGCGCCGTGTATTGGGCGGTATGGAGCTCTTAGAAGTCAATCCGATCTTTGAGTCTTGGGCTCGTGAGCGCGGCTTCTACAGTGAAGAATTGATGCGGGCCATTGCCACCCAGGGCTCGGTCAAGCACGTGCAAGGAGTGCCTGAAGACCTGAGAAGTCTCTGGGTTTGTGCTCACGATATCGAATATATATGGCATGTGCGTATGCAAGCGGCCTTCCAAAAGCATATCGACAACGCCGTTTCTAAAACCATCAACTTCCCCTTCGAAGCCACTTGTGAGCATGTGTACGATGCTTATATGGCAGCCTGGGATCTCAACCTCAAGGGCATTACAGTTTACCGAGATCGCTCCAGATCGGGGCAGGTTCTGAATATACAAAGGGCCGAGGATCTGCCAAAAAAGCATCGTTCTGCTGGCCGAGCGGGGACTGTGACTAGTCCTCCGGTCCGAGGCGCCCTGGCCCTGGCACTTGTGCAATCTCCCGTTGTGAGCGAGATCTCTATGTCTTGTATATACGAAGAGCTCTGTCCTCAGTGCGGGGAGAAGGCTGAGAGAATGCTCAAATTCGAGGCCTGTCGCAGGTGTCCATCCTGCGGTTATACTAGATGCTGATAATTGTCTGGAGCATACGCCAATGTCTATTCTCGTTGATCGTGAGATCCGCAAGGAGATCGCCGACGGTCTTCTAATAATCGAACCGTTTGAAGACAGGCTGATCCAGCCAAACTCTTATGATGTGCGGCTGTCGGACAAATTTTCCTGGCATGAAAAAACAGATCAAGTGATCGATCCCTACGCATCACATACGGTGCTGGAAGGAGTCGTGCAAACGACGATGGAAAGCGTTGTCCTCAAGCCCTATGAGTTTATTCTCGGTGCTACTTTGGAAGCGGTTTGTTTGCCCGATGATATCGTTGGACAGCTAACCGGTAAGTCTTCGCTTGCTAGACTGGGTGTCATGGTGCACGTTACAGCTGGTTTCATCGATGCCGGTTTCAGTCATCCACCGGCCCAGATCACACTGGAGATACTCAATGTCGGTAATCGCCCAGTGCGTCTCCATGCCGGTATGAGCATTGGTCAGATGGTATTCACTCGCACTGCGCATTGCGATCTGCCCTATCACAAAAAGCCCGGAGCCAAGTACAACGGACAGCTGGCTGCAGCTCACAGCAAGTATTATCTCAATCCGCAGACGGTTATATAAGCCTAGTCGCAGACCTGGCGGCGTTGTTGAATTAGTCTCTGCATGCCGTTCGCCGTTTGATTACTGGCCTGCGGCACTGGATTGATCTGCATCGTAATTGTTTCGGCTTTGTTCAATGAGGGCGGCAGTGCGACGTCTTGCAGTGTGACGTCCTCGTTTTGATTGTAATATGCGCGTCCTCGTTTGCCTTGAGCAACCGGAAGTGGTGCCTTCATCAGCTGTTCGACCGGTTGCTTGGTCTCGTCTTCCTGTGCCAATTGTTCGTTGGCTGCAACGACGTAAGCCTTATAGGTGCCGGATTGAGTCCAGTTGGACTCCGAGTATGCGCCCTTGATGCAGGCATCCATGTGTCTGGCTTCTGCCTGTCTGTGCGTTTCTTTCAATAGTCGCGCGTAGTTGGCCATGACATTTATAGTATGCGGATGGCTCTGTCCGAGTAGCTTGGTCTGCATGGCCAGAGCCTTTTGATACTCGGTCTCGGCCATGAAAAACTTTTTCTGGTTGTGATAGATCAGACCCAGGTTGTTGATAAAGACGCCTACGTCTGTGTGTTCCGGCCCAAATTTGCGTTCGTAGATCATGATAATGCGCTTGCAGACAGGCTCGGCTTGGGCGAAGCGCTGCTGTCTGAAGATCACTTCGGCCAGGCACTCCAGGGTCATGATCAGGCGCTGGTCGTCCGGTTCGAAATCCTCGGCGATTTCCAGGGTGGCATAAAGTAGTGCCTCGGCCTGTTCAATTCGGCCCTCGGACATAGACTGCCTTACGGCAGCCCAACAACCTTTCCATTTATCGTCCAGATTCATATCGTGATGACCAAATTTCTGGGGAGCTAATAAAAGGATTAATGGAGAGCCTTACTAATTTAACGTTCCCCAAAATCAGCCCAAGCCCACCCCCTGAAGGGCCAAATTTCTGAAAACCTCAAGGGCCAAGGTGCCCGGGCCAATAGTAAGATGCTAGCCCCCTGGTGCTTTGGGCGCATTTATCGAGCACCTGAGGCGCCCTAACGCCTATAATTTGCCATTATCCTCTTGGCAACGCCATGGGACTTCCACCCTTCGGAATGGGAATTCCACGAATTTACTCGGACCTGAGTCCTTTCTAATATATAAGGGTCGAAGCTAAGTGGAATAAAGCAATCAGCAGAGTTTGTGCCCAGGGCACATTTTTCTTTCCGGGGGGAGCGCAATGTCAGGTGATAACAGAGGTGACGCCAATAAAGGCTCACAGAACGATGCAGCAACGCAGCATGTTCTCGATCAACTGAATGCCAAATTGGCTCAGGATGCAGGCGGCAACCAACAGGGCCAGACCCGCGCTCACTATTCGGGCGTGGCTCCTGCCACCGATAATCTTGGACAGAAGCCGGCTTCCAGCGATCCTTATTATCATGGAACCAAACCCGGTGGTCGTGCCGATTACGGTGGCGACGCCGCAGGCAACACTGGTAATGGTCCGAGACAGGGCCAGGGCCAGGGTCAGGGCGGAGAGCGCGTTCCTAGCTTTACCGACATTCACCGCGATCAGCAGCGCAATCCCAACACACCTTATGACCGCAACCAAACCGGCGTACAGCCCGGCAATCCTGCTCAAGGCGGCCAACCAGGCGGACGCCCCCAGGGCGGCGATGCCTCCGACAATCGTATTCAAAATATCATCAGCAAACGCGGACAGTACCTCAGTCCCTGGACTGCCGTCTTCGGCGGCGTGGGAGCTGTAACTGCACCGTTCACAGCCAAAGCTATTGGTTCCGGCGCCGACCTTCTCGTCGGTAAGACCAAACCAGGCGGCTTTCCCCACAAAGTGGGAACCTATTGGCAGGAAAATTATGATCCTTCTAAAGTGGGCAAAGGCGACCTGTTGAAGCCAGTGGGCAAGACTGCTGCCGCCGATACCGAATTTGCCACCCTTGTCGAAAACACAAGAAAGCTCTCCACCACAGGCACAGACGCAGCGGCTCAGGCCCTGGCTCGCGAAAAGTTGGAAATGTTGAGCCGACCGATTACAGCCAACACAGTCGTAGACATCAAAGCCGCAAGTGCCGCTAGAGCCGAAGGCGGTGGTAGTGCGCTATTCTCCGAAGCCGAACTGGCCACCATTGAAGGCAAGAGCCGCGCTACTCTAGCTCGTGCTGCCGAAGAACAGGCCGTTATCGCCGGCTTGCAAAAGAGTCCTCCTGGTATTTGGAAATCCGCTAAGGCCGGCATCGTCGGCGTTGGTGTCGATATTCTGGCGGTCAACGTCGATCGCATGGTAGCTAAAGGCATCGGTGGTGAAAAATCACTGCTGCACTCCTGGAACACAGAACAGCTTTTGGCTCCGACAGCACTGGCCCTGGGCGAAAATATCGTGGGCAAGAGTTTGTTCGGCAAAACTATGCTGCTTGCCGGCACGATTGGTGTCAGCCGTTTAGTTGACGGTGCTACTCAAGCTGTTGGACTGGGCGCGCCCGAAGCCTGGAATGCACCTACCGGTGTTATGAACGGATGGGACGGATTTGGTGTAGCCACAGGGCTGGCGATTGCCGCCACTGCCGAAAATCCTTATGCCAAATTTGCCGCTGTTGCCGCAGGTTGGGGTCTGCCCAAGATAGTGCACGCGTTTGAAGATAACAGCACCAATGCTCTGGAATACAGATATGAGCATTTGACCAGCGCCGTAGATACTGACCACAAAAAACGCAGCTATTCCTCACTGGAGTCGATGACGAGCGCTTCTGTCAGTCTCAACGAAAAGAAGGAAGACTGGCTGGTCGACAAGATCGCCACAAACCGCGGCATTCTCGGTAAAAATTGGGGCTCCATGGGTCCTGATCAAAAACTCCTCTCCTACCGCGATGATGCCGGTATGAGTCGCGCTCTGGGCGATTTCTTGCTCAAGCAAGGTACACGCGTCAGCAAGAATGGTGCACCCACCTATACTCTTGGCGGTTATGAAATCGACATGGGTGGCCGCGCCATGCACTATCTGATTTCGGCCAAGGACAGTACCGAACGCGCTGCCGCTACAACTCAAGGCATTATTGATTACAACAAGGATCATTCCGACAAGCCTATTCAAGTTGCAGGCAGCAAGCCTGACTCGTCTGAAGTAGACGACCTCAACAAATACAAAGGTGAAATTCAGACCGATCTGGGCAAGATCCTTAACCAGCGCCATGATTGCAAAGCCGTACTGGCTCAGGTTGTAAAAGATGTGCCTCCATCGAGCGACGAATGGCGCCGTACCTACATCACACCAACCGATGGTTTAATCGAGCACTACTTCCCGCGCAACTCGCCGGAACAAGCAGCTGAAACCAAGCAAGTATTGGCCAAGCTCTACCGCGATCAAGCTATCGCCTACATGGCTTTTGCACAATACAAACTTGAGCACGGTAATGACGCCGGTGGTGCCTTGTCTCTTCTGGAGAACAACCCTAATGCCCAGAACGACATTTTCCCCTCCGGTCGTCAGAAGCGCTACAACGGAGCCGAGGGTGTTTTGGGCATGGCCAAGCTATTCGATCCTGACAATAAGGACATGCCGGAACTGACTCAGATGTACAACGAGCTCCATGATAGGGCCGTAGCTAAGGCAGGCCAACGCAATCCGCAAGACATTTTGGACTTCTCCAATACCGGCAAGAAATAAAAAAGAAGAGACCTGAGATAAGAGATAAAAATCTCGCCTCTGGCATTGAACTAATTAGATCGATACGACGTTTTACTCAGTACTTATTGAGTAAAAGGTTGGGTGAGTTGATCTATGCCGACAATCAAAAGAGTTTCGCACATTTTTGTCATCTCTTCTCTAATGGCTGCTCTTGGAGCCATTCTTGCCCTGGAGTCGGTGGCTCCCGTCTTTTGCCTGGGGCTGGCCCTGTCCTTCTATCTACTGGCCCTCGCACTTGGACTTGGGCGAAGACGGTCTCTGGCCCTGGTTCTGGCCTTTGTCGTTTTTTACTGTCTGGCGCAGGAGCGCATGCACAACCTGCTGCCGCAGCAAAATGATCTCTCTCAGGTGCGGGCCAACTACGTCAAATTTGTCGGCACTGTAGTCGCTTGCAAAACTCAAGCAGGTCAGACCGGTCAGAAAGGAAGTCCGACTGCTATTTTGGAAGTTGCCGCCGCCAGGCTGATTGAACCGTGGTCACACCCACTTACAGGACGAGTGCTGGTACGCGTTCAGCCTAATGTCGACGCATCCGCTATAAACGATGCAGCAGCTGTAAGCTGGGGCGGGACTTACATTTTTAGAGGCCGCCTGACTCGGCCGTCGAGCAAGATCTTTTCCTTTGAGTTTGACCAGCGGCGCCGGCTGCGACTGAAAGGCATCAACTGCGAAGTTACATGCCAGGCTGATGGCTGCCAGGTCCTGAGCACGGACAAATCTGCTTTTGATCCTTGCACAAGTACACCGATCACAATGCATTTATTCTCGATGCTGAGACATATTGTGGGACAACTGGCCGTGGTGCGCCAGGGCATTATCGCCAGTCACTGTCTTACTCTTGGCCAGGAGCGCGGCAAGCTTCTTACATCCATGGTCCTGGGCGACAGGGCCGTTGATCTCAGTGACACCATCAAAACGACCTTCATGCGTGTCGGTCTTTCCCATCTTTTAGCGGCATCTGGACTGAATCTTACGATAATTGTGGGAGCTGTAATCTTTTTCTTCCGCTGGCGTAAGTCGGCCCGGCAAAAGACAGAGATGACTCCGCCTCAGACCCTGGTGGCATTGATCTGTGTGCTTTTTTTTGTTTCGCTCGCCGGCGTCAGTCCTTCTGTGACAAGGGCTACGATCATGTGTTTGCTCTTGCTCTGGTCCAGTCTGGTCTTTCGTAAATTGGCTCTGGGGTCCGCTCTTGCCGGTGCTTTGTATCTGGCTCTTATGCTTGATCCGACTAGTATTCTCGACGTCGGTCTTGAGCTTTCCTATGGTGCTACATTTGGTATCATCTATTTTTATCCGCTTTTGACCTCCGCCTGGCCCCGTGTGTCAAACAAGCTTGGAGCATGGCTCCTGGCCCTGACAAATGTTGTGCTTTCTGCTCAGATAGCGGTCCTGCCCGTGCAGATATATTGCTTCCAAAAAATCAGCACCCTGGTTGTGCCGGCCAATATTCTTGCCGAACCGCTGGTGGCGCCTATCACCGTGATGGGTTTCCTGTCTTCCTTTATTTGTGCCACCGCTGGGCTGATTCTATCTGCAATCGCTCCCTTGCCGCATTCTTCTCTCAGCCTTTGTCTGACTGCGATCTGCTGCGCCTTTGTACAAACGGCTAAGCTCATCGATCTGGTCTCCGGCTATTTAATTGATTGGCTTCTGGCTCTGGCGCGCTTTCTTGCCGCAGCACCACTATCGTACTTGTATCTGGCTAGAGTGCCTGTCTCTTCTGTGGTCTTTTATTACCTGGCCTTGTTGCTGGCTTTTGTGTCCGCCTTCCATCGCCCTCGTTTGGCTGCTTGTTTAGCTCTGGGAGCTGCTTCTGCCCTGACATTGCAAGCGTTCCTTTTGAGTTCGGTGGTGGAAATTTTGCTGGATGGAAACGGAAATAGAAACAGGATTGTAGTTGCCGGCACGCAGGAGCAGCCATTGCTGATTACTGTCGGCCCTGAGCGAGAGGTCGCTGGCGGTTCCGGCACATTTTTGCCGGGCATCAAGGAGAATGGCTATTTGCCTGGTTTTCACCGTGACTTTGTGCAGTCTTATTTGCGTTCTTTGAGTAAAACACAACCGCAGACTCTGGCACTGCCTGCATTTGGTACTTATGTCTGTGCCAGCAGGGCCTGGGGCGGATTGACTGTAGCTTCTCTGGCCAGCGCTCAAAGAGAGAGTGGCGATGGCGGAGACGGCAACCTCATTGCTCTTACCTCCGACTGGCCGGCGGCCGCCGTTGAGGTTGAAGAAGCACAGGGAGTTCGCCTGTACAAATACAAAACATGGGGCGCACTCTGGCTCCTCATCAGGCGACTGGCGGATCAAAAAAAGACCCCACCGAGGTGAGGTCCTTTAGTTGATTTGTCGCGTCTTGCTGAGCGGCTATTTATTTCATAGCTGCGAAGTAAACGGCACAGGCGTGGTCCAGATATTCTCTGGAGAGTCTGGGATCCGTT
>Ga0105248_10007395_pt1 | contig 12055 bp, 8 predicted proteins | sample KBSS34metaG_FD_81524 | JGI IMG/M metagenome (GOLD analysis project Ga0105248, IMG submission 81524) | Switchgrass rhizosphere microbial communities from Kellogg Biological Station, Michigan, USA - KBS S3-4 metaG | ecosystem: Host-associated > Plants > Roots > Rhizosphere > Soil | place... | reverse complement strand
TTACCGAGTTGCGGGAATGCGCGCTCGTGCAGTCGTTTCGAAGGCTTGCCAACGCGGCTCAAGACTGTCCAGCGCCGCCGACACCAGTGCAAACCCGCGCAAATTGTCAGGGGTCGGTGCGCCATCTGCGCCCTCAACTGCCGTGGCGAGATTGTTGAGCCACTCGGAAATGCTGGTCAGCGTCGTGGGCGCCGTCGCTCCACCAATCGGCGCCTCCTCGCCGACCAGCTGTTTGAGCTTGGCGCTCAGGGACTCGTTGCCCGCAACCCGCACGAGCCCCGCCTTCAGCTCGGTAGCAGCCTCGATCATCCTGCGGGTCCGGATGCGTGCCTGCTCGATTTGCCTGGCAAGCCGGAATTCGGCATCGAAATCGGCCTGGCTGACGTGAACTCGCGGATCGGCCAGCACGGTTAGCGGCCGCCGCAGCATCTGGCCTCTGGCGATCAGCTGGACTGTGTAGCGGCCCGGCGGCGCCCACACGCCAGCCGGCGTGTCCTCATCCTTAAGGCCTGTTGGCTTGGCATAATGCAGATCCCAGACGAAGCGATGATGGCCCGGCGTCGCAAGCGGCGGCCGAGGCGAGATGACCCACTCCGGGGCGACCTCCAGCTTGGCAAGATCGATGGCCTTGACTGGATCGCTGCTGCTGAAGCGGTTCACGAGCGCGCCGGCAGAATCGTAGATCGCAATCTGCACCGGCCCCGCAGCCGTCACGGGAAGGACATAGTCGATGATGGCGCCGAGCGGCGGGTTCGGCGCCAGCGGCTCGTCCTTGGGCTTGGGAGTGCCAATAAACCTCGGCTCATTGATGCGATATGCGGCGGCCGGCGGGAACAGGCGCACACCGGACTGCGCATTTTCGGCGAGCGCCCGAAGCGGGACGATATCGTCAAGAACGTAAAAGCCGCGGCCGTGCGTCGCGATCACGAGATCATTGTCGTGGATTGTGATGTCACGGACGGACGTCGCCGGAAGTCCGCGGTCGAGCGGCTGCCAATGATCGCCGTCATCGAACGAGACGAACAGGCTGCGCTCGGTCCCGGCAAACAGCAGGCCCGGTCGAAAGGGGTCCTCACGCACGACGTTCACCGAATTAGGCCCGCCTTCACTCGGCAGGCCGTTGGCGATCGCGGTCCACGTCCGGCCGCCGTCGTGCGTGCGAAGGAGATATGGCCGCTGGTCGTCCAGTCGGTGGCGGTCGATCGCGGCATAGGCCGTGTTTGCATCGAAGTGCGACGGCTCGACGATCCCGACCTTGGACCAGGGCTGCAGCGGCGGCGGAGTGACATTGGTCCAGTGACCGCCGTCGTCATCGGTGCGCCAGATGAGACCGTCGTCCGTGCCCACCCAGATGAGTCCGTCGCGGATCGGCGAAGTGCCGATGTCGAAGATGACCCCCCGACGCGGTCCCTTGGTGGCGGTGTCGGCGATAGTCGGCGGGTCGAGGTTCGGAGGGACGCCTGGGTCGGCTCTCGTGAGGTCCGGGCTGATCGGGGCCCAGCTCTTTCCGCCGTCGCGCGTTCGGAACAGGCGCTGGTTGCCGAAGTAGAGCGCGTGTTCGCGCTTTCCGAAGGTCAGCGGAAGGGTCCATTCGCCCCGATAATTGTCGGGAAAGGCGAGCGTCGGATCGACGCTTCGGGTCTGGCCCGACTTGAGGTCGAGCCGGTCGACGCGTCCGCCGTAAACCACGTCGGGATCGTCGGGATCGGGCGCGATCTCGTCCGCCTCGCCACCCGCGGTGACCTCGTGGAATTCGTTCATACTGATGCCGTCGAACATGTTGTCGCTGCGGCTGGCGACCGCGGCGGCGCCCGAATCCTGCTGCGATCCATAGATCCGGTATGGAAAGCGATTGTCGGTCGACACGTGATAGAATTGGCCGGTCGGCTGATTGTACCAGCTGCTCCACGTTTTTCCGCCGTTCACGGTGACGAGAGTCCCCTGGTCGACTCCCGAAATCCTCCGGTCGGGATTTTTCGGGTCGATCCACAAAGTGTGGAAATCGTCGCCGGTCGGATCGCCTTTGATGGGAATGAAATGCGCGCCGCCATCATCTGAGCGCAGGATGATGGTGTCGCTGACCCAGAGCTGCTGCGCGTTTTTTGGGTTGGCCGTGATCCCGCCGAAATACCAGCCGCGGTTCCAGATCCTCTTGTCGCCCGTCATCTTGCGCCAGCTCGCTCCCGCATCGTCCGAGCGGTAGAGGCCCCCCTGGCTCTGCTCGGGGCTGTCGATCAGTGCATAGACGCGGCGAGGCTTGGCTGGACTGGTCGCTAGCCCGATCCTTCCTGGGGCACTCGGCAGGCCGTGACCGGCGAGGTGGACCCAGGTCCGTCCGCCGTCGCTCGACTTGTAGAGGCCGCTGCCGGGTCCGTTCGAAGGCGGATAGGTGTTCCACGGTGGCCGGCGGGTCTGCCACAGCGCGGCATAGACGACATTCGGATTGCCCGGCTGGAACGCCATGTCGATCGCGCCGGTGTTGGCGTCCTTGAACAAGGTCTTCGTCCAATGCCGGCCGCCGTCGACCGTGCGAAACACGCCGCGCTCGTCGTTGGGCCCGTACGGATGGCCCAGCGCAGCCACCAGCGCTTTGTTCGGGCTGCGCGGATCCACCAGGATCTTTCCGATCTGCTGGCTGTCGGAGAGGCCAATCGCGGCCCAGCTCTTTCCGCCGTCCGCCGAGCGGTACATGCCAATGCCCTGTGCGATGTCGGAGCGCATGTCGGCTTCGCCCGTGCCGACATAGATGATGTTCGGCGCCGATGGCGCGACTGCAATGGCGCCGATCGATCCGACGTTCACATCATCGAATATCGGCTGCCAGGTGCGACCGGCATCGTCCGTGCGCCAGACGCCGCCGTTGACTGCGCCGAAATAGAAGCGACGGGGATTGTCGGGTGCGCCCTCTACGGCAAGCACACGGCCGCCGCGAAACGGCCCCACCGATCGCCAATTCAAATCCTGGAACAGAGTCGGATCGACCTGCGCGGACTGGGCGACGGCAGAGCCGCCGGCAAGCAGCGCAGCGATGAGGGCGGCAAGGCTCATACGCGTACGACGGCCAATCCGTCGGTAGCTTAAAAGCCTCTGAACTATCCGCCTCACCGGGCTATGCCACAACCATGTGCGGACATCCGAGCTGGGCTCTCACTGTCGCGGGGGATGCTGTAGAGGTTGCCATGGAACGGCGTTTATCGGCCTATTGAAATAGGCGCTACGGGCGGAGTGCTGCGATGGGGCTAATGACTATTTGGGTCGGTTTACGACCTTCGGCCGATCACCTCTAAATCGGCGCCGCTCCGCGAGTAACAACGGATCACTCGTGCTGATAAGTCCGGCCTGTGTTGGGAGATATTGAAGGCAGCGGGTTTAGGGCTGGTGTCAGAGAGCTTAACAATTTCAGTAGCGTAAATTTAGTTTTGTGGATGCCCCGCGTGGATTCGAACCACGATTGACGGAGTCAGAGTCCGTAGTCTTACCATTAGACGACGGGGCAACGCCGGTTCACGGCGGAGGGCGCGAGATACGAACGCGGCTGCTGGGTGTCAACGCCGATGCCCGGCGTCCGACCTTGCCGGAACCCCATCATTTGTGGTTAAACGGGCTCAAGTCAGCCGCGCACTCCGCGCGGTGCAGTGGAACGGGCGTGAGATGGCGCAGGGAGTCGCCAATGTGCCGGCTCTGCAACAGGGATATGTTGCGCAGAGCGGGCCGTCAGAACCAAAACCGCATGCGAAGCGGGACCCGCACCGTCACACCTACGCTGCCATCGACCTCGGAACCAACAATTGCCGCTTGCTGATCGCGCGGCCCAGCGACGTCGGGTTCACCGTCATCGATGCTTTCTCGCGGATCGTTCGGCTCGGCGAGGGCCTGACCCGCACCGGCGAACTGTCGCAGGACGCCATGGATCGTGCGGTCGGCGCATTGTCAGTCTGCGGGGAAAAGCTTCGCAAACGCAGCGTATCACTCGCACGCTCCGTCGCGACTGAGGCGTGCCGGCGCGCCAAGAACGGCGTTGAATTCACGGATCGAGTGAGAGACGAGACCGGCATCGTCCTGGAGATTATCGAGCCGGCTGAGGAAGCGCGGCTGGCGGTCCTCGGCTGCCACAAGTTGCTCGAACCCGGGGACGGGCCGGCTTTGATCTTCGATATCGGCGGCGGCTCGACGGAGCTTGTGCTCATCGATCAGGAGCAGGGGAGTCCGCAGATCCGCGCCTGGTGGAGCGCGCCATGGGGCGTGGTTTCGCTGACCGAGAGCGAGGGCAGGGAGGCGCTCGAAGGTCCGGACCGGCTCCTCGCGTACAAGCGCATGCGCGAGCGTGCCCGCCGCGCATTCGCCAATTTCGCGACCATGCTTCCGGAAAAGAGGGACGATATCCGTCTGCTCGGGACCAGCGGCACCGTCACGACGCTCGCCAGCGTTCACCTCGCGCTTCCCTCTTACGACCGCCGTGCCGTGGACGGCCTCCACGTGCCGATCGAGGCAATGCAGAAGATCAGCACCATGATCGCCACGATGGGCTATCAGGAGCGCTCGGGCCTTCCCTGCATAGGCACGGAGCGGGCCGACCTGGTCGTGGCCGGCTGCGCGATCCTCGAGGCGATCATGGAGATCTGGCCCGCCAGGAACCTGGGCGTGGCCGACCGCGGAATCCGCGAGGGGATCCTGCGCTCGCTGATGGCCCGCGATGGCTGGCAATTGTGAAGCGGCTGAGGACTGCGAAGGGCCGCAAAGTTTCTTCGACACGGTGGCTCGAACGACAGCTCAACGATCCATATGTCAAGCGCGCCAAAGCTGAGAATTATCGCAGCCGTGCGGCGTACAAGCTGCTGGAGCTGGACGAGCGCTTTGGCTTGCTGAAAGGCGTCAGATCGGTCGTGGACCTGGGCATCGCTCCGGGCGGGTGGAGTCAGGTGGTGCGCCGCCGCTCACCGCACGCGCAGGTCGTCGGCATCGACCTGCTTCCGACGGAGCCGATCGACGGGGTTACCACCCTCCAGATGGATTTCATGGACGATACCGCGCCAGGCGCGCTGCGTGAGGCACTCGGCGGGCCCGCTGACCTCGTCCTCTCCGACATGGCCGCCAACACGGTCGGACATCAGCAGACCGACCATCTGCGCACGATGGCCTTGGTCGAAGCCGGCCTGGAGTTCGCTCGCGAAGTGCTCCGCCCGGGCGGCGCTTATGTCGCAAAGGTGCTCGCCGGGGGTGCGGACAACGAGCTGGTTGCCGAATTGAAGCGCAACTTCGCGACCGTGAAGCACGCCAAGCCGCCCGCCAGCCGCAAGGACTCGAGCGAATGGTACGTTGTCGCGCAGGGCTTCAAGGGCGCTTAGGACAGCGCACTCACGCGCGAACCGCCATTCCCTTTCCCGAGGTACGGTGCGCCGCGCGTTCGGATCGCGTCGCAGATCAGGTTGTAATTGGTGGTCAGTTCGGTCCCGGCCGGCAGATGTGCGGCCGCGATATCGTCCCCGAATGCGACCCCCATCGAAAGAGTGTTCGGTTCGTCCGAGTGATTGAAGTGCCGCCCGTGGTCGCCGCACAGGACCCACAAGCCGGACTGCTCGTGGTATGTCGAATAGGTCGTCAGGAAGGTGCGCAGCCGCTCCGGAACCTGGTCGAGCTCGGCATCGGCGAAAACGCGGTCAATCCGGCTGTCGAAGCGCCAGATGAGCTGGCCCTCCTTGACGTCCTCGAGAAGATAAACGCCGATCCCGTGGATGCGGCTCGGCCGCAGCTCCGTTTCGACCAACAACATGACCCGCTCCTTCCGAGCCGCCCGGAAACGGCCACGAAGGGAGGTTGTTCCGAAACTCAGCTCTTCGATCGTGCGTCGGCGATCGCCTGCTTCAGGGTGTCATACCCGACCGCCCCGTTCATCACCTTGTCCCCGACGACGAACAGCGGAGTTCCCGTGGCGCCGAGCTTCCCGGCCAGCTGGAAATTGCTCTTGAGCTCCTGTTCGGCAACCGGATCGTTCGGCGGCGTGGACGGGATGCCGGCCGCCTGCGCTGCCTTTGTGATCGTGTCGGGCGCCGGCCGGCCTGCTGCCCACAGCGCGTCGTGGAATTGCGCGAAGCGCCCGACCTTCGATGCCTGAAGCGAGAGGCGCGCCGCGATCACGCTGTCCTGGCCCAGGATCGGCAGCTCGCGATAGACGACCCGCAACCCCTTGTCCTCCTGGATCAGCCGGTCGACGTAGGGGTTGCTCGCCTTGCAATAAGGGCAGGCGTAATCGAAGAACTCCACCAGGGTCACGTCGGGCTTGGCGGCGCCTTTCCAGGAGCTTGCGAACGGCGTTTCGACCTGGGCGCGGGTGGCGGCGAGGACCGGCGCATATTGCGCGTCGCGAAGAGCGTCGATTGTCTCCGAAAGCACGTTCGGATCGGCCAGCAGGCCCTGCCGGACAATCCGCTTGGCGAGGAAGTTCGGTGCCGCGAAAACCAGCAGTGCCGCCATGAGCAGCGCGCCGATGATCCCACCAACGACTGCCGCCCCCCAATTCCCCCGTCCCGACGGCGCCGCTCTCGTGTCGCTCACTAGATGTTGTCTTTCTTGTTTTTGTTTTTCTTTTTCTGCAACTCGGTCTTCGAAACCATGGCGATATCCTGCGCGCGAAGCCAGTCCGGACTTCCTGGCGGGATACCCTTCATTGCCATTTCGGCGCTTGCCAGCGCCAGCTTGGAATCGCCCTCGAGGTTGCTGCGTTCTGCGGTCGCGAGCGAGGCGCGCGCGTCATCGCCCTCGCGGTCGTAGATGATACCGAGCTGGTACCAGGCGAAGGGGTCCTCATTATCCTTGTTCACCGCAACCTTCAGGATCTGCTTGGCCTCGGTGAAATTCTTCGGATCCTCGGTCGCAACGAGTGCGTGTCCGAGCATGGCGGCGATCATCGGAGCGTCTCCGGACCGCTGCGTGGCTTCGCGAAGCACCGGGATCGCGTCGGCAGGCTTGCCGTCCTCGAGCAGGATCTGTCCCTTGAGCTCAAGGAAGAACGGGTCGTGAGGGTCGATTGCCAGCAAGGCATCCGCTTCCGACTCCGCCTTTTGCGGGTAGCCCCCCAGGTGGTACGCATAAGCGCGCGCGTAATGGGCCGGGACGCTTTGGTCGCTCTCGGGATATTTGATCACGGCCCGCTTCGGGTCGACATAGCCCATCAGCTTGGCCTTCACGCGCTGGAACCGCGTCTCCAGCGCCGGATCTGTCGGCTTATTCCATGCCGGATCTGCCTTCAGCTTCTGTTCGAGCGCCTGTATGCGCTCGGACGTCAGCGGGTGGTCCTGGTCGAAGCTGTCCTTGGAATAGATCGCGAGGCGATATTCCATGTTCTGCAGCTTCTTGAAGAAATCCAGCATGCCCTTCCCGCTGATTCCCGCCGTCGAAAGGAAGCGAGCGCCGGAAGCGTCCGCACTTGCTTCCTGGACACGCGTAAAGGCGAGGAACTGCCCGATCGCCGCGCGTTGGCCCGCCATCAGGATGCCCATGCCCGCATCGCCGGCGCCCGCTGCCATCGCCGCGGCGGCGAGCACGAGAGAGAGGATGCTGATCCCCGTCGCTTCCTTCTGACCACTCTGGCTGCGGATCGAATCGCCGGCGACGACGTGGCCGAGTTCGTGGGCAACGACCCCCTGGACCTGATTGATATTGTCCGCCGCAAGGAACAGGCCGGTCTGGACATAGACCGTCTGCCCCTGTGAGACGAAGGCGTTGATTTCCGGGTCGTTCAGCAGGACGACGTTGACGCTGTTGGGATCGAGCTTGGCAGCGACGATCAGCGGCCGCGACATCTGCTTGAAAAGCAGTTCGGCTTCCGTGTCGCGGAGCACCTGCGGCCCGCTGTCCGCATCATCTTGTGCAATGGCGGGCTGGACTGTCGAGACGGTCAGCAGTGCCGCCACCATGACGAGTTGCACGAAGCGGGCGACCGGCGACTTCATCGCCGGCCGCTTACCATTTTTTCCCATGAACCAGTCATGAAAAGACCCGGTCAGCCGGCTCGCGGCAGGTCAGCCGAAGGTGCGCTGCCACCATCCGCGGCGCGGCTCACCGTCTTCTTCGTCCGCCGTGTCATTGTTGGCAGCGACGACGGGGGCGGGCTCGGCGGAAGCGGCTTCCGTTTTGGCTGGCTCTGCGGCGGCAGCCGTCTTGGACCGGCGCTTGCGTGCGGGCTTCTCTGGCGACGCGTCCCGGTGGGCGGTCTCTGCCGGCGGTGCGTCCGCGGGAGCCGACTCGGTCACGGCGACTGCCGCCACGGGTGCTGCCTTTTTGGAGCGGCGCTTCGGCTGCGGTTCTTCGGCCGGCTGTGTCTCGGCGATCGGCGGCTCCTCATCGATCGGTCGCTCGACCATCGGCGAGCTGCCCGCTTCGATCGTCGGTTCCACGTTCTCGGCAGCCTCCGATGACGTCCCCCCGCTCTTGCGGCGGCGACGGCGACGGCTCCGCGACGGCGCAGCATCTTCGCTGCCGGTAGGCTCTTGGGCGCCAACGGGCTCAGCGACTGGTTCCTCAGCCTGTTCGGTCTCGGCAGCAGCCGGAGCAGCCTCATCTTCGACGCCGACACCCTGGCCTTCGCCTTCGCGCCTGCGGCCGCGGCCGCCACGACGACGGCGCCTGCGGCGGCGGCCGCGAGGTTCGTCCTCATGCTCGGGCTGTTCGCCCTGACGTTCGGCCGCCTTACCAGCTTCCTCCGCCTCTTCCTCCTCGTCCTCATCGTCCGCTTCGAGAGCCTCGATCTCGTCGAGATCCTCCTCGATCGGCGTTCGCTCTTGCTGCGGGCGCGGGACAGCCACGGGCCGCGGACCTGAGCTTTCGACGCTCATGCGCGCGCCTTCGAAACCCTCGTCAATGAGAATCTCGATCGACACGCCATAGCGCTGCTCGATGTCAGCCAGCTCGGACCGCTTCTTGTTGAGAACATACACGGCGGCTTCTCTGCCGGCGCGCAGGCAGATCTTCTCTCCGCGACCGCGAGCGGCTTCGTCCTCGATGATGCGAAGAGCTGACAGACCGGCCGAAGCGGCCGTGCGCATCAGGCCCGTGCCATCGCAGTGCGGGCAGGGCTTCGTCGAAGCCTCGAGCACGCCCGTCCGCAGGCGCTGGCGGCTCATTTCCATCAGCCCGAAGCTGGAGATCCGGCCGACCTGGATGCGGGCCCGGTCGTTCTTGAGCGCCTCCTTCATCGCCTTCTCGACTTTCCGGACATGGCTGTTCTGCTCCATGTCGATGAAGTCGATGACGATGAGGCCCGCCATGTCGCGGAGTCTCAACTGCCTAGCGATCTCCTGCGCTGCCTCGAGATTCGTGTTGTATGCCGTCTGCTCGATGTTGTGCTCGCGCGTAGAGCGGCCCGAGTTGATGTCGATGGAGACTAGCGCCTCGGTCGGATTGATGACCAGATAACCGCCCGACTTCAGCTGGACGACCGGCTGATACATGGCGCTCAGCTGGTCCTCGACGCCGTAGCGCTGGAACAGAGGTGTGGTCTCGGCGTGAAGTTTTACCCGGCGGACATGGCTCGGCATCAGCAGCTTCATGAAGCCGCGCGCGGCCTTATAGCCGTCTTCGCCCTCGACGATCACTTCCTCGATGTCGCGGTGATAGAGGTCGCGGATGGCCCGCTTGATGAGGTCGCTGTCGCGATAGATCAGCGCCGGGGCGGTGCTCCCGAGCGTGCGCTCGCGGATTTCATCCCAAAGGCGTGCCAGATAGTCGAAGTCGCGCTTGATCTCGACCTTCGTGCGCGACAGGCCGGCGGTGCGGACGATCAGCCCCATGGTCGACGGGAGCTTCAGGTCCGTCATGATCGACTTGAGCCGCTTGCGGTCGGCGCCGTTCGAGATCTTGCGGGAAATGCCGCCGCCGTGGCTCGTGTTCGGCATCAGCACGCAATAGCGGCCGGCGAGGCTCAAATAGGTGGTCAGCGCCGCACCCTTGTTGCCACGCTCCTCCTTGACGACCTGGACCAGCAGCACCTGACGGCGCTGGATCACATCCTGGATCTTGTAGCGGCGGCGCAAGTTCTGGCGCTTGCGGCGCAGCTCGTCGGCGGCAGATTCATCGACCGGCGAGCGGTTGGAGGCGGTGCCCGCCTCGGAAGTCTCGCCGCCGTTCCCGTTCTCGTCGGACTCGGAGACTTCTTCATAATCGCCTTCAACGGTCTCGCGATCGTCCTCATCGTCAGCGTCCAGCTCAGCGGCGCGCAGACGCTCTTCCTCCGCTGCGTGCTCCGCCTCTTCGCGGAGCAGGGCGTCGCGGTCCGCCTTCGGGATCTGATAGTAATCCGGGTGGATTTCGCTGAAGGCCAGGAAGCCGTGGCGGTTACCGCCGTAATCGACGAACGCCGCCTGGAGCGACGGTTCGACCCGCGTGACCTTGGCTAGATAGATATTCCCCTTGAGCTGCTTGTGCTCTTCGGACTCGAAGTCAAATTCCTCGATCCGGTTTCCCTTGGCGACGGCAACCCGAGTTTCCTCCGGGTGGCGCGCGTCGATCAGCATGCGCATTGACATTGAAAATTCTCCGGGCGCGCGGGTGCATCCGGCTTGGCCGGCGGCGCGCGATGATTGTGGCCACTCCGGCTCGACTGGAGCCCGGGGCAGTGGCGTGATTGTTCGAAAGCGCTTCTGCTGAATGGACCATCCCGCGTCTCTGCGCGGGGAACGCGCCTGCCGTCTCTTGGAAGAGCGGCCGGAAAGCGTTCTGTGGCATCATTACAGCGTCAACCTCGTAAATCGCCGCCGACTCTTGCACTGGTCGCGGCGCAGATTCTCCGGATACCGAAGATTATTCCGGGTTAGCATCCCGGCTATCGCGCCGCAACCGTTGTTCCGGTGCGACGTCGCGCTGATATGGGACTTCAACGCTTAATCGGCCAGGATGGAAATTTCGTCTTAACTATAATCGCGTGATAGGTTCACATCGATATATGGACTGGCGAAGCGTCTTGAACTTTCCGGGGGCGAACCGCGCGGCGGTCGCAGGCGTGGCTGCTGCCGTGGTCGCGCTCGGTGCGCTCGCAATCGCTCTCGGATCGAGCAGCAGCAGCGGCGCGGCCTCAGCGGGTCCTGTGGCCGTCGGTGAAGCCCAGCAGGCGAGCCTAACCGTCGAATTGCCCGCGGTCGCCAATGACAGGATCTACGGTTCGCAAACCGCTCAAGGCCGGCCGATCGTCGTAATCGACGCGGGCCACGGCGGCCGCGATCCGGGCGCGCGCAGCGTCTCCGGAGAGGTAATGGAAAAGGACCTGACGCTGGCGCTCGCTCGCGAGCTTCGCGACAGGCTGGTGCAGCGCGGGCGGGTCCGCGTCGCCCTGACACGCGACGGCGATTCCTACCTGACGCTCGACGACCGCGCGGCTGTCGCCCGCCGCCTTGACGCCGCCATGTTCATCTCGCTTCACATGGACAGCGCACCGAACCCGCTGGCGCGCGGGGCGAGCGTCTATTCGCTCTCGGATGTCGCGTCCGATGCCGAAGCTGCGCATCTTGCGGTGGAGCAGAATGACGGAGCCGGACAGAGCGAGGGCAATGGCTCGGTCGACTCGATGCTATCCGAGCTCGCGATGCGGGGACAGATGAGCGCTTCGGCCAACCTCGCCTCCCGACTCGTGAAGAAAGCCGCCGGGCGCTTCGAGCTTCGGCCCGAGCCGCACCGTTTCGCTGCCTTCCACGTGCTCCGCCGCGCCGGAACGCCCGCGGTGCTCTTCGAAGCAGGCTACCTTAGCAATGCCGACGACGAGCTGCTCTTGCGCAACACGCAACATCGCTCCGACATTGCGCTTGCGCTGGCGCAGGCGATCGAGGCCGACGTCGCTGCGCACGCCCGCCGTTAATCACTTTCCGGTCGCAAACGAACAGGCTAGACGCTCCTCCGAATGAAGTTCGAGCGCCTGAACGTTCCCGAGTGGCCGCTGCCGGATCTCGTCGCCTTCAACGAGCGGGTGCACGAGTGGGTCGACCCGTGGTGGCGCCGCCGCCTGGTGCGCTGGGTCACCTGGGCGCTCACGGCACTCTTCGCCCTGGTCGCCGGGATGTGGATCTATTTC
>Ga0105248_10007391_pt1 | contig 12059 bp, 9 predicted proteins | sample KBSS34metaG_FD_81524 | JGI IMG/M metagenome (GOLD analysis project Ga0105248, IMG submission 81524) | Switchgrass rhizosphere microbial communities from Kellogg Biological Station, Michigan, USA - KBS S3-4 metaG | ecosystem: Host-associated > Plants > Roots > Rhizosphere > Soil | place... | reverse complement strand
TGTCGAGCCGATCGCGCCCGGTCCGTCCTGCTGAACTCTTGTTCGACGAGCGTCGCGTGGTCCGGCTCACTGATTCTTCAATCGAAACGTCAAACAGCAACGTCAGATCGGGTTTCAAACCACCGGTTGCGAGCTGCACGATCTGGGAAATCAATTCGGGAGGGAAACCGCGCCCGGCGCCTTGATAGGCGATGGTGGCGTCGGCGTAACGATCGGAGATAACGACTGCGCCGGTTTCCAGTGCCGGCCGAACTACGCGGCGCACGTGTTGCGCGCGATCGGCGGCAAAGACGAGCAATTCAGTCAACGGATCGACTTCTTCGAGCGCATCGAGCAACGCTTCGCGCAAGCGCAGGCCGAGCGTAGTTCCGCCCGGTTCGCGCGTTATCAGGGCCTGACAACCGTGGGCGCGTAAATAATTGTTTAGTAGCCGAAGTTGAGTCGATTTTCCGCTTCCGTCGATACCTTCAAAGGTAATGAAAGTTCCAGGCACAAGTTTCCTCTGGGTCCGATGAAAATTGCCGTGAAAAGTGCTGCGAGAGTTTAAACGAATGTCACGCGCCATGCGAGCTTGCGTCGTCGGCGCGAGCTTCGCGGGCGTGGCCTTCACTGGCTTGCGAATGCAGTTCGCCGGTCGAGCGCCGCGACTGCGAAATCGTGGAGATGGCGTGCTTGAAAATGAGTTGTTCCTGCGGCCCGGACTCCAGCAGCACTGAAAACTTGTCGAAACTACGAATACGCCCGGTGAGCTTGGCGCCGTTCAAAAGATAGACCACCACCGCGGTCTTCTCGCGACGCACAGTATTGAGGAAGGCGTCCTGAATGTTTTGCGGTGCCTGTTTGCCGTCCGACATTTTTTTGAGCCCGGTATGGATCTGTTAAAGCGCGTGGTTGCAGTCTGCCTACATTACATCAGGCCCTCCCGACTGACAAGAGTTAGGCCAAGATGTGAGAGAAAGTTGATTATTTTGGCCGTGGTCCAGCCGCGAGCGCTTCCAAAACCGAGGCCAAAACGCTCTTTTCCTCGCCAAACCCTGCGAACCACTCGACTCCCGCTTCATGGCGAAACCATGTCAACTGCCGCTTGGCGTAGTGGCGCACGTCGAGTTTGGTCTGTTCGATGGCCGAAGGCAGATCGCGTTTTTGCTGAAGATACTCGACCACGCGGCGGTAACCGTGCGCTCCCAGCGCGTTTGACTCCGGCGGGACGCCGCGGCCCAGCAGCTCCTTAACTTCCTCGACTAATCCGGCCTGAAAGTGAGCTTCAGTCCGCTCGTTGATGCGGGCGTACAGCTCGGCGCGCGGTGGATTCAACGCCAGAATACGCAACCGCCGGGCGCTTTCGTGCGCTTCGGGACGCTCGTCTTTCTGGTCCACGATCGATCGCCCTGTTTGTAAATACACTTCGATCGCGCGTTGCACGCGGGGCCAGTCGCGCGGAAACAATTCTGCCGCCGCACGACGATCAAGTCGCCGCAAAACACGGTGCAGGTATTCCGCGCCACGTCGCTCGCGCATCTCGTTCAAACGCCGCCGCAGCGATTCATCCGTCTGCGGACTGACAAAGAACGGGCGGCGCAGCGCGCGCAAGTAAAAACCGGTGCCGCCGACGAGCAGCGGAATACGCCCGCGACTCTCGATCTCCTCGATCTTCTTTGCCGCTTCGCGAGCCCACTCGACTGCGGTGTAGTTGACTGAAGGTGGAACGAAGTCGATCAGGTGATGCGGCACGCCTTTGCGTTCCGCGAGTGGCACTTTTGCAGTTGCGACCTGGATGTCCTGGTAAACCTGGACGGAATCGCAGTTGATGATCTCGCCGTCGAGCTCGAGCGCGACCTCGATACCCAGCGTGCTTTTCCCGGACGCAGTTGGGCCGACAATCGCGACGACTGGCGTTGGCACTGGATCCGCGCTCACATCGTTGAGGATAGCACGCGCAAAATCGCGATCACCCAGATGAGCGTGAGGATCAGGAGCCCACCGATAATTTGGTTGCGTGAGAAGCGCACCGGGAACTCAGCTCAAACTACATCGCTAAATAGATGCGGGCCACCAAAGCGATCACCCAACCGACGATGTCGAAGATCCCGAGTATTTTCGCGCCCATCGCGAGGCTGCGCGAGTCTTTCGCGACTTCATAAATGTCAAAGCCGTTTTCGCATCGCCGGCGGCTTCTTTCGCCTTGGCTTCGAGTACGTGCGGTGGGTAAAGCGAACTACCGGCTACGGGATTTGGTGGAGGCGGTGGAATAAACGGCGCGTCGTTCTGTTCTTGCGACACAGTCTTTCTTTCCTTTCGGGGGTCGAGGTAAAAAAAGCATTCGTCAATACAGCCGCGTCAGTTCAATACCGGTGTAATACGCTTTCAAAATCTGTTCGACGGACCAGCCTTGTTTCGCGAGCCCGTACGCGCCGACCTGGCACATGCCGACGCCATGTCCCCATCCGCGTCCGCTGAAAACAAACCCGGTCACGCGCCCGCTTTCGTCATACTCGCGGTCGATCACGAAGAGTTGTTCGCGCAAACCCAACGCCGAGCGAATGCGGCCACCGCGAACGTGAGCTGTGCCGTTGGTGCCGACGATCTCCAGGTCGGTAACCCGGTGCGACGAACCGCGAGATACTACACGAAGATCGAGAATCTGTCCGGCGCCGCGTGCGGGCCGGGCGAGACGCGCCTGCACCTGGCCCAACGAGAGCGCCGTGGTCCAACTCGAGAACGGCGAAAAACGATCCGCCGCCGCGCCGTTCGGCGCCGGTTTGACTTCGAGAAAATCGATCGCGCCGTTTGGCGAGAGGTGGTAAGTCACGGGTTCACCGCCGACGAGCGTAACGGACGAAACCGCGTAAGGGAGTTCGCCGAGCTGTCGAAAGAGAAACGCATCGGGGTTGACGCGGATCGGCTGATCTTTTCCTTTCGACGAACGCAGGATCAGTTGGCCTTCGCTGGCCGGTCGCGCGTTTGCTTTTTGCAGTTGCAACAGGTTGCGGCCTTCGAGAATGCGTGCGACCGCGTGCAAGACGCGCGCGCGTGACAACGGTTGGCGTGGCCGCAGCGTGGCGTCAGGGTAGGCTGACAGGTAGCCGTCGCGCAGCAGCAGCGCCAGATCCGCGCGGTTTGGAGGCGGCACGTCCTGCGCGTCGCGAACGGCGAGAAGGTAATCGGCGTCAGCGTTGTTCAGCAGCGTCGAGGGACGGTCGTCGCCGAAGACGGCGGTTGCCAGCGCGGTCGCAAACGCGGGCGGACGATTTAGATCGTCGGCGGTCGCGGGCATTACTTGTTTTGCCACGCGAGCGACATTCGCGATCAGGTTACGCACGTCGGCAACGGTTGCGTCAGCGGCGAGCCATGAATCGGAGATCCGGTCCGGCATCGTGCCGAAATTTTGCGTCAGGAGCAGGCCGATATCGCGCGCGAGAGCGACGTGTTCTTCGTTACGCAATTCCGCGGGCGTGCGCGTCGTGCGAATCACAAAGCGATCGAATGCGGCGTGGCCTTCGGCGGCGCATTCGCGGCCGCGCAGGTAGGGAATCGCGTCGTTGAAGATGTTTTCCGAGTCTTCAGTGCGGCCGCCGCAGGTTGACGTGTAGAGCGCGTTGATTGGTTCGCCGTTGAAAGTGGCGACGATGCCGCGCGTTTCGTCGACCGCGCGCGTTGATAAAGCATTTTCGGAAGTCAGACCGCGATAGACCTGGGAGCGCGTGGTGGGCAGGATGTCGAAACCCTGGGCCAGGAACTGCCCGCGGTTTTTTAGCGCGTACGTGCGGGCGGCGATGGCTTGCGCTTTCAAAGCTTCGATGGCGGGATAGCCGCCCGGCGAGAGCTCGTTCGCGACGACGCCGCGGACGTAGTCTTCCAGACCCAATTCGTTAACGACGGTGAGCGAGCCGCGGAGGTTGGTGAACACTTCGATACGCCCGCGATAGGGCCGATCGTTGAAACGCACGGGCGCGGTCTTTTCGTCGTCGGAAGCAAACACGACCGGCGCGCTCGAGCTGAACAGCGAACCTTTCGTTCCGGAAGCGACCACTTCGCGCGACGGGAGGCTCGGGTGCGAAGTGAGCCGCACGTTGCCAGAGGCGCCTGAAACGGGAGGCCGGTCTGTACCTGAATTTTTGGAAATTCCTTCCCCTTGTACTTGCGCATTGAACCCCGCAGTTTCCAATGTGCCCCGCAGCTCCTCCGCTTCCTCACGCGAACGCTTCCCGTCAACTACGACACCCCACGTCTTCGTCTCCGTATCAAACGTCTCGTCCGTATCCTGATCGATAAGCTTCTCAATCTGCTTACCAATTTCCTCGGCTTCGTCATGCGACGTCGCGCCCGCCACGATCACACGATAATTCGCGTCGTCATTCGCCGGCGACTTTGGCGACAACCACCGCGGGTCAACCCGCACGCGCGACGCATCGAGCGCGAGCATCGTCGAACTACCACCGCTCGCATTCAGCAAATGTCCCGTCGTCGAAATCACCGCGGAACGCGAGTCGGTACTCAACGCCACCCGGATGCGCGGTTCAGGACCAGCAACAACTGCGAGATTCGGAGGAGACGAAATGACGGGCGCTGAAGCTGACGGCTGCGGCCATGCGGGTTGCGCTCTGCGCGGACGAGTCTCGGCCGGAGTTTGCTGTTGGGCAAACGTCGTCGCGAGGAGTAACGACTGCGCCAGCAGCACGGTAACCACTCTCCGGGCGAGGGAACTGAACATTTTTGTAATCCTCGAAGCGGCGTCAGTTTTCAGGGAGGGCAACCGCCGGCCATGTTACTACAAAATTTCTGTAAATAGTGACGCGAATGTGGTATAGACGGTCATACCCCCGGTAAAGAAACGATGACGGCAGCGGCTTTTCGGTCTGTCCAGAGAATCAGGACGCGTTACAGCTTCCATGAGGAAGACCATACACACGCGCTTATTGTTAACGGCCGCAGTCTGCGTCGTGCTCGCGTTGCTGGCGTCGAGCTGCCTTCCGAAACCGCCGGCTGAAGGCGGCGACATCACCATCACCCTTTACGGGTTTTCGATCATGAAGGAGTCGCTCGAAACAGCGATCTTTCCTGGTTTTACCCACAGGTGGAAACAACAGCACGGTCAGGAAGTGCGGTTTCAGTCTTCCTTTGCCGGCTCGGAAACGGTAACCAACCAGATCCTGCGCGGCGCGCCCGCGGATATCGCGATCCTTTCGATCGAGCGCGACGCCGACCGGCTCAAGAAAGACGGGTTCGTAACCTCCGACTGGCATTCGTATCCAGGCAAGGGAATCGTTAACAAAACGCCGTTTGTGATCATCGTGCGCAAAGGCAATCCGAAAGGCATACGCGACTTTCCGGATCTGGCCGGCGGGGGCGTAAAACTCATTCATCCGGATCCGATCAGCTCCGGCGGCGCGCAGTGGTCCATACTCGCGATCTACGGTTCAGAGCTCAAGAAGTCTCAGGCGGAAACAGGCGATCCCGAGCCGGACACGGTGCGCGCCTTGCGAACGTTGAAAGCGATTTGGAAAAACGTGATCTCCACGCCCGGCTCGGCACGCGAAGCGCGCACGACTTTCGAGCTCGGTAACGGCGATGCGTTGATCACCTATGAGCTCGAAGCACTGCTGATGAAAGAAGCAAACGCGCCGATCGACGTCGTCATACCGAAGGCGACCATCTTCAGCGAGCATCCGGCGGTGGTGATCGACAAGAACGTGACGGGCGCCAAGCGGCAGGTCGTGGACGCATTTATGCAGTATCTCTGGAGCGACGAAGCGCAAGGGGCGTTTGTGAAGTTTCACTTTTATGCAACGACGAACGATGCGCTCAACCAGGCGAGCGCGCAATTTGGTCACATCGAAATGCCGTTCACGATCGACGACCTGGGCGGTTGGAACCGGGCCTATCCGGAGATAATCGAGCGAGTGTTTCGCGATCAGGTGCAACGCAAATGAGCCACGGACGACACGAATGACACAGATATGAGCACCGTAGCTTCATCGATGCGACACGTACGCGGCTTCGACATGGTGCGGCCGCTGAGCATCGGCATGCTCGTCTTCATGATGCTGCCGCTCGTGTTTCTCCCGCTCGCGTCCATTTTTATCTTCGGCACCCGAACCGGTCTCGATAAATTCTGGGCCGCGTTGATGGCCCCTGAAGCGATCTTCGCTTTGAAACTCTCGATGGCGACGAGTTTCTGGGCCACCGTTTTCAACGTCATTTTCGGACTCTTCGCTGCCTACGTTTTGTCGCGTTACGACTTCTGGGGCCGCAACGCGCTCATCGTCACGATCTCGCTACCGACTGCGATTCCCACTGCCGTCGCGGGTTTTGCTTTGCTGTTGCTGTGGGGACCTTACGGCACGCTGGGCCGACTGCTCGCGCCGCACGGCGTGGAACTGATGTTCACTGCGGGCGCGATCATTCTCGCCAATATCTTTGTCACTTTTCCGCTCGCGTTCGGCGTGATCAAACCGGTATTCGACACGATGAGCCGCTCGCTCGAAGAAGCGTCCGCGACGATCGGCGCGACGCGCTGGCAAACGTTCTGGCACGTGACACTGCCTTCGTTGCGCGGCGCGATCGTTTCGGGCGCGTTGCTGACGTTTGCGCGCGCGGTCGGCGAGTTTGGCTCGACGATTCTCGTTTCCGGAAATCTCGCCGGCAAAACGCAGACTGCGCCGCTCTATATCTTCGCGAAGTTCAACGAAGGACAGATCGAGGCGGCGAACGCGATCGCGATCGTGCTCGCGCTCTTCTCGTTTTTGATTTTCAGCGTGCTGTTCTTCGCGCGCGACTGGCTCGACGTTGATTAAGCGATGGCCAAAGCGAAGGAACAAGTGATTCCGAACTCTGAAGCGTCGCGGCCGGCGTCGCAAGCAATCGATCCGCCGCCCGTGGCTGCGAGTGTCGTTGGCCTCAGCAAGCATTTCGGCAAAACGAGCGTGCTCGAAAACATCAGTTTCGAGGTCGCTGAAGGTGAAGTGCTCGTGTTGCTCGGCGCGTCCGGCAGCGGCAAGACGACGATTCTTCGCATCATCGCGGGCCTCGAACAACCGTTGAAAGGCAAAGTCGTCCTGCACGGCAAAGACGTGACCGATCTGCCGGCGCGCGAGCGCGGCGTGGGCGTCATCTTTCAATCGTATGCGTTGTTTCCCAAGATGACGGTCGAGAAGAACATCGGTTACGGGTTGCGTATTCGCAAGCGACGCCGGAAACAGATCCGCGAAACGGTTAACGAGCTGCTCGCCCTCGTCCAACTCGAGGAGCATCGCAAGAAGTATCCGTCGCAGCTTTCCGGCGGCCAGCAGCAACGCGTGGCGATCGCGCGTACGCTCGCTTACAAACCGGAAGTGCTGTTGTTCGACGAACCGTTTGGCGCGCTCGACACGCAAACGCGTTCTCATCTGCGGCGGGAAATCCGCGCGCTCTTGAAGAAGGTGCGGGTGCCGTCGATTTTCATCACGCACGATCAGGAAGAAGCGCTCGAACTCGGCGATCGCGTTGCCGTGCTCAACCAGGGACACATCGAACAGATCGGGACGCCGTTTGAGATCTACAATCATCCCGCAACGGAGTACGTGGCGACTTTCCTCGGCGCGGCGAACATTCTCGACGCGGTGGTGAGAAACGATGCGCTGGAGATCGGTGGGACGCCTGTTCCGGCGCAGCTTGATCCGGCGAAGTTTCGCTCGGGCGATTGTGTGAAGATAGTTTTTCGCCCCGAGGACGTCGTGTTGAGCCGCAGCGATCTTTTGCGGCCGGGGTTGTTGAAGATCGCGAATGCGCGGATCGAAGAGCTCACTTTCGTCGGCGCTTACGAACGCGTCCGCTTGCGGTTTGAACGCGGCGCCGAAGCGTGTGACCGTGACGAGCGCGATTTTCTGTTGACCACGGAGACGCCGGACCGTCAGACCGCTAAACCGATCATCGCCACGCGTCCGAAGCCGGAAGCGAGCGCCACGCGATTGCAGGTCGGAGAGCGAGTGGTAGTAGCGATCACCTCATTTACGGTTTTGGAGCCACAGACGAACACTGATGACTCTTAAAATTTTCCTTCCCGCTTTTCTCTCACTTGTCTGGTTGCTTGGTTTATCCGTGACCTCCGCTTCCGCGCAGTTGGACCAAACCGACAATCAGTTTTGGAGCGACGTTCAGATTGCCGTGCCGGTGACGAAAGACTTCGACTTCAACGTGCTCGGGACGCTGCGCATCGGGCGCGACTTCAGTCACAGTATCGACGAACGGATCGGCGCCGGTTTTACCTTCCGTTTTGGGAAACACCTGACCGTCGCGCCGAATTACGTGCATATCGGTATGCAGCCGTTTCCAGGCCGGCGCATCTGGGAAAACCGTCTGACACTGCCGGTGACGTTTCGTTTCAACGCCGGCGAGTTCAGGCTCAGCGATCGGAATCTTATTGAGCGTCGGTTACGAAACTCGGGAATCAAGACCACGCGTTATCGAAACCGTTTCCAGGTGGACCATCCGATCGGAGCGAAAGACTGGCAGCTATCGCTCTTTGTCGCGGACGAGGTCTTTTACGATTGGAGTCTGGAGCGCTGGGTGCGCAACCGCTTTTATGTTGGCTGTACCAAAGTTTTCAACAACCACTTCACGCAGGATCTTTATTACCTGCGGCAGAACGACGGGGTTAGTTTGCCGGGCGATCTGAACGTGCTGGGGACGAGTTTGAGAGTTCGGCTGTAGCGAGGCTGTGAAATTGCCGGCGCACGGCGTTGATGTTTGCAAACGGCAGCTCGCGCGCGTGGGTGCGGTTGGTGAGCAGAACGAACACGCGCGCGTGTTCGGCGTCGATCCAGAGCGACGTGCCGGTGAAGCCGCTGTGGCCAAAGCTGTCGGGTGGCAGATCCGTTCCCGCGGTTGAGTCTTTCGTGCCGGCGAGTTGCCACCCGAGCGAGCGCGCTTCCTCCAGTCCTTCCGTCATGTTTTCTCGAAACAGTTTGCAGGTGTGAGGTGTGAGCAAATGGCTCGACTCGCCGATGAACTGTTGCGCCATTTGAAACACCTCGGACGCGGTTGAGAACAATCCGGCGTGGCCCGCTGCGCCGCCGAGAAAGTAAGCATTGCCGTCGTGGACCTCGCCCCAGATCAGCCGCTGCCGAGAATTCTTGTACGCGCCGCTGCCGGTTTCTTCGCACATGTTCATCTCGCACGCGTTTCCGGTTTCACACGCCGCAATGCCGGTCTGCAACGCGAGTTCCGGATTGAAAAAAGTCTGTTTCAATTGCAACGGTTCGAAGATTTCGCGTTGGGCCATGTCTGCGAGACGTTGGCCGGTCATGCGTTCGAGCAGGATGCCGAGCGAGATGAAACCGAGATCGCTGTAGATGACGCGTGTGCCGGGTTTGTATTCGAGATCGAGATTCGCGATCGCGCCCGCCGCGCGCTCGGGTTCGTCTTCGGCGAGGAGGTAGAGCGGACGCCAGGCGGGCAGGCCCGACGAGTGGGTCAACAGCTCGCGCACGGTGATCATCTGTTTGTCAGTGCGCTCAAACTCGGGCAGGTGATGCGAGACGGAGCTGTCGAGTGTTAGTTCGCCGAGCTCGATGCGGCGCGCGCAGAGCATGCCGGTGACGAGTGGTTTGGTTAGAGAAGCGAGATCGTAGATCGTGTCGAGTTTGTTGGCGATGCGGTAGGGCTGGACCACGGAGTGGCCGAGCGCATCGGCGAAAACGATCTGGTCGCGCTCGCCGACAAGATAAACCGCGGACGGGAACTCTCCGTCTTTGATGTGTTCCCCAAGAAACCCCGACAGTTGTTCATTCCGCGTGACCATCAGACAAAGATTTTAACGTACGTTCGGGCTGAGTTCGCTCACGCCGGGATGCTCGGCGTGCTCGCGGATTCTTTCGAGGGTGCGCAGCGCCAGGCTCAGGGCGTTGCGTCCATCAGAACCCGACACCGCCGGCGGCCCGCCGTTCTCCACCGCGTCGAAAAACGAAACGATCTCCGCCTGCAACGGCTCGACGTCGATCACGTCGAGATGCTGGATGTGCACTCCGGGCCACGAACCACTCGCGGTCGGCGGCGCCAGACTACTCACTGACGCGCGCTTCGTCGTGTAGTCAACCGCGATGTAATCATGCGGCTGAAAGAACCGCATCTTGCGAATCTTCTCGGTCCCGACGCGCGACGCCGTGATGTTCGCCACCGCGCCCGAGGAAAACTCGAGCCGCGCATTCGCCGCATCCACTTTGTTCGTCAGGATCGCAATCCCCACCGCGTGAATGTTCGTCACTTCGACTTCTTCACCCACCAGCCACTGCACGATGTCGAGATCGTGAATCATCAGATCGAGCACCACGTCGATGTCGAGCGAGCGCGCGGTGAATTGACCGACGCGATGGATTTCAAAATAAACCGGCTTGCGCACGTGCGGACGCAACGCCACCATCGCCGGATTGAAACGCTCGAGATGGCCCACCTGGAGCAACGCATTACCCTCCGCCGCCGCGCGAATCATCCGATCGGCTTCTTCGAGCGTGCGCGAGATCGGTTTCTCAACCAGCACGTGAATGCCTTTTTCGAGCAGCCCGCAGGCGATCTCGCAATGCGCTTCAGTCGGCACGGCAAGACTCACTGCATCGACGCGGCCGATAAGCGCGCGCCAGTCAGTGGTGCTTTCAGTCTTTCGCTCTTTGGCCACAGTGAGCGCCGTCTCTTCGTTGAGATCGCACACGCTTACAAACTGCGTTCGACCTTCAGCGGCGAGCGCGGCGTGAATGCGTGCGTGCTGGCTGCCGAGGCTGCCGACGCCGATAACTGCTGTACGTAACGACATGGTTTAGGTAACTTAGCCGGGATTAACCCGAATCGGAGCCGAATATACTTGCATCTTTCCGCGCTTGCCAAGCGACTCTACATTTTCCTCTTCGCCATCATCAGTATCTTTTACTTTTACGGGCTCGGCCGTTTGCCGCTGCTTGGACCGGACGAGCCGCGCTACGCGCAAGTGGCTCGCGAGATGTTTCTGCGCGGCGATCTGGTCACGCCGACACTCGGCGGGCACACGTGGTTTGAAAAGCCGGCGCTGCTCTACTGGTTGATGATGGCGTCGTTCAGGATTTTCGGCGTTAACGAGTGGGGCGCGCGTTTTGGTCCGGCGGTTTGCGGGTTGCTGACGATCGCCGCGGTGTGGCGCGTGGGCCGAGCAGTTGAGCGCACTTCGGAAGAGGCGCGGGATTTTGGCTTTTGGAGCGCGATGGTGGCGGCGAGTTCACTCGGCTTGGTCGTGTTTTCGCGCGCGGCGAGTTTCGACGTCGTGATCACGATGACGACGACGTGGGCGCTGGCGTTTTTCTTGTTACATGAGCTGAAAGCTGTGAGTCCGGCTCGAGCAGGAAAGAGGTCCGCGGTTTTGGTCGGGTTCTATGTCTGTGTTGGTTTGTCGTTGCTCGCGAAAGGCCTCGTCGGGATCGTGATTCCCTTCGGCGTTGTGGGTTTTTACTTTCTGTTGCGACGCGCGTGGCCCGGGCGCGACGTTTGGTTGAGCTTGATCTGGGGCGTGCCGATAGCGATTGCGGTGTCGGCGCTCTGGTATGGACCGGTGATCGCGCGTCACGGCTGGCCGTTCGTCAACGAGTTTTTTATCGAACACCACTTCGCGCGGTTTGTGTCGAACAAGTATCACCACCCGCAGCCAATATATTTCTATCCCGCCATCATCCTGATGCTCGCGTTGCCGTGGAGCGTGTTTCTGCTCGATTCGCTGGTGAAAGCGAGAGGCTGGACGTGGCGCGGTGGCGACAGCTTGAGCGTTGTGCGCGTGTTTTCACTCGCGTGGCTCGCGTTGCCAATCGTGTTCTTTTCGTTTTCGGGATCGAAGCTTCCGGGTTACATCCTCCCGGCGCTGCCGGCCGCGGCGTTTTTGATCACTGACGGTTTCAATCGTTCGGTTGCAAAGTGGCCGCTGCGCGCGACGGGCGTGATCTGTTTGCTGTTGGCGGCAGGAGGTTTCGTTTACGCGACCCAGTCGAAACTCATCTCGATGGAATGCGCAACGGTGATCGCCGTGCCGCTCTTTGTTGCCGCGAGTGCCGCGTTTTGGCCGGGTAACC
>Ga0105248_10007390_pt1 | contig 12060 bp, 11 predicted proteins | sample KBSS34metaG_FD_81524 | JGI IMG/M metagenome (GOLD analysis project Ga0105248, IMG submission 81524) | Switchgrass rhizosphere microbial communities from Kellogg Biological Station, Michigan, USA - KBS S3-4 metaG | ecosystem: Host-associated > Plants > Roots > Rhizosphere > Soil | place... | reverse complement strand
CGCCGAGGCCCGGCCCGGCGCCGAGATCATCGACGCTGGCAAGGCCCCGCACGGCCACAACCTGACCCAGGACCAGATCAACGCCGTTCTCGTCGACCGCGCTCGGCGCGGCCTCGGGGTCGTGCGTCTCAAGGGCGGCGATCCTTTCGTCTTCGGCCGTGGGGGCGAGGAGGCCCTGGCCTGTGCCGCCGCGGGGCTGCCCTGCGAGATCGTGCCCGGGGTGACGAGCGCCGTCGCGGTCCCGGCGCTGGCCGGCATCCCCGTCACGCACCGGGGCATCACCCAGGACGTCACCGTCGTCAGCGGCCACGTCGACCCGTCGCATCCCGGCTCGACCGTGGACTGGGACGCTGTGGCCACCGGTCCCGGCACCGTCGTCGTGCTCATGGGTGTCAGCGCGCTGGCCGAGATCAGCCGCGAGCTGATCAAGCGCGGACGTCATCCCACCACCCCGACCGCGGTGATCCACGCTGGCGGCACTCCGGACGAGGTCGTTCTCACCGGTCCGCTGTCGGACATCGCGCGAATGGCGAACGAGGCCGCCATCGGTTCGCCCGCCGTCATCGTCATCGGCGATGTGGTCAGCCTGCGTGAGCATCTCACCTGACGGCCGTGCGGCCGTGCGGCGCACGGCGGTGCGATCCGCGGCAGGCCGCGCGGCCTGCCGCCGGTGGCGCACCGCCGGACAGGTCCGCTACCTGAGGGCGATGATCCGATCGTCGCCTGGCCTGGGCGTGCCGCGGCCGTCGGTGTTGTTCGTGACGATCCAGACCGAACCATCCGGCGCGTCCACGGCGGCGCGCAGGCGGCCGAGCGTGCCGGCGAGCACCGCCCGCGGCCTGCCCCGCACGGCACCGCCGGACAGGTCGAGCTCCCACAGCCGCTGCCCGCGCAGCGAGGCGACGTACATGGTGGTCCCGCGGATCGCGATGCCGGTCGGGGACGCGTCCGACGGCGCCCAGGTGACCAGGGGCCGGCGGAACCGGTTGTCGTCGCTGAACCCCTCGACGATCGGCCAGCCGTAGTTCCCGCCCGGGACGATCAGGTTGATCTCGTCGAACCGATCCTGCCCGAACTCGGACGCCCACAGTCGGCCCTGTGCATCCCAGGCCAGACCCTGCACGTTGCGATGGCCGAGGCTGTATATGGGTGAGCCCGGGAACGGGTTCGTCGGCGGGATGCTGCCGTCGGGCCGGATCCGCAGGATCTTGCCGTTCAGGCTGGCGCGGTCCTGGGCGCGGGTGCGCACGCCGGCATCGCCGACGCCGGCGTAGAGCAGATTGTCGGGTCCGAAGCGGATCCGCCCGCCATTGTGGATCACGTTCTGCGCGAGGCCGGTGAGGATCGGCGTCGGCGCCTGCGCGCGGGTGCCGTCGAGCCGGAAGCGGACGATTCGGTTGTCGGACGCCGTCGTGTAGTAGGCGTAGACGTACCGATCGGTGGTGAAGGTCGGCGAGACGGCCAGCCCCAGCAGCCCGGACTCGCCGTGATGCAGCACTCCCGGCAGCGTCGTGAGGACGGTCGGCCGGCCGCCGCCGGCGGGCAGGCGCAGGATCCGGCCGCTGTCCCGCTCGCTGATCAGCGCCTCGCCCGACGGCAGGAACGCGACATCCCACGGCGCGGCGAGCCCGTCTACCACGGCCCGGGTAACCGGCTGCCCGGCCCCCGCGCCCGCCGTACCGGCCCCCGCGGCCAGCGGGCTCGCACTCGCGGCGCCCCGACCGCCACCCCCGGCCGAACCAGATCCAGCACCGGAGTCGGAGCCGCCACAGGCCACCAGGCCAACACCACTCAGCGCCAGGACAACCAACCAGAGCACTGCCCGCCCGGGCCGCCGCCACCTGCCAGGGGCACCGGGACGATCACTACCTGGCACTCGCGGCTCCGGAGGACGGGGTGGACGGGAGCCTGACGGGCGCCACGGCTCCGTCAGGTGGCGTGCCGCACGGCCAGGGCCGCGAGCACCATGACGACCGCCAGGATCGCCAGAAGCAGCTGCGGGGACAGCGTGAAAGAGGTGCGCCGCAGGTACTCCCGGGACGCGCGGCAGGTGGGGCACCGGCCCTCGATCACCAGCCCAGAGCAGCGCGCGCAGACCAGATCCTGCCTGCCCATGCCGCCTCCTTCCGCCGCGGTGCCTGACCACGTATGCGAGGGATCGTCGCACGTTCCTCCCAGGGAGGTCCGTCGTACGTCCGGTCGCCGGGGTGTGACACAGACGATCGACTGGCTCCACGGTACGCCCGCGCGCGGCCGTGCGTCGCACCCTCGATCGTCCTCTACCCGACGGCGGGCCCGGCCACGCGGCCGACCGGGCTCGATACCGGCAGGTGGGCGCGCCCGCGGGGGCGAAGGCCGGGTCACGTCCTACCATCTCTGTCACGGAAAGTATGCGAACGAGTGCTTGTCGTGAGGAGGGCTGCGGTGATCGTCCTGAACGCGGTGAGCAAGTGGTACCCCAACGGGGACCGAGCCGCCCTGTCGGACGTCAGCGCCGAGATCGGCGCGGGTGAGTTCGTGTTCCTCGTCGGCCCGTCCGGCTCGGGGAAGTCGACCCTGCTGCGGCTGCTGCTGCGCGAGGAGCGCGCCTCGGCCGGCCAGGTCCTGGTCGCCGGTCGGGACGTCGCCCGCATTCCCGACCGCCGGGTCCCGCGGCTGCGCCGGGCCGTGGGCTGCGTGTTCCAGGACTTCCGGCTACTGCCGAACCGCACGGTCGCGGCCAACGTCGCGTTCGCCCTCGACGTCGTCGGCCGTCCCCGCCACGTCGTGCGCAGCGTCGTTCCGGAGGCCCTGGAGCTGGTCGGCCTGCGCGAGGCGGCCCAGCGATACCCGGACGAACTGTCCGGCGGCGAGCAGCAGCGTGTCGCGATCGCCCGGGCGTTCGTCGGCCGGCCCCGCGTGCTGCTCGCCGACGAGCCCACCGGCAACCTCGACCCCGCCACCAGCGTGGAGATCATGAACCTGCTCGACACCATCCACCGCGCCGGCACGACCGTCCTCATGGCCACCCACAACGCCGCTCTCGTCGACGCGATGCGCCGCCGGGTACTCGAACTGAGCGACGGCACCCTGATCCGCGACGAGCCCGACGGCCGCTACGAGCAGACCGCGCCACAGCCCCTCCCGCAGCCGCCCCTCCCGCGGCCGGCACCTTCGCAGTCGCCACTTCCGCGGTCGCCTCTCCCACAGCCGCGCAGCCCGTGGGCGCCGCCGGTGCGCGGACCGGTCGGCTGATGCGCCCGGGCCCGCTGGCGTCGCTGCTGTGGACGGGGCTGCGCCGCAATCTGGCGATGACCGCCGCCGTGGTCGTCACGGTCACCATCTGCCTGGCGATGCTCGGCGCCGGCCTGCTGCTGCGGGCCCAGGTTCACACCGTCGACGCCTACCTGCTCGGCCAGCTGGAGGTCGTCGTCGACCTCACCGACGAGATCACCCCCGCCCAGCGGGCCACGCTCCAGACCGAGATGCACCGGGACCCTGCGATCATCGGCTTCCGTTACGAGAGCAAGAAGCAGGTCTACGACCGGTTCCGGCGGGACTTCCACAACTCCCCGGACGTCGTTGCCGGCGTCGGGCCCGATGACCTGCCCGCTGCCCTGCGCCTCACCCTCGCCGACCCGCGGACATCCCGCGACGTCGTCGTCACCTACACCGGCCAGGACGGAGTGGAGGCCGTCCGTGACCAGCGGGCGCTGCTCGACCCGCTGTACCGCTTCCTCGACGCGTTCACGATCGGTGCCTTCGCCCTCGCCGCCGTCCAGGCGCTCGCGTCCTTCGCGCTGATCTACACGATGATCCGGATCTCCGCGCACGGCCGGCGTCGAGAGACCGCGATCATGAAGCTGGTCGGGGCGTCGAACGGGACGATCCGGGCGCCGTTCATGCTGGAAAGCGCGATCGCGGGCCTGGTCGGCGGCCTGTTCGCCGGCGGACTGCTGGTCGCGGCCAAGGTGTTCCTGGTGGACGGCCAGTTCGCCCGCCAGTCGACGTTCCCGCTGTTCGGCTGGCCCGCGGTGTGGGAGTCCGCGACGGTGGTGCTCGCCGTCGGCATGCTTGCCGCGGCCGCCATGGCCTCCCTCGCTCTGCGCCGCCATCTGCGCGTCTGATCGTCGCCCCCGACCGATCCGCGTACGGTCCGCCCTGGGCGGGCGACCATGAGCAGGAAGCCGTGATCGCTACTATGGATCGGGATACGCCTGTGCGGAGCACCTGCGGGTCCGGCCGCCTGCGGATGGCACGGGGACGGTCGGTTGCCCGGCGCCCTGGTGGCAGCAGGGGTGTGGCGGCAGGACGTATCGTCGCAACGGCAGTGGGTGCGCGTCGCAGGTGAGGGCGCGGGGCGGAACGGGAAGAGGGTCGCGGGACGGTGCCGAGGGAGACGGGGCGCAAGGCGATCGCGCAGAACAAGCGGGCCCGCCACGACTACGACATCCTGGACACGTACGAGGCCGGCCTGGTGCTGCGCGGGACCGAGGTCAAGGCGCTGCGGGCCGGGCGGGCGTCCCTGGTCGACGGCTTCGCCCAGATCTCCGACGGCGAGATCTGGCTGCACAACGTCCACATCCCGGAGTACACCGAGGGCACCTGGACGAACCACGCCCCACGGCGCAAGCGCAAGATGCTGCTGCACCGCGCCGAGATCGAGAAGCTCGTCGGCAAGACGCAGGAGGGCGGCCTCACCCTCGTCCCGCTGAGCCTCTACTGGAAGGACGGCCGGGCCAAGATCGAGATCGCCCTGGCCCGCGGCCGCAAGGCCTACGACAAGCGCCACGCGCTTGCCGAGCGGGACGCCGCCCGCGAGGTCAGCCGCGAGATGGGCCGCCGCGTCAAGGGCCGCTACAGCTGACCGGGTCCGAGCCTGGTCCCGACCCCCAGCTCGCGCGGTTCGAGGCGTTGCTGACGCCGGCGGGTGCCGCGGTGCTCGCGGAGGCGTCCGCGGTCTACGTGGCGGAGGCGTCGGCGGTCCCGTCTGCCGGTCGCCAGGTGGCGCGGGGTGAGGATCGTGGCGCCGCGGCACCGGGTCTGGCGGCGCGGGAGCTGGCGGTGGGCGCCCGGCTGCGAGCCGAGGGCGTGCCGGCCGATCTCGTGGCCGCCGCGTTCGCCCAGGCGGAGCTGCGTCAGCGCGCGGCGGCGAAGTTCACCCTCGCCGACCGCATGTTCTTCACCCGTGCCGGCCTGGAGCAGGCCTCCTCCCAGGCCGCGGCCGAGCACCGGGCGGCGCGTCTCGCCGGGTGCGCCCGGGTCGCCGACCTGTGCACCGGGATCGGTGGTGATGCCTCGGCGCTGGGGCCTGGCCGCCAGATCCTGCTCGTCGACCGTGATCCAGTACACCTTCGGATGGCCGCGCTCAACGCCGGCGTGCACGGTGCGGGCCAGGTGGAGACCTGGCTGGGTGACGTCCGGGAGGCGGACCTCGGCGGGGTCGACGGTGTGTTCGTTGATCCGGCGCGCCGCAGTGGGGATCGACGTCTCGGTTCCGGTGCCTGTGAGCCGCCACTGCCCTGGTGCTTCGCGCTCGCCGGCACGGTCGGGGCGGTGGCGGTGAAGGCGGCGCCGGGGATCGACCTGGCGCAGGTGCCGGCTGGCTGGGAGGTCGAGTTCGTGGCGGACGGCCGCGACCTCAAAGAAGCCGTCCTGTTCTCGCCCACTCTGGCCACCACGGCGCGGCGAGCGACTGTCCTCGGTACCGGTGTGGGCCCGGGGGCTGGGGCGCAGGCGGGGGTAGGGGCGGTCAGCCTGGTGGGGACACCTGACCTCGACCCGGGCTCCGGTTTTGATCCCGTGCGGCCGTCGAAGCGGGCGGTCCGGATCGCCGGCCCTGGATGTTATCTCTACGATCCGAGCCCGGCCGTGACCCGTGCCGGGCTCGTGGGAGAGCTGGCCCGTGGGCTTGGTGCGTGGCAGCTCGACCCGATGATCGCGTTCCTCTCCTCGGACCTCGCGGTGGCGACCCCGTTCGCCCGGCTGCTGCGGATCGAGTCGCACCAGCCGTTCGACGTGCGTCGCCTGGCCGCGGACCTGCGCACCCGCGGCATCGGCTCGCTGGACATCCGCCGCCGTGGCCTGGCCGGCGACGTGGACACCTTGCGCCGTCGTCTGCTGCCCCGCCGCCGCGACCTGCTCCCCGGCGGCCCCGCTGTCACCGTGGTGATGACCCGCCTGCGCGACGAGCCCTGGGCCCTGATCTGCGTGCCCGCGTCTGTCCTCCCGACCTGAGCAGCTCGGAGGCGGCGCCCAGCAGGCAGCCGGCCCCGACGGCGGTCGCCATGGCGAGGGGGAGCAGCCGGTCGACGTGCAGCAGGCAGGCGGCTCCGAGCCCCCAGCGACAGGAAGCTGGTCGCGTCGACCAGCCCTGTCAGCATCGCCATCGCCAACAACAGCGCCACCCGCCGGCCGGCTCCCGGCGCGGACCTACCATCTTCCCCGTGCGCTGCTGGCCAGACGTGCGCTGTTGACGGTCTGGACGGCTCGGGAGCGTCGGGCGGCGCCGGCGGATCGGAGGCGGCCATCGCCGTAGTCTCGCCGACACGGTCGGGCAGCTCGGCATGGCGCGGCCGGCGCCGAGGTGAGGGCTCGCGACCGGCCGCAGCGCCGAGGTGGTCCCATCGGCGGCCCCGCCCTACAGGCGCAGCGGGCGGATCGGAGAGGTGATCAGAGTGGGGTCGGACTTCCAGTCGACGCCGGGAACGTCGACGTAGAGCTCGATCTCGTTGCCGTCAGGGTCGAGGATGTAGAGACTGTGCGTCACCGTGTGGTCGGAGGCACCGACGATCGTGGCGCCGGCGGACTGGATACGGGCGAGGGCGGCGCGCAGCTCGTCGTCGCGGTCGCCGACCTTCAGCCCGAAGTGGTACATGCCGAGCCGGCGTCCCCCGGGCACCGCGGTCGCGTCCTCGCCGACCTCGATGAGCAGCAGCTCGTGGTGAGTTCGCCCGGAGGAGAAGGCGGCCGCGCGGGTCGGCACCGGGTTGCTGGAATCCGGGAACACCTGACGCCAGCCCAGGACGTCCCGGTAGAAGGCGGCGGAACGCGCGACGTTTCGGACATACAGGACGAGATGTCCCAGTTCCTTGATCTCCACGATGTACTCCTGGTGGTGGGCGGCGGTCGTCTATTGCATCTTTAACTATCGCCGACCCTGGAACATGCCCGGGTGCGTCCGGACCGGGCAGGCTGCGGGCCTGCCGCCGCCCCGCGGCCATCCTGCCGCCGTCCTCGCCGCGGGTGCCGCAGGGGCTGGAGTGCGGGTGGCGCGACCGTGCGCCGCCGCCCGCGTGCGGTAGACTGTTCGCGTTGGAGGAGTTGTCCCTACCTGGGGGTGATCGGTTTCGACTTCGGACGTCGAGACAGGGGAAGCGGGCCGAGGATGAGCGGTTATCTCGTAAACGATCCGCTCAAAAAAACAGCTGCCAACAAGACGCAGCCTGTTGCCCCTTACGCCCTCGCGGCTTAAGGATTAGCAACCGTCAGCCTGGGAGTTCCTCCGGCCCAGGGTCTGGCGTCGCTAGGAGGATCACCATCTGACCCGGTCGCGGGGCCAGGTGGAAAATCAAACAGCGACTGAGCCTACGTCAGCTTGCCTGTGTGTCTGACGGGGCTGAGAAACAAGCAGCAGGCTCCGCCCGGAGAAGCCCTGGTTCGGTGCCGGAGGACGCGGGTTCGATTCCCGCCACCTCCACCACTACGGCCTTACTCGAACACTCGTCCGCCAGGACGATGTTCGGCGAGGCGGTAGTAGTGAACCCCGAGGAAGCGGCGCCACCCGTAAGGGAGGCGCCGCTTTCGCGTGCCGGGGCCACGCGCGTAGCGCGTTCCGCCAGCACCTCGTCAACAGTCTCCCCAAGGCTCCAAGCCCGGTGCGCCGTCACGGCAGTAGCGAACGGCTCGTTGAGGTCGTCCGCGGTCACTACCGGCCCGGCGTGGACCTTGTCGAGGTACAACCGCGTGAAGACGGCCTTGTTGAGCACCTTCCGCGCCCGGTTGCCTGAGCGCCGGTAGAGGCTTTGCGGATCTTCCAGGAGCCGAAGCACGGTGGTCATCACCTCGTAGCCCTCGTTGAGGGGAAGATCCCGTTCGGCTAGCCGTGCCTCGATCTGGGCGCGTTCCTCCCTGACGGCCCGCATCTTGGCTGTCAGCTTGTCCTTGGGCCAGTCCGGGTCGCCTACGAGGTCGAGCAGGCCGTCCTCTCGCTGGTTCAGCTCCTTGAGCTGTCGTTCGTACTGGGCGTGCAGCCGGCGGGTGCTGTCCGTGGTGCTGGACAGGGCGTCGTCGAGGCGGGCCTGAACGGTGCCGCGGAACTCCTCGGAGAGCTGGATGTTGATGTAGAACCGCTCGATGGCGTCTTCGACGTCCGCTACGGACAGGTACGGCAGGTCACAGGAGCGGTCCTGCCGGCCCCGGCAGATGTAGTAGAAGTACGTCACGCCGGTCTTGCTCTTGCCAGGCGTGATGATCAAGCGCCGCTGGCAGCGGTCACACCAGACGAGCCCCTTGAGGTAATGGTTGTGGACACGGTGCCGTGCCCCGGCCTGCCGTTCGGTGTACAGCACCCGCTGTACCTGGTCGAACAGGTCTTGGGAGACCAGCGGCTCGTGCCGGCCCTGGTACTCCTCACCCTCGTAGGTGACGAGGCCGAGGTAGTAGCGGTCCTTCAGCAGATCACCGATCTTGTGCACCGAGATCGGCCGGGCGCTCCAGCGCTTGGTCGGCTTGGTGCGCAGGCCCGCCTCCGTCAGGGCATCACGGAGGGTGTGGAAGTTGAACTTGCCGGTGGCGTACAGCTCGAAGGCCAGCGTGACCAGCGGGCCGCGCTCCGGGTCGACGATGACCGTACGAACCTCGCGGCCCTCGAACTGCTCCCGGACGTTCAGGTAGCCGAGGGGCGCGATGGTGACCGTTCCGCCCTTCATGGCCTTCTGGCCCATCTTGTACTTGATGTCCTCGCCGCTGACCCGCACCTGGTACTCGTTGAACACGGCGATCATGCCGTGCATGGCCTGGCCAGCCGGCGAAGCGTCTAGGTTCCGCTCGGTTGCCGAGTGGAGCTGCACGCCCAGTCGTTCGAGCGTCATCATCATGATGGCGTCGTCGTAGCGGTTGCGGGCGAACCGCGACAGGGCGTAGACGAAGACGTGCTTGATGGTCGGATCGGCTTTGATGCGGGCGATCATCTCCTGGAAGGCCGGCCGCTGGTCGATGCTCTTGCCGCTCCTGCCGGGGTCGAGGTACTCATCGACCAGCACGACGCCCAGCTCACGGGCGCGTTCATTGCAGGCCACCCGCTGGGCAGGCAGCGAGATGCCTTCCGGGTCGTAGTCAGTGTTGACCTGCCCGGCGGACGAGACGCGGTAGTAGGCGATGGCCTGCTGACCGCGTACTGCCGGGCGTTTCTGGTTGGTCACGTTTCCTCCTTTCATTGTTTAGGCCGCGTCGGGGCAGTCGGACCCAAAGATCAGTGACGGTCCTTCCAGACGGAAGTATTCCGAGACTGGACGTTCTTCCTCGTCGGTCAGTCCGAGGTACTTGAGGCGTATCTGCATGGCAGATATCGAGACCTTGAACTGGCTGGCAAGGGCCTCAATGTCTTGGATGCCGTTCGACCACATGCGCTTGAGAGCTGTCCGGGGCATCAGGAAACAAGCCGCAAAATGATCGCAGATGCGTTCGATCTGGCGTGCCCGGTTATCCGGTCTTCCGAAGCCCAGCTTCGCGTAGATGGTCTTGACGGCCGGGTCATCGAGCATGTGCTTGATCTCATGTGCCAAGCTGAACCGCCGTCGGCCGATGGAGTCTTCCCGGTTGATCGTGAAAACGGTTTTTCCGTCGCGGCGCATATGCGTGACGCCGCCGACCTCCGAGGTCTCCGGCAGGTCAGCGATAATCGGCATCTCGTGCCGGGGCTTCACCTGCACCTCGACGTTTGGCAGTTCGCTGATCTTGAAGACGTCGACCGGAACCTCCCGGATGCCAAGCAGTTTCATGAGCAGTGTTGCTTGCCGTTCAGCCAAGATCAGGGCTTCACCCTGACTTACAGCGCGTGGCGGGATGATCTCCCGGGCTTGGGTTAGAATATCTTTTCTTTCGGTAGTCAAGGCTTCCCCCTTTCTTGGTATGCCTTATGTGTCACACTGGTTCTCGTGGTAGTTTTTAGCGGTTGACCTCGTACCTTTCTGCAATCCGGGCCACCGCATCTACGGCTTCCTGGAGTGCTTCATCTGGCAGGCCCGGGTAGATCGTGCGGAGATAGGTATGAAGTGATGGCGTGGCCAGCGGTACAGTCAACCCGAGGTAAGCCAGCAGTTCGGCAAGATCGAGGTCGAGTGCGGAAGCGATACGCCGGAGCAGGTCCGGCGTAGGGGTGGCCGTCTCGCCACTCTCGATGCGGGAGATGTTGGAGGGGTGGACGCCGACGTCCTTAGCAAGCTGCACGCCGGAAAGCTTCTGGGCGAGGCGTGCCTGCCGGATGCGCTGGCCGAGCGATTCTGGCTGCACCGGTTCTCCCATGGTCCGATCCTCCTTTCTTTGCTAGTATCCCTCAGAAGTTGCAAGCTTGCAATGCTTTATGTTGTCAATCATTTACCGCTACCTCCTCTCGTTCGCGCAGTACCCGGACTACCTGGGTGGTTGCGTCGTCGAAGAGTGCGGCGGTAAAGAGCTGTTCGGCCGGTGGTGGCAGCCGCGCCAGGATGTCGCGTACGACCAGGAGCCGGCGTTCGTGCGGCACGGTCACCAGCACCCGCGGCGTGACGCCGTCCGGACCGAGCTGGCCGGCATGGGCGAAGTCGACGTAGCGCCGGAACTTCTGCCGCAACGTCTCCCGTGACTTGCGGGATTGCTCCACCTCCACGAACCAGGAGTCCTCGACGTCGCCGAACGCCACGCAGGCCGAGGCGTCCGGCTTCACCAGGCCGCCGGCTCCATCCGGCATCCAGGCTTCGGACTCGGCCGCGAAGCGGATCAGGGTCAGTTGTCCGGCCCGCTGTGCTTCCACCAGTTGGACGTACAGTTCGGAGATCGCCAGCGTGTGCTTCAAGAAGGACTCACCGGGCGTCCAAGGCCGCCGTGCTCGCGCGGGCACATCCGCCGCATCCGCTTCGGCTTCGAGCAGCGGCCACGCCCGCTGTCCGGCCACGCCGAGTGCGTAGACGTGTCCCGCGCTGCCGGAGCGGACGCCGCCGACCACACGGTCCAGCGGGGTGACAAGGTCGTGACCGGCGAGCCGGGCCAGGACGCCACGGCGGGTGCGGTCACGGGACGTAGCGGCAAGATCGTGGAAGTGCAGGCGGGTCAGCTGTGCTCCGCTGAGCACCCGCACCTTGCCGAGGTCGTACAGGATGGCCCGGTCCCGGTCGCTGAGCTGATCGACCAACAATTCGATCATGGCCGGTGAGTAGCGGGCGGCCATCATGGATGACCTCCATAGGGGAGGTCATGTGTCACTGGACGTGGAAGATGAGAATGCCGGCAGGACAGGGGGAACAACTGGGCCGTGGCCGACGTGATCGGGTGGGCGAGCGGTGGGGCGAACGGGTGGGCGTTCATGCCGCGCCTCCGCGCCGTCGGCGGCCGATGGGTCCTCCGGGATTGGCCTCGTCCGGCCGGCCGACGCGGGCACGGAGGGCGGCTTCGACGTCCTCGCGAGCCGTGCCGTAGCGCTGGCGGCTGGCCTCGGCCAAGGCCCGGCCGTCACGCAGCGCATCCGGCAGTGGCAGTGTCTTGCCGGTTACCGGCCGGTGTGTGGTGTTGTTGATGTTCAGCCGCAGGGCGACTTCGTAGGCGCTCAGGCCCATGAGATCTTCGCGGGTCAGCGGCGCGAAGCGCTGGGCCATCTTCTGGGCGTCGTCGTAGTCCAGCTGGAACACAACCGACGAGCGCACGGTCCCCAGTACCGACGACCTGATGCCATCGGAGAGCTGGTGTAATTCCTGGTTCGCCAGGGTCAGCCCAACGCCGAGGCCCCGGGCCTGGGCGAACATGTCCGCCATGTCCAGCGGCAGCCGCACGACGTCCTGGAACTCATCCACGTAGGTCATGACCGGTCGCCGCCGGTCGGCGGGCACT
>Ga0105248_10007386_pt1 | contig 12062 bp, 9 predicted proteins | sample KBSS34metaG_FD_81524 | JGI IMG/M metagenome (GOLD analysis project Ga0105248, IMG submission 81524) | Switchgrass rhizosphere microbial communities from Kellogg Biological Station, Michigan, USA - KBS S3-4 metaG | ecosystem: Host-associated > Plants > Roots > Rhizosphere > Soil | place... | reverse complement strand
GCAATCTCTTAGACAATGCGCAAGCAGGGCTCGCCGATGCCGGATCCGCCGACTCGGCTGAGGCCGTCTGCAGGTTTGTACAGCTAAACTTTTTCCGGAACCTCGAAGGGCTTCCGGTAATTCCGCGTGAACATGCGGTTCGCTTCCGCGTCGCCTATGCATGTCAGCGAGGCCGGGTCGAAGTTGAGCGAACGACCCAGCCGATACGAAATATTTGCGAGATGCATCAAGGTCGCCGAAATGGCGCCTTCCTCGATGTCTGCATTTAATTGGCCAGGATCCTTGGCGCGAACCGCGTCGATGAAGTTCTGCCAGTTGTTGCCGCCGGCCTTACGCGCGGGGCCCGGCTGTTGGTCGCGGCCCAAAAAGGTCCTGTATTGGTCGTAGTCTTCGACGGCCATGTAGCCCTTCGAGCCATAGAAAATGTTGCCGGTCGTGCTGCCGCTCTGTTTGCCGTCGCCGATGGTGGCCTCGTGGTTTGAAAACCAATGACGTACGGCGAATTCCATCAGCTTCTTCTTGCCGCCATCGTTGAATTCGTAGAGCGCCGTCAGCACATTCGGCGTCTCCTGGTCGTCGTCGAACATGACGTGTCCGCCCATGGCAGTGATTTTGGTCGGGTACTTTACGCCGAGGCCCCAGCGGCAGATATCCACTTCGTGAATTCCCTGGTTGCCGAAATCGCCATTGCCGTAGTCCCAGAACCAATGCCAGTTGTAATGGAACCGGTTTTGGGTGAATTCGCGCTGGGGCGCAGGACCCAACCATAGGTCATAGTGCACACCTGCGGGAACCGGCTCAACCGGTTTACGCCCGATCGTGTTCCGGCGTTTGTAACAGAGTCCGCGCGTGAGGTAGACGTCGCCGACGATCCCGTCGCGGAGAGACTGCATCCCTTCGCGAAGCGCCACGCCGGACCTGCTATTCGTGCCGTTCTGCACCACGCGGTTGTATTTGCGCGCTGCCTCGACGACTTTGCGCGCTTCGAAAATGTTGTGCGTCGCGGGCTTCTCGACGTACACGTCCTTGCCCGCCTGGCAGCCCCAAATGGTCTGCAAGGCATGGAGGTGATTGGGCGTCGCGATAGAAATGCAGTCGATGGATTTGTCTTCGAGCAGTTTTCGTAAGTCGGTAAACGCAGCCGGGCGCTTCCTTCCCGACTTCTCGATTTCACCGAGCCTCATGTTCAGGACGGTTTCGTCGATGTCGCAGACGGCGGCGATCTCGACGTTCTTCATCGCGGAATATTCCTTGATGTGCTCTTTGCCCTGGCCGCGGACGCCGACGCAGGCGACACGGACCGTGTCGTTCGGGCTCGCGAGCGCACTGCTCTTGAGCTGCGTCACCGCGGCGGCGGACATCAGGAAGTGCCTTCTATTCATGGTTGATACATCCGGATCGTTGAAGTGTGGAACTGCGAAAGAGAAGCAACGGGTGGCGGCAGCGCGCCGTCCGGCTCGCGACCTGGTGGCGGCCCCAAGCCATGAAACCCTTTCCCGCGATTTGATTTCTTCTCGAAACTAAAAGCAAAAGCGAGTATGATCGGGGACACAGTGGTTGTCAAGCAACAAAAAAACCGTGAGCAAAACTGGACCGGACAACTGCGATTTGTGACCGCCACGCCGTCGAGCGTCCGGGAAGTCAATCGCTCCATTGTTCTCAACCTGATCCGGGTTTGCTCGCCGATCTCGCGCGTGGAGCTTTCGCGCCGGACCGGCATTGTCCGCAGCAATGTTTCTGAGATCGTCGACGAACTGCTCCAAGCAGGCTTTGTGGTGGAGAAAAGGGCGGTCGCGGTGGGCCGCGGCCGTGTCCCGCTACACCTTTCGCTGAACGAAACCGGATTTCACGTTCTCGGAGTCAGCGTCCGGCGCGGACGCACGACCCTCGCTCTTGCCGGTCTCAGCGGCAGCCCCAAAGGAAGCGTTTCTTTCGACACTCCGGCACGCCCTGCGGCGCTGACTGCGCAGATTCAATCGCATCTTGCCGGCCTTCGAAAAGGCCTGAAGCGAGGCGATCGCGTGGCGGTGATCGGCCTCAGCTTGCCCGGACTGGTGGATTCGCGGACCGGGCGCGTTCATTGGATCCCCGAGCTTCCGGAATATTCCAACTTTGAGCTTGGCGCGGAACTCGAGAAAGCGACCGGCGTCAATGTCTCCATCGACAACGACTGCAACGTCGCCGCGCTGGCGGAGCTCTGGCTCGCCGAGGAAAGCGACGTTCATCTGGGCGACTTTGTCCTGGTGGAGGTGGGCGACTGGGGCGTCGGCGGCGGGATCATTCTCAACCGCGAACTCTATCGTGGAAATGACGGAACCTTCGTTGGCGAGTTCGGTCACATGAGCATCGATCTGCGCGGTCCGGAATGCGCGTGCGGGCGCAAGGGGTGCTGGGAACGATATGTCTGCAACGATGCCAGTTGGCGCCGCTTCGATCCGCAAACTCCGTTCGCCGCTTCGAAATTCGACGAGATTCTGGCCGCGGCGGAACAAGGAGACAAAGCGGCGATCCGTTCGTTGCGAGAGACGGCGCGTTTTTTGGCACTCGGAATTTCGAATCTCGTGTACCTGCTCAACCCCCGGACCATCGTCATCGCGGGGCGCCTGACGCGCGTTTGGGAGCTCCTCGAAGACTCGCTGCGTGAGGTGATCCGGTCCTCGAGAATTCCGGCTACGATCCGGCCCGCTTCCCTCCCGGTGGATGAACTGTTCATGAAGGGCGCGATTACACTGGCGTTGGGCCAGGCATTCGCGAATCCATCTTTTGGCCTGCATTTTCGAGACGAACCGGAGCCTCCCTCGAAAGGGTGACTACCGGTCGTAAGGTTTGATTTCGCACCAGGTTGAGCGAGCGAGGCCAACACAGCCTCGCTGTTTCAACCCTGCGGATTTAGTAGTTGGAGCGCGACGTGGTCGCCGGTTTCGTGCCGGTCGCGAGCCAACGGCCGCCGCCGGTCCGGATCAGGAACACGGGGTTGTTGCAGACGGACGGAACGTTGAGTTTGAACGAGAGCTCGGCATCTCCGACCGTGCTGAGGGGCACAGCCTGCGTGTCGAGGATGGTTTCGGTCGCTCCGCCAGCGTTGGCGGGATTGCAAACGAGGGTTCCGATGACGCTGGTCACTCCACCCGGGGTTCCGGTCGCGGTTCCGCCGTTCAAGACGAGTCCTTCCACGTCGAAAGAGCCCACGCCGCTCGTCAGATTGACCCGCGCGCTGCCATTCTGGGTGGTCCAGGGACCGGCGCCGCTGTGGATCTGGCTCACCGGGTTGTCGACGCCCGGAGCCGTAATCACGCCCTGCATTCCGCGCCAGCGAACCACGGTATCGGTCTGAGCAAATGCTCCGGCGCACAACGTCAGAGACAGCAATAACAATTTCTTCATTTGGATTCTTTCCTTTTCCTGTTCTAATCAGAGCCAATTTCCGGTCAAGCGATCGGAATGGCGTTCTTTTTTATTTCAGTGTTTAGCTGGACAACCGGTTAGACAGTGCGTACTGACGTTTTTTGGTAAACAGGATGCGAAATAATTGTGAAGTTATTTCCTGGGGGTTGGGGGCGCGTGTAGTAAGAGGCCGGCATGCCTCGGGAATCAAGGCTGTGTACTTGGCGAAACGATTTATCCGTAGAGCCGCTTTCGTTCAGGATTCGCCAAAGCCGGCAGCTACAGGCGCACTAGCATCTTGCCCGTGTTGGCTCCGTTTAATAGGGCGATGAAGGCCTTCGGCGTATTTTCGAACCCGTCTACAAAGGTCTCGCGGTACTTCAGCTTTCCTTCCTTGATCCAACCGGCCATCGCGGTGACACCCTCGGTGAAGCGCTTGGCGTAGTCGCTCACCAGGAAGCCCTGGACCTTGGCGCGATAGACGATGAGGGCTCCGAACAGGCGCGGACCCATTTCCATTTTGGTGTTGTTGTACTGGCTGATCTGGCCGCAGATGGAAATTCTCGCGCCGACATTCAGGTTGGTGAAGACGGCGTCGGTGATGGGTCCGCCGACGTTGTCGAAGTAGACGTCGATACCCTTGGGGCAGAGTTCCTTCAACTTGGCGGGGTAGTTTTCGGTGGTCTTGTAATTGAAGGCTCCGTCGAAGCCGAGTTCTTCGGTGAGGTACTTGATTTTGTCGTCCTCGCCGGCGATGCCGACGACATGGCAGCCTTTGATTTTCGCGATCTGTCCGACGAGGGCGCCGACGGCTCCGGCGGCTCCGGAGACGACGACGGTTTCACCGGGCTGGGGATTGCAGATGTCGATCAAGCCGAAGTAGGCGGTGAGTCCCGGCATGCCGAGCACGCCGAGATACGCGGAGGCGGGCGCCAGCGACGTGTCGACTTTGCGCATGTTGGCTCCATCGGAGATCACATATTCCTGCCAGCCGGAGTAGACGTCCACCATGTCGCCGGTTTTGAATTTGGGGTTCTTGGATTCGACGACTTCGAGGATCGCTCCGCCGACCATGGTCTCGCCGATTTCGACCGGCTTCGCGTAGGATTTCATTCCGCTGATCCGTCCGCGCATATAAGGATCGACGGTGAGGAATTTCGCTTTCGCGAGCACCTGGCCGTCCGAAAGGGCGGGCAGCGGAGTTTCAACGAGGCTGAAATCGGATTCCTTCGGCATGCCTACGGGGCGTGCGGCGAGGGTCCATTGGCGGTTATTCGGCATGGCGTTCATAGTATCAGCGGCCGATGGATCGTGGCATCGGTTGGATAGCGGTCGCGCGAGGTCTCGAGCCACGACCGCAAGGGAGTGGCAGCCAGCAGCCAACGAGGCCAAACTACGCGGCCACGCCTGGTCGAGTTACCCGACGGTCGCGCTTCGGATGATGGGGACGTAGTGAGCGCGACTTTACGGTCGCGCCTCGGGGTCGAAGATGGTATCCGCTTGCTGACGCGCGCGGTTCGGTGGGCGTCGTACGCGTGGCCTGACGGCCACGCCTCGGTTAATCCTGGCGAAGGGCGATCAGCGGATCCACCAGCGTGGCGCGACGGGCGGGGATGGCCCCGGCCATGAGCCCAATGACGAGGAGTACTGCTCCGATCGCGGCGTACGTGGGCAGATCGGTTGCGCTCAAGCCAAAGAGATAGGAGCGGACGAAGCGCGAGGCTGCGATGGCGGCGGGAATTCCGATGGCGACTCCGGCGGCAGCGAGCAGCGCGCATTCGGCGAGAACCTTTCGCAGGACTTCGGTCTGCTGCGCGCCGAGTGCCATGCGAATGCCGATCTCTCGCGTACGGCGCGTGACGGCGTACGAGATGACTCCGTAAAGCCCGATGCCGGCGAGAAGCAGCGCAAGCCCACCGAAGAACAGCGACAGCGTCGAGAGCATGCGTTCGAGCATGAGGCCGGTTTCTATCTGCGATTCCATCGTGCGGACGGCGTAAACGGGCATCTTCGGATCCACCGCGCGGACTTCCTGGCGGGCCGCCGAAAGCAGGGGCAACACGTCGCCGGCCGCGCGGATATGGAACATGATTTCCGCCGGCTCCTGCTGGAGCAGCGGCACGTAGACCGTATAGTGATCCTTTTCGGTGATCTGCTGATACTTGGCGTCGCGGACGACGCCGACGATCTCGACATCCGCTTTCGCAATCGAAAAATGCTTGCCGACGGCGCTTTCGTTGGGCCAGAACTGACGTGCCATCTGCTGATTCACGACCGCGACTTTCAACGAGCCCGCGCGATCGCGCTCCGTAAATTCGCGGCCTTCGAGAATGGCCGTTCCGATGGTCGAAAAGAACGCCGGACCCGCATGCATGGTGTAGGCGAACTGGTTGCTCTCGCGCGTGAATGGCTTACCAGGAAGGCTGAAGGACCACATCCACATGTTTCCGGAAAGCGGGCTCACGTTGGAATAGCTGACGCTCCGGACGCCCGGTGTAGAGCTCAGGCGGCGCGTCAGGTCGTCGATGACGGCGGTTGCGTTTGCGTCCTTATAGCCCTGATCCGCGACGTTGACGCTAAAGATCGCGATGTGTTCGCGCGAGAAGCCGATATCCGCGGAACGCAGATTCATCAGGCTCCGCGACAAAAGTCCGGCTCCGACAAGCAGCACCATCGAAAGCGCCACTTGCAGCACGACGAGGCCATTGCGAAGGCTGAAACGGCGAACCTGCGAATCGTCGGAAGTTCCTTTCAAGGCCGGCGCGACATCCGGCCGCGTAGTGGCCAAGGCGGGCGCGAGTCCGAAGAGCAGCCCTACCAGCACCGACACGCCGACGTTAAACGCGAACACCTTTGCATTCGCGATGGTGCTTATCGAATCGGCGATGTCGCTGCCCTGTAACACCAGGCTGCCGAGAGTCTCGTGGAACCATACCGCCAGAATGAAGCCGAGGATCCCGCCGGTGAGAGACAGCAACAGGCTCTCGCCCAGCAATTGGCGGATGAGGTCGCCACGGCTGGCTCCGACGGCGAGCCGGATGGCGAATTCCTTTCGGCGGGCGGCGGAGCGCGAGAGCAACAGGTTCGCTACGTTCGCGCAGGCGGTCAGCAGAACGATCGCGACTCCGTACATCAGCAGCAAGAGCGTGCTGCGGTGTTCGCGCTGCATCCCTCCGGTGCCTTGCGAGCCATCGGCGAAAACGGTTCTTGCGGTCGAAGGCTTGCCGTCCTGCAACTCCATGACGCGGTTGAGGGTGGCATCGAAAGCCTGCCGGCTGCTTTCCGGATTCGCGCCGGGCTTCAGTCGTCCGATCACGTGCAGCCATGCGACTTCGTTTTTATTGGCGCTGATGGCGGCGGGTACGAACAGGTTTCGCATGGCCAGGGGAACGTAGATTTGCGCCTGTGAATCGAGGTCGAAGCCGCGGTAACTCTCCGCCGTAACACCGATGACGGTGAACGATTGGTTGTTGATTTGGATGACGCGTCCGCTGATGTTGCGGTCGGCTCCGAAGCGGCGGACCCAGAAATCGTGGCTCAGGACGGCGACCGGGTGGCCATCCGGCTTGACGTCGTCTTCGGGAGAAATCAGGCGTCCGATCGCTGGTTTGACGCCCAGAAGCGAAAAGAAATTTCCGGAGACGACTTCGGCGCTGGCCCGTTCCGCCTGTTCGCCCTGGCGCATCGAAACCTGCGTGCGTCCGCGCGCGGCGACTCCAGCCAGCGCAGTGTTGTTGTCGCGAAGGTTTTGATAGAACTTCGGCCCCACGGATTCGCGATTCATTTCGCGAACCGTGGTTCCTGGCAGTCCGGGCGGCAGCGTCCCGTGGATCAGGCGGACCGTCGGGTCGAAGGAGCCGACGAGGACCACTTCCTCCGGCCGTTCAATAGGCAGCAAGCGGATCAAGACCGTGTTCACCAGGCTAAACATCGCGGTGTTTGCTCCGATGCCGAGAGCGAGGGAGAGGACGGCGATGAAGGTGAAGGCGGGGGACTTCGTGAAGAGGCGGAAGGCGAGTCGAAGGTCCTGCATGGCTTCTTGACGAATCACTGTACTAGAAGTGTCGTGGGCAGGCGTTCGGAAGCGGCCGGTTCGCCCCAGGAAAGCGGATGAGCACGATTCGAGACGCGCACGGAGCGGCACAACGTGCCGCGAAGTAAGCGCTTGCGCCCGCCGGCTTGCAGCCTAAGGGGCCGCGAGACCAGCCTTGGTTCACGCCAGTGGTGCCCGTCGTTGGTTAGGCGGCGTGAGTGAGCGTGACCATTACGGTCGCGCCCCGGGGAGTTACGCGCAACCTCAGGTTTTGCGCCCGGGACACTTTACCTAGCGTTACTGACGGCAAGTTGTAGGATCGCGTTTGCCGTTCTATGATTGCTATGCACTTAAGCTCGGCTCCCCGTTTTGAGATCAGGGCGCCGCTACCGCCAAGAGAGGTACTGAACGACTATGTGGATCAAAAAAGGCGATCGCGACTTCCGGAAGGGCGTGGATTCGCCCGTCCCGACGCAGCTGGTTTCGAACGAAGAGTTGATTCCGCGGCGGCAGACGCCGGACCAGAAAAAGGTCGAACACCTGATCGGCGAAATGGGCACCGAAGCCGCGAAGAAGGTCGGCTGGGACCGCCGTAAGTTCATGGCTTCGACGATGGGCCTCGCTACCGCCTTCATGGCGGCGAACAAAGTCTACGGGCAGGCGTTCGACGTCGACGAAGTGGAAATGTACGAGCCCGAAGCAACGGCCGAAAAATATCCCAAGAGCGAATACTTCGTGATGGACGTGCAGGCGCACTTCACCAACGGCTTCGCGCTGAATTTCCGCAACGACGAGTTCATCAAGAACATGGGCTTCAACCTGAAGAACGACGCCGAGTCGTACGGGTTCAAGAACTTCGTCAAAGAGATGTACTTCGATTCCGACACCGACATGGTGGTGATCTCGGGCGTCCCCGGACGCGAGCGCAACAAGGACGCGCAAGGTAACGTCCTCGAAGGACGCGCGCGCGGCGGCGGTATTCTGCCGAGCTGGCTGATGTCGCAGTCGGCGAAGCAGATCAACGATCTCTCGGGCTCGGTCCGCGCCGTGTGCCAGGGCAATCTAGCGCCGAATCATTATTGGGACAAGACCAATAACAAGATGGACAAGGCCGCGACCCTCGAGCAGATGGAACGCGAGATGAAGATGTACGGGATCAAGAGCTGGAAATGGTATTGCCACACCGATCCCGGCCAGTCCGGCGGCGGCTTCCAACTCGACGACGAGAACGCGCAATGGTTCTACGACGAATCGAAGAAGCGCGGCATGAAGACGATCTCGGGCCACAAGGGCTTCTCGTATCAGTCGCGCACGCTGGGGCACCTTGCGAATCCGAAGGACGTCGAGAAGGCCGCGTTAAACAATCCGGACATGACGTTCATCATTTATCACTCGGCGCTGGAGCACGGCCCGAGCGAGCCGGAATTCAAGGATCCGAAGTTCTACGATCCGACCACGGGTGACTTCAGCTGGCACAGCATCCTGATGGACATCAAGAAGCGCAATCCGAAGATGACCAACGTGAACGTCGAGATCGGCAGCTTCTTCAACGTGCTGACGATCGCGAATCCGATCATGTGCATGCACGGGCTCGGAAAGAACATCAAGTATTACGGTTCCGATCACGTGATCTGGGGCACTGACTGTCTATGGTGGGGTTCGCCCGGCTGGTGCATCGACGCCTTCCGCCGCTTCCAGATTTCCGACGATATGTGCGACAAGTTCGGCTACAAGAAGATCACGAAGGAAGACAAAGCGAAGATCCTGGGCTTGAATGCCGCGAAAATCTACGGGATCGACGTGAAGGCGAAGCGCAATCCGCTGCCGGCCGACACGATGGACCGCCTGGACAAGCTGAAGGCCGAATATGAGGATCGCGGCGGTATGCGCTCGAACGGCGCGTATGGCTGGGTCCGCGCTGACGACTGAGTCATCCAGCCCGCATTTCGAAGGAAACCCGCCCCTCACCGGGCGGGTTTCTTTTTTTCAGAATCGACCATCGATGTTGACTAATCCATATAGACTGGACACCTATGCCTGACAATCGTCCGATTCAAAACGCCGCCAATCACACGATGTTCGATCCGCCCTTCCACTTCGGCTTCGTGCCGCTGGTTCTGGTGTTACTCATTTACGCGATCTACAACCTGGTAGTGGGCTTTGGTCTTGCGAGCATCATGTTCCTGGTCATGGTGATCGCGATTGCGCTAGCCGGCTTCAAGGCGCGGCTGTACGCGCTGAAGGTACAAGATCGGCTGATCCGCCTTGAAGAGCGTCTGCGGCTGGCGGAAACGCTGCCCGAGGCGCTGCGGATCCGGGTTGGTGAGCTCACTGAGGACCAGCTGGTTGGAATCCGCTTCGCCTCCGATGCCGAGCTACCGGCGCTTGTCGAGAAATGCCTGGCGAACAGTTGGAAGCGCAAGGAGATCAAACAGGCGATTCAGAACTGGCGTCCCGACTACTTCCGCGTGTGACCGGCAACGGGTATCATGCGGACACGAGATGAAGCTTTCTGAAATCGGCGAGAAACTCGGCTGCACGTTAGCCGGTGAGGATCAGGAAATTCGAGGCGTCGCTCCCATGGAACGCGCCGGCACAGACGAACTGACGTTCCTGGCGAACCCGAAATACGCTCACAAAGTTAAGGACAGCCGGGCGGGCGCGATCCTGGCGACGCAACCTGTTCCTCAGATGGCGACGCTCGTATCGGCGAATCCGTACCTGGATTTTTCGCGCGCGTTGGAATTGTTCTACCAAGCTCCGCGACCGGCACCCGGGATTCACCCGCTGGCGTCGATCGCGGAGAGCGCACAAATCGGCGAGGGAGCCTCAGTGGGTCCGTTCGCGGTCGTCGGGGAGCACGTCCGAATCGGCGCGCGATGCACGCTGCATCCGCACGTCGTCATTTATGAAGGCGCGGAGATCGGCGATGATTTCCTGGCGCATGCGCATTCGAGCGTTCGTGAGTACTGCCGCGTCGGGAGCCGCGTCATTCTGCAGAACGGGGTCGTGGTTGGCGGCGACGGCTATGGATTCGCGAAACGCGCCGACGGCTCGCATCGCAAGATCGTGCAATCGGGCGTTACGGTGATCGAGGATGACGTCGAAATTCAGTCGCTAACATCCGTCGATCGCGCGACGATGGGGGAAACGCGAGTCAAACGCGGAGCGAAGATCGACAGCCTGGTGCAGATCGGGCATGCCTGTGTGGTCGGCGAGGACAACATCATTTGCGCGCAGACCGGGCTGGCGGGTTCGAGCGTGCTGGGAAAGAACGTCCTGCTCGCCGGCCAAGTGGGGATCTCCGGGCATCTGACGATTCACGACAACGCGATTATTTACGCGCAGAGCGGCATTGGCGGGGACGTCGCGGCGGGCTCTGTGATGAGTGGATCGCCGGCGTTCGAAGCGCGCGAATGGCTGCGCGCGATCACGGCCTTTCAGAAGCTGCCGGAAATGCTCAAGACCATACGACAATTAGAGAAGCGCGTGGCCGAAATGGAAGGAAAGCCGCGCGGCTCCGCAGAATGAGCGACCCCGAAGCAGATCCCCCAATCGAAACTCAGATCGAGGAAAAGGCCGAACGCGAGCGCCGGGAGGAGCCCGACGTTGCGAAGACGATCGCTCCAAAGCCTACGAACGATCCGCTTCGCCGGCCCCTCGCCTACCGGAATGAACAATTCCTGGAAACGCCGGACGCGCGTCCGCTGCGCCTGCTTTCCGAATACCTGGAGCCGCTGTCGCATTTCCGCGATCAGATGGTGCGCGACACAGTGGTGTTTTTCGGCTCCGCACGGATCATGGAAATGGGGATCCTCGGACGGTATTATCGCGAGGCCCGCGAACTGGCGCGCCTGGTGACGGAATGGAGCGAGAATCTCACCAATTCGACGCGCCGGTTTGTGGTCTGCACGGGCGGCGGCCCGGGAATCATGGAGGCCGCCAACCGCGGCGCTCAGGATGCGGGCGGGAAGACGATCGGATTGAACATCGGGCTGCCATTCGAGCAATTGCCGAATCCGTTTATCACTCCGGATCTTTCGTTCGAGTTCCACTACTTCTTCATGCGCAAATTCTGGTTTGCGTATTTCGCGAAGGCGCTGATCGTGTTTCCGGGAGGTTTCGGAACGCTCGACGAGCTTTTTGAGATTCTGACGCTCGTCCAGACGGAGAAGCTTGAGAAGAAGATGGTGATTCTGCTGTACGGCACCAGCTACTGGAAGGAAATTATTAACTTCGAGGCGCTGGCCCGGCATGGGATGATTTCGCCGTTCGACATGGATCTGTTCCAGTTCGTCGACGATCCAAAGACAGCGCTCGGCCTGCTGCAAGAGGGATTGACGCGATACTATCTGGAACCGGATAGCGACATGCCTGCGGGCAAATTGCGGATTTAGGCGTCTATCATTCGCGAAGGAAATCGGGAGAGGGTCGTTTTTCGTGCGTGAGCACATCCAGCCAGTACTGAAGTGGTTCGGCAAGGTTGGCATCGCCTTCGGCGTATTGCTGCTTGTCTGGGCGGTGCTGCGCGTCACTGCGCCGAATACGGGCTATCGTCTGTTCTTCCAGTTTGCCGTGTTCGTGACGGGAATCTGGCTTGTGCTGCGCGCCGTTCGAGACCTGACGCGGCGGGCGATCTGGAGAT
>Ga0105248_10007385_pt1 | contig 12062 bp, 12 predicted proteins | sample KBSS34metaG_FD_81524 | JGI IMG/M metagenome (GOLD analysis project Ga0105248, IMG submission 81524) | Switchgrass rhizosphere microbial communities from Kellogg Biological Station, Michigan, USA - KBS S3-4 metaG | ecosystem: Host-associated > Plants > Roots > Rhizosphere > Soil | place... | reverse complement strand
TAGAGCGAGTGCCTTCTAAGCACCAGGTCGCAGGTTCGATCCCTGCCGGGCGCACTCGGGGATCAGGCCCGCGTGCTGCGCCCTCGGATCCCCTCGTCATGTCTGCCGGGGGGCCGAGCCCCCGAGACCCCCCAAAGGCCAGTTTGCATGGACGAAAAGTGATGCTCGGACCACTGCCCATCCGCCGGAAGCCGGGTCACAAAGGAGCGGAACGCGCGAGACGGAAGCCCACATCGTCGACCCGGAAGTCCGGATGGCCGCGACGGCGCACGGACGCGCGGCAACTCCAGTGCTCGTCGAACCAGCCGCCACCCCGCAGCACCTTGTAATCGCCGTAGACCTCGGCGTCATAGGTGTCCCAGCACCAGTCCCACACGTTGCCCAGCATGTCGTACAAGCCCCACGGGTTGGGCGCCCTGCCGCCCACCTCGTGAAGGCACTCCCCGGAGTTGCCGCGAAACCAGGCGATCTCGTCGAGCGGTCCGTACCGCGGACCGGTGGTCCCCGCGCGGCAGGCCCGCTCCCATTCGGCCTCGGTGGGCAGCCGGTACCCGTCGGCGGCGGCATCCCATTCGACGTCACCCCTCGCCCGCATCGAACCGACAGCGTCACCTCCCAGCGGGGATCGCCACCAGGAGACTTTCCACATCCGAGTCCACAACGCACCGATGTGGTCGACGAACGTGCCGAGTCATCGATTGTCCTCGGGGAAGCGGGCCCACTTCGGCTACCGCGTGACAACGACCGTCGCGCGGTGTCCGGCGGCGTTCTTGAGCTTGTTGTCGCCAGTGAGCAGGGCGCGGCCGAAAACACCTCGCGTGCACGTGCGGTCCGTGATCGACTGAAGCACATGACCTCCTCGACGGACTGGCACGCATGGCATCGGGGTTACGCCGATCCAGGGTCATCGCTGTCACGGCGGCTGGCGACGGTGCGCGGAGAGTTGACGAGGGTGCTGGCCGCCCGGCAGGGGCTGCCGACGCGGCTTGTGAGCATCTGCGCGGGAGACGGACGGGACACCCTGCCGGTGCTCGCCGACGGGCACACCGATGTCGCCGCGGTACTGCTCGAACTTGACCGGACGTTGGCCGACACGGCACGGCGTGAGGCCGTTCGTCTCGGGTTGCTGGACGTCGAGGTCCGCACCGCGGACGCGGGGAGACTCGACAGCTATGCGGGCCTACCGCCCGCGGACGTGTTCCTCGCCTGCGGCGTTTTCGGCAACATCACTGACGAAGACCTGACCACGACCGTCGCCGCCCTGCCCCAACTGCTCGCGGCAGGCGCGACTGTGCTGTGGACCCGCGGTTCGCGCGCCGGTGAACACGACCCGACGCGGTACACCGGCGACGCCGCCGACCTGGTGCGTGAGGTGTTCGTGCGCCACGGGTTCACCGAGGAATCCTTCATCCGCCCGAACGACGCCCCTTTCCGCGTCGGAACCCACCGCTTCCGTGGGACGCCAGGCCGGTCGCAGTCGGGAACAGTGATGTTTCGGTTCGCCCGCTGAGGTCGACGACAGGCTTACCGCACCGGCCACCCGCCGTTCGGTCCCGCAGCCACGCCTCGGCTCGCCCACCTGATGACGCGGACCACCCTGACCATGCTCGTCGGTCAGCCTGGCCCGGAAGCTGACCCGGGGAGCTCGCGCCGAGCGAAGAACTCGTCCAGGCGGGCGATGCGAACAGCGAACAGCGCAGCGCCCGGCGACGCCGGGCCGGCGGGAATCATGCCGAGGGTCCGGCACGATTCCCGCCGCCTGGACCGTGGCTATCACTCGGCACGATCCCCCGGCGCCCCCTCGGCACCCCCTGGGCACCGCCAAGCTGGGCCCGGCCAGGCCGACGGCGTGACTACCGCCGGCGTGCGTTGATCCAGTCGATGGCGTCCTGGACGGTGTTGATGTTCTCGGCGTCCTCGTCAGAGATACCGATCTGGAACTCCTCTTCCAGGGCCACGCCCAGCTCGACGAGGTCCAGAGAGTCCGCCCCCAGGTCGTCCACGAACGACGCGTTGTTCGTCACCTTCTCCAGCGCGACGTTCAGCTGCTCCGCGACGACGCTCTTCACGCTCTCCTCGACGGTGGGCACTCCGCGACCTCCTGCTCCGACGTGCATGGAAACGGACAGGACTCGCATGTTCTCCGATCGGGTCACGCAGCGAGCTCTATCGCCCACTCCTGGCGAGTGATGCGCGCCACGCGGGGCGGGCGGATCGCTATCACCCAAGGTATCGGCCACCGCACCATGAGTCAGCGGCCGAGGTAGGTGAAGGCCGCCCAGTAGAGGGGGTGCTCGTGGGCGCGCCGCGTCGCCCAGGCGTGGCGGGCAGCGGGTGACGCCTCCGGTGGGGGGCCGTAGTCGGGGATGCGGAGGAGGTCCGGGAAGGCGCGGACCTTCTCTCCGCGGGACCGGGCCACCGCACAGGCGCGGGCGCTGCATGGCGATCAGGTCGACCTGGTCACCGTCGCCGCCCGGACGGCCCAGATGCGGCGCACGGTGGAGATCTCCGGGGCGAACATGGCGGCCGATCCTGGCGGCCGAGGCGACGGCCCCCCGGGATGGCGACCCGCTCGCCACCGACCGGCGGCTGATGGCCCACCTGGTCGATCAGCTCGACGATGACCTGGTCTTCCTGGACGCCGCACGGAGCCGGACCGAGGCGGTCCTGACCCTCGCGGATCGATGGTCCCGCAGCGTCGTGCCGGCCGCCGCCGCCCCGCCGGGGCGCGACATCCAGCTCACCCCGGACGAGCGGGCCGATCTGTGCACGGAACTCGCGGCGGCCTTCGGCTCGGGGACTCGGGCGTCCCACCTCCTCGAGGAGATCGGCCTGCCCAGGGAACGCCAGATCGGCCCGGTCGGTGCCACCGCGCTCGAGTGGTGGAACGAGATCCTGCGGGAACTCGCCAACGGCGCGGTGGAGCGTCCGTACCGCAGGGTACTGGCTGCGGCGCTTCGCTGGTACGCGTACAACGACGTGTTCGTCCGGCTGGCTCGTCGGCACGGCCTGCGCTGATCATCGGGGCGACGTCCGCCGACGTCCGCCGACGTCGGCTCAGGTGAGCAGGGAGTGCAGTGTGACCGGGGCCAGGCCGGCGGTGCGCAGACCGGCGACGACGCGGGGAAGGGCGCTGACGGTGCCGGGGTAGCCGAAGTGCATGCTCACGATGGATCCCGGCCGCACGCCGGCACGGACCCGCGCGACGACCGCGTCCGCGCCGGGGGAGGTGTAGTCGAGCGGGTCGACGTCGAAGTCGACGACTGTGCGGTACCCGGCGGCGCCGGCCTCGGCCAGGATCAGCGGCGTGGCGGTGCTCGTGCCGGAGGGCCGGAAGTAGCGGCCCTGCGCCGGGGCGAGCCGCGCGAGCACGTCCCGGCAACCCATGATCTCGGCGGCGACCTGGTCCGCCGACAGCGCGGTCAGCGTCGGATGGGTGTAGGTGTGGTTCGCCAGCTCGTTGCCCGGCGCGAGGATGGCCGGGACGAGGTCTCGATGCTCGTCCAGCCACTGGCCGACGGCGAACACGGTGATCGGCGTGGCAAGCCGGGCCGCGTCGTCGAGGAGCTGACGGGCCAGGGCCAGGTCCTGCCCGGCCTCGTGTGGGCCCAGGTGGAAGGTGAGCGCGACGCGGGCCCGGTCTCGCGGGCCGTGGGTGACCGCCGCCGCCGGACCGCCCGGCACCAGACCCGGGCCGCCGCCCACTGCGCCGTCCGGAGTCACGTCCCGCGGAGTCGCGCCGTCCGAGGACAGTGTCGCGGCCCGGGCGCCCCGGCTCGACGAGGACGACGGGTGTGAGGGCGCGGCGGGCGAGCCCGAGCCGGCAGGAGCGGCGCAGGCGGCAAGTCCGGCGGCGGCGACGGCGGGCGCGGCGGCCAGGAGCCGGCGACGGGAAAGCTCGGTGCCGTCGCTCATCACGTCGGTCCCCTCCCCGACCGGCTGGACGCGCAACCGGGCGAGCCGCGCGCCTCCAAGTATCCCGGTGGCCGGGACGCACGCCAGACGGGGCCCCGTGCGGGCGGCACGAACGCCCATCGACGCGCGGAAGCGGTATACCCTTCGTCGCTGGCACCTCGGGGGGTCGTTACTCTTCCTCCGTGTCGGACAGGGCGGCGTACCGCTTTTCTCGGACGGTAGGCAGGACCCCTCGGGGCCTGCTGCTGGCCGGTGGCTCCGTGATCGTGGTGGCTGTCGTCGCCATCTGGCTGATCGCGGCGGGCGGCGGCGAGCCGGGCTCCCAGGCCATGCCCGCGATGGCCCACGGCACCGGAGCCGGAGCCGGAGCCGGAGCGGCCGTGGCATCCGCACAGCCGCAGGCCGACGCGGCGGCCATCGGCCCGGAACCGGGTGGGGACGTCTACGCGCACGCCCACGCCGGCATGCTCAGCCCGGTCGTGCGCGACGATCCCGCCCTGGTCTACGTCCCGAACCTCGGGGACGGCACGGTGACGGTGATCGACCAGCACACCCTGCGGGTGGTGAGCACGTTCCGGACCGGCCGCCAGCCGCAGCATGTCGTTCCCGCCTGGGACCTGCGCACCCTGTGGGTGAACAACAACAGCGGCAACAGCCTCTCGCCGATCGACCCGCGCACCGGGCGCCTCGCCGGCCCGGCCGTGCCGGTCGCGGATCCGTACAACCTGTACTTCACGCCGGACGGCGCCTACGCCATGGTCATCGCCGAGGCGAACCACCACATCGACTTCCGCGACCCGCACACGATGGCGCTGCGGCACAGCCTCGACGTGGGGACGGACTGCGCGGGCGTCAACCACGTCGACTTCTCGGTGGACGGCTCCTACGCCATCGCCACCTGCGAGTTCGCCGGCCGACTCGTGAAGATCGACATCCGCCACCAGACGGTCCTCGGCTACCTCGACCTCGGGCGCACCTCCGCCCCCCAGGACATCAAGATCGACCCAGCGGGCCGCACCTGGTATGTCGCGGACATGAACGCCGACGGCGTGCACCTCATAGACGGCGATCGGTTCACCCGGGTCGGCTTCGTCCGGACCGGGCCGGAGACACACGGTCTGTATCCCAGCCGCGATGGACGGTTCCTCTACGTGGCGAACCGGGGCGGCCAGATGGCATCGATGGCACCCCCCTTCCCGCACAGCGGTGACCAGGGATCGGTCTCGGTCATCTCGTTCGCCACCCGCGCCGTCGTCGCGAACTGGCCGATCCCGGGCGGCGGGACGCCGGACATGGGCAACGTGAGCGCCGACGGTGCCCGGCTGTGGCTGTCGGGACGGCGCAGCAACGTCGTGTATGTGTTCGACACGGGCGGCACCGACGGAACGGACCCGCACGCCGGCCACCTGCTGACCGAGATCCACGTGGGCCGCGAGCCGCACGGACTCACTGTCTGGCCGCAGCCCGGGCGCTACTCTCTGGGCCACACCGGCATCATGCGCTGAGGCGCGCCCTGCCCGCCCGCGCCCGACGGTCCACACCACACGCCACCGGGAACTTCGCCCGCGTCCACCGTATCGACCACGGAGACGGGACGAGTCGGGCAGAATAGTGTGCGGCCCGGGTACGGGTGCCCGCGAATACCCGAACCACCCCGCGATCCGCGAGACACTGCGTCACGGAGAGGCACGGTGTCACGGAGAGGCACGGTGCCGCCGAGAGCACTGTGCCGACCACGTCACCGGGTCAGCGAGCCACATCGCGGTCAGAACAGATAATTCGAGCACACCGAGGCGTCAGCTGTGTAAGGATAGATCGGCATGTTCGCCCGGAAGTCACCCGAAAGTGCTATTCGCTTGCTTTTGACAGACCTTGGGCGTTTCGCTCTGAGGCGGCACCAAAGTACTCACACGACAGGTCGCACCCGGACAAAAAGGGAGGCCGCGTTGCCGACTCGATGGAGCGCGAGGAGACGCGCGCGAAGCACGCATGCCGGCGTTTCCGCCGCACTGGATGCGGGTCTTGTTCCAGCGCCGGCGATGCCCGCGGCAGCGTCCTGCCGGCGCCCGCCGATCCGGCGTATAGAGGTCGACGGCGACTGGCGCCGCTGCGGCGCCGCAGAGGGCGGCTGCGGCGTACTCATCCCGCTCAACCAGGTCGTCTGCCCCCGCTGCGGCCAGACGACTCGGGAGGATCTGCTTCCCCTGAACATTCGCCGCCTGCTGCCCACCCACGACGCGTACGATCACGCCGTGGCGGTCCTGCGGGGCACCTGGGCCGAGGCGGCCCGCCCGGCCCTCCTCGGCGAGCCCGCAGTCCTGGCGATCACCGCGTCGCCGCCCGGCAGCCAGGAGACTGACATCCCGCCATCAGACCGGCGGCGGACAGGCCCTGTGCCGGCGGCGGAGCACTCGTAGCGCGGCGGATCCACCGCCGCCCCCGCACCTGTCCGGCGCGTGGGTTACGAGCCCGGTCTCGTCGGCGTCAGGACGGGTGGGAGACGCGGGCAGGGGGCATGCGCGAGGGTCCGGTGCGGTCGTCCTGCGACGGGGAGGCGTCCTCACCGTCAGCCCGTCGCAGGACGCGGCGAACTGTCCCAGAGGTCAGGTGGAACCATGGCCGATCAGCAGGTCGCGTTCGGCGGGTAGGGCGGGCAGTCCGGCGGTGGGCAACCAGCGCCGGTGGTGAGAAATCCGAACGCCGCAACCGCGGTGAGAGCAAGCACAAGGCTGCGCCGCCGCGCGGACCTCGACGCACGCGGACGCCTGATAGGTGGACGCATATCCTGACCCTTTCCAACGCTCCGTCATCCTGGCCAAGCATATATAGCGAAAGGATCAGCTCAGACCAGAGCGACACGCCGGACAGAGCCCAGACAATCAGGGACGGCATTCCCGAAAATGCTCGGCAGCTCAGCGATATCCGGGACCGGGGCCGACAGGACGTTTCACGCCGCCCCCGCGACCCTCCCCACCCGCGGGCCCGGATGCACCGCGTGGCTCAGCCACTCGCACCAGGCATCCACGCCGTCTCCGCTGCGGGCACTCAGCAGCTGGGCGTCGACACCGGGATGAACCGCGTCGAGATTGCGCCGAAAAGCCGGAAGATCGAAATCAAGATAGGGAAGCAGATCCGTCTTGTTGACGAGAACGAGATCGACGGCGCGGAACATGAGCGGATATTTGAGCGGCTTCTCCTCGCCCTCTGTCACCGAGTAGATCATCACCCGGCGGTCCTCGCCGACGGTGAACTCGGCGGGGCACACCAGATTCCCGACGTTCTCGATGATGACGAGGTCGAGGTCGGCGAGCGGCAGCCTCGGCAGCGCGGAGGCGATCATCGGCGCGTCCAGGTGGCACTCGCCGCCGAAGCCCTTCCCCGTGTTCACGAGGCAGACGGCAGCGGCAAGGCCGGCGAGGCGATCGGCGTCCAGGCTCGTCTCGATGTCCCCTTCGATGACCCCGACCCGCCATCGCGGCGCGAGCCGGCGCAGCGTCTCGACAAGCAGGGTCGTCTTGCCGGCTCCAGGGCCGGACATGAGGTTCACCACGGTGACGCCGGCGGCGTCGAACGCGGCCCGGTTCGCCGCGGCGGCCCGCTCGTTCTCGCCGAGGATGCGCTCCAGCACCTCGATCCGCTCGGTGGCGGTGCCATAGCCCGAGTGGTCCGGGCGAGCATCATCCGGATGATCGTGGTCCGGATGCGGATGATCGTGATCGGCCCCGTGGGGATGGAATCGGCCCATCTCACACCTCCGCCTGTTCCTTCGCCATACCGGGCCCGTCGGCAGCGGCGTCCGCGACGTCCATGGAGACGATGAGGAACTCCTCGCCGCTGATCAGCAGCACGTCAGCCCCGCCACAGCCGGCGCAGCGCAGGACCGGATGATCGAGCTCGCGCTCCGCACCACACGCCCGGCAGCGCACGACAGCGGGGACGCTCTCCACCTCCAGCACCGACCCGGCCAACACCGACCCGGCCGGCACGGAGCCGGTGGGCGACCGGGGCGGTGGGCGGTCATCCTGCAGCAGGCGCCAGCAGGAGGTGAGGGTGTCCGGCACGACCTGGCGCAGCGCGCCGATCCGCAGCCGCACCCGGACCACCCGCCGACCGGCCGCGTGCCGGCACACGACGTCCGCGACCGAGCGGCACAGGGACAGCTCGTGCATCGTCGCCCCTCCTTCCGTCGCCGATGGCATCGCCCGGCATCCCATGGGCGCCGCACGCCAGCCGGCACGTCGGTGGCGGCTGGCGGACCGGACCCGGCCCTGACCCGGCCCTGACCCGGACGCGGACCCGGACCCACTGTCACCGCGACCGGCAGGCAGCGCCAAACGTCACCACGCGTAGGTGGCAGCCTCCGCACACGGCCCATCGGAGTCGCCGTTCTGGCGACATAGCGTCGCCGCCATCGGCCGGCGGTCGTCGGGCCCATCCGAGGGAGGACCACCGATGTCATCCGTGCTCTGGCTGCAGGGCGGGGCGTGCGGCGGCAACACGATGTCGTTCCTGAACGCCGTCGAGCCCACCGTCATCGACCTGATCATCGACTTCGGCCTCGACCTGATCTGGCATCCGTCGCTGAGCCCGGAGAGCGGAGCGCAGGCGCGCGAGCTGCTCTGGGACTGTGCGCGGGGGACGCGTCCCGTCGACATCCTGGTGTTCGAGGGCTCGGTGATCCGCGGCCCGGACGGGCGGGGCACCTTCGACGAGTTCGCCGGCCGGCCGATGCAGGACTGGGTGCGTGATCTCACCGGCCAGGCCCAGGTGGTGGTGGCGCTCGGGGACTGCGCGGCCTGGGGCGGCATCCCGGCGACCGAGCCGAACCCGACCGACTCGACCGGCCTGCAGTTCCACCGGCGGATCCCGGGTGGCTTCCTCGGCTCGGCGTTCCGGTCGCGCTCGGGCCTGCCCGTGGTCAACGTGCCGGGCTGCCCCGCCCATCCGGACTGGATCACGCAGATCCTGGTGGCGCTGGCCACCGGGCGCACCGCCGACATCGCGCTCGACGATCTGCACCGGCCGGCGACGTTCTTCACGTCGTTCACCCACACCGGCTGCAGCCGCAACCAGTACTTCGAGTACAAGCAGTCGACGCTGTCGTTCGGCGACGGGACGCGCCAGGGCTGCCTGTTCTACGAGTTCGGCTGCCGCGGGCCGATGACCCACTCCCCCTGCAACCGGATCCTGTGGAACCGGCAGTCGTCGAAGACCCGGGCCGGCATGCCGTGCATCGGCTGCACCGAGCCGGAGTTCCCGTTCTTCGACCTCGCGCCGGGCACGGTGTTCCGCACCCAGAAGGTCGCCGGGGTGATCCCGCGGGAGGTGCCGGAGGGCAGCGGCCACGCCACCTACCTGGCCCAGGCCGCCGCGTCCCGGGTGGCGGCCCCGCCGTGGTCGAAGAAGGACATGTTCGTCGTCTGAGGCGCATGGACGCACAGCACACGGCCAGAGCTCGGGAAGACAGGAAAGGCAGCCGCAGGCGATGACGACCGTCGATCTCAACGTCAGTCCGATGGGACGGGTCGAGGGCGACCTCGACGTCCGGGTCACGATCGACGACGGGGTGGTGGGCTCGGCCTGGACGTCGGCGGCGATGTTCCGCGGCCTGGAGATCATTCTGCGCGGCAAGGACCCGCAGGCCGGCCTGATCGTGACCCCGCGCATCTGCGGGATCTGCGGCGGCAGCCACCTGTACAAGGCGGCGTACGCGCTGGACGTCGCCTGGCGCACCGAGCTGCCCCCCAATGCCACGCTGGTCCGCAACATCGCGCAGGCCTGCGAGACGCTGCAGAGCATCCCGCGCGGCTTCTACGCGCTGTTCGCGATCGACCTGACCCATCGGCGCCATGCCGCGAGTCCCCTGTACGAGGAGGCGGTGCGCCGCTTCACCCCGTTCACCGGGACCAGCTACGGCCCGGGGGTGGTCCTGTCCGCGGCGCCGGTGGAGATCTACGCGATCCTTGGCGGGCAGTGGCCGCACTCCAGCTTCATGGTGCCCGGCGGCGTGATCGGCGCGCCGACGCTCGCGGACGTGACCAGGGCGACCGCGATCCTCGAGCACTGGCGCTCCGAGTGGCTCGAGAAGCGCTGGCTGGGCTGCTCCGTCGACCGCTGGCTGGCCAACCGCACCTGGGCGGACGTGCTGGCCTGGGTGTACGAGAACGAGTCGCAGCACGACAGCGACTGCGGCTTCTTCCTGCGCTACTGCCTCGACGTCGGCCTCGACCGCTACGGCCAGGGCAGCGGCGACTACCTGGCGTCCGGCACCTACTTCGACCCGGAGCTCTACGCCCGGCCCACGATCGACGGCCGCGGCCAGGCCCTAATCAGCCGCTCCGGCGTCTACGCGGACGGGACGCATCTCCCGTTCGACCAGGCGAGGATCCGCGAGGACGTCACCCACTCGTACTACCGGGGCACCGCGGCGCACCATCCGTTCGAGGGGGAGACCGACCCGATCGACCCCGAGAACGGCCGCGAGGCCGGCAAGTACAGCTGGGCGAAGTCCCCCCGCTACGACATCCCCGGCCTCGGCCTGCGCCCGCTGGAGACCGGCCCGCTGGCCCGGCGGATCGCCGCCGCCGCGCCGGACGCCGCCGCCCATCAGGACCACGACCCGCTGTTCGGGGACATCCTGGCGGCGATCGGCCCATCGGTGATGGTCCGTGTCCTCGCCCGGATGCACGAGGCGGCCCGCACCTACCGCTGGGTCCGTGGCTGGCTTGACCAGCTCGACCTGCACGGCCCGTTCCACATCCCGCCGCCCGAGCTCGAGGACGGCCGCGGCTTCGGCGCGACGGAGGCGGCCCGCGGGTCGCTCGCCGACTGGATCGTCCTGGAGCGCGGCCGGATCGCCAACTACCAGGTCATCACGCCGACGGCGTGGAACATCGGCCCGCGCGACGGCGAGGGCACGCCCGGCCCGATCGAGGCCGCCCTCGTCGGCACCCCGGTGGCCGACCCGAACGACCCGGTCGAACTCGGCCACGTCGCCCGCAGTTTCGACTCCTGCCTGGTCTGCACGGTGCACGCCTTCGACGGCCGGACCGGACGGGAACTGAGCCGCTTCACCCTGGGCGAGACGGCGTGAATCCCGATCCCGCCGCCGGGCTGCGCGCACGGCGCGTAGCCCCGTCCCCCGCCGTCCGCCTCGACCCACCCGGCATCGAGCCGCCCACCTGCACGGCGGCCGTCATCGGCTGCGGCAACCCGCTGCGCGGCGACGACGCCGTCGGGCCCATTCTCATCCGGCGGCTCGCCGAGGCCGGCGTCCCCGCCGGGGTGCGCCTCGTCGACGGCGGCACCGCCGGGATGGACACGGCGTTCGCGATGCGCGGTGCGGGCCGTGTCCTGCTCGTCGACGCCGCGCGCACCGGCGCCGCGCCCGGAACCGTCTACCGCGTGCCCGCCGACGAGCTGGTCGACCTTCCCCTGCACCTGCCGCAGCCGCATGCGGTGCGCTGGGACCAGGCACTGGCGTTCGGCCAGTGGCTGCTCGGCGACGACTACCCGACGGACGTGACGGTCTACCTCATCGAGGCCGCCACACTCGAGCCCGGCGCCGCGCTGAGCCCACCCGTGCTCCGCGCGATGGAACGCGTCCGCACACTGATCATCGACGAGCTCGCCGGGGATGCCGCACATGGGTGAAACCGCCACGCCATCCGCCGCCACGCCCTCAGCCGCCACGGACCCGGACGGCCCTGGGGCCGGCACCGCGCTCTTCGAACGACCGCAGCCGGTCGGCGTGTTCCCGCTGCCGGCCGGATTCCTGCTGATCCCCGCCGGGCCGGACACGGCGCGGGTGCGCCACGCGCTGACCGCCGGCCGGCTCCCGGACGCCTGGCCGGAGCGGCTGCGTGCGATCGAATTCGCCTACCGAGGGGACGCCCGCGCCGCCGTCCGTGCTCTCGACGGCGACGATCCGATCAACCGCTACAACCGGTTCGTGCTCCTCCCGCCGAGCGAGCGGGCCGAGGAGCCGGCGGCGGTGCGCGCCGCGCTCGGCCCCGACCTGGGTGCGCTCGTCGACGTCGTCCGCTTCGCCCTGGGCGAGCTGACCGAACCGCCCGCCCGGGGCGCCGCCACCGGGGAGATCGCCGCGCTGGTGCACGCCGCCCAGGCCGCGCACGCGATGGCGGCCG
>Ga0105248_10007383_pt1 | contig 12066 bp, 12 predicted proteins | sample KBSS34metaG_FD_81524 | JGI IMG/M metagenome (GOLD analysis project Ga0105248, IMG submission 81524) | Switchgrass rhizosphere microbial communities from Kellogg Biological Station, Michigan, USA - KBS S3-4 metaG | ecosystem: Host-associated > Plants > Roots > Rhizosphere > Soil | place... | reverse complement strand
GCAGGTCTCCCGCTTATCAGCTCGCGCATGCCCTGGTCTTCGGGCCGATGCTCGATCCGGTCGGGCTTTCTCGGCTGGAGCTGCTCATCTGCGGAGGTGCGCCGCTGCCGGAGCAAACGATGGCGCTGTGGCAGATGTGGGGCGTCAACGTCGTCCAGATCTACGGCCAAACCGAGACTGCCGGCGCGATCATCAGTGGCCAACGCGGTCCGTTCCCGCGACCGGGAGACGTGGGTACGGTTCCGGATGGGTGGGCCGTGAAGCTTGCCGAAGACGGCGAGATCCTGGTACGCAGCGACGATGTTTTCGACGGCTACTGGGGCGACGACGCCGCGACGCGTGCGGCGTTCGTGGTCGACGCGGACGGAAAACGCTGGCTTCGCTCCGGCGACGTCGGCCAGTGGGACGGAGACGCGCTGAGGATCGTCGACCGGGCTCGCGATTTCATCGTCACCGCGGGGGGCAAGACGGTGTCGCCCTCGTTCATCGAGAACCAGTTGCGCGCGATCCCTTATGTCGCAGAGGCGATGGTTGTCGGCCATGCACGAAAGTACCTAACGGCGCTGATCGAGATGGACTTCGACGTCGTCGGCGACTGGGCTCGCGGTGAGGGCGTCACCTATACCGGATTTACCAGCTTGGCCCAGCATCCTCGCGTGCAGGGGTTGCTGGAAGGCGAGCTCGCTCGCGTTAATGGCGCACTTTCGCGCGTCGAGCAGATCAAGGCCTTCCGCGTCCTGCCGAAAGCGCTCGATCCCGAAGAGGAAGGCGAGCCGGTGACCCCGACGCGCAAGCTCAAGCGCGCTCGCATGCTCGAACGCTTCAGCCCGCTGGTCGAGGCGATGTACGACGACAGTGAAGAACGACGCGTCGCCGCTGACGTGGGCGACGTCCTGAGAATCTAACGACGGAGACAGCCATGAGAAAGACTCTATGGGCGGCGCTTGTCGCGCTCGCCGCCATCCAAGCCGCGCCCGCAGTCGCACAGGACGCCTACACCGTAGGCGTGTCGGCCGCGATGACCGGGCCGGGTGCCGGCATCTATGCGCCCGTCGTCGAGGCGATGCGCATCTACATCGACCACGTCAACAGCCGAGGTGGGGTCAACGGCAAGCAGGTCCGCCTGGTCGTTCTCGACGACGGCGCGGAGCCGTCGCGCGCCGCCGCGAACGCAAAAAAGCTGACGCAGGATAACGTGCTCATGCTGGTCAACAGCAGCCTGTCATCGACCTACGCTCCGATGGTCGCGGAATCGAAGCGGGCCAACATCCCGCTCTATTTCGCCGGATCGGTTTGTCCGAAGGAGACGTATCCGCCGGCCGACCCGCTGCAGTTCTGCTCGAGTGCCTTCGGCGCCAACCTCGATTCGCAAGGCGCGCTCGCCTTCGTCAAGGCGCAAGCCAAGGAGCCGGTTCGGATCGGCTTCGAAGCCATGGCGATCCCGATCTCGCGCGCCGAGATCGACTACGCCGAGACCTTGTCGAAGACGATGGGGATGACTCCAGTCGAAAAGCAGATCTCGCCGCCGCCCGCCCCCGACTACACCCCGTACGCCTCCAAGCTGAAGGACGCGAACCCGAACTGGGTCTATTCCTGGGCGCCATGGGTGGCACAAGTGCGGACGTTCGAGGCCTTGCGGCGCTTGGGCTGGACCGGCCGCTACGTCACGTGGGCACACCTCAACGCCGAGGAGGAACTTGCCCGCATCAAGGACAGCGAGTTCTACGTGATCGGCACCAATGCCCTGTTCCAGGATGACCTGCCGATCCAGGCGGAGATCCGCGCCTTGACCCATCGCGCCAAGCTGACCTATCCGACCACGTACCTGACCGAAGGCTTCATCGCCGGCCGGGTGATCGAGTCGGCCCTGAAGGCGACCGCCTGGCCGGCGACGCCGCAGAAGCTGCTCGCCTCGATGAACAACCTCAAGGTGGATCTGCAGGGTCTGCGCGGCGGCCCGCTGGAATGGACCCAGGACAACCATTTCCGCACCCGCCAGCACTACCGGGTGTGGCGCTGGGATTCCGCCAAGAACGCGATCGTTCGCGTCCAGGACTGGCAGGCGATCGAGGTGAAGCGCCCCTGACCGAGCACGTCTGCGGTGCAACTGGCGGTCAATGTCGCCGTCCTGGCGGCGATCTACGCACTGATCAGCTGTGGATACGTGCTGATCTATCGCGTCAGCCGGGTCCTGTCACTCGCTCACGGCGAACTGATGATGCTCGGCGCGTACGGACTCGCCGTCACAGCGTCACTGTTCGTCGGGCACCCGCTGATCGCGATCGGCTCGGCGGCGCTCCTGTCCGTGCTCGTGGGCGTGCTCGTGTACGTGCTCCTCATGCGGCAAATGACCGGGGAATCAGTGCTCGCGGCGGTGCTCACCACGATCGCGCTCGGCATCCTCTTGCGCGGCGGGATGGTGCTCGCCTTCGGCACGCAAACCCAGTATCCGTTGCAGCAGCTCGGCTGGACCAATGCATCCCTTCCGGTTGGCCCATCGGCGCGCATCTCGGCGGCTGGACTGCTTCTCATCCTGGGTACCGCACTGGTCTACGGCGGCCTGTTCGCATTCCTGCGCATGACGCGCTGGGGCATCCGGATGCGCGCGGCCGGTCAGAACCCCTTGCTTGCCGCCCAGCGGGGCATCCGGCTGCACGGGGTGTATGCCCTCGCGTGGGGCCTGGCGACGTTCAGCGGCGGCATTGCCGGCATGCTCCTCGCCTGCGATGCAGGGGTCGAGGCAACGCTCGCCACGATCGGCCTGAAGGCGTTTCCTGCGGCGCTCGTCGGCGGACTCGACAGTCTTGCGGGTGCGTTGATCGGCTCGCTCGTGATTGCGTTCGTCGAAGTGGCGCTGATCAGCTACGTCGATCCGCTGCTGAGCGACGTCGTGCCCTTCTTCGTGTTGCTGGCGATGCTGGTCGTCCGCCCGTGGGGCTTGTTCGGCACCCGCGAAGAGCTCGATCGCGTGTGAGGAGGACCCAGTGACAGCGCCTCGCTCCAGCGGCTACTTCCGCATCCGCTACGAGGATGACTTCGCTCTGATCGACACGCGGACCCAGAAGGTCTGGCTGGGAGTGCTGGCATTCGCGCTCGCCGGTTTCCCGTTTCTCGCCAACTCGGTGCTCCTCGACCTGGCCAACCAGGTGCTGCTCGTTTCGATCGGCGCAGTTGCGCTGATGCTGCTCACGGGCTTTGCGGGCCAGATCTCACTCGGGCACGCGGGCCTGCTGGCGGTCGGCGCCTTCACGACCGGAGTCCTCTTCAGGGAGTTGGCGGCGCCCTTCTGGATCACGCTGCCGGCAAGCGCCGTTGCGGGCGCGCTGGTCGGACTCGTGTTCGGCTTGCCAAGCCTGCGGCTGCGCGGCCTCTACCTGGCCGTCTCGACCCTGGCGCTGCATTTCATGGTCCTGCATGTCGGCCAGGAGTACGAAACCCGCCGCGGGCTCAGCTCAGGCGTGGTCATCGAGCCTCCGTCGCTCTTCGGCTACGCGCTGCAGGACGGTCGCGCCTGGTACGTCGTGCTGCTCGCGGCTTCGACAGCGACGGTGCTGCTGAGCCTCAATCTCCTGCGCACGAAGACCGGCCGCGCATGGCGTGCGATCCACGGCCGCGAGGCCGTGGCCGAAGCGCTTGGCATCCACGTCCCGGTGGCCAAGCTCTCCGCCTTCATCGTCTCCTGCACGCTCACGTCGGCGGCCGGATGTCTCGCGGCGTACTACCGCGGCTTCGTCTCCGCGGAGGCCTTTCCGCTCTTCGTGACGATCCAGTACGTCGCGACCGTGATCATCGGCGGCATCGGCTCCCTGCTCGGCGCGCTGCTCGGCACGTTGTTCGTCGTGCTCTTCCCTTACGCAATCGAGGCATCGATGAACGCGCTCGGGCTCACCGACCGTCTCTCGTCGATGATCTTCGCCATCAACCAGGCCGCGTTCGGCGTCGCCATGATCCTGTTCCTGGTCTTCGAGCCCCAGGGGCTCGTCGGCATCTGGCGCAGGATCCAGGCCTGGGTCCTGCTGTGGCCGTTCGGCCAGAAGCCGCTGGGGCGGCCGTGAACGAGACCGTGCTGCTCCGGCTCGACAACGTGGAGGTCACCTACCACCGCGTTGCCACCGCCGTCCAGGGCGTCTCTCTGGACGTCCGCGAAGGAGCGATCGTCGCGCTGCTCGGGACGAACGGCGCCGGCAAGACGACGACGTTGCGCGCGATCTCGGGCTTCATCGGCCTCGACGACGCGCGGGTCACCGACGGCAGCATCGCCCACCAGGGCGAGCGGATCGACAACCGTCCGCCGCACGAGATCACGGCCCGCGGCATCACGCTCGTGCCCGAGCGGAGCAAGGTGTTCGAGAACCTCACGGTCGCCGAGAACCTGGAGGCCGTCGTGCCGCGGCGCGGCGCCGACGCGCGCCGGCTCGCCGACGCGGTGTGGCAATACTTTCCGGCGCTTGCGAAGCTGCGCTCTCGCGATGCCGGGCTGCTCTCCGGAGGCGAGCGCCAGATGCTTGCGATCGGCGCCGCGCTGTCCTGCGCACCCCGTCTCCTGCTGGTGGACGAGCTTTCGCAAGGGCTGGCGCCGCTGATCGTCGAGGAACTCATCCGCCTGCTGCAGGTGATTCGCCGCGACCTCGGAATGACGGTCCTGCTCGTCGAGCAGAACGCAGCGGTGGCTCTCGATATTGCCGATCACGCGTACGTGCTCGAGAACGGGCGCATCGTGCTTGCCGGCACGCCCGACGAACTGCGCAGGCATCCGGACATCCGCGAGTTCTACCTCGGCTTCGGTGGCGAACGGCAGCGCAGCTATCGCGACGTCAAGCAATACCGGCGGCGCCGGCGCTGGTATGGCTGAAAGCGCTGGGCTCGAGCTTCGCGACGTCGGTCTGGCATTCGGCGGCCTCGAAGTGCTGCAGGGCGTGTCGTTCGCCACCCGGGATGCCGAGCTCCTGTGCCTGATCGGCCCGAACGGGGCCGGCAAGACCAGCGTGCTCAACTGCATCTGCGGCATCTACAAACCTTCGCGCGGTGGCATCCATTTCGACGGGCAGGAGATCACGGCTCGCCGGCCCCATGTGATCGCCCGTCTCGGGCTGGCCCGCACGTTCCAGCACGGCGAGCTGGTGCCGCACCTGTCGGTGATCGAGAACCTGCTAGTTGCCCGACACGCGCGCTTCGCCACCAGCCTGCTTGCCGAAAGCCTGTTCACGCGCGGGGTCCGAGACGAGGAAGTCCGTCATCGCCGCGCCGTGGAAGAAGTGCTCGACTTCACCGAGCTCTGGCGCTTCCGGCACGAGCACGTCGGCGGCTTGCCGTTCGGCGTCCAGAAGATCGTCGGCTTCGCGCGCGCGTTAGCCATGGAGCCGAAGCTGATGCTGCTCGACGAGCCGTCGGCCGGCCTGAACCGCGATGAACGCGAAGACCTCGCGCGCCACATCCTGCGGATCAAACACCAGCTGCGGCTGCCGATGATCTGGGTGGAGCACGACATGCAGATGGTCGCCGACCTCGCGGACCGGGTGCTGGTCCTCGATCACGGAGTGCCGATTGCGGAGGGCGCAGCGGCAGAGGTGCTGGCCGACGAGCGGGTGATCGAAGCGTATGTCGGCGGGCGAGGTGCTCGCCGTGCAAGCGTCGTGGCAGCTTGACGCGGAAAGGAACACGATGAACGAGACGTCCCAGATCGCCGAGCTGGACATCGATCCCTATGCGGCGGACAACCTGGCTGATCCGTACCCGATGCACCAGCGCATGCGCGAGGCGGGCCCGGTGCTCCGGTTGAAGCCCTATCCCAGCCTCGTCGCGTGTGCTCGTCACGAGCAGGTCCACGCGGTGCTGAACGACCACGAGAACTTCATCTCGGGCGCCGGCGTCGGGCTCAGCAACTTCAATCTGGAGCCGCCCTGGCGGCCGAAGAGCCTGATCCTCGAGGCCGATCCGCCGCTGCACACCCGGACCCGCGCGGTGCTCTCGCGGATCCTGAGTCCGAAGGCGGTGACGCAGATCCGCGCGGTCTTCACGGCGGAGGCCGAGGCACTCCTGGAACGTTGCATGGCGAAAGGAGAGATCGACGGCATACACGACCTCGCTCGGCGCTACCCGCTCAAGGTGTTCCCGGACGCGGTCGGGGTCGAAAGCGACGAACGCGAGAACCTGCTGCTGTACGGGGACATGGTCTTCAACGCCATGGGTCCTCGCAACGAGGTGCTCGCACGAAGTGCCGAACGCATGGGTCCGGTGACGCCGTGGATCATGGAACGCTGCCAGCGCGAGCGACTGCGTCCCGGCGGCTTCGGCGACCAGATCTACCAAGCGGCTGACGCAGGCGAGATCACTCACGAGCAGGCCCCGTTGCTCGTGCGCTCGTTCCTGTCCGCCGGGGTCGACACGACGATCAACGGCATCGGCAACGCGCTTTTCGCCCTGGCGCAGCATCCGGAGGAATACGCCAAGCTGCATGCCAACCCGGCGCTCGCACGGCCGGCGTTCGAAGAGGCGCTGCGGTGGGAATCGACCGCACAAACGTTCTTCCGCACGACCGGGCGCGACACCATGATCTCGGGTCTTCCAGTCACGGAAAACACGAAGGTGCTGTGCATGCTCGCGTCCGCGAACCGGGACCCGCGCAAGTGGCCAGATCCCGACCGCTTCGACATCGAACGACGTCCGAGCGGCCATGTGGCGCTGGGCTCGGGCATCCACGGCTGCGTCGGACAGGCCGTGGCGAGACTGGAGGGCGAGGTGGTGCTGACTGCCCTGGCCAGGCGCGCGAAACGGATCGAGTTGGTGGGCGCGCCGACGCGGCGTCTCAACAACACGCTGCGTGCGATCGAGACGCTGCCGCTGCGCCTCGTCGCCGCCTGATCCCATGCCCGACGTCGTCTTCGAACTGCCGGATGACCGCGAGCAGCGCGTGAGCGGCCGCGCCGGTGAAAGCGTGATGCAGATCGCCACCGCGGCGGGAATCACCGGCATCGTCGCCGAATGCGGCGGCTCGGCGATGTGCGCCACCTGCCACGTCTACGTCGATCCGCAATGGCTCGAGCGGCTGTCGACGCCGCTTGCCAACGAGCTGGAAATGCTGGAGTGCACCGCGGCGGAGCGACTGCCCAACAGCAGGCTCTCGTGCCAGATCAAGCTGACTGCCGAACTGGACGGGATCGCGGTGCGGATCCCTGACCGGCAGCAATAGCGCCGCGGACCGGCGCGATGACGGAAAGCGGAACCATGTCGGAGAGCACGTCGATCGTGATCGTCGGCGGAGGTCACGCCGCCGCACAGCTGTGCGCCGGTCTCTTGGCCGCCGGGCGCGCCATCGGGGTTCACCTCGTGTGTGAGGAGACCGAGCTGCCGTACCAGCGGCCGCCGCTCTCGAAAGCCTTTCTCAAACAGCCGCAGGAGGCTCTGCAACACCACCGGCCCGAGTCCTGGTTCGCCGACGCCGGCATCACGGTGCACCGGGCCGATCCGGCCGTCGCCATCGACCGGCTCGGAAAGTCCGTTCGCTTGCGGTCGGGGAAGCAACTTCGCTACGACCGGCTCGTGCTCGCGACCGGCGCACGCGCGCGCCGGCTGCCACATCTGCCGGACGGTTTGCAGAACGTCGCCGTCCTGCGCTCAGCTGCAGACGCGGTCCGACTTCGCGAGCTCCTTGCCCACGTGGGTCACCTTACGGTAGTGGGCGGAGGGTTCATCGGGCTCGAAGTCGCGGCGAGCGCACTGGCGCTCGGGAGGAGGGTCGATGTGCTCGAGTCGGCGCCTCGGCTGTTGATGCGATCCGTGTCCCTCGAAGTCGGGGATCACGTGCTACAGACGCATCGCGCGAATGGAATGGTGGTCCGCGTCGGTGTCGCGGTCGGTGCTTTTCGGATAGGCGCCGATCGCCTCCAGACCCTGACCGTTGACGGGGTGGAGACGCCGGTCGATCTGCTTGTTCTTGGCATCGGCGCCGTTCCGGAGCATGCCCTAGCGAGCGCCGCGGGTCTGCAATGCGACAACGGCATCGTCGTTGACGAGTTCATGCAGACGTCGGATCCGGCAATCCTGGCGATTGGCGACTGCACTAACTTTCCGGAGCCGACCACCGCGCATCGACTGCGGCTCGAGTCCGTGCAAAACGCCAACGATCAGGCGAAGGTTGCTGCCGCGACCTTATGCGGCGCTCCGCAGCCTTATCGCGCCGTGCCGTGGTTCTGGTCCGAGCAGGGCAGCCTCCGACTGCAAATGGCCGGCCTCGGGTCGCACGATGCCACTCGCTTCCGCCGCAAAGGCAGCAGCGATGGCAGCTTTTCCATCCTCCACTACGTGGCCGGTCGGTTGGCGAGTGTGGAGAGCGTCAATGCGCCACTCGATCACATGGCCGCGCGCAAGCTGCTCGAAACGCGGCGGAACGTCGCCCCGGAGATCGCATGCGACTCGTCGATGCCGCTGAAGGCGCACGTCTGATCACGTCGCGGGGGCAAGCCTCAAGAGGCGTTCTGTCGACTAAGTCGGCAGCGGCGCCAACCGCGCTCTCAGGCCACGGGCCGCGTGATTGACTGACTCCTTTGGGGTGGCCGTTCGGCCACGTCAAGCGACCGCTCAGGGTCGACTCGCGGCCTTGCCGCTCCCGATTGCTTTGTCCAAAACCTGCCGTTCGCGTTGCCCTGCCGAACAGCTGACGTTCGTGCACACCCGGGACCGGCCAGAAGCCGGCGTTGGCGAAAGTCTGCTTTGCTGCTCGCCGAAGGCAGAACAAACGTTCATTGACCGCGCAAGCGCCCACACGATGCCGCGCTGGCACACTGCCGATTGGCCGCGGTGTCGCTCATGGGGCCTAACGTTCGACCTGAGCGGCGGCCTTAGGCAGGCGCAGGCTGCCGGGGGACGTCATCTGGATGGGAATGGTCCGGCCACTCCCGATGGAAGCCATTCCAAGGCCCCGCTCAATGGTGGGGGGTTGGTTATCTTGCGCGAGTGTTGGCCAACGCCTTTTGCAAGGCCCAACTGTCGGGGTCCTTTTTCAGTGGTTTTGCTTCCAGTGCCTTGCGAAGCTTGGGCGCAAAGCCCGATGGCAGCGGGTCAGTCTCGGCCAAAACCAATGCTGCGCCGAGACTGTCACGTTCAGTCGCCTCAATCAGGAACTGCTCTAGTACCGGCAGCGACGTTGGGGCGATGCGGCTTAACGCGTCCACGAAAGCATCGCGCGCGTCTCGTTCCACATGCGGTTTGTTGAGCCCGCGTATCAGTGCCGGAACGGCGGCTACGGCAGGTTGCCCGATTTGAGCTAACCCCTCGGCGGCAACTCTGGCAAGCTGCGGTTGTTCAAGGTAGGTGATGAGCAGGGGAATCATCTTGTCATGCGCCTCGATTGCTACGAGTGCAGGTATCAAAGATCCTGTGCTGCGGCCGCTTGCGATGGCAGCATTCAACTCGGCCGTCAAATACGGGATCGCCGGTGACGCCGGCTTACCTATCATCCTCAGGCTCTCTACCGCCACGCCTTCAGGGACTCCTTTCTCCATCAGTTCGATCAAACGAGGAACCACTTTTTCTGGGGCATATCGACCGAGCTTGCCGAGCGCCATGGTTGCACTCCAGGAATCTTCGCCAGCAGTGCCAGACTTCTCTAACAGAAGCGGTATTCCCGATATTGCAGCCTCTCCGATTTCAGCGAGAGCTTGGTATAGAGACTCGGGTCCATAACCCTTAGCGCGCGGATCCCGTCCGTCGATTTGGCGAAGCAGATAAGGTACGGCGGCGGCGGCCTTGGGCCCGAGTCTTTCGATACTGCGAACCGCATGGCTCCAGGTGTTCGGATCTTCGCTTGCGAGCAGATCGATTAAGACTGGAATCGCCTTCTCACCTTCGACGACCAGCAAGTCGGCGGCGCACTGTCTTTTCCATTCGCCAGAGGGGTCTGCGACAACAGCCCCCAATTCGGATGCCGTCTTTTTCGTGAGCTCTGGTGGGCATGGAGGTGGCAGAGGCGGCGTGAGTGCAAGGCAACTGCCTGGCCAAGTGCCCATGAGCGATAGAGCCAAAACCAAACCGCTGACGTCTAGGGTCTTCATGGTGTCGCTTTGCGGGGAGGAAAAATAGGTGTGGGCATCAGGTCACCTTGAAAGGTTATTACTTGAGTTCGCCGACCACGCGCGGCTCGCGTTCGGAGTGCGGGCTCATGCGCAGTCGCCCACGTCCCAGTACCACGCATCGCCGCACGTGGGGTCCGAATGCGAGTGCGTAGACGTCACCGTGACGGGTCTCGACGTCGAAGAGCTTTCGATGGGTACTCGATCCAACAGTACCGCACCAGCAATCAGGATGGGCCACAACAGCCACGCCGCGAGGTCGTCACCTACCAGGGGCAGCGCGAATGCGAGCAACAGGCCGAAACCCATTGCGACCAGGCGTCGTTCGAGCGCTGTCATGGGCGAGTCTCCTTGGGGTTTGTCGGGCGGCGAGAAGCAGTGAAGGGTCCTACCCGTTGAACGCGCCGGATCACCGGAAGGGGTGAAAAGGGCGAGAACGTTAGAGAGACCACTCGAACGCGAGGTGCCGGGATGCGGCACCGGGCGGAGCACGCGCTGTCCTGGAGCCGCGCGATGTAGTCGGCGCCGCCCTCGTCAAGAGGCTGCAGCTGATCACTCCCATCGTGCAGTTCGTCGCCATGGGGTGGCAGAAATCTAGCGACTTGGCAAGAGTTCAGATCCGAGCTCGTTAGAGCGCATCCCTTGGGAGAGTGGCGATGAACTGCATAACGCGGTGGTGTGTCGTTGCTGCAATGGCCCTTGGTCTGATGCTTCCAACGAGCTCTCCCTTGGCGGCTGGCATTCAGGCGCTGAAGGTGCCTGCAGACGGTCCCTTGCCGGTCCTTTCGGGCGCTGTCTGGTATCCGTGCGCGGCGCCACCCACCGCGATGCAAGTAGGACCGTTTTCGATTTTCGCGGTCAAAGACTGCCCCATCGCCGGCAAGAATCTGCCCTTGATCGTGATGTCCCACGGTCGCACCGGCAGTTTTTTGGGGCACCGGGACACCGCTCAGGTGCTGGCGGACGCCGGCTTTGTGGTGGTCGCCGTCTCGCATCCTGGCGACAACGCTCAAGACGCCAGCCACTCTAACGATCTCTCGGCCTTTGTGGACCGACCGGCCGAAATCAAGCGGCTCGTGGACTATCTGCTGGACTCATGGGGCCAGCGAGGCGTGATCGATGCGACACGCATTGGGTTCTTCGGCTTCTCTCGGGGCGGTTACACCGGGTTGGTCGTTGTGGGTGCCGAACCTCGATTCGACGCGGCCATCGGGCTGTGCGCGGGTCAAACAAGCGCGATCTGCGACCAGGTTCGCCGCGGTGGCGTGCCACCTCCGGTCCATGACCGCCGCTTCAAAGCGGCGGTCATCGCGGATCCGCTGAGCATCTTTTTCACCAAGAGTTCATTCAACGAGGTTCGTGTGCCGATCCAGCTTTGGCGTTCGGAGCGCGGCGGTGACGGCGTCACGCCCACGAGCGTTGACGCGATCGCCGGCGAGTTGCCGAGCCCACCTGAGTTCCGCGCGGTACCGAACTCCCAGCACTTCTCTTTCTTGCCGCCTTGCCCGCAGGACTTGGCTCGAGGAGCGCCCGAGCTCTGCATCGATCCTCCCGGTTTCGAGCGGGACGCATTCCACAACGAGTTCAACGCGGCGGTGCTCGCCTTTTTTCGGAAGACTCTCCATTGATGTGTCGCAGACGGCTGCTGGCAACGCCAGATGAGTCCGGCAACGGTCGGAGGTCATCTCGTCGCTCATGCCCACCGCGTCGGGCGCCAGACGTCCAGCACGACAGCCAGGTGGCCGCAAGCAGCCGCCGCGCCTAGGACTGCAGGCGTTATGGCCATCGGGGTGCGACTTTGAGGTGGACCACGGGCCCGCTATCGGGCCAGAAGCTGCCTTACGCCGCCGTCTGCTTTCGGGCGCTTGCCATCCTCAATTACATACCGTCTAACGGCTTCGGACGCCGCATTCGCCTTTGCTGAGCCGTGCGTGTAGATCATCGACAGGCGCAGCCGCCGGGCGGACTGGACGCGGCGACGGCTCGGTGACACGATTCG
>Ga0105248_10007380_pt1 | contig 12067 bp, 8 predicted proteins | sample KBSS34metaG_FD_81524 | JGI IMG/M metagenome (GOLD analysis project Ga0105248, IMG submission 81524) | Switchgrass rhizosphere microbial communities from Kellogg Biological Station, Michigan, USA - KBS S3-4 metaG | ecosystem: Host-associated > Plants > Roots > Rhizosphere > Soil | place... | reverse complement strand
AGAGGGAACTCGATGTCGTGAGAGTGATCGGTGCGGCCTTTGTAGGAGGTGGCGAAGTCGGGCGTCTTGATTTTATGAAAGTCGAAGATCTTCTTCGCGATGGATTTGTCCTGCGCGAGCAAGAGTGCCTGAGGGCCGCCGCCGGTGTAGGGGATGTGGAGCAGTTCGAGATAGGCGGCTATATTTTTATCCATCTTGTCGTCGCCGGCATAGGACTCGGTGAGATTGACAATGAGGTCGGCACCACACCTGGCGAGCGCAAGGAGCGACTGGTTTTTACCGTCGAGGACGTAATAGGAAGGCTCGTGGCCAAGCTTGGTAAGCGCTTCGAAGATCTCTTCCCGATCATGCATCGGGTCTTTCTTTTTCTTCGGGCGCTTGCCGTTCTTGCCGCGTGGCGCCTTTACCGGCTCCGGTTCCGGCTCAGGCGGTCCTTCTTCCCAAACATCGTGCAAGATCGCTACTTTCAAATTTGCCATGTCGCCTCAACATCTTTCCCGTTCATCTCGGGCCCTGGATCAAGGCTGGATGAATTTGCCTCGAGTGATGTAGTTCATCGCCAGCGCAGTTGCGTACGCGGTGATTTCGGTCAAGTATTCTCTTTCACATTTTATGTCGGCGCGCAGGTTGAGTTCACCAGCTTTTGTTTCTATGGTTTCGACTAGTTTTTTCACAAGGGGCCGCTGCACGCCGGTCCAGTAGTTGACTTTGTCGATGAGCGTCTTGCGGTTTTCGCGAAGCAGGTCAATGGCGGGACGAACATTTTTTCTGCGACGGCGCGAGACGCTGAAGATGTCGCGCAGATCCGAGTCGAGCGGAAGATCGCCGGGACTGAGCTGCTGATCGAGCGCGCGCTCGTAGAATTCGCCGACGGTGACGGACATTTCGTCAACCGTGATATCGGTGTCGCCGTGCGCGACGACGGGATCCGCATCGCGGAGTTTGCGACCGATGCGATCCATGTACAGCAGCTTCTTCATCGCGCCCCAGCCTTTATAGCGCTGTCGCCAGTTGGAGCGCGGAGTGAGCCACACGGCGAATGTTTCTGCGAAATCTTCGTCTGGGTGTTTCTGCGCGTACCAGCCTTCCATGTGGCGCACGAACTGACGCGAGAAGGGAACCGGCTTGTAGTTGTCGCGATAAGGGCGGCGGAAGGGACCGAAACAAGCGCGCCATTCTTCGCTCTTGAAGAGCGCGTAGGCGTAGTTGAAAGCGTGGCCGGCTTCGTGGCGCAGATACATCATGATTTGACGCGCGTCTTCAATGTCGTTCATGGCGGACTCAAGACGCTGGAGCTTGGGGTCGGCGAGGTAGAAGGGAATGCCGATGACGGGCTCCATATTGGGGCAGCCCCACTCATCCGTGAGATAGCACTTGGGGCGGAACTTCTTCAGGCCTTTGGCCTCGAGTTCCTGGTAGAGCTGCTGGACGAAGCGTTCCAGCGGGGAGCCCTCCAGCTTCAACCCCAGCTGCTGGATGGGTTTGGATAGGATCTCCTGTACCTCTACGGGTGCTTTTTCGAAGTTAGCCACAGATGGTCATAACCTAGCACAGCGAGGCAGCGGTGGGGCTGAAACAGAGTCATGGGCTGGGTACGAGCGGGCTAGGAGGAGCGAGATAGAAGGGAATCAGCCTAGGCGAGCCATGGAGAGGTCGAAGGAACTCGAGCCTTGTGCGTTCGGAGGGGCTTTGATTGGAAGGTAGACGGTGCATATGGTGCCGCCGCCGCGATACCGGGAGGACTCGCGGCTCCGGAAACGGATGCTGCCGCCGTGTTTCTCGATGATGCCGCGGCATATCCAGAGACCGAGGCCCGTTCCGGTGATTCCCTTGGTTGAGAAGAAGGGCTCGAAGAGACGGTTCAGGGTTTCGCTGCTCATGCCGATTCCGGAGTCAGCGATGGTCAAGCGGGCGCCGTGCCGTCCGGTCTCGGGATCGACGGCGCTCCGGGTGGATCACGACGCGTCCTCCGCGAGGCATGGCGTCGAGTGAATTGGCGATGACATTGGTGATCAGATGACGTACTTCGCCATCGTGAATGATGAGGCGCGGGATTTCGCCGAAATGCTTCTGGACGGTGACGCTGTGCTTTGCGAAACGTGAAGAGAGCACCGCAAGCACGGTGTCGAGAAGTTCGTGCAGATCGGTGGAGCGAGGGTGCGTCGAAGAGCGGTGAAAGCGGAGGGTCTGAACCGTGATCTGCGAGATGCGCGACAGCTCGGACTGAGCGGTGTCGAGAAACTTGCGGGCGTCGGCGGGCAGCTCGCAGCGATCGAGAAGATAAAGGCAGTTGGTGATCGCTTCGAGAGGGTTGTTCACCTCATGTGCAATGACGGCTGCCAGGCGTCCAGCGACGGCTAGCTTCTCGGTTCTGCGCAGCATCTCCTCGCTCTTTTTACGCATGGTGATGTCGGCGATGAAGACGGCAAGGCGGCGTTCTTCGAGCGCGTTTTCCGGGTTGAGGACGGTGACGGCTACAAGCACGTCGAGGGTTTTGCCCTCGGCGAGGCGGCAGGTGGACTCAAAGAGCGACTCCTGCCGGTCGGAGGGCTGGGCCCGAAGCGCGGACACGATGGGTGAAGAGTCGGGGAAGAGATCAGAAAGCGAGCTCTCGCCGGCGCGCAGGAGGCCGGCGGAGTGTTGAAGCATCGACTCGATTGCTCCATTGGCGTAGACGATGCGCTGGTCGGCGTCAGAGATGATGAGGCCAAGCGGCATGGCGGCTACGAGGCGATCGAAGCGGCTCTCTGAGGCGAGCAGGGCTTGCTGGGCTGCCTGTTCGCGACGGCGGCTGCTGGCTTCAGCGAGTTCGCGTTCGATGGCAGGAACCAGGCGGACGAGGTTTTGCTTGCTGATGTAATCGGCCGCTCCGGCACGCATGGATGAGACCGCAGTCTCCTCCGTCACTGCGCCGGAGAGCATGATGAAAGGAATGTCGCGGCGAGTGCTTTTGAGAAGAGCCAGCGCCGCGGGACCGCTGAAGTTGGGAAGGTTGTAGTCGGCGAGGATAACGTCGAGCTGGGCATCAGAGGCGAGGAAAGCGCGCATCTCCGTAGCCGTCTCGACACGGTTGATGGACGGCTGGAATCCATGACGGCGCAGGTACCGTTCAATCAGGAACGCGTCTTCTGGATTGTCCTCGATGAGGAGGACGTGGAGTGGAGTTGCGCTCAGTTCGCCGGGGGACATTCGTTCAATACCAGCCAATACATGCCAAGTTGCCGGGTGGCCTCGGCAAAATCAGTGAAGTTGACCGGCTTGCGAATGTAGCTGTTGACGCCGAGTTGATAAGAGCGAATGACATCACGCTCTTCATCAGAAGACGTGAGGACGACGACGGGAAGCATGCGGGTGGTATCGCTTTCACGGATGCGTCGGAGAACCTCGAGGCCGTCGAGCTTGGGGAGCTTGAGATCGAGAAGGATGACTTGCGGCTTAAGCGGGTCGGCGCCGAAGAGTGTTTCGATAGCTTCGCTGCCATCTCGGGCAACATGAATGTCGTTGGCGATGTTTGCCTTCTTGAGCGCCCGGATCGTAAGGACCTCGTGGTCGGGATCGTCTTCAACGAGAAGGATGATACGGCTGGTCGTCGACATGGCGGTTATTCTAACGAAAAGAAAAAGGTTGCGCCATTATTGACCTCGCTGGTGGCCCAGATTTTACCGTGGTGGCGATGCACGATGCGGGATACGGTTGCGAGACCAATGCCGGAGCCTTTGAAATCTTTGTCGCCGTGAAGACGGTGAAAGGCAGAGAAGAGCCGATCGGCATAGGCCATATCGAAACCAGCGCCGTTGTCGCGCACGAAATAGGCATTCTGGGCTGGGTCCTTTCCGAATTCGATGAGGGCTGAGGGGATTCGGGAGGTGAATTTGACGGAGTTGCCGAAAAGGTTCTCAAGTGCGGCACGGATAAGTCTTGGATCGCCGGTGGCGTTCAGACCGGGCTCGATGCGAAACTCGATGGCGCGATCAGGATTCTCTTGAACAAGAGTCGTCGCCACGGAATCTGCGAGGGCGGAGAGGTCGAATTCGGAGCTTTCAACCTCGGCGCGGGTGATGCGCGAGAGCTGGAGAAGTGCATCGATGAGCTGGCCCATGCGCTGCACTCCAGCGCGTATTCGGCGGATGTAATCTCGTCCGTTGTCGTCCACGGCTTCCGCGTAGTCTTCTTCGAGGGCGAGGCTGAAGCCGTCTACGGTGCGGAGCGGAGCACGTAGATCGTGAGATACGGAATAGGAGAAGGCCTCAAGTTCGCGGTTGGTGGCCTCAAGCTCGGAGGTTCGCTGATCGACACGTCGTTCGAGGGTCTCGTTCAACTCGCGGATCTCTGCAGTGGATGCAATGATGTGCTCGTTAGCTTCGCGAAGCTCGACTGCCTGAAGTTCGGTCTTCCGACGGAGTTCACGCTCGCGATATAAGTAACGCGACATAACGACGATGAGGATGATGTCGAGGATCGTAGCCAGCGCAACGGTGATACGGGTGCGAATATCGGCCTTTCGTGCCTCAGCCAGTCGGACCTCGAGAAGTCGTGTCTCCTCAGCCTGCATGTCCTTACCGATTCGGCGGAGGATGTCCATCTCGATCTTGCCTCGCTCGGTAACGGCCAATGCAGCCTGAGCCATGGAGGAACCGCCCTGGCGGAGGTCGATGGCGTGTTCGAGCAGCTGATTGCGAACGGTGATGTGGCTTCGCATTTCGGCAAGGCGCGACTGCTGCGACGCGTTGTCGGATGTTAGCTGCTGAAAGAAATCGAGCTCGCCGGGCAATTCTCGCTCCGCAGCGGTGAAGGGCTCCAGAAAGCGGGGATCGCCGGTAATGAGGAAGCCGCGCTCGCCGGTTTCGGCGTCTTTTTCGGCTCCCATGATGATTTCAACCTGCGCGATTACCTGATAGGTGTGTTGGACCCAGGATTGAGAGTGTTCAAGGACTGCGACGGAACGGTACGCCACAATCGCATTGGCGCTGACGAGCAGAACCGCGAGAACGGTGACGAGGCCAATTGAGGATTTGCGGCTGATAATTTCCATGCGCAGTGTAATTGTATGTGGTTGGATGCACCAAAAAGGGAGACGGCGGGGAATCTGATGCGGGGGGAAGTCGGGCTGAGCTATAAGGTAGTGTCTCTGGCTTGTTCTGACGCATGGCGGACGAAGATATGTATGGCGAGAGCGATCACCTTTCGGTAGAGACTTTCGGTTGGTACGCGTCGATCACTGACCAGCGGGAAGGATTCGTGATTCGGATCGAAAAATGTGATAGTTCGAAAAAGCGATCTCGTTTATGAAATTCTGGTCCGGGCCAAGCGCGAAGCGATGGTTGATTTCTCCCGAGGGAACGATGGTACGAGCTCGAGAGATGGCAATGGCGCTGGTCGGGCAGTAGTAGATCTTTCCAGCAATCTCGACAGGCCCGTATTCGACTGAGAGATCGGCTCGCGAGAGGGCGTCTCCCTGCATCGCTTCACTAAATATAGTGCCCAGGTCGCCCCGATCGAGGTCTGCCTGAAGCGTGAGGCGAAGGATCGTTCCGGTGTCGGGATCAACTGTTATCTCGCCATGGTAGGCGGTTCGCCGGTCGACGACGGAGAGTATGTAGTTGTCAACGGGAACACAGCAAAACCGAACAGCATAGGTCGACTTGCCGTAGGGGACTGAGAAGCGAAAGACAGCGGCGCGGGCCGGTAGTTGTTCCCAGCGGCTCCACGAAAGGTTGCTGCGAGCCGAATCGAAAAGCACGGTTCGGAGGACAGGGCCGAAGGTTCCCCATGCCGTTAGTCCAAACTGTGTTTGCTGCTTCTTTTTGGTACGAATTGGCTCGGTCTGCTCCACTCCATCGCGAAATCGAACGATGGATTGGGTGTTGGCAACGATGTGAGGCGGAAGATAGCGGGCCGGTATCGTCTTGCCTCGTTCAGTTCCCATCGGCCAGTCTTCGAAGCGTGTCGTAGTGCGTGTGGCGAAGAAGTTTGGCAGCTTATGCATAGTTTTGACGACGTAGTCGACGGCCATCCCGGCGATATGTTGCTGCTCTTCGACGGGCGGCGGCGCATCGGAAGGGATATCTTGCGCGGGAGGGGGAAGAAAAGCAGAGTTGTCTGCGAGCGCACTCAGCGCCTGTTTGCTGGTGACGCCACTCAGCGAAGCTCTGATGAGGGCGAGGTCCGCAAGTGAGATGCGTTCGGTGAGTTCCAGTGCGGTGAGGCGGCGGGCGATATCGCCGTCGCGGCGACTCTGGAAATGAGAGATGATCTGATTGAGTTCTGAGACTGTGACGGGTTCACTGGCTTGCAGCGTCGTCGAAGCGATCAATAGGAAAACTGCCCACTTCCGAATCAAAGAGCACCCGTATCGAAGACGGGTGAATTGTAGCGCACATCGCCCACGCAAGCTCGTGTGTGAGCGATCTGCGGGTGTTGAGAAAGGAAATTATTCTGTTCGCAAGCCGCTGAACTGCGAGGAGCGGATGAAGGCGTGAACCTGGCTGTTCGTGTCGAAGAACACTCCGGTGATTTCCCCGGTGGCGTTCATTGCGAGAGGAATTGTGAAATCCGACCCTGGAGCTTCAAAGACTGTGAACCTACCGTTGAGCTCGCGTTGAAAGCCATGCATCTGAAAGGTGTCGCCATCGAAGGTATATCCGGTGACACGACCGAGGAAGTCGATGCCCAGTGGCACGGTGTACGCCATTCCGGGGACGTCGATCTTCACAAACTTGCCGTTAACCTGACGCAGGAAGCCGTGTGGGTCGGTGGTGCAGGTTCCAGCAGGAAACGGGCATTGGAAAGCGTAGGCTCCGACGATCTGGCCCCATCCGTTGATTGCGAAGGGAGTTGTGTCGGTCGGATAAATGGCGGGAACGTCGATGTTCTTGACCTTCCCATCCCCGCGACGAAGGAAGCCATGGCCGTCCCGTCCGTTGTTGTCGGTCCAATGCCCGACAACCCATCCAATAGAGTTCGTGGCAGTCGGCAACAGAGCGAAGGCGTTGTCGATATCGAACAAGGTAATGCGCCCGTCTGCCTTGCGAACGAAACCTTGAAATGCATTAGGATTCGGCGCCGAGAGGTTGGTCTGCATCCACCCGACGATCTGCCCCTTGGCGTCGATTGTGGTGGCCTCCGTGTCCCAGGCATCGGGAGCGTCGAAGGTGATGATCTGGCCATTTGGCTGGCGCAGGAATCCGTGAAAGGGCGCCACACCGTCAGGGTTTGCCGTGTAAATGCCGGCAACCTGGCCCCAGATGTTGATGGTCGCCGGATAGGTATTCATGCCGGAGACACCGAAAGTGACGATCTTTCCTGATCTGTCGCGCACGAACCCGCGCACTAGGGTGGAGTTCGGAACTCCGTAATTGCCTGTTACCTCACCTGCCGAAGAGATTGCGGTGGGCTGGGTGCTGCTGCTACCTGGAACGTCAAATGGGGTGATTGTTTGAGATTGGGAAACACTGGACGAGAGAACAATGGCAAGGCAGACGGGTAGAAAATACTTCACGTTTGGACCCATTCCTTTTTTGTATGAATCGGAGAGTCTGTGTAGCCTTCGGGGCCGGGCTCTGTGCACCGGAAAGCTAAGATTCTGGCAGTTATTCTGCATGACTCTGATGGAGAAAGATAGAGGAATTTCGCTGAAAGCGAAGAGTTGGCGAGATCAGGTTCGCAGAGTGAGATGACGCCGTGCGGCATGGCGAGTTGGTACCTATGCCATGGGTACCAGGGCGTTACTCATTCGAATTGCGGCATGCAACGCTTGGCAAAACCGGTCTGCAAGTTGCGAATTTTCAGAGCAGCCATTTGCGTGAGCTGTGCTGCTCATCCGTTGTCTCGATGATCATTCAGCTCGCAGTGCGTTTACGGGGTTGACCTGCGAAGCGCGACGCGAGGGCAGATAGCAGGCGAGCAGCGCAATTCCCAGAACCGCGATTGTGGATAGCGAGTAGGTAAGCGGATCCATGGGGCTCACCTTGAAGAGAATCGAGCTCATGAAGCGCATGGTGCCAAATGCTGCTCCCACTCCAAAGACTGCTCCAATGCCGGCGAGAAGAAGTCCCTGACGTACGAACATGCCTGTAAGGTGATCGCGCTGCGCTCCGAGCGCCATACGGATGCCGATCTCGCGAGTGCGCTGAGACACGGCATAGGAGATGACGCCATAGATTCCGACAATGCCGAGAAGGAGAGCCATGCCTCCGGCGACGCAGAGCATGATGAGCGTGAACGATGTCCGCGCCATGGACTTGGAGTAGAGTTCGCCAACGGTTCCGGGTTCTGCGAGAGGAAGCTCTCCATTAATAGACCAGACGGCCTGCTGTATCTGGGTGAGGAAAGCGGCTGACCCGGCGCGTGGAGAGCGAACTGCGAACGTAACGCCGCGGTTCACCTGCTCCTTCTGGCCCTCGAAATTTACAAGCCACACGGGCCAGTAGACGGTGGCGGGAGGTTTTTTGCTCACGCCGTCGTAGTAGACATCGCGCGAGACACCGATGATCTCGCGCCAGTCGTCGGTGGTGCCGACGCGGATCTTCTTTCCAAGGGCGTTTTCAGCAGAGCCCCAGTATTCGCGAGCCAAATTCTCGGAGACGAGGGCGACGGGGCGTTTCTGATAGCTTTCGGCCCAGGTAAGATCGCGACCGGCGGCAAGGGAAATGCCGACCGTCGAAAAGTAGCCCGGCGAGATATTGATGAAGCGGCGGATTGGGGGGAGTTCGCCCTCCCGATAGGTGCGGTCCTGCGCGAAGATCGGGTCGTTCGAGTCGTGGCCGTCCATCGGGATTTCAGTGGAGAAGGCGACGGAGGAGACGTTGGGGATGGCAGCGAGTTTGTCGGCGACGGCCTGCTCGAATCGGAGTACGCGCTCACGCTGGTTTTCGGGGATGCTTGTCTCAGGGACGTATATACGGAACTTCTGGATTGAAGCGGGCTCAGTGAATCCTGCTGAGACGTTGACGAGGGCACGGAAGGTGCGAATCATCAGACCGGAGCAAATAAGCAGCACAAGCGCGAGGGCGACCTGGATGACGACGAGAGCCTTGCGGGCCCTCTGGCGTTCGCGGCTCTGGGTGCCAGAGCGTCCGCCTTCGCGAAGGCCCGTGTACATACTGATCCCCGAGTACTTGAGAACGGGGAGCATTCCGATGACAACGCTCACGAAGAGGGTGGCCCCGAGGGTGAAAAGAATGACCGGGGGAGTGATGCCGATTTCGTGCAGGCGCGGGAGGCCGGTTGGCGCCATGGATACGAGAAGGCGTAATGCGCCGAAGGCCAGCGCGAGGCCAATTACACCACCGGCAACGCCGAGGGTGAGGCTCTCAACCAGAAGGCCGGCGGTGATGCTGCTGCGGCCCGCTCCCAAGGCGGAGCGAACGGCGAGTTCCTGGCGGCGCCCTTCGACGCGAACGAGAAGCAGATTGGCGACATTGGCGCATGCGACGAGAAGGACGACGATGATGGATCCCATTAGAACCCAGAGGACGTTGCCAATGTCACCAATGACGTCGTGCTTGAGGGTATGAAGATTGGCGCGGACCTTGGCCGACTCAAAGATGCCCGCGGGAAAGCCCTCCGGCGACGGAAAGCTGCGGATAGCTATGGGGAGAAGGCGATCGATATCGGCGTTGGCTTCTTTCAGGGTGACACCGGGCTTCATGCGGGCGATACCCCGGAAGCTGAAGTTGCCGAGCTTGGTTTTGCTGCGATCGATCTGCATGGGCAGGAAGATGTTCGCGTCGTAGTCGTCGAGGAAGGTGAAGTCACGCGGAAGGACGCCGATGATTTCGCGTGCGGTGCCGTCGACGGTGAGGGAGCGCCCGATGACGGACTTGTCGCCGCCGAATTTGCGCTGCCAGTATGCATGGGAGATGAGGATGGTTTTAGGCGCGTTTGGCGAATCATCCTGGCGACTGAAGATTCGGCCGAGCGCAGGCTGTACGCCCAGCATCGGGAATACGCCGTCGGTGACATCGAGGCCAGTGATGTGTTCGGGCTGGCCGGCTCCAGTGATGGAGAGCGAGTCGCCGTTGTACATGCCGACATCCTGCAGCGTCTTGCTCTGTTCGCGATCGATGAAGTAGAGGAAGGGCGCCATGTTCAGCTCGTCGAAGCCGATTCCGCTGGCGCTATGCCAGATGCCGATGAGCTGGTCGGCCTGCGGGTAGCTGAGCGGCTTGAGCAGCACGGCGTTTACCACTCCGAATACGACAGCGTTGGCGCCAATGCCGATGGAGAGGGTGATCAGGATGATCGAGGTAAAGAGGGGGGCGCGAAGGAGGCGGCGGACTACCTGCCTGAGCTGATCTTTGAACATGGATCCTGATCCTTGACGTGACGTTGCGCCGAGACGTGACGGAGTCGGCCTTGAAGGGTTGTACGCAGAACATGCCGGGCGAGTTCGCAAAAAGTGACGAATGGTGATCAGGAATCTCGGCACCCAACCCGAGAGCTGGACATTATCGATTTTGTCGGTGCGGGGAGAGGCTGCTGTCGTTCCAAGGTGATTGTGAAAACATCATGATTTGATCGATTCCCAACCCATTGGCCTATTGACATTGCGGACCGGAAAAACCAAGATGGACAGTCGGCAAATGGTAATGCTCCCAGCCAGCTCTACTGCCGACGCACGCCCGCACCACCAAAAGTAAGACAGAAATTTGCGAGGAGAAAAGGATATGCAGATCCTACGCAGGCTCCTGTTCGTTTTTTTGGCAGGCCTAACGCTACAAACCTCTCTGGCTAGCGCCCAATCCGATAACTCATCGATCACCGGAACTATCACCGATTCGTCGGGAGCGGTAGTGCCGCATGCGACCGTAACCATCACCAATGAAGCGACGGGCCAAGTCCGTTCAGTGACGTCGAACGATACGGGATTCTATGCATCCACGAATTTGCCGCCGGGGGATTACACGATCAACGCAACTGCGCAAGGGTTCCAGAGTTTTACGCAGACGCACAATCATCTGCAGCCGAGCATCCCGATGCGGGTGGACGCCGCGTTAAGCGTGGGAGCTTCCGCTACCACGGTGAATGTTGTCGCGGATGCCAACGTGATCCAGACGCAGACCGCGGCTGTGGGGCAGCTTGTGACGCAAGAGCAGGTGAAGAACATCCAGCTCAACGGCCGCAATCCGATGTACCTGGCTCAGCTTGAGCCGGGCGTGCGCAGAGGGTCGTCAATTTCAAACTTCAACTTCGGTCTCGACAACGGAATCAACATCAACGGTTCAAGCTCGCGCGAAAACGGAATGACATTCGATGGCGCTCCGATGGTGCGCAGCCGTGGAAATGGGACCAGCATCGGCGTTGCGGACACGGATTCAACGTCGGAGATGCAGGTGCTGACGGCGGCATATCCGGCCGAGTACGGCCGCGCGTCCGGCGGAATCATCCGCATTGTTCCGAAGAGCGGCGGCAGCAACTTCCACGGATCGGCTTTCGAATATCTGCGTAACTCGTTCTTCAACGCAAATACGTGGGCACGCAAATCGACTACAGACCCTTTGATCTACGGTCATCCGCCGGCTTTCCGCTTCAACCAGTTTGGGTGGAACTTCAACGGTCCGGTGTGGATTCCAGGGCTTGGATTCAATAGCCAGCGCAAGAAGCTGTTCTTCCTGGCGGGGCAGGAATTCATTCGCTACCGGCACGTGGACACGGCACAAAAGAAAGTGCCATCCGCGTTGATGCGGACGGGCGACTTCAGTGAACTGCTTGATCCGACAAGCATCTACAACTATTACGGAAAAGCGGTTCAGATCTCGAGTCCGACGACCGGGCTGCCATACGCGGGCAACATCATTCCTGCAGGGGAATTGAGCGCGAACGGGCTGGGGCTGCTGAATGCGTACCCCGCGCCGAATGCTGCGAATCCGACGTACGACTGGGTAGACGCGGCGATCTATCCCGAGAACCAGAGGAAAGATACGCTGGTGGTCGACTATGTGATGTCGGACAACCACCATCTGCGCTTCTCGCTGCTCAACTATAACTACGACAGCGTGTCTCCACACTACGGCAATTTCAACCGCACTCCGCAGGTATGGCACCGACCGAACCAGGTGGGAGTGGT
>Ga0105248_10007378_pt1 | contig 12071 bp, 9 predicted proteins | sample KBSS34metaG_FD_81524 | JGI IMG/M metagenome (GOLD analysis project Ga0105248, IMG submission 81524) | Switchgrass rhizosphere microbial communities from Kellogg Biological Station, Michigan, USA - KBS S3-4 metaG | ecosystem: Host-associated > Plants > Roots > Rhizosphere > Soil | place... | reverse complement strand
GCTCCGGCGGCGTCGCTGGCGGGTTTCTGGGCTTCTTGGCACGCAGGCAGCAGCAGTACCGCGGCAGAGAGTAACAATAGGGATCTCGTCATTGGCCCCTCCTGTTGCTGGCGCTCCCCTAGCACCGGCAACGTGCTCGCGCCAATTCGCCAATGGCAGCTTTCCACCCATTCTTGCCATTGCCCGATTGGCAGCTTCCGACCCAAAGAAGACATTAGCGCGTCGATGACTTTGGCCATCAGCTTTGTTGCGTTTCGGGAAAGTAGTGTAGTCTTCTCAACTCGTATCGGTGGGTACATCGGGGAGCTCGGCCTCATTATCGCGGGGGGTAATGGCGATTGGGAGCAGCCTTTTACTGGCGGGTGAGTCTGTGCGCCGTCGCGCTCGCGAATGGGTCACGGACGTTTGCGGCTTTGGCGGATCAGGTGCACCAGTTACCGCCGCCAGGCGACACGATCATTTCCGCCGCCTCACCTCCGATTAAGGCTCAAGGCGACTCTGGCCTCCCAATTGTGGTTACCGGGTCGCGGATCCCGCGCGCGGATCTGATGGCCGTCAGCCCCGTCACGATGGTCAAAAGCGACGAGTTCAGGCTGGCAGGTGCCACAAACGCCGAAGACTTTCTCAACCAACTTCCGCAGGTCAATCCGTCGCAAGGTGAGTTCGTACCCCCCGGCGCGAAAGGTACAGGCACAGTCGACCTCCGCGGCCTCGGCTCTGTCAGGACCCTCGTGTTGGTTGACGGGCATCGCCTGATGCCGGGCGATCCGCGATATCCCGAAGCAGACGTCAACAGCATCCCAACGTCGCTTATCCGGCGCGTCGAGGTGCTGACCGGTGGCTCCGCCGCCGTCTACGGCTCAGACGCCGTAGCTGGCGTCGTCAATTTCATCCTCGATACGAGCGTCGACGGCCTCAAGTTCGAAGGCCAGATCGGCGGCTATCAGCACAACAACCGGGATCGTTTCGCGCAAGGCCTGCTCGATCAGCGGCAGCTCCCATACCCGAAGGGCATTGTCCTCGACGGTCGTCGAGTGAACGTATCCGCCGCTCTCGGGCATGGCTTTTTCGATGGTCGCGCGCACGTCGCGCTTTTTGGCGGTTACCGCCAGATTGCCGGAGTGACACAAGACCAGCGCGACTATGGCAGCTGTCCTATCACTGCAAGGATCGTCGATCAGAGACGTTCGCCCATCCTGGAATGCGGTGGTCCGATCGTCTCCTATCCCGGCAACTTTTTCGATAATCTCGACAATGTGTACCAGGTCACGCCCGACCGGACGTTTGTGCCCGGCTTGTCCCGATTCAATTATGCGCCATGGCATTTCATCCAGCGGCCAGACAAACGATACACCGCCGGCGGTTTCGCGAATTTCGATTTTTCCAAGGCGCTTCAGGCATATGCTGAATTGATGGCGATGAAGGACCGGTCGTCCTGGCAAGTCGGTCCATCGGGCGACTTCTTCAACACCGAGACAATCAATTGCGACAATTCGCTGCTGTCCGATCAGCAACGGTCGCTGTTTTGCAGGACAGGCAATTTCGTCGGCCAAACCGCCGTCTTGGACGCCAGTGGTCAACTGGTGCAGGTTACCGGCACGCCGACACCATTTGTCGATCCGGTGACGGGAGCGACATATTCGCGCGCCTGGCTCCTCATCGCCCTGCGTAATATCGAAGGTGGCTCAATTCAGGATGTTCTTGAGCATAAGAGCATTCGGCTGCTCGGGGGCTTCAAGGGTGAGCTCGGGCGCGGCGTCACTTATGACGCTAGCTATCTGTTCGGCCGCGTCAGCCTCGATCGGCAATATCGCAACAACCTGTCGATCTCTCGCATGAGCAAAGCGCTGGATGTCGTTTCCGACCCTTTGACGGGACAGCCGATCTGCCGCTCTGTGCTGATCGCGCGCGAGCTTGGTACCTCTGCGACCGGCGCGGATGCGGGCTGCGTGCCGTGGGACGTGTTCGCGACCGGGAAGGTAAGTCCCCAGTCCACTGCTTACCTTTCCATTCCGCCGTCGATGAGCGGATGGTTCAGGGAGCAAATCGGAAACGTGAACGCCACCGTCGAGCTCGACCGCTGGGGAATCGGCAGCCCGTGGTCCGACGAAAGCTCGGCAATCAACTTCGGCGCAGAATTCCGGAAAGATACTGTCGAGTTCGATCCTGATGAATTTACGCAGGCTAACGACATCGCGGGTTTCGGCGAGCAGGTTTTCCCCATTCGTGGTTCAACTGACACGAAGGAGATTTTCGGCGAGGTTCGCATTCCGCTACTCACCAAAGCGCTGGTGCAAAAGCTCGCGCTCGAGGCTGGATTTCGGAGATCCTGGTACGGCAGCTCTCGAAGCAATTTCTCGAGCGATACCTATAAGTTGGCGTTCGATCTGACCGCCGTCAGCGGCCTGCGTTTTCGAGCCAGCCAGCAGGGAGCGAACCGGGCACCGAATGTGCAGGAGCTCTTTGCCCCGTCTCAGCCCGATTCGTTTCTTCGCGATCCCTGCGCCGGCGCTACTCCCACAGCCTCGGAGAGCCAGTGTGCTCTGACCGGAGTGACACCGGCGCAATACGGACAAGTCGCCAGAGCCAACGGGCTCTTCGATTACAATGCGATCATCGGCGGAAACGAACAGCTGCAAGCTGAAACGGCGACCACGCGCGCCGTCGGAATCGTCCTGCAGCCTCGCATCCTGCGCGGCTTTAACGCAACGATCGACTGGTGGGACATCAGGTTGAAGGAAGCGATCTCGAAGATCGGCGCGCAGGCCATCGTCGATAACTGCATTGCCAGCGGAGATCCCATATTTTGCAACCGCATCCACCGCGATCCGAACGGCTCGCTTTGGCTCGGCAACGGTTTTGTCGACAATCGCCTGGCAAACCTCGGCAGCCTTAAAGTCCGCGGAATCGATGGGAGTGCTGACTATTCCACGCACCTCGGCCGGATGGGCTCCGTTAACGTCGGATTTCGCGGCAGTTACGTCCTAAGCTGGATCGTCGACAATGGCGGCCTTTCGACGCCCTACGACTGTGCCGGCTTGTTCGGCGCCCCTTGCGGCATGCAGCCGCGCTGGAAACATACTGCTCGGGCCACGTGGGACGCCCCATATGGTGTTTCCCTGTCAGCCCAATGGCGGCGCATCGGTGGCGTGAAGCTTGCGGCCCTTGATCCCAAATTCAACCTGACGGACGCGATCAGTCCGGGCCACACTAAGCTGCGAGCGCAAGATTATCTGGACGTCGCCACGGTCTTCAGCGTTCGCAAGGATTTTGAATTGCGGCTGGGCATCAATAACGTGCTGGACCGCCAACCGCCGCTAGTCGTCAGCAACACAGCGGCCGGTGATGGGCCGTACAATGCCAACACCTATCCTACGTGGTATGACCCTCTCGGCCGCTATGTCTTCGCCAGTGTGGCCGTCGGATTCAAACCTTAGGGCGGCAGTGATCTATTTCAGCGCAGCCAATAGTTGGGGGCTGCATTCGCTTCGGGCTGCAGGATCGGTGCAGAAGTCGGGCCTTTTGCCCGTCTCACGCCAATATTTGATCAGGCCCATGCGGGAAGCCAAGGGGACGAAGCCCGGGTCCTGCCGCAGGTTCCGCGTAACCGGCGTGAAGAGGAACCAGGGCTCCAAGGCCGGGTTACGGGTGATCGGCGCGAAGAAGAACCCGGGCTCCGAGCTCTGGTGATCAAGCACGGAATTCGCGACCTCGATCGCCTGTTTGGATTCTCCTAGCGCAGCAAGCATCATGATCTCGTTCTCGCGTGAGATTGTCCCCTGGTCGCCAGCCGTGCGAATCGTGAGGATCGTCGCCTTCGTGACTTGCCGGGAGCGCGCGGTCCGTGCTCCGATGAAGGCTCGCCAGATGGCATTGCTTTCACGGAATGAAGACCGCGCATCCAAGGTCTTGAAGACCTCAAGGGCGTCGGACGACTGCTCGTAGAACCCCGCAATGTATTGCTGCCACTTCCGGACGCCCGGATGGTTCGGCCAATACTGAATCGCTTTTTGCAGAGTATTCCTTGCCGCAGCGGAATCGCCCATGTTGGCGTAACTGCCAGCGAGCTTGGTCGTTCTCGCCGGCCCCCATTCGTCCTTGGCATGCGCGACCAATTGGAAGGACAGTGCCTCTCGTAGACGGCCGACGGCGCCAAGCTGTAATCCCTCATACGAATATAATCCGGCAAGCGGCTGCTTCGGATGCCTCGCGAACTTTATGCCGCGCAGCAAAACCGCTTCCCGCTCGCGGTGATCATATGTCGCGACGAGCCCTGACAGAACGGCATATGCACCCGCATCTTCGGGATCGAGCCTGAGAGTGAGATTCGCCTCCTGCCGGGCCGCGTCGCGCATGGCTCGTGCCCGATCGGAGTCATCCGTGCTTCCGGCCACCCACGCATAGCTCGCAGCCAAAAGCGAATGACCGAATGCGAACTCGGGGTGGCGTGCGACGATGTCCTGCGTCTTTTGAAGAAGCGGCGCCCAAGCCTCATCGCTCGCGCCACGGAGCATGTCGTTCGACTGGATCACGGCCGTCAAAGCGGAATCATCGTTCAAGGGTGGATCCGCGTTGCGTGCAAAGTCGATCATGTTGACCGCGTCGGCAACGCGCGCCGCTACTTCCAAAGGCAGGTCCGACGCTTCCCGACTGTCTCGCTTGAACTCCGCGGACCACAATGCGGCGCGGGTCCCGCCATCCTCGAGGCGGAGGTCAACAACCGTGTTGCGCCCGTCATCACGCAATATGCCTGTTACGATCAGACCGGGCACGGGGTTAGTTGACGCCGCCACCTTGGCCTGTTCACCGACCAGCACAGTCTCGATCTGGCTGTCGCCGAGCACGTCGACGACTTCGTTAGGAATTCGTCGCGCCAGCGACTGCGCATTTCCAGAATCGCTCAATGCTTCGAACGGCTGAACCACTACGCGAAGCACTTGACGGTCCGGGGTGCGGCCCCGGAACATCCAGAAAGCTGCACCTGCAGTGACCAGAATGAGAAGCGCAGCTGCGGCTATCAAGGTGCGAAATCGAGAACGGTTTGGATGCGGTGCGCCAGCCTCTGCTTGAGTTCCAACCTCGGATGACGTCAAGCGATACCCGACACCGGGAATCACCTCGATCGTATAGGGAGCTTCCGGATAGCCGGCCGCGAGTTTGCGAAGCTGGCTGATGCAGCGGTAGATCGCGTCGTCACTGACCGACAGTCCTCGCCAGCAGCGCATGACGAGATCGTCTTGGGAGACGACCGCACCCCGCGCATGAGCGAGCGCGACAAGGACCTGCATTACCCGGCGCTGGAGTGTCTGGGGGACGCCGTTCCATTCGACTTCGCACGTTGCGGGCCGAACGCGGAGCGATCTCAAATCGAAATCCGCCTCCTGTGCCAGATCGATGCTGTGCACCCACGCGGCGTCCTGCGTCGACTCGTACATGCGGTTCCCAGCCAGCTTCCCCGAGCCGCAACGTCATAACATGCCCTGAAACAGCAGCGAAGTCGGACGAAGATCAGGCCAGATCAGGAACAGATCGGGCCACGTATTTCAGGAAGTTGGATAGGCTTGCCTTCTGAAAGGTCGCCGCGTTGCTGAAAGGAAAACGACCATGTGCAACAGAGCAGTCAAAGTCACTCGAAAGTTCGTCGCGCACGTTGGCATGTGCCTGCTCAGCACCGCGGCGTTCATGCTGCCGGTGGCGACAGCGTCGGATGCGGCGCCTGGCTGGAATCCTGAGATTATCCGCGGGACGGGGAGGCCAGCCGAGGTGCGCCTGGTCTATCTGGCAAGCTTTCCCAACGGCTCCCTCGAGCCCGCGCTCGACAAGCTTAACGCTGGCGCGATGGTACCGGGCGATCCACTGATCCCGGGCTCGAACCCGACCGTTTCTGCACGGCCGGGTGAAGTCCTCGTCAGCATTCACCGGCCGCTCGGCTTGTCGCCTGACGATATTCCTTCCGAGAGCGTCTGGGCGACGCCGGTCCATTTCGGTTCCGGGTCGGTTGTGCGCATCAAGGCGACCTTCATTGCTCCTGTCGGCCCCTATGCCACCACCGGGGGCTTTGCGATGGGCCTCGTCGCCAGGACTGGCGCGAAGGATGACCTGTCCTCCGAAACCAAGGTCGCAACCACGGTGAATGTCCGGCCGAACCAGCTCGTCCGGCTGAACGTTCCATTCGGGTCGGTGGAGACGAGGAACACGGTTCTGCCTCAGGCAGTCAAGGACGCGATTTTCTCCACGACGAATCCGCAGCCTTTCACGCTCGAGCTGGCGATCGACCGCAAACAGGGCACGGGAACAGCCAAGCTCACGGTCATCGACCAGGTCTTCTCCCTGTCCTTCCACCTTGCGGATTTCCGCGCCGATGGCGGACCGACAATCACGGCGGTGGGCCCCGGAATTGCCGTCAATTCGAACGGTCCCGGCCAGACGGCGTCCGTCCACGTGCGGGAGTTCCGAATCTACTCGGACGTCGGCGGATAACGCTGTCAGCAGAGGCTTGCCCCGCATGCCTGCCCTGAACGGACCCAATCGCCACGATCGAAGCATCTTAGTGAAAGGAAGGCGGCCATGTCTTGCACGCGTAGGTCACTTATTCGGGCTCTTTTCGCCAGCACCGTAGGCGTACCGCTCTGCCTGCTCTTGTCGGCGTGCGGCGGTGCCGGGGGAGCTCATGTCGCTGCCATTCCACCGCCGCCGCCGCCAACAACGCCAACGCCTACGCTGGACCTGCCGCCGGGAACGGTGATCTACACCTATCCCTTGTCGAATTCGCTCGACGTCAGGCGGAGCTCGCTGGATTCTCCGGCGACGCGATTGGGCAATTACGGTCTTCTCGGCAGGCTTACCGCCGACACCGGCCAGCCGGGTTCATCGACCTCTCGCACCATAGCGCCGGACGAGTTCAGTATGACTGTGGCCAACGCGGCCAACGGCCGCTTGAGCTACACGCTGAACGCCCCGGTGGGTAACTTTCCCGCAGGACTGACCTCGTCCAGCGTTGGCAGTCCTGGGATCTCCTGGGACATCAGTGCCAACATCGCATTCCGTTACACCAACGTTTACGGCGATACTCCGCAGTATCTCGGCGAGCGTCTGGCGGGTTTCGACAAGCCCGCGAATGGAAGCGAAACGCAACTCTTCTCATACGATTTCACGCGGGCATCGACGGGCACTCTCACCTCATTGGGTTCGGGCAATAGCCTGCGCACCACCCTCGACTATGACATCGGCTATTCCTACGTAGCCATGGGCGAATGGTCCTGGCGGATGGTGGACCTGAATGGCGCTGCGGTCCCCGGCTCCGATTCCGGCGACCTGCTGTTCGTCAACGGCGACCGTACGCCGGGATCGGGCATTCCCGCCTCCGGCACGGCAACCTACGACGCACGCTCGCTTGCGTTGCGCTCGACCAGTGGAACGCCTGGCATTCCATTCACGCTCAGCGCGGATTTTGGCCAGCGGACAATCTCCACGAGGATCGACCAGAACTATCGCTATGACGCAGCAGATGCCTCGGCCGAGCCGATCCTGGGCATCCATGTCGGCGGCAGTTCGCCGTTCGCCAACAGCGGGTCTTTTGACATTTCGCTGGCGGGTACGGCCAACTACTCGGCTCTGAACTCTGTGACGACGCCGCCTACGGAAACGGTGACGGGCCTCATGAACGGCGCCTTCTTCGGTCCCAATGCCGAGCAGGTCGGCGGCACCTTCTCCCTCCAACGGCCGGCCGGTACCGTGCTCATGCAGGATGCCTTCGTCGGCCAGCAGCATCATCCGTGAGCCGGGCGGACCATGGCGCTTCGAGCCTGTGCACTATTGCCACTCGCGCTCTGGCTGGGCTGGTGCGGGTCGCAAGCGCGGGCTCAGGACGCGGCTGACCCGGTAATTGAGCGTGATTTCCTCGACGCGATGAGCCGCTACGAGCGCAGGGACTATCATCAGGCCGAAGCTCTGTTTCGCCGGATCCTGGATCGCGATCCCAGCTTGCTCCGGGTCCGGCTGGAGCTCGCACGGACCTTGTTCATGGAAAGGAAGGATGAGGAGGCGGATTACCATCTGCGCCTCGCCGCTGCGCGGCAACCATCGCAATTGGTGATACGCAACATCGCCCGCTTTCGCGAGGCGATCCGCGCGCGCCGCGCATGGCGGTTCAACTTCGACATGGGGTTCGCCCCGGACAGCAACATAAATTCCGCGACCAACAAGGAATCAGTCGACGTCTATGGCCTGCCGTTCCAGCTCGACCCCAGCGCTCGCGCCCGTTCGGGTACCGGTCGCTTCGTCGGCGGAGACGCTTCGCTGCGCCTGAACCGGTCCGGAAGATTCCCGATCTACCTCGGCGCTTATGGGCGTTGGGTGCGCTACGGCGACCACGATTTCGACGACGCCTACGTTGGGGGCGAGGCGGGGCCGGAACTCGAGCTGGCGGGGGGGCAATTGAGAACGACCGCGACCGGGCTGATGCGCTGGTACGGCCGGCGGCCGCTGGTCTCGAGTTTCGGGGCGCACCTCGAATATGAAAAGCTGGTCGGCGATAAATGGACGCTCGGCGGAACGTTGTTGGTCCGCCACAATAATTATGCCCGGCGCCGCGATGTCGACGGATGGGATGCGGAGCTTCGGGCTTCGGCTAACCGACCGCTTGGCGCCACGACGCTCGGTTTTGCATATGCGGGAATTGAGCGGAGCTGGGCAAATGATCCCGGGCAAGCCTTCTGGCGGAAGCGGCTCGGGATTGGCGTTCTCAGGGAGGTCGGCTGGGGCCTGCGCCCGCAGCTCAGCATCGATCTCGCGCGCCAGGTAGGCGACGGTCCGCTTGCGCCGTTCGGCAAAGAGCGCAGGGACTGGTTCCTGCAAGGCAATTTCAGCATCTACAAGCGCGACTGGAACCTGCGGGGCTTCGCTCCCTCGCTGAGCCTGACAGTCACGCGCAACCACTCGACTATAGTGCTGTACCATGAGAAGCGCCTGCGAGCCGAAATCCGCCTGACTCGAGCGTTCTGAGCTCGATCTACTTAATGTCAGCTTTCCACCCATTCTTGCCATTGCCCGATTGGCAGCTTCCGACCCATTCCTGCCATTAGCGGAGGGGTCAGCTTCGACCCATTTCAACATTAGCGTCGTCGCTCATCGCCACCCACTGGCAATCGTCGACGAAGCCCGCTGGGAAGAGAAGCCTTAAGCGTGTTGCGAAGGCGGGGGATCGATCCGGCCCACAAGGCGGTCACGATCCCAAAGCTCGACCCTGAAACAATCGCGCAATCGCGTTTTGGTTTGAATGTATGCCTCAGCGTCGTTGATTGCGCTGATCCAGTCCGCGCTCATGATGCGGCTCGCGCCGTCAAAGCAGTAAACTCTATACTCTCTCACGCCACAGCCCCGACTGAACGACGGCTCGACGCAGGGGACTGAGCCGAGCCGCCATTGCTGAGCGGGACTCGCTTGGGCGCGGAGCCCCTACGGGCAGCATAACTTATCCACACATGGGTCTCGCTAATTCAGGTTACTTTTTCGGTGTGTCGCGATGCGGCGGGAATGTCGGTGTTCAAAAGACACAATCCCCAAAAAGGTGGGGACGACCTCGGGGGAAAGTGAGGCCGTCCCTTCCGCTTTGCCCATTTACTCTCGCCAATTTGAGCGAGGTTCCACTCCAGTCAGGCGGCTTCGTCTGCCGCAGCTTTAGACGATGCTCGATAAGGGAAAGTGCCGACGCGAGTATTGCGGGAAAACTTCGCGACAAGACGACCGTCAGCCCACAGTTCGGAGCGACGCCGTAGGCGCCAGTTCTTGGCCAACGCTATCGCTCCCTCGTCGGTCGTAGCATTGACCACGTCCTGGCGGATAAACTTGCCACTGCGGTCTAGATACTGGAGTCGGTAGGCGCCCACGGCGCCTCTTTTCGTTAAGAGCAACCCAACTCGTATCAGGGAAACTCCGAGGCCGTTACTGACGCTGATGCCATTAGCAATATCGGCTCGCGGCAGGGCCGTGCACTTGCGACATATCTGCTCATCCGAGGGCTTATAGACGGCCACAGCGAAATTTCTGGTCGGGTAGTCGGGGCATTGCTCGTGGAAATGCCACCGCGTTTGCCAGACATCATCCTTGAGGCCGCGACGATACTCGGACACGACGGGTCTCCTGCGTCAGCGTTCATTACAGCAAGCGCCCGATGAACCCTCCGTGAAGGTCTCGTGTCAGCTTTCCACCCATAGCTGCCATTATCCGCGTGTCCGCTTTCGCCTGTTCCAGCGAGGAACGTCAGGGTGTCTTCGCTGTCTCGCTTTGCAGCTGAGCGGCCGGACAGAGCGGCTTGCCTGTTTGTGGGTCAACACTCGTCCGGAGTGGCGCTCCCGTTTGCGGATCGGATGCCGTTCCTAAAGCCTCTGCCAGGCAGCGGTATGCGGTCATTCTAGGAAGGCTATCCCAAGGATTCGACGAGCTTGGGCGAGAGGGGTCCGAAACTGCGGAGGGCTGAGCTTGCTGGGGCCTCGTAGCCTGGGTTGATTGAGCCAATGCGTCGGTGCCGATTAACAAGCTGCCAGACAGCAGCGCACTGAGGGCGAAGGCCGAAGGTGTTGGTTTCATAGCGAAAACTCCCTCCGTAAAACTGACGAAGAGCGTAATTGGTCCGCTTTGGCTGCGGAAACCACAGAATTTCCTGCGACTGAATGCGCGTCGCCCGCGATGACGCGACAACCGGGGCTTCCGCCAATGCTTTCCACCCATTGCAGACATTAGCGCATAGGCTCTAGCTTCACTCCTCAAGGACGGGGGCGTCTTCGAGGGGAGCATTCATGTCACTTTCAGATCTGGCAGCGGTTGGCTCGCTGATCTCGGGCATTGCCGTCTTTCTGTCTTTCATCTTTTTGGCGCTCCAGCTCCGGCAGGCCAATCGCAACCAGCGATCACTGATGCAGCAGGCTCGCACCGGCAGGAACGTCGAAATTTTGTTGAAGATGACCGATCCCGGTTTGAGCGAGACACTGGCGCAGGCGAACGCAGACTGTGCTGCGATGAATGACACTGAAATCTGGTCGTTTTACTGCTTTAGCGCCGCGGTTTTTTGGTCGTACGAAGATAGCTTCATGCAATTCCGAGCCAAGACGCTAGACGCGAGCAGCTGGGCGTCCGACGTCGCCACACTCGAGCGCTTAGTCTCGTATCCTCCTTATCGCGCCTTCTGGAAGATGGCGCGCGACGGGATGAGCGGAGACTATCGCGATTTCGTGGACTCTCTGATGGACAAGGTCGCTAGCGACGGCTCCCGTATTCTGACGGATGTCTTCAAGGTGTGCATCGCCCAAGAATTGCAGCCCGCGTCGACCGTTAAATCCTTATAGGGATAAAGGCCGGGGACTTGAGTTGTAGCTGTTTGATGCCATCGTCGTCGCGGAGGCGTTACGATGGATGCGGACCGATTGCTGAAGCTTGCCAGGGAAATGGCAGCGGAAGTCCCCTTTTGCGTCGGCTCAACGACAGCGGAGGATGGCGGAACCAGTTCCCGGATCCTGCAGCCAATGCGCATCTGCGACGACTGGACCATCAACATCATCACTAACCGCCGATGCAGAAAGGTGCGCGAGATCGAAAAGACCGGTCACATTACGCTTCTCTACGATAATCCCAATCGCAGGGGTTACGTCTGCTTCTCAGGTCCGGCGAACATTGTGGAAGACGTCGAGCTCAAACGTGCAATCTGGACGCCAGGCCATGATCGATGGAATCCGGGCGGGCCAGAGGATCCAGCAACGGTGTTCATGCGGCTCCGGCCAAACCGGATCGAGCTGTGGAGCGTGACGGAGAATATATTGCCCGAGCCGGAAGGATATAGCGCGGCGGTGCTACTGCGCGACGGAGAAGGCTGGAGGGTCACGTCAACCTAATGACAGCTTTCCACCCAAGGCTGCCGTTAGCCGAGTGGCAGCTTCCGACCCAAAGCGGACATTGGGCTTTCAGGTTGCGGGCGTCAGCATCGGCGTAAAATTGCTAGGCCGGCGCAGCTTGCCAGGATCAGCAGATCATCACGCCTTCATCATGTTAAGAGCGACGTACCTGAACTATAAACTCGC
>Ga0105248_10007374_pt1 | contig 12073 bp, 9 predicted proteins | sample KBSS34metaG_FD_81524 | JGI IMG/M metagenome (GOLD analysis project Ga0105248, IMG submission 81524) | Switchgrass rhizosphere microbial communities from Kellogg Biological Station, Michigan, USA - KBS S3-4 metaG | ecosystem: Host-associated > Plants > Roots > Rhizosphere > Soil | place... | reverse complement strand
TCTGCTGATGACCTGCATGAGCCGCGTCTCAGCCTCTTCGACATGCTCCGGCATCAACATCGCGGCCAGGGCCGGCGTTATCGTGAAAGTCGCAATCAGGCCTCCGGCGATTGCGTAGGCGTATGTCTTCGCCATCGGGCCGAAAATGTGACCTTCGACACCGCTCAACGTGAAAAGCGGAATAAAGCCGGCGATGATGATCGCAGCTGCAAAAAGAATCGGACGATTGACCTCGATTGCCCCGTGAAACAGTGCAAGCATCTTGCCACGCAGATCACTCCCTTGCGCCTGATAGGCCATCGTCGCCTGGAAGGCGAGTTCGTCGCGGGTCGCGAGCCGTCGAAACATGCTCTCAACCATGATGACTGTCGCATCAACAACGAGGCCAAAATCAATGGCCCCTACTGACAGCAGGTTGGCCGACTCCCCGCGTAGCACCATAATTCCGATGGCAAAGGACAAGGCGAAAGGCACGGTCGCGCCTACAATCAGAGCACTGCGAAAATCGCCGAGGAAAAGCCATTGCACCGCGAAGATCAGCGCGATCCCGAGGAGCATATTGTGAAGCACGGTCCTCGTCGTTGTATCGATGAGATCCTTCCGGTCATAGATGCGTTTGATCTTCACGCCCGCAGGAAGCACGCTCGAATTGTTGATGTTCTCCACCTCACGTTCGACGCGCTCTATTGTCGGAGTGCTTTGTTCTCCGCGGCGCATCAACACGACGCCTTGAACGATATCGTCGTCACCGTTCATGCCCGCGATGCCCAGCCGGGGCTTCGACCCGACTTTCACGGTGGCGATATCGCTGACCAGAACCGGAAAGCCGCTGTTCTGCGCCAGCATCGTGTTCTTGAGATCATCCTCGCTGCGAATCAGCCCGACCCCGCGCACCACCGCCGACTGCGAGCCGATATCGATCGTGTTACCGCCGACGTTGATGTTGCTACTGCTGAGCGTCTGGATCACTTGGGGCAGAGTAAGCTTGGAGGAAATCAACTTGTTCAGATCGATCTCGACCTCATATTGTCGCGTCTTACCGCCCCAACCGGTGACGTCAATTACGCCCGGTACGGCGCGAAACCGCCGCTGCAGAATCCAGTCCTGCAAGGTCTTCAGATCGGTCACGCTGTAGCCCGGCGGGCCAACCAGGCGATAGCGGTAGATTTCACCTATAGGACTGACTGGCGATATTTGCGGCTGCGCGCCGTTCAGCAACGGAGGGAGTTGCGAAAGACGATTCAGCACCTGCTGGAGCGCCTGCACGTAGGTGAAGTCGAAACTGAATTGCAGCTTCACGTCGGACAGGCCGTAAAGTGAAATCGTCCGGATCGTCCTGAGGTTTGGTAGCCCAGCCGTTTGTGTCTCGATCGGGATCGTGATGTAGCGCTCGATTTCTTCCGCGGAAAGTCCCGCGCTCTGTGTGATGACGTCCACCATCGGCGGCGTCGGGTCCGGATAGGCCTCGATATTCAACTGCAAAAATGCAGACAGACCGCCGATGAGCGTGGCCGTGAAGAGGACGACCATAATCACGCGCTGTTTCAAGGCGAACGCGATGAGACCGTTCATGAAAATCTGGTTCGTGAAATCATTGTTGCGCCGGCTCTACCGCCGTTCGCATTCGTCTGCCATCTAACGGGCGCGTAAAAGCTCATCAATTTCCTAAACGGGACATAAAAACGCTGCCCGCGCTCCGGAAAAAAGGCGAATCCGGGCCGTCCCCGCGCGATTTCGTCCAGGCGTCCACAAGGGACGAAAGGCGCGCCTCACTGGGTCGCCGATTGCGACAAAACACGACAGCGCACCGGAAACTCAAAGAAGCGCCGACAGTTATATTGCCGATGGGAAACTCTCGCCTTCCCGTGCCTGCCGCTCGCTAAACTCGACCTCAGCTTGTCTCCAAACGGCTGCGGCATGTTATCCAGCCACCAAGTTCGGTCCTGAAAACGTTGCGATCGTTGATATTATCGATTTAATCAGACCTGCGGGTCAGGAGGGGCGCGATGGAGCTCATCATCATCCTTGTGCTGATTGGCATCATCGGTTGGGTCATCTGGAGAGCGCGGGCCAGTATCCGCGCCGAAAAAATGGCCCTCCTCGACGATGCATGGCGAACGGTACTGAGCGACCCGAACTATGAGCGCAGGCGTCAGCAAGAAGAGAGCAAACTGAACCAGGCCCGCGGCCGCAGGTAGAGGAGCTTGCGGAGCGCGGTCGCGATTACCCCGCCTGAGCGATTGGGCCCGCCGAGGCCCCCGGGGTGAGCAGTTCTTCCAACAGGGAACGGAGTTGAGGGGCCGTAAATGGCTTTTGCAGCACCGGTACCTTTTCGTGGCGCGGCTCAACCAGATAATCGTAACCGGTCACGAAAGCGAATGGCACACCCGAACCGAGCAAATGATCGGCGGTAACGGCGTGGTATTGTCCACCGATATTGATGTCCAAAAGAACGGCATCGTAATTGCGCTTTCCGAACTCCCTGCTCGCCATGGCCATGGTATGGGCTACACCGGAAACGCGATAACCGATCTCGCGTGTCATTTCCTCGATCATCAGGGCAATAAGCAATTCATCCTCGATGATCAGTATGCGCGCAGGGTGCTCAATATCGCCGGAAACGCGGCCGATGACATGACGTCCGGCTGGTACCCTGGTCGAATGTTGATGATGACGCAGCATCGGCTCCACCGCAGCGGATTTATCCGCCTGATTTCAGGAAAACGCGCCAACCGAAGCCAGGTTCCGTATCAGGAAGGCGTACTTTTGAGGCGGAAGATCACGTTCTGTTTGCTGCGAGCCGCAATCGCGTAACCGGTGGCCGTCAGGTGTGAGAAAAGATCAATCGACCAGGCGCCCCCGGCATCCTCTATGACAAGCAATTTTGGCCAAAGGCTCCGCGGTGCGTCGCGAAAGAACGTTACCAGTATCCGATCTTCGGACCCCTCGACATCGATCTTGACGGCGTCGACCCAATCGGCAGGTTCGTTTTGCAGCAATGGGAAACAAGGTCTGCGCTTGAACGCGCTGAGCATCCCGCTCTGTTGAGATACTCGCCAGTCGAGCGCGCGTGCCACCACGGTCTTTCCCGAGGTGCTCGACAACAAGCTCTCCTGGTTCGTCGCTCAGTGCCGCGCGGATTGCACGTATCGGCACCGGGATTTGATTAATTGAAAAGCAGTCGTTCGAAGTTTCCGCTTTCCGGTTCGACGGCAATGATTTTCGCGCCTATATCAGCGGCGGCAGCCACAAACATCGAAAACAGGCCGACATTCGCACCTATATCCACAAAGGCAAATTCGCGTTGCCACGCCCTTGCCGCGTCGATTTCTCGGGACAATGCAGCAAGTTCGGTCGTCTCGTACATTTGCGGGATGAACAGCAAATTCTTCTCGCAACCGTTATCGATCGGGTGCAGCCGCAGGCGCATCCCCACCTTTCGACATCAAGCGCGCCTGCCGGGTGTTCGAGCCGCATCGTCGATACCCGGCGCAACACGATCGCGGGGCGCAAGCCAAGCCGGTTGTTTGGCATTCTCGAGGACAGCGCGATGACGCTTCGGTCGAGAACAGCTGGCGCAAAGTCGCCGAATTCATTCGAGCCCGGCAAATCTCCCCCTGTGCGCTGCCCACAGTCAGCTGGCAGGATCAAAGGCGCAGAAGCTAATTTGCGGCGGGCGCCGCCTTAGCTTCCGTCTTCGCCGATTCATCTCGTGGCCCCCCGAACAGTGGCGGGCTATCCAGTTCGCCGCGCAGCGTGTCGAGAGATACCCCGAGCGGCACGATTTCGCGTTTTGGTGATATTCCCCTGGCGATTTTGTTGAAGCGACGCCGCCAGGGCACTTCAATCAAGTTATAGGTGCACCACGCAGCCGCGATCATGGCGGCAATGAAAACCACGACAACCAAGTCCATCCACCAGGGATTGGCGAAATAGTCCGCCTCCCAGCTGCCAGCGGCGTTTTTGCTGACCAGCTTGGCGCCGATCTGAACACCATTGTTGACCATCGCGATGATGATCTGATGGGTCATATAGATCGAATACGACAAGAGACCGACGATCGCGATTGCTGGCGTCTTGAGCAGGCGAGACACGATCCCCTGCTCCGCGGCAAAGACCCAGATCGCAATCGCGAACACGAATGGGGCCAGCATTTGCCACCGCGAGCCGGATGCCAGCGCCACAAACAATGCGATGGCGATCACGCAGGCAAACTCAAATACGGAAGCTGCCCTATGTCCGCGCAGCGACGGCATGCCTTCGGCAACGGCTATTCGATAAATAACGTACCCGATAAAGAAGCCGTACATGCAGCGGAACAGACCGAATTGGGCAGAGGTGTCGATATTCTTCTGCGAGAATACCAGCAGATCGACTGCACCGACCGCCGCAAGCGCAACAGCGACAGGGATCCGGCCCCACGGGGCCAGCAAAAACGCAATTCCGAACATCAGGTTGGTCAGAAATTCGGCGCTGATGCTCCAGCTCGGCGTATTCCAGGTGACGGTGTCGTGAAGGCCGAAGGAATGCAGAAACAGGAGATTCGTGACGAACGAATAAGGCGTGTTGTTCGCATTGCTGGTGATTTCGATATCGGCCCCCATGCCACGGGCGGTGAATTTAATGAGCGCCGCCCCCAGAACGAACATAAGAAGCGCGAAATGCAGCGGCCAGAGTCGGCCAAACCGCCGTACCACGAAAGCAAACAGATCCTTCCGTGTGGAAAGCTTTCCCGCGTAGGCGTGTGCAATTACAAAGCCGCTCAGCACAAAAAAGAAATCGACGAAGAGCCAGGAGCCGCGCACAAAGGTCGTGCTCTGGAAATGCCATTGCAGCGGAAAATGAAACAGCGCGACTAGAATCGCGCAAATACCGCGCCAGCTGTCGAGCACAACATATCGTTCGGCGGCTGGAGCCGCGGAAGAATTCGAATGCATTTGGTGCACAGGAACTGACTCCCCGCGCGAGAATACCGCGTCGGCGCACTGGCGTTCAAGGCGGGCGTCGTTTCTCGCAATTCGTGCAATAAATTTCACCACAAGCGGAGGTATCGATTTGCACCCGATAGCGAAAGGCGAATCTAGCCTTCGGAAACAGCCACGTTAACGACGCGCCGCGTTCGAAGATCGTAGGTGCAGGTTACGCGCGAATGGATCATCGCTCCCGCGCTGTTGGGAAATTTCGCCTCCGGCTCGATCGCTACGACCAACCCTGACTCAACGTACGTCTTTCCGTCGCTGAAACCTTGAAACGGCACAAATGGCCATGTCGGTGTGCCGTATTTCGCTGCCTCGATCGCCGCAATCCTGCAGGCGACCTGAACGTCCAGCCACCCTTTGTAGCTGCGCACGATCTCCGCATTGTCGGTACATTTCGTCCAATCCGATTCGCAGAGTTCATTTTTCGGTGGCGCCGGGGCATCTTTCGGAGGAACGAACGAGTGCGCAAATAGCGCGAGGCCGACCAGCGCAAAAATGCCCAGCGTGGAGAACATGAACCAGCGAACGGTCGATTTCGGTCCCAATGCCTCTGGAACGGGCCTGCCAGCCCCGCATTGCGGGCAAACCGAGGCGTCACCGCTCAAGTGTTCGGCACAGCGCGGGCAAGCCACCGAAGGCATAGGCATTCCCCGTTTTCCAGTCAGCGAACCGACCGACGCGGGCCATCACGGCCCTAAATCGGCATAGGTGACTCTGTTCAAGGTAGTACGGGCTGCGCGGGTGTTGCTATAAGGCTAAAAAATCGGTCCGTCAGCGTTCAATCATGGCACCTTCGATCGACGAATCTTTTGGCCGGGCGATGGCGTCATTCCGCGGCGGCAATCTCGGCGATGCAGAACAGAACTTCAAGGACGTGCTGCGGCAGGATCCGCGACACCTCGCGGCGCTCAATCTGCTCGGCATCGTATTGACCCACGTCAGGAAATACGTCGAAGCCGAACCGTATCTAAAGACAGCACTGCAACTCAATCCAAATTCGGATGCCACGCTCTACAACTACGGCATCGTGCTGAAAGCATTGAACAGGCCGAACGAAGCACTGGAACGTTTCAGCCAGGCTTTGGCCATCAACGCGACAATCGCGGCAACGTGGAACAATCGTGGCACCGTTCTCAACGATGTCAAAAAATACGGCGAGGCAATTCGGGACTTCGACAGAAGCATCCTGCTTGACGCGAATTACGCGGATGCCCACTGCAACAAAGGCAAATCATTGTTCAACCTCAACCGTCACCAGGAAGCATTGGCGGCTTATGACAGGGCGGTGGCATTAAAGCCGGATCTTGCGGAAGGATGGCTCGGCCGCGCCAATGCTTGCGGCAAGCTTCAACGAATCGATGACGCTTTCGCAGCTTTTGACAAAGCCCTCGCTTTGAAGCCTCAGCTAGGCGAGACCTGGGTCAGCCGTGCCAATCTGCTGCTCGAGCTTAGACGATACGACGAAGCTTTTGGTTCTTATGACAAGGCACTGGTTCTTGAGCCGAGACATGCGGGCGCGTGGCTCGGTCGCGGCCACGCTTTCTTCGAACTCGACCGCCATGATGACGCTCTGGCCGCCTACGACAAGGCATTGGCGATCGCCCCTGCGCTTGCCGCTGCCTTCCTCGGTCGCGGCAATGTTTTCTTTGAAGCAAACAAGGATCAGGAGGCGTCCGACGCCTACGACAGAGCACTGGAATTGGAGCCGGACCTGGCCGGCGCCTGGGTTGGCCGCGGCAATGTGCTTTTTCGAATCAAGCGATACGAGGAGGCCCTTGCCGCCTATAACAAAGCACTGACTCTCGAACCTGAACTAGGTGATGCCTGGCTCGGTGCCGGAAACGTGTTGTTCGAATTGAAACAGTATGATGGCGCGTCATCTGCCTATGATAGTGCATTGGAGCGAAAGCCTGACCTTGCCGCCGCCTGGCTCGGCCGCGGCAATGTGCTTTTCGGTCTTAAAAAATATAAAGAGGCCGTCACTGCTTATGACAATGCCCTGGCGCGAGAACCGGACTTGATCGGAGTGGAAGGGCTCCGTCTGCATGCGAAAGCCCAGCTTTGCGACTGGAGTAATATCGAAGACGAAAGCCGACATCTGATCTCGGCAATCAAAGATGGAAAGCCGAACACGGGACCTTTCCAGTTCCTCGCCGTTTCCTCGTCGCCCGAAGATCAGTTGCAATGTGCAAAATTGTGGGCGACCACACACTTCCCTGCGGCCGCAAGTCCCCTTTGGCAAGGCGAACGCTACGATCACGAGCGTTTGCGCATCGCTTACCTGTCCGCCGACTTTCGTCAGCATCCGGTAGCCATGTGTATGGCTGGCGTCATCGAGTGCCACGACAGGTCGCTCTTTGAGGTTACAGCCCTCTCCTGCGGGCCTGATGACAACTCGGACATTCGCCGGCGGCTACAGTCATCGTTCGAGCGATTTATCGACGCTCAAACAAACAGCGACGAGCAGATCGCGAAACTGGTGAAGGAGATGGAGATCGACATTCTGGTCGATTTGATGGGCCATACGACGGATTCACGCACAGGCGTTTTCGCCCGACGCCCCGCGCCGATCCAGGTGAATTATTTCGGCTATCCCGGAACAATGGGGGCCGCCTACATCGACTATCTGATTGCGGACCGCGTGGTGGCGCCTTCATCGCACCAAGTTTTCTACGCTGAAAAGCTCGTTCACTTGCCGGACTGTTATCAGATTAACGATGCAATGCGGTCCATCTCACAGAAATCGGTGACGCGCGCGGACATCGGGCTTCCGGATGAGGCAACGATCCTTTGCTGTTTCAACAATAACTACAAAATCACGCGAGACGTCTTTGAGTCCTGGATGCGAATCCTCGCCAAAGCTGAAAACAGCATACTTTGGTTGCTTGAAGAAAGCTCAAGCGCGATCGTCAACTTGAGAAAGGAGGCCGAAAGGTGCGGCATCGATCCAAAGCGTATCGTGTTTGCACAACGTATGCCCCTTTCCGATCATCTGGCACGGCACCGGCTAGCTGACCTGTTTCTCGACACGTTGCCCTATAACGCACATACGACCGCGAGCGATTCACTGAAGGCTGGGGTGCCTGTGCTGACCCGCATTGGTGAGGCTTTTCCAGGCCGCGTAGCTGCAAGCATATTGAATGCTGTCGGGCTACCCGAACTCGTTGTGGAGACGCCGCAAGCGTACGAGGAACTTGCAATCGAGCTTGCGACCCATCCAAAGAGACTGACCGCGACCAAAAAGCAACTCGCGGACAATATTTCTAAAAAACCGTTCTTTGACAATCAGCGATATACGCGAAACATCGAAGCGGCTTACATGACGATGTATCGACGCTATCAGGCAGGACTCGCTCCCGATAAAATCGACGTGTGAAGATCAATTGTCTCAGGAGCGAGTCCCCCCTGAGAGCGCCGATGCATCTCGACGTACGCCAATTCAATGCTTTGCGTATATCGCCGCGTGTCGAACAATGGCGTTGCCGAAAGGTTGTCGGCAAGCTTCTTTCTTAATCCACTCAATTTCTCCCGGTTGCTCGCAAGCTCGATTGCAAGTTCTTCGTAGGCTTGCCGCGTCTCCACAACGAGTTCCGGTAGTCCAACAGCATTCAATATGCTTGCAGCCACCCTGCCCGCAAAGGTTTCGCCAATGCGGGTCACCACGGGCACACCCGCCCACAATGAGTCGCTTGCGGTCGTGTGCGCATTGTAGGGCAAAGTATCGAGGAAGAGGTCAGCGAGCCGGTGTCGCGCAAGGTGCTCAGGCGGCGCCATTCGCTGCGCGAAAATGATGCGCACCGGATCGATGCCCCGCGCCGCCGCTTCTTTCTTCAGATTGACAACCACGCTTGCGTTGTCTTCGAACAGCCAGAGAACGCTGTTGTCCACCCGGCCAAGAATCCGCATCCATGAATCGAACACGTCCGGCATGATCTTGTGATTGTTGTTGAAGCAGCAAAAGACTGTTGCCGCTTTTGGAAGCCCGACCTCGGCGCGTGTCATGTTTTTTTGCGAGATGGCTCGTTTTGCGTCGTTGGCCTGATAGCAGTCCGGCATGTAGACCAACTTTTCGGCATAGAAGGCCTGATGCGCTGGAGACACCAACACGCGGTCCGCGATCAGATAGTCGATATAGTTCGCTCCCATGGTCCCGGGATAGCCGAGATAATTCACCTGAACCGGCGATGGCCGCCGTGCGAAAATTCCGGTCCGGCATCCATGCGTAAATCCGTTCATGTCGACCAGGATATCGACTTGGGCTTTGGCAATCCGCGATGCGATCTCATCGTCACCCAACTTGCTGGCATCGATGAAATGCTCAAACGAGTTTTCCAGACGTCGACGCATGTCAGACCCGTCATTGACCCCGATCGATACAGCGGTCACTTCGAATCGCGATTTGTCATGACATTCGAACATTCCAGCCGCGAGATATGACACCGCGTGTTCGCGAAAATCAGAGGAGACATACGCCACGCGAATTCGATCATGCTTATATGTCTCGCCTCGCCAGACGGGCGTGTCCGCTCGCGGATATTTTCTGGCAACCCACGCCTTCGCGGTGTCCAATTGCTCCTGCTCAGAGGAGGACATGCTGAGAAACTCGAATGGATGCGCGTCCAGTTTCCGTGTCTTGCCACCCTCTCTAAGCCTATGAAGTTCAAAACGAAAATTTGTCCAATCACAAAGACGCATCTTGCAATGCAGGCGCTGGCTTTCGACGAATTCGATGCCAGGCGCGATGGCCAACGCCTTGTCGTATGATTTGATGGCTTCATCATAGCGCCTGAGCGCAGCCAGCATGTTGCCGCACCCGGCGTGTGCCTCCGCCATGTTCGGATCCAAAGATATGGCATTGCTGTAAGCCGCAAAGGCTTCGTCATTGCGCCCGAGTTCGCGCATGACATTGCCTCGGCCCAGCCATGCCTGGGCGAAATTCGGGAACAGGGCTAATGCCTTGTCGAAACACTCAAGCGCCTGGCTAAACCGACTCTGTTTGAGCAGATAAAATCCGTAGTTGACAAAGCAGGGTGGAAAATTTGGATCGATCGCGAGGGCCTGGCGAAAGAACTTGTCGGCATCGCTAACCTTGCCGGTTTCAGAACAGACAATCCCAAGCAGATGAAGTGCATCAAAGTTCCTCGGATCGCTGGCGATGATCTCTCGATAGAGCGCTTCGGCCTCCGAAACCCTCCCGCTACGATGTGCCTCCACCGCGCGATTGAACAAAAACGACATGGATTACGTAACCTCAGAATTGTGCAGCGGCGCGTTTCGCGGCACTGGCATCGTACCATTGTGGGGCAGACAGGCTGCAACGGCCGTCAAAGCTGACCATTGACTGGCGCAAATCGGACCCCCTAGCCCGGTGGGTAAACACATATTTAACAAGTTTGCCACACGAATAGATCCGGGGGACTTTCATTTCCCTCGGTTTGAGCACGCCAGAACGGCATGACCGAGACGCCTACTCCATCGTCGACCGAACCCGGCGGCCCACAAGCCGTCGAAGCGCCGCCGCTCGCGCCGGACGGCGCTCCCCTTTGCTATGTAGTGGACGAAGAATCCAGCATCCGGCACTTCCTGTCGCTTGTCCTGCACGGCTCCGGCGTCGATACAGTCGAATTTCCGGATGGTGCAGCGATGCGCAAGGCTGTCGAAAGCCGGCCGCCTGCCCTCATATTCCACAATATTTCACTCGAATCCGCCGACGCCATTGAGTCGGTTGTTGCGCTTGGCAAGCTCCGATATCGAGGCGCTGTACAGCTCATGAGCGCTCGCGGCGCGGCGGTCCTCGAACACGTCAAGGCAATCGGTACCCAGCACAAGCTGCAAATGATGCCGGTGCTCAAGAAGCCTTTTGAGACGGACACCATCGTCAAGATCATCCAGGAACTCAAACTTGGCATGCCGCCGGCCGTCGCGGCCCGACTGGAACTGGACGATGCCATCAAAAACAAATGGATCGAGTTCTGGTATCAGCCGAAGATCGCGCTGCGACGCAAGCAACTCGCTGGCGCCGAGGCTTACGCCCGCGTGCGACACCCGCAACACGGCCTTGTGCTTGCAGGCGCATTTACCGCCAACGCGTCCGAAGCCGGAAACGTGAAGCTCGCCGAGCTCGCACTGGAAAGCGCGCTGAAGACAAGCGCGCACTTTTCCAAACTCGGGGTCAATCTTCGCCTATCGGTCAATATTCCCGTGCCTGCCTTGCTGAAGCTTTCAGTGCCGGAGATCGTGCAGGCTCATCATCCGGCCGATCAAAAATGGCCGGGACTGATCATCGACGTTCCCGAGGAACAGATTGTCGGCGACCTCGCGCTCGCCAGTGACCTGAGCAAGAAACTCGAGCCGCATAACGTGCGTCTCGCGATCGACAATTTCGGACGCGCCTTTTCGTCCCTCGCTAAAGTCGAAGAACTGCCGTTCGAAGAGCTCAAGCTTGATCGATCTTTCGTCGCGGACTGCGGAACGGACAAAGTCAACGCCCCGTTGTGCAAGTCGGTGATCGACTTGGCCCACAATTTCGGCCGCTACGTGGTCGCGGTCGGGATCGAGAAAGCTGCTGATGCATTGGCCCTGGTCAGCATGGGCTGCGATTACGGCCAAGGCTTTCTACTTGGCCAGCCGATGCCGGAAGAGCGATTTATCTCGCTGCTCCGCCAGCGCGCGGCAACCCAAGGCCGCAACCTCGATGGCGCCAAGGCGGAAAAGACCACGGCCTGAAATCGAAGTCCTTTGCTAGGCATCTGCCGGATTCTTTGCAGTTGCTTTGGCGCATGCCTGTGTACTACTGAACCCGAAGGATCGGTTCGGGGACAGTCATCGTGGCTTCGTCTGCTGAAAAGGCTTGGGCACGTGCCCTCTCTTCTTTAGAGACCGGCCAGCTAGACGAGGCCGAGCGCTCGTTCAAGAAGCTTCTCGAGGCGCAGCCGAAACATTTCGGCGGCCTTAACCTGCTCGCGGTTGTTCTGATCCAGCGTGGCAGGCCCGAGGAGGCCGAGCGCTATCTGCGTCGCGCGTTGAATGAAAACTCAAAGTCGGACAGCACTCATTACAACTACGGCATGGTCCTCGCCATGCTGAACCGACCT
>Ga0105248_10007373_pt1 | contig 12074 bp, 10 predicted proteins | sample KBSS34metaG_FD_81524 | JGI IMG/M metagenome (GOLD analysis project Ga0105248, IMG submission 81524) | Switchgrass rhizosphere microbial communities from Kellogg Biological Station, Michigan, USA - KBS S3-4 metaG | ecosystem: Host-associated > Plants > Roots > Rhizosphere > Soil | place... | reverse complement strand
GCCGCGAACACGCGGTACAGGCTCCACCAGAAGTGTTCCGACAGCGGCTTGCCGCCCTGGATGTCACCGCGCCATGCTTCGCCGAAGCTCGTAATGATCTTTTCGGGAGTCGGCAGGAAGATGTCCCTGATCCAGCCGAAGTGGGTCGCCACCCACCATATGAAGAGCAGCCCGATGACGGTGACGACGCTGATCAGCGTGCTGCGTCCCTCGCCGGGGAGGCTGTATCCCTTGATCGCCTGAAGACCGGCGCCTGCGGCAGCGGCCGCGGACGCGGTGGTTTGATCTCCGTTCGCTCGCCGCGAGGCGGCGACGTCGCCGGGTGCGGGTGCGGCCTCGGGAAGCGAGCTCATTTACGCAGCGTCACGCTCGTCGCGCGCAAGTGCCGAATGGATCAGTTGCAGCACCTCCTCGCGGAGGGCGATGAACCTGGCGTCCGCCTTCACCTTGCGCGCATCCTTGCATTCGACGAACTGGCGGCTGAAATCCAGCTTGTATCGATGGGCGATGCGACCGGGCGACGGCGTCATCACGATCAGCTCCGTGGCGAGGAACAAGGCCTCCTCGACGCTGTGCGTAATGAAGAAGAACATCTTGCGCGTCGCCTGCCACATGTAAAGGATCAGTTCCTGGATCTGTTCGCGCGTGAGCGCATCGAGTGCGCCAAGCGGCTCGTCCATCAGCATCACCTCGGGGTCGCTTGCGAGCGCGCGGGCGAGGCCGACGCGCTGCTGCATGCCGCCGGAGATCTGATAAACCGGGTAGCTCGCGAACTTCTCGAGACCGACCAGCTTGAGCTTGTCGATGGCGATCGCGCGGCGCTCCTGTCTCGAAACCCCCCGCATGCGCAGGCCGAATTCGACATTGTCGATGACGTTGAGCCACGGCATCAGCGCATGCTTCTGGAACACGACGCCGCGCTCGGCGCCAGGGCCGATCACGGGTTTTCCGTCGAGGACGATCTCGCCGGCGGAAGGCTGCATGAAGCCGGCGATGCACGACAGAAGCGTCGTCTTGCCGCAGCCGGACGCGCCGAGCGCGACGACGAAGTCGCCGGGGTCGAGCCCGAGATTGACGTTCGACAGGGCGAGCGTCGTGCGGCCGGACGTGCCGGCGTACTTGACGCTGACGTTGCGGATTTCGAGCTTGCTCAAGGAAGGGCTGCCTTTCTGGAACAGCCTGCAAGATTACCGCGACGGGCACGAAGGCGCGAGCGCCGTCGTGCTAGCTCGTTCCAGCGGTCCCACTCTGCCGGCGGCTCTGCCATGAACGCGGGGGCAAAAAAATCGGGACGTCCGCAAACGTCCCGATCCTGTTGCATGCGGCCGGCGGTGAGCGCTACTTCATCGCATCCTTGACGTACTGGTCCGTCACGACTGTCGAGTAATCGGGCAACGTCTTCTCGATCTGCTTTTGCGAGAGCTGGAACTGCGCGGTTGCCGCGAGCGCCTTTGCGGCAAGGCTGTTCTTGCCGCCGCCGAGCCATTTGGAGTTCTGCTCGCTCAGCGTCGGAAACCGATAGAGCGCCATGCCTGCCGGCACGTCCTCCGGCTTCGCGCCCGACCACTTCGCGACGGCCTTTACCTCGGGTGAATCGGCCGTCCACTTCGCCTGGTTCGCGCGGTATTTCTCGTCGGCCGCGGCCAGCACCTTGACGAACTTCACCATGAAATCGTGATTCTGCTTCGCCCAGTCCTTGTTGACGATGTAGCCGTCGAACGTGGCCTTGCCCGTATCCGCCGACAGCTTGCCCGACGTCAGGATGACCTTGCCGTCCTTTTTGACTTCGGAGAGCACCGGGTCCCAGATGTACGTCGCCTGGATGTCGCCGCGCTGCCACGCCGCGCGCACTTCGGGCGGACGCATGTTGAGGATCTGCACGTCCTTGGGGTCGACGCCGGCCTGCTCGAGCGCGACCATCGTGTGGAAATGCGTCGTCGAGTTGAAGGGCATCGCGATCTTCTTGCCCTTCAAATCCTTGACGCTGTTGATGCCTGAGCCGTTCTTCGCAACGAGCGCCTCGGCGTCACCGATGTCGTCCAGGATCCAGAAGAGCTCGAACGGCTCGCCGCGCGACACCGCAGCTGCGACGCCCGCGGACCCGACTTCGCCGATCTGCACGGCGCCCGACGCCATCGCCTTGATCACTTCCCCGCCGCCGCCGAACTGCTTCCAGTTGATCTTGTATCCGGTCGCCTTCTCGAGGTCCTTCGCTTCCTGAGACGCTCGATAGGGGTCGAGCATGTCCTGGTATGCGATGGTGACTTCCTTCTGCTGGGCGTGAGCGACGCCGGCAGTGAGCGCCAGTGCGAATCCGATGAACCACAGTTTCTTCATGGTGCCTCCCTTGGAATGATGAGCGGAGCGCGAAGACTAGAGCGAGGCGATGGTCTTGCGCAAGATGTCCACGATCGTGTCCACATGCTGTCGTTCCGCGATGAGCGGCGGCGCGATGAGCGCCGAGTCGCCTGTCGTCTTCAGGTTGAGCCCGTTGTCGAACAGTTTCTTCTGCAAAACGTGGCCGCGCCTGCCCGGTGTACCGTCGGATTCGACGTCCAACGTGGCGAACATGCCGTAGCCGCGGATGTCCGTGATCTTCGGCGTGCCGCGCAAGGAGAATATTGCCTGCTGGAAGTAGGGCGCGAGATCGCGCGCGCGCTCGAACAGTCCTTCCTTGCGATAGATGTCGAGCGTCGCAAGTCCCGCAGCGCACGCCGCCGGGTGACCCGAGTACGTGTAGCCATGGAAGAACTCGATCGCTCCGTCCTGGGCGGCGCCCATCACGGCATCGTGGATCCGGTTGGAGATCGCGACCGCGCCCATCGGCTGCGCCGCGTTGGTAATTGCCTTGGCCATCGTCATGATGTCCGGCGTCACGCCGAAGCTTTGCGCAGCGAACGGCGCGCCCGTGCGGCCGAATCCGGTGATCACTTCGTCGAACACGAGCAGGATGCCGTGGGCGTCGCAGATCTCGCGCAGCCGGGCCAGATACCCCTTCGGGGGAACGAGACAACCGGTTGATCCGGCGATTGGCTCGACGAAGCACGCGGCGATGTTCTCGGCACCATAGAGGTTCACGAAGCGCAACAGGTCGTCCGCCAGCTCGGCGCCATGCGCTCCCTCGCCCGGGGTGAACAGGTTTTCCTTGAGATGCGTGTGCCGCATGTGCACGACGCCCGCGATGCCGGAGCCGTACTTGCGGCGGTTGTTGACGATCCCCGACAGCGCCACGCCGCCGAAATTGACGCCGTGATAGGCGCGCTCGCGCGATACGAACATCGTCCGGCCGGGTTGTCCCCGTGCCTGGTGATAGGCGAGCGCCACCTTCATCGCGGTGTCGACCGCTTCGGAACCCGAATTGACGAAGAAGATCCGCTTCAGGTCTCCGGGCGTCAGTTCGGCGACGCGAGCGGCGAGCTCGAAGCTTTTCGGGTGCGCGCGCAGGAAGGGCGAGACGAAATCGAGCTCGGTCAGTTGGCGGTGCACCGCTTCGGCGATCTCCCTGCGGCCGTGACCGGCGGCGACGCAGAAGAGTCCCGAGGACGCGTCGATGATCTTCTCGCCGCGGTCGTTCCAGTAGTACATGCCCTCGGCGCGAACGACGATGCGCGGATCGGACTTGAAGTCGCGATTCGGCGTGAACGGCATCCAGAACTCGTCGAGGGAAAGCCGCTTCTCGGCGGGCTGGTTGCGTAGCGTGAATTCAGCGTGACCCATGTGGACTCCGTTGTCAGGTATTGGGGATCAGGGATCAGGGATCGGACCGCGATCAGAAGGCCGCGGGTCTGGTTGAAAGGCCCTTGGCGCGATAAGCCGATAATATCCCTCTTGTAGGCGCCGAAACGGCCGAACGCAAGAGGCCAGATGCGGTTTGCGGAGTGGGCCAGTTCCCCGATCGTGATGCCCGATCGCAATGCTCATGCGCATTGTTGATCTCCGGGCTCGATACCGACCCCTGACCCCGATACGGCTCCCTGGCACCTGATCCCCGATACCTGATCTCGATACCCGACCAGCTCCCTGCCACCTGATCCCCGATACCTGATCCCCGATACCCGACCATGTGGAACCAGCTCATCCAGCTCTCGTTTCGCAGCAAGGTCGGGCTGCAGGCGCAGATCCGCGAAATGCTCGTGGCGGCTATTCTCGACGGCCACATTCCGGTCGGTGTCGCGCTGCCCTCCACGCGCGTGCTGGCGGCGCAACTCGGCGTCGCGCGCAACACGGTCGCCCTCGCGTACGAGCTGCTCGTCAATGAAGGGTACCTGCTGACGAAGAGCCGCAGCGGGCACTTCGTCAATCCGGAGATTGTTGCAGGTCGCGCGGGCCCGCCCCCTGTAGCGGGCAGCGGCAAGCGCGATGCGGCGGCGAACTGGGAGAAGCGCTTTCGCGGCGCGGTGTCGGGCCAGCGCAACATCGTGAAGCCCCGCGATTGGCAGCGCTATCCCTACCCGTTCATCTACGGACAGTTCGATCCGGCGCAACTGCCGATTCCCGGCTGGCGCGAGTGCAGCCTGCAGGCAACGTCGGCGCCCGAGGTCCGCGGCTGGGCCGGCGATCTGATCGATGTGGACGACGCGCTGCTGCTCGAGCAGATCCAGACGCGTCTCCTCGTACGACGCGGCGTCTTCGCCTCGCCCGACGAGATTCTCGTCACCGTCGGCGCACAGCACGCGCTGTTCCTGCTCGCGACGCTCCTAGTCGACGGGGGCACCACCGTCGGCATCGAGAACCCGGGTTATCCCGATGCCCGCAACATCTTTGCATCGCGCACGCCCAACGTCGTGCCGTTGGCGCTCGACGACGGCGGACTCGCGCTTACGCCCGCCCTCGACGCATGCGACTACGTTTATCTGACGCCGTCGCACCAGTGTCCAACCAATGTGACGATGCCGCTCGTGCGCCGTCAGGCGCTGCTCGCGTGGGCAACGCGCAACGACCGCATTCTCATCGAGGACGACTACGAGATCGAGCTCGGGCTCGAAGGCCGCGCGCAGCCCGCGCTGCAAAGCCTCGATCGCAGCGGTCATGTCGTCTATGTGAGCAGCCTGTCGAAGACGCTGGCGCCGGGAATACGCATCGGCTTCATCGTCGCGAACCGTGCGCTCATACGCGAACTCCGCGCGTTGCGCCGGTTGATGCTCCGCCATCCTGCGGCGAACAACGAGCGCTCGGTTGGCCTCTTCCTCGCGATGGGACACCACGACGCGCTGCTTCGCCGACTGCGCCGCGCGTACGCCGAGCGCTCGGAGCTTGTCAAGGCGAGCCTGCTCGCGCACATGCCGGACGTTCGCTTCACAACCGTTTCCGGCGCTTCGTCGTTCTGGCTCAGGTTTCCCGAAGACACCGACACGCGGGCGCTCGCCCAGGAGGCCGCGCGGCGGGGCGTGTTGATCGAGCCGGGGGACGTCTTTTTCGCCGCCGAAGCGGGAGCGGTGCCCACGAACTACGCTCGCCTCGGCTTTGCTTCGATCGATGCCGCGCGTATCGACCCGGGCATCGAGACGCTCTCCGACGCACAAAGCCAGGTGACGAGGTCCATCTGAGCAGCTTGCGCGAGGCGGACCGTTGAGTCGATTCCGCCCCTCGCGCGCTTGACACTAAACCGAACGCCGGGGCCTATCCCAAGACCAATCCCCGGCGTAATCTTGCCGGCGCTTTCACACGGAGATCACGATGCGCATCGGCGTTCCGAAAGAGATCAAGGTCCTCGAGAATCGCGTCGGCCTCACGCCCGAATCGGTCCGCGAAGTCGTCGCGCACGGCCACGACGTCGTCGTCGAGCACGACGCCGGGCAGGGCATCGGTATGGCGGACGACGATTACCGGCGAGCGGGTGCGAACGTCGTTGCCGGCGCCCGCCACATATTCGAGACCGCGGAGATGATCGTCAAGGTCAAGGAGCCGCAGGCCGGCGAGCGGCGAATGCTGCGCGAGGGCCAGGTGCTGTTCACGTACCTGCATCTCGCGCCCGATCCCGAGCAGGCGAACGACCTGATCGAGGGCGGCGCCGTCTGCATCGCCTATGAAACGGTGACGTCGGCAACCGGCGGCTTGCCGCTGCTCGCGCCGATGTCCGAGGTTGCGGGCCGGATGGCGGTGCAGGCGGGCGCGTATTACCTGGAAAAGGCACACGGTGGGAAGGGCATCCTTCTCGGCGGCGTGCCGGGCGTCGATCCCGGAAAGGTGGTTGTTCTCGGCGGCGGTGTCGTCGGCACGCACGCGATCCACATCGCGCTCGGGATGGGCGCCGACGTGTGGGTGCTCGACCGGAGCGTCGATGTGCTGCGGAGGCTATGGACGCAGTTCGACCGGCCCCTCAACACCGTCTTCTCGACGCGAGATGCAATCGAGCGCCACGTGACGAACGCGGATGTCGTGATTGGCGGCGTTCTCATCCCCGGTGCGGCTGCGCCCAAGCTCGTTTCGCGCGAGCTCATCGCCAGCATGAGCGCAGGCTCGGTGGTCGTGGATGTCGCGATCGACCAGGGCGGCTGCTTCGAGACCTCCCGTCCGACGACCCACGCGGAGCCGACGTACGTGGTCGATGGCGTCGTGCACTACTGCGTTGCGAACATGCCGGGCGGTGTGCCGCGCACATCGACGTTCGCGCTCAACAACGCGACGTTGCCTTACGTCCTCGATCTCGCCGGCAAGGGCTGGAAGAAGGCGCTGACCGATGACGTTCACCTGCGCAACGGCCTGAACATCGCGTTCGGCAAGGTCACGCATCGCGCGGTGGCGAACGCGTTGAAGCGCAAGTTCGTGTCTCCGGAATCGGTGCTCGCGGCTTGACGCAGGACGCGCTATCCCATTGCACAGTGATGATGGACGCGACGACGGTGACTTGCGGGCGACGCAAACCGCGTGGCTTGCGTCGCCCGGAACCGATGCTCAGGGACCGGGGTTGGGATTGTCCGGTTTCGACGGTATCGCGCTCAAGTATTCGTAAATCGCGCGCAAGTCGTTGTCGGTCTTCTTGCCGAATACTGGCCACGGCATCACCTGCAGCACAGTCCCGGCCGGCGCATCGGGATCGTGTCCGGTTCGCATCAGAGTCACGAATTCGTCCAAGGTCAATCCAGCGGGCTTCCCAAGCGCGTCGGGTGTGATGTTCGCCGACGTGATGAACGGGCCGAATTTACGCCCGCCGGTCATGTACTGATCGACGTTGATTTGTTCTGCTTGGCCTTGGAACGGGTCGCCGCCCGCCGCATACGACGGATGGGTATGGCAATCGTTGCAACCCGTGGTGTTGACGATATAGCTGCCTAACCCGACGAGGGCGCGGTTCTTGCCCGCAAGATTCAGATGCACTCGATTGATGTCAAATCCCTGTTTGACCTTGCTTTCATCTCCATCGGCATGAGAGGCGGCGATCGGAAGTACCAGAAGCGCGCCCCCAAGCGTCACGGATCGGACAATTTTTCTCGTATCAGTCGGCCATTTCATCAGGTTTCCTCTTGTCGTTGTAAAGGCACTGAGCGGGTACATTCGCTGCCGCGAGTACTGCAACGGCGCGCGCGAACTATAGCCCAGAACGGACTTTCCGTAGCCTCTTGGCGACCTCGATGCCAAGCGGGACCTTCCGCCGGCAGGGTTCTGTGGTGCACACTCTGAGCACACGCCACTTGCGTCCGGTCGACCAACTGCGGCGATCATGATGCGCACGCATGGCCGCGCGGCTCGAATCTGCGGGTGACCAGTCGTTACGTCGAGCATGGTCCTTTGTGCGAGTCGACGGCGACGGTAGTAATCTCCCTCAGCCACACTGTCCGGTTTCGCATTGAATCCGCGATCGATCTACGCACCGCGATCGGCTTGTTGCGCGACCGAGAAGTCATGTTACGGTCAGGCACTACATTTGGCTGGGGCAAATCACGACATCTGCAGCGACTCATGCCTTGAGCACGGTCGCCGTTGGCCTGGGGGCGACGCTGCTCATGGATCTTCTGGCAATGCTCCTCAAGCGTACCTTGGGTCTTCCTTCGGCCGACTATTGTCTGGTAGGCCGCTGGTTCTGCCACATGCCGCAAGGCACCTTTACGCATCCGAACATCGTCAAGGCCGCCAGGAAACCTTTCGAGTGCACCGTGGGCTGGATCGCGCACTATGTCATCGGCGCGATTTACGCACTCATGCTCGTCGCGCTCGTTTCGAGCAGCTGGCTTGCGCATCCCACTTTGTTGCCTGCGGTGCTCTTCGGTCTGTGCACGGTACTCGTGCCTTTTCTCATCATGCACCCCTCGTTCGGATTCGGGGTCGCTGGGTCCAGGACGCCCAATCCGCCGCAGGCGATGCTCAGAAGTCTCATGGCGCACCTCACGTTCGGGGTTGGTCTCTATCTATGCGCCGTCGGCATGCGCCACGTGCTGGTTCAAGCCTGACGCGGTGAGCACCGTTCGCCGGGCACGAGGGTTTTCGCTTGTGAACGTCGTCGCCGCCTGGCGCTTACGTTCTACCCGCGCCGTCCGGCACTGCGCATGAATCGAACCCGACGCGGCGTGCCTGCTCGCCGCTTTGTTCGTCCTGACAGTGCCGGAGAGCTGGGGGCAGCAGCGCGGCTCATGCATCACGTCGGTCTTCTCTGGTGGGGTTCGCCCGACGCATTCCGCGGTCGACCCTCCTGCGTGCCGACCGGCTGCTGCCCTGATTGTTTGCGCGACACGCAGCGGCAACCGCAGCGCTAGCGTCATCGCTCCGTGCCGGATGTGCGCAGATCAGGCGGCCGAGAGACGCGTGACCGGAAGCGTTGCCTAAGGCCGCTGCTGCGATCGTTGATACGCGTGCCGCACGCCTTGCCCGATTCGGCTCGCTTTTATTGTCGATGGCACCGCGCCATCCCTTCACTCGAGCCGAATCGTGCGACCCGTCTCCGACGATTCGCGAATCGCGTCTATTACCTGCTGACACTTGAGTCCGTCGTCGAAGTTCGGCGCGGGCGACGCACCTTCATCGATGCCGCGCGTGAAGTCGCGCACGAGGAGCCGGAACGCCATCAATCGATGATCGCGACTGTCGCGAAACGGCGTGTACTGCGACGGCGTGGGAAGCGGCTGCAATGCGGAGCCATGGCGGCTGCCGACGACGATGCCATCCTCCATCGGATTGGGTCCCGGCTGATCGGCCATCAGCGTTCCCTCGTCGCCCATCACCGCAATCCTCGCGCCGCGCGCGGGCGTTGCCGCGAACGAAGCGACCATGGTCGCGGTGCCGCCGTTCACGAATTCGAGGGTAAATGTGAACGCATCGTCGGTTTCCGCCGTGACCATCCGGCCTGTCGCAGGGTCGATGACGTCGGGTCGCAAGTTGAGAAGTCGGCCGCTTGCGGAGGCGACATCGCCGAACCAATGACGCAACCCGTCGATGTAGTGGGAGCCGAGCGCGCCGAGGAGGCCGCCGCCGTCCGCACGACGCGCCATCCAGGACAGCGGCCGTGGCTCGCGTGCTGCGTAGCGATCGAGGAAGAGCTCGAGCGTGCAGAGCTGGAAGCGGCCGATGTATCCGTCGCTCAGGAGCTGCTTGATGAACGCCCGCTGCGGCGTATGCCTGAACTCGTGCCCGACCATTGCCGTCTTGCCGGTGTCGCGCGCAGCCTGCGCCATGGCGCGCCCGCGTGCCGCGTTCAACGCGAACGGCTTTTCGCAGAGGACGTGCTTGCCGGCCTTAAGCGCAGCGATCGAAAGCTCGTCGTGTGCAGAGGGGGGCGTAACGATGCCGACGGCGGAAATGTCGTCGCGCCGGATCAACTCGAGAGGATCGGAATGGATGTCCGGGATGCCGAGCGCGTCCGCCGCCTTGCGCGCCTTCTGGCCGTCCCGGCTGCAGAGCGCCACCACTTCCCAACCCTCGGATGCGAAGGCGGGCGCATAGACCTGCGCGCCGAAGCCGACGCCGATGATGCCGACCCGCCGATTCAATGCAGCCATTTGTTCCTCCCTCGGTGTGTGCCTTTCGATGTGGTGCTCCGCGCGAGACCGGGACGCGATCCTAATCGCGCATGAGCTCGGGCAGCCAGAGCGCGAGCTGCGGAAAGAAGAGCACCATCAAAAGGCCGATCACCTGCAGCACCATGAACTGCATCATGCCCGCGTAGATGTCCTTGAGCGGCCAGTCCGGGACGACGCCCTTGAGGAAATAGGCGGACAGTGCCACTGGCGGCGACAGCCATGCGGTTTGCAGGCAGACCGCCACGAGCGTGCAGAACCAGACGAGGTTGATGCCGAGCTTGGTGACGAGCGGGAGCAGGATCGGCACGACGATCAGCACGATCGGCACCCATTCGAGGGGCCAGCCGAGCACGAAAATGATCCCGAGGATCAGGAGCAGCATGATCGTCGGCGAAAACGACAGCTGCAGCAGTGACTCGGCGATCAGGTTCGCACTGCCGAGCCGCGAGAAGACGGCGCCGAAATAGTTCGAGGCGGCGACGAGCAGCAGGATCATGCACGACACCTCGAGCGTCGCGTACACCGCCTTCTGAAACCCCTGCCACGACATCTTGCGGTAGATGAGCGTCAGCACGAGAACGGCAAAAGCGCCGACCGCGCCGGCGTCGGTCGGCGTCGCAATGCCGGCGAGGATCACGCCGAGCGTGGCCAGGATCACGACGACGATAGGCGCGATGCCGAGGACGAGCTCCTTGACGACGATGCCGAACGACGCCGCACGTTCCTCCATCGGCAACGCGGGGCCGAGCGACGGATTGAGATAACTGCGGACGAGCGCGTAGACGATGTAGAGCGAGGAGAGCAGCAACCCTGGAATGATTGCCGCCGCGAAGAGGTCGGTCGCCGGGACGCCAACGACCGGTCCCATCACGATCAGCATGACCGACGGCGGAATGAGAATGCCCAGGGTGCCGCCGGCAGTGATCACGCCCGCGGACAGTCGGACGTCGTACCCGCTGCGTTTCATCGCCGGCGCGGCCATCACGCCGAGCAGCGTGACCGACGAGCCAACGATGCCGGTGGCAGCGGCGAAGATCGTCGCGGTGATGAGGACGGCCAGGTAGAGGGAGCCCCGCAACGATGCGAACAGCAGCTGCACGCCGCGGAACAGGCGCTCCATCAGGCCCGATTGCTCGAGCAGATACCCCATGAACAGGAAGAACGGCACCGACGCGAGCGTCGGGTCGCGCATCACGGCGAAGAACTGCAGCTGCATCAGGTACAGCGACAAATCGCCGAGCGCGATGTAGCCGAACAGCATCGCAATGGCGATCAGAGTGAAGGCGATCGGGAAGCCGACGAAGATCGCCGCGAACAGGACGACGAGGGCGACAATGCCGATCCACTCCGGCTTCATGACGCCATGTCTCGACCGGAGGCGGACGCTTCGCGTGCTCGCATGATGACTTGCAGGCTCTTGATCACTTCGGATGCGCCTTGCACGATCAGAAGCGCCGCCGTTACCGGCATGACGAACTTGAACGGCCACACGATCGGCAGCCAGGGACTGGTGACGATTCGCTCGTTCTGCTGATACGACTTCCAGAAGTATTCGGCGCCGAGCTTCAGGAACACCACCATCGCCGGCAGGAAGAACAGCATGTAGCACGCGATGTCGACCCACGCCTGCGTGCGGGGCGACCAATCCGCGTAGAACGTGTCGGTGCGGATGTGGCCGCCGCGCTGAAGCGTCCACGCGGATCCGAGCATGAAGAACGTGCCATACAGCATGAACGTCATGTCGTAGGCCCATACCGTGGGTGCGTCGAACGCATAGCGCGCCGTAACCTCGTACACGAGCGATGCGACCATCGGCACGATGAGCCAGGCGGTCGCGCGTCCGACTGCGCGCGTGATTGCATCCAGAACGCGCGTCAGTCCGTTCCCAGGTATCGGTCGATCTGTCATCGTCTGCCCCTGAATGCGCACGGAGCCCGGCGCACCGCCGCGAGGGGCGGTGCGCGCGGGCTTCTGCACTTTTGACGCTACTTGGCGGGCGTTGCGAGCGCCGCGTTGCCCAGGTTGGAGTACAGGTCGAGGATCTTCGTCCAGTACGGCACGACCGTCTTCGCGAAGTTGCGCTGCGAGTCGAGCACTTCCTTGAAGAACGCGTCCTTCTGCGCG
>Ga0105248_10007371_pt1 | contig 12074 bp, 12 predicted proteins | sample KBSS34metaG_FD_81524 | JGI IMG/M metagenome (GOLD analysis project Ga0105248, IMG submission 81524) | Switchgrass rhizosphere microbial communities from Kellogg Biological Station, Michigan, USA - KBS S3-4 metaG | ecosystem: Host-associated > Plants > Roots > Rhizosphere > Soil | place... | reverse complement strand
GCTGGACGGCGGCGACATCACTCAACTGTAAACCCTCAATTGGACGGGAGGGTCCAAAGGCCCTTCAGCCGGTTGGCCGGCGCGCACTGATCGGCCAGGCGAATGCCGTCAGACGGAAGCTGACTGCCGAGCACCCGAGGTTGGCTCGGATTGGGCGAGTACGCGCGAAGCGCCGGATGTCTGCGGCAGATCGTCGGCTCCGCACACCCGAAGCACCTTCCGCACAGCTGCTCCCGCAACCAGACTCCAACGAACGCCATTGGCGCCGAGGCGGAAGTCGATCCTGCGCAGAGCCGTGAGGCCTGCCGTGCCGAAGAAGTCGATGCCGCGGGTGTCCACGATGAGCGATGGCGCAAGCGCGGCGTGCCGTTCCACGTAGTCGGCCAGTTGCGCGCCATTGACCGCATCGATCTCACCGCGGACCGTCAGCACGACGGTCTCCGCCGCGAAGTCAGCACGCGCCTGCCCGCGCCCCCACTGCTCGACTGCCTCCAACTGCACCGGATCGGGCCGATAGCAGCGGCATGTTCCCGAATCGTTCACGTGGCCTCCCTGCGGTCGAGGGATACGACGAGTTTCGTATGGATAGCGGATTGACCGCCGATACGCAGAGTATCGGCGAAAACTCAAGATACAACGGAATCCGCAGTTGGAAAATAGCTACGGCGAACTCTGTGGAAAAGCCTCATACCAGCACCGATGTGATTGCGGAGCGCGTTCGAGCCCCTGCCACCGCCAAGGCACCCGGTATTGCCAACTGATCGCGTTGCCAACAGCCGGACTAGCAAAGTCAGGCCAGTACGAAACGGGTGAATGAGGCCTAGAAGGGCGGTCTTGAGCGAAGTAGGCACGAATTCCGCATCGGTCAGCTCAGGCCGGTCGCGCAACCGGAATCCCGGATCGTCTTCGTTCGTCGTCGCCGCCGCGCCGTCGGTACTGGCGCGGTCGGTTTCGAACGTCGGGTCCGCCACAGTCGGCTCGGGACCGAGCAGTAGGTTTCTGGTATCGCGTACCCCCGGTATCGCCCAGCGCCGTACCGAAGAATCGGAGGTTCGACAATGAGGTTGACGCTCAGCGACGCCGACGCCGCTTTCCGTGACGACTTGCGGGAGTTCTTCACCACGCAGATCCCGGCGGAGATCCGTGAACGGGTGCGCGAGGGTCGGGTCCGCTTTCCCGACGACGTGGTCACGGCACAACGGATCATGAACGAGCGCGGCATCGCCGTCCCGAACTGGCCGGTGGACTGCGGTGGCCAGGACTGGTCGCCCCTTCAGCGGCAGCTCTGGTCGGACGAGATGCGGCTGGCGTGCGTGCCCGAGCCGTTGGCGTTCAACGCCAGCATGGTCGGCCCCGTCATCGCCGCCTTCGGTTCGAACGAGCTCAAGGACCGATTCCTGCCGCCGACCGCGAACCTCGACATCTGGTGGTGTCAGGGCTTCTCCGAGCCGGAAGCGGGCTCGGATCTGGCGTCGGTGCGCACCACCGCGGTCCGCGACGGCGATTCCTATGTGATCAACGGGCAGAAGACGTGGACGACGTTGGGTCAGTACGCCGACTGGATCTTCGTCCTCGCACGCACCGACCCGAATGCGCCCAAGCGCCAAGCGGGCATCTCCTTCCTCCTGGCCGAGATGTCGACGCCGGGGATCACCCTGCGCCCGATCAAGCTGATCGACGGCGGCTACGAGGTCAACGAGGTCTTCTTCGAAGACGTCCGCGTCCCCGCCGATCAACTGGTCGGCGAGGAGAACAGCGGATGGACGTACGCCAAGTTCCTGCTGAGCAACGAGCGCACCGGCATCGCCAGGATCGGCACGACGAAGGTGTGGCTGTCGCAGGTCAAGGACCACGCCGCGAACACCCAGACCGAACACGGCACGCTGCTGGACGACCCGCTGTTCGCCGCCCGCGTCGCCGAGGCCGAGAACGAACTGCTCGCCCTGGAGCTCACCCAGCTGCGAGTCAGTGGTTCCGAGGCCGACGGCAAGCCCAACCCCGCGTCGTCGATCCTCAAGTTGAAGGGCAGCCAGCTTCAGCAGGCGGTCACCGAGTTGCTAGTCGACGTCGCAGGTCCCGATGCCCTACCGGTCCGCGCCGGTGACGAGGTCGGCTCGCCGGTGTGGGCACAGCTCGCCGCGCCGAAGTATCTGAACTACCGCAAGGTCTCGATCTACGGCGGGACCAACGAAGTGCAACGCAACATCGTCGCCTCGACGATTCTTGGACTGTGAGGACGCCATGGACTTCGATCTGACCGACGAACAAGGCATGTTGCGTGACGTCACCCGCGAGGCGCTCACGCAAACTTATGACATCGAAACCCTCCTCAAGGTCGGCGACACCGAACTCGGCTGGAGCCGCGAGGTCTGGTCACAGCTGGCCGACATCGGAATCCTCGGGCTCGGCTTCGATCCGGAGGAAGCCGGTCAGCTCGAGCTGATGGTGGTGTTCACCGAGCTCGGACGGCGGCTGGCTCCCGAACCGGTCGCGCAGGCCGCGCTGATCCCCGGCGGTCTGATCGCTGAACTCGGCGACGACCAACAACGCTCGTTGCTCGACGAGGTGGCGGGGGGACAGACGCTGCTGGCGCTGGCCCATCAAGAGCCCGGCATGCGCGGGCTGACGGCGCGCGTTACCACACGTGCTGAGCAGCAAGGTGATTCGTGGACCGTGACCGGCCGCAAGAATCCGGTGCTCTCCGGCGACTGCGCTGACGTGTTCATCGTCAGCGCAGCGCTACCCGTCCGGGGCGAGCGAAGCGACGGGAGTATGGACGGTGGGGTCGGGTTGTTCGTCGTCGACGCCGATGCGATCAGCAGGCGCGCGTACCAGACCTTCGACGGACAACGCGCCGCGCACCTGGACCTGGATTCCGTTGCCGCACAGCCACTCGGGTCCGGCGGAGATGCGACGGCGGGCCTGCAGAACGCGCTGATCCGACATCAGTCGGCACTGTGTGCCGAAGCGGTCGGCGCGATGGAGGAGGCGCTGCGGCTCACCACTGAATATCTGACGAGCCGCAAGCAGTTCGGCGTGCCGCTGAGCAAGTTCCAGGCGCTGACGCAACGGGCCGCCGACATGTACGTCTCCCTCGAAATGGCGCGCAGCATGAGCTTCTACGCCGCGATGTCGATCGCCGACGGGAACTTCGATCCTGTCATCGCTGCGCGGGCCAAGCTCCAGATCGCGCGGTCGGGACGCCACATCGCTCAGGAGGCGATTCAGATGCACGGCGGTATCGGCGTCACAGCCGAGTATCCGGTGGGGCACTACGCCGCTCGGCTCACCGCCATCAATCAGACGCTGGGCTCGGCCGACGACCAGTTGCGGACGCTGATCGGCGCGCTGGGGTCGTACGGGACCGTATCGCTGTAAGACCAGCTCCCGCAGCGCCGCCGCTCATAGAATGCTCGCGGCACGACACGGCATTCATGCAATGAGCAAGGGCATCCAACCTTCAGCGGCCTTGCCAACAGGCAGCGGCTTGACTTAGGAGAAACGCATGGCACCGTCCGACGCCCTGATGCAGGAAATGCTCGACGAGTTTCAGTTGCGGAAGCTCGTGCACGGCTACTGTCGCGCGGTCGACCGAGGCGACATCGCGGCGCTGCGGGACCTCTACCACCACGACGCCGAGGACGACCACGGCGCCTTCTCGACGGGTAGCGCCGACGACTTCCTGAGTCAGCTCGAAGCCGCGCGCCCCTACCTCCGATCGATGCAACACAACGTCACCACGGTGAACTTCGCCATCAGCGGCAGTACCGCCGAGGGCGAGATCTACACGATCGCGACGCACACGTTCGGTGCGGGTGATCGGGACGTGGACGTGATCGTCGGAGGGCGCTACCTCGACAAGTACGAGAAACGCGATGCCTCGTGGAGATTCATTGAGCGCAAGATCGTCACCGACTGGGCCCACGTGAACGACCCGTCCACCGTGGACCTGAGCCACCCCATCACCCGAACCACCCCGCGGGGCGCCCCTGGCGCGAACGACCCGTCCCATCAGTTCTTCTCGCTATTGGTGAAAGGCGCGGAGTGAGCACGTGACCGAGCGACGATCGGACCGATGATGCCGTCGCTACGAGTCAATGGCGGCAACGTCGTCTACGAAATACTCGGCGAGTCGGGCGATTACATCGCACTCACGCCGGGTGGTCGATTCAGCAAGGAGATCCCCGGACTGCGGCCGCTCGCCGACGCACTGGTCGCCGGCGGACACCGAGTACTGCTGTGGGACCGGCCCAACTGCGGCGAATCGGACGTGCAGTTCTACGGATACACCGAGTCCCACATGCGGGCCGAGACACTCCACGCCCTGATCACCGGACTCGGCATCGGCCCGTGCATCATCGCGGGCGGCTCCGGTGGAGCACGCGACTCGATCCTGACGACGATGCTCTACCCGGACGTCGTCACCAAGCTCGCCGTCTGGAACATCGTCGGCGGTGTCTACGGATCCCTGGCCTTGGCAGGCCACTACGTGATGCCGAGCATCCAGGCCGTGCGCGGAATGGGCATCGAGGGATTGATGCGCGTCAAGGAGTGGCGCGAGCGCATCGACGCGAACCCCGCCAACGAACAACGGTTCCTCGACCTCGATGCCGACGAGTTCCTCAAGGTGATGCTGCGTTGGCTGAACGCCTACGTGCCGAAACCGGGACAGACCATTCCCGGGGTTGAGGACGGAATGTTCAGCGACATCACGGTTCCCACCATGATCATTCGGGGTGGCGAGCACGACTGGGACCATCCGAAGCGGACGTCCCTCGAGATCAACTGCTTGATCAAGGGTTCCGAGCTCATCGACCCGCCATGGCCCGAGGATGCCTGGGAACGGGCGAGTGAGCAGCGCGCCGCGGGAAAGGTGGATCGCTTCAACGGGTTCGACACGTGGGTGCTCGCCGCACCGGCGATCCTCGAGTTCGTCGGCCGATGATCAGTTCGGTTTCGCCGAAGGGTCGCTCGTTGGTTGGGACGTGGGCGAATTCGCCGTTCGTGTGAGCGCGTGGCAGGCCGCTACTGCTTCGCGTCAACGTGGCCGAGCAGGGCCCGCGCGGACCACTCGACGCGCGCCTGGGATTCCTCCAGCGTCATGCGCCCGATCAACACCCCGGTGATGGCGCTCGTCAGCGTCGCGTTGAGGGCGAAGTTCAAATTCGGGATGTCTTCGGCCGGAAACCCTTGCAGGAGCCGCTCGAACATCTCGGTGTTCGCCTTGTTCATGCGATCCAGTGTCGCGCCGACGTCCGGATCGGTGGACCTCACCATCTGCAGCATCAGGGCCGTCATCTCCGGATTGCGGCCGAATGCCCGTTGGGCCCGACGCAGGTATTCGAGTACGCCCGCGAGGGGATCCTGCTGTGCGGACCGACTGGCCGACATGGTGCGCCTGGTCAACCGCTCCTGCCAGTCCTCGAGCGCCGCGCCCAGCAGTTGCTCCTTGGATCGGAAGTACCGGTATGCGGTGGCCAGCGCCACGCCGGAGCGCTGCGCGACGTCCCGCATCTGCACCGCGTCAGGTCCCACGTCACCGATGAGATCGACGACCGCTTCGATGAGCTTGGCTCGTCGGATCAACTGTCGGCTGGTCATGTTCTCCAGCGGCAGGACCGGCGCTGGGCTCGCCTGCTCCCCCCGCGGAGCGCGACGACGGCCGCTTGGCGGCGCCGGTCCGGCGGAGGTTTCCGGAACCGAGCCGGAGTACGACGCGCGGGCGGGGGCGTTGTCGTCGACGGCACTACCTCCAGTTCGATCCGTGAACACACAACAGCGAGAACAGCCTTCTCAGCAGCAATGGTATTCCATCGACGTCCAACGAGCGAAGACTGACAATCGAACCAGGTCGACACCCTACCGACTGTTGACAACAACGAGAACGCTGTTTCACCATTAGTCGAATCTCCGCCCATCCTCGTCGCAACGTCATCAGGCTTCCGGGGTTGAGCGCAACAGAATGGAGTCAGACATGGCCGGGCCTGCGGGTCAGCGCGTGATCGACACGATGATCGCCTTTCCCAAGGAGGGCTTCGACCAGTACGACTTCATCCGTCGGCAGACCAAGGACCGCGAGTCGAAGGAAGACCTCGAGTTCCCCGTCGAGTACATGTTCAAAGAGGTGCCGAAGGAACTGCCGACCAACGACCCGATTTCGGTCACGCTGCACGAGATGGACCGGTACGGGATCGAGAAGGGGCTCGTCGGGGTCGTCGACGAGACGTCGCAGCTGGCCCTCAAGCGGCATCCCGACCGCTTCGTCCCCTCCGGCGCCATCTTCGACCCGAACGACGTGGTCGGCTCCGTGCGCGGCATCCGTCGTGAATATGAGGAGTACGGCATTCGCGCGACCTCGGTATTCCCGGCCGGTACGTTTCCGCAGGTCCCCATAGACGATCCGAAGATGTACCCCATCTACTCGACCTGCGTGGAGCTTGGCATTCCGATCTTCGTCTGCGCAGGCATACCCGGCCCGCGGGTGCCGTTCGCGCCGCAAGAGGTCGCGCGCATCGACATCGTCATGTTCGACTTTCCGGACCTGGTCTTCGTCACCCGGCACGGCTGCGAACCATGGGAGGACCTCGCCGTCAAGCTGATGCTGAAGTGGCCGAATCTGTACTACTCGACGTCGGCCTTCGCGCCGAAGTACTACCCGAAGGCGATCGTCGACTACGCCAACACCCGCGGCGCGGACAAGATCATCTACGCCGGGTACTTCCCGATGGGCTTGTCGTTGGAGCGCATCTTCGGTGACATGCCGTCCGTCCCGTTCAAGGAACACGTGTGGCCGAAGTTCTTGTACGACAACGCCGCCCGAATTCTGGGTCTGGCGGACTGACACCGGATACCGCTGTGCTGATTCGAGAACGAAGTTCTGCTGAATTGCCGCAGCTCGCGCACTGTCGGCGGCCTCGGGGTTGCCAGGGGTGCTGTTAAACCGAGCAAGCAGCGGATTGTCAGAACTGAAACCGTGTTCTAGTGTGGGTGGGGATTAGCCGAGCCGCGCAGCAACACACCGCCCCTGGTCGCATGCGTGGCCACCGTGAAGGGATCTCATGCCATGGCCGGACTCGACTTCAAGTTCTTCGACTGCGACAACCACTACTACGAGGCGCTCGACGCCGTCACCCGCCACATCGAGCCCGAGTATCGCAAGCGGGCCATCCAATGGGCCGAACTCGACGGCAAGCAGCGGTTGTTGGTCGGCGGCAAGGTCAACCGGTTCATCCCGAACCCCACGTTCGACCCCGTCGCCCGGCCGGGGGCGATGGACGAATACTTCCGCGGGCGCAATCCGAAGAACTCGGACATGAACGCGCTCTTCGGCGAGCTTGAGCCCATTCCAGCGGCTTATCGGGATCGCGACGCCCGTCTTGCACTGATGGACGAGCAGGGCATGCAGGGCGCCATCATGCTGCCGACGTTGGGCGTGGGCATGGAGATACCGCTGCTGCACGATCTCGACGCGCTCGCGGCGACGTTCCGCGCGTTCAACCGGTGGATGGAAGAGGACTGGGGCTTCGCGTATCAGGACCGCATCTTCGCGGCCCCGTACATCACGTTGTGCCATCCGAAGAACGCCGTTCAAGAACTCGAATGGGCGCTGGAGCGCGACGCACGGTTCATCGTGATGATTCCCGGGCCGATCACGACGGTCGAGGGAACGAAGGCGCCCGGAGATCCGATGTTCGACGAATTCTGGCAACTGGTCAACGATTCCGGCATCACTGTGACCTACCACTCCGGCGAGACTTACTACGCGAAGTTCATGCCGGCGTGGGGTGAGCCGGACTACATGATGTCGTTCGCGGCGATGCTCGGCTTCCGCACCCTGTTCTCGGGCAACGCCCTGCAAGACACCTTCGCGAACTTCTTGATGCGCGGACACTTCCACAAGTTCCCCAACATCCGGATGGCGTCCATCGAGAGCGGATCGGACTGGGTATTCCACCTATTCGAGAAGCTCACCAAGGTATATGGCCAGATTCCACACATCTACCGGGAAGATCCGCGGGAGGTGTTCCGCCGCCACGTGTGGGTGTCACCGTTCTACGAGGACGAGCTCGCCAGCCTGCTGCATTTGATGGGTGTCGAGCGCATCATCATGGGCTCCGACTACCCGCACGTCGAAGGGCTGGCCGATCCGGCCGCCTACATCAAGGACCTGGAGAACTTCGACTACACACCCGACCAGTGCCGAACGGTGATGCGCGACAACGGTTTGGATCTGTCCGTGCGTCGGCCGGTGTGATCGTCGCGTTCTGGTCAGGGCCCGTCAGACGCGCCCGGTGAAGATCGAGAAGTCGAGCTTGGCGGCCACGCTCCTCGAAATCGGCGAGGACAACGCGGCGGTGCTCTTGATCCGTTCGCCGCTACCCGACCAACTCGACACCGAGCACGACCGTGCTGCGCTGATACGACTCGGGTTGGACGCCGACACGGTCGACGAACTCATCGCGACGGTCGTCGAAGTCCGCGGGACGCGTGACGACGCGGAACATCTCAGCCGGACGATCTCGCGCAGATACGCCGACCTCGTTGAACAGTGGGTGTCGTCGCGCGACAGCGAGCCCACCTAGCAGCAGACACCATGCCGCCACGTGGCGGCCGTCCCACGCTCCACTCGACTCAGCCAGTACGTACTTCGTCGGTCCATACCTTGAAACTCGTCAATGTGTTGGCGCCGAACGCGTTGCTGAGCGCGACGTCAGCGGCGTCGCGGCCACGCGCGATCAGCACTCTCCCGATGCGCGGCACGTTGTTGCGTGAGTCGAACGTATACCACTGCCCGCCGAGGAACACCTCGAACCATGCCGCGAAATCCATTGGTCCGTACGGCGGAGGCATGCCGATGTCGCCGAGGTACCCGGTGCAGTAGCGCGCCGGAATGTTCATACAACGACAGAACGCAACGGCGAGATGCGTGAAGTCACGGCAGACGCCGACTCGTTGATTGAAGGCCTCCAACGCCGTCCGGGTGTTGTCCGCCTGCTGGTAGTCGAAGGTGATGTGTCGGTGGACGTAGTCGCAGATTGCTTGGACGCGGTCCCACCCGGTGGGTGCCTGACCAAAGAGGTTCCATGCGGTTTGCGACAGGCGATCGGTGTCGCAATATCGGCTGCCGAGCAGGAAGATCAGCGTTTCCTCTGGCAGGTCCGGAACCGGAATCTGTTGTGCGTCGGGAACGATGACGTCCGGGAGGCCACTGTCGTTGACGACCGCGTCCGCCCAGATGCGCGTGCGGCCAGCGGGCGCAACGATGCGGGTGCACCAGTTGCCGAAGTCGTCGCGATACCCAGCCATCGGGACCGGTGGCTCGATGAGCAGCGCGTCGCGGCCGACCAGGTCGGACACGCGTGTGAAGTGGACGTTCAGATTGAAGATCATCGGGGTGGGATTCGGGCACTCGAAGATCATTTCGAAACCGACGTTTATCTTCATGATGTGTCTCCGACCTTCTCGGGGTTGGGTCGCGGGTGGTTGGCGAAGTGAAGGGAAAGCGTTCTCACCGTACGCATTTGGCACCCAATCGCAGATTCGTTCATGGGACGCATGCCTTTTTCAGGGAATCGATCAGCACGCGCCGCAATGCGATCCACCGCGGAGCCGCCGAAGCCACCAGGCTCTGGTTGAGCTCCAGTTCGATTCCTACGTAGTCGTGTTGACCGAAGCGTCGACGTAGATGCGAGGTCAACCCGTCGCCCTTGCCGGCGTAGGGATAGTTACGTCGGACCCGAAGTTCGGGGCTCGATGCTCCGAGCGATTCCTTCCAGCGGGCGCATAGCGCGCTCTCCCCCGGCCGTGCGGGGTTGTAGAGCAGGCCCACGTCGGCGCTGCGCACCGAGCCGTTCAGTTCCGCGGTGAAGCTGTGCGACGACAGATGGACCACGCGATGGCCGCGCGAAACCCCTTGACCCACTAAGCGCTCGACCTGATCGCGATAGGGCAGGTAGCACTGCGCCATGATCTGTGCTCGCGTCTCCGCCGGCGCGTTACGCGTCGACTCCGAGAACAGTTGTGGGTGACCGATTGAGCGGTTGAGATCGACGACCAGACGGCTGGTGGTCGAAGCCACTAGAGGTGCCTGCCAGGCCTTCGCCAGTGCCCTGGCCATGACGAGCGCACCGGCGTCCCACCCGCGGTGAGAGTCCAGCAGTGCCCGCTGTCCCCGAAAGAGTTGACGAAAGGGCGCGGGTATCCGATTGCCTCCGTGTTCACAGGTGACGATGAACGTGTCCATGTGACGACCGGTTACCAGGTCAACTCGGGGAGTTGGCTGAACACTTGGCGGGTACCTTCGCCCCATGCTCGCCCGAGCGCAGTGAAGTATGGATCACCCTCATCGAATCGCCGCCGCCGCGCCACTTCGAGGGTGTCGTTTTCGTAACAGATCAGATCGATCGGCATGCCGACCGACAGGTTGCTGCGCATGGTCGAATCAAAGGACACCAGAACGGACTTCGTGGCGTCATCGAGGGAGGTATCACGCGCGAGAACTCGGTCGAGAATCGGCTTTCCGTACTTCGTCTCGCCCGTCTGTAGGAAGAGCGTGTCAGTCCCGGCTTCGATGAAGTTTCCCTCGGCGTAGATCCGGAACAGCCGCATCGGTTCCCCATCGAGCTGTCCACCGACGATGAACGAGGCGTTAAAGCCGATCCTGCCGTCCAGGTACTCCCCGTCGCGTTGCTCGGTTTCGCGCATCGCGTCCGAGACCAGTCTCGCCACGTCGAACATCGTCTTGGCACCCATGAGATTGCCGACCGCAGCGCCCTCAGCGCAGCGTTGCGTCAACACGCTGATGATGGCCTGGGTACCAGCGAGATTTCCCGAACTCAACAGCACGATGACACGGTTGCCACGATCCTCGAACACCGTCATCTTGCAGAACTTGGCGAAGTTGTCGACGCCGGCATGCGTACGGGAGTCCGCGGCGAAGATGATTCCGTCGTCGAGCATGACTCCGATGCAGTAGGTCAACCGATTCGCCTGCCGTACATCAGAATTCCCCGTTCAAGTGACGCGTGATTCTGACGGGCGGCAGACGCGCAGGCGAGCGAATCCACATTGCAGATCCCGCTCAGATGCCTTCGAGACACCCAGCCTACGCCGCTTCCGTCCGTGCACCATTCGGTGGCGAAATGATGAGGCCAGGCGAAGTCCATCATGACGGGGCCAGTGAAGCACCGACCTGCCCGAGCGGGTAGCGAACTTGGAGATACCGAGGGGGTACTCCGAGCGTCGGAAGACGGGCCTCCCGGCCCGACGCTCCCGCTAGCTTGAGGCACCGTCACGCGTTAGACCTTTGGGACGAAGCGGCCGTCGACGGCGGTCCATCCGCCTTCGACCAACTGCAGGGTGCCGGTCACGAACGTGGATGCGTCCGATGCCAGGAACAGGATCGCGCCGACGATCTCGTCGGGCGTGGCCCAGCGCTTCAACGCGGTCTTGTCCGCGTAGGCGCCGTACCAGTTGGGATCGGACTTGATCTGCTCTGTCAGAGGTGTCTCGAACGGGCCGGGCGCGACCGCGTTGACCCGCACACCCGACGGACCGAGTTCGGCCGCCAGTACCTTCGTCAATTGCAGCACACCGCCTTTCGCGGCGGCGTACAGCCCCTGCCCCGGCTCGACGACAAGCGCGCGGAAGCTGGAGAAGTTGATGATGCTGCCCTTGCCGCGGGCGACGAGCCCCGGCCCGAACGCCTTGGCCAGCCGGTAGGTGCCCTTGAGGCTGACGTCGATGACCCGGTCGAACTCGTCGTCGGTGGTGTCGAGTAGCTGCTTGCGCACGTTGATCCCGGGTGTGGCCACCAGAACCTCCGTATCGGGATGTGCGGCCGCCAGAGCGACGACGGATTCGGGTTCGGTGACGTCGATTTCGGCGGATTCGGTGCTGTAGCCCTGCGCTTCGATCTCGGCGATGGTGTCCTTCAGACCTTCCACGTTGACATCGGCGACCACCAGATTGGCGCCGTACTGCGCCAGCGCGATGCTGGCGGCCCGGCCAAGCCCGCTGGCGCCACCGACGACGACAACCTTGCGGCCGTCGAGCCGGAACAACGACGTGTAGTC
>Ga0105248_10007370_pt1 | contig 12074 bp, 9 predicted proteins | sample KBSS34metaG_FD_81524 | JGI IMG/M metagenome (GOLD analysis project Ga0105248, IMG submission 81524) | Switchgrass rhizosphere microbial communities from Kellogg Biological Station, Michigan, USA - KBS S3-4 metaG | ecosystem: Host-associated > Plants > Roots > Rhizosphere > Soil | place... | reverse complement strand
TGGCGCGAAATACGGGACTTTTCCCCCTGCTTCTGCCGCGGCTATCCGAGAATCGTCTCGCCAAATCTTCCGCAAACCCGCCAACCACACCGGTTTCAGCAGTTTCGAGACAGAAACTAGCTACAGCACGCACCTCTTCGCTAAGCTCTGAGAAATCGGTTGTGACTTTGCCCGCTGTTCCGAAGTTCGTATCCAGAGTCCCAGTCCGGTCATATCGTGCAAGAGCAAAGTCAAAGTTGGAATCAGGTTTGTAGGCGCTACCTGCTGCAACGATCTTCCCATCCGACTGAATGGCACAGTCATGGGCGAAGTCTCGATTGGCCGAGAAATCTGTTGTGACTCTGCCTGCTGTTCCAAAGCTCGTGTCCAGAGCGCCAGTCCGGTCATATCGTGCGAGGGCAAAGTCAAAGTTGGAATCACTCGTTTCGGCAACCCCTGCTGCAACAATGTTCCCATCAGACTGAATGGCTACCGCACTCGCCTCGTCAAAGGAACCGGAGAAATCTGTTGTGACTCTGCCGTCATGGCCGAAAGCGGGATCCAGAATGTCCTGTGGTGCAGTACACGCCGCGTGTGGCAACGCTATCAGGCTGGCGAGAATCGTGCCTATGACCTTCCTCAAAAACGAGGCGGCAGCCGTGCCCCGTAGGCTAAAGCCAGAACTCGGCGGTAAGCTAGTCTCACTTAGAACCAACTCAAGGCTAAATCTCCGGCGGGTATTCAACTGTTCTTTCATTTTCTCTCACAAACTTGAAGGTTTTTTGAAATTGAGCACCGGCGATAGCATTTACGAACTCAAGTGGATGTATTACCGCCATCCGTACTGGCGCCCGTTCCGCCTTTCAGTACTTTAAGGTCCGAGAACACTGGCGGGAGAATCTTATGGTGATGGTTTCTGAAGTCGGCAAGTATCGCGTACACTCGGTTGGCCGGCGCATCTACGGTACGTTCCGCAAAAAGCGGAGATCTTACTCATCCTGGTCTTATAATTCAGGTCGATTGAAACGCGAAGTTCTTTTTGCCGCGCTCAGGTTTAGGAATGAGAGATGTCAAGGCTGCCGTTTCAGGCCGGAGGCGGATGCGCTGGAGAAGTTAATTCCCCGTTGGTTGGGTCTACAGAACATGCACGGCCCTATGCGGGTACCTGAGAGACCAACGCAAATGCTGCTTGTCAGTGCCTGGTACCGCGTTGTCGTAGAAGTGATGTTCTCAGGGCCGTTGAATCCGCCTTAGGCCAACGTCGTAGCGCGCCGGCAGGCTGCCGCGCGAAAATGCGAAGGGTTCACGCTGCGGGGTCTGCAGGCGTCGTTTTTTCCTTTGCCCGATACTTCCACACACGTTCTGCGTCTGCTTGGGCGACCTTTTGAAGCCACTCGCTTATGGTGATGCAAAACTCAACTTCTGTACCATCTTCGTACCAGACGCCGACGAGAATGAACTAGACCATAGTCTTCGAGTGCGACCGCTGTAACATCTCCGAAGCTTTCGAGCCATTTGTACGTTTCCAGCCACCAGCCCGGATTATTCGTGATCAAGCTTGTCAAGCGAGATATCGATATGATATCACTTAGATACTATTCTAAAATCGGAGACGAAATATGGAAAGTCCGGAGACAACGGCGAATCGCGAGATCGCGGTTCAAGTCAAAAACGGTTGGACGATGCTGGGCGGGGCGGGCGCGTTGCTCGCGGTTGACATCGCCATTGTCATCGGAAAGGCGTTGCAGGGGCCAACGCTCGTGTTGTTCATTCTATCGTTGGCAGCCATTCTGCTCATTCTCCCGGGCTTCTTCAGCCTGCAGCCGAACGAAGCTCGAGTCCTGCTGCTGTTTGGACGTTACAAGGGAACTGTGAGGGAAAGCGGGTTGCACTGGGGAAATCCTTTTTACTCGAACGGGCCAATGTCGGCCTCGACTTCTCTGGCCGAAGCGGCCCGCAAGACTGAACCGGGTGTCCGGCGGTCGACGAGCCGGAACAAGATCTCTCTTCGTGCCCGCACGCTGAACGGAGAAAAGCTGAAGGTGAACGACACGCGCGGCAACCCGATCGAGATCGCGGCGGTCGTGGTCTGGAGAGTCAGCGATACAGCGCAAGCCGTGTTCGACGTGGACGACTATGAAAACTACGTCACGATGCAGAGCGAGTCTGCTTTGAGACATCTGGCAAGCAAATATCCCTACGACGGCGGATCCGACGAGGTTGCCCTCAGAAGTAACGTGGAAGAGGTTTCGCAAGCCCTTCGGGCTGAATTAGAGCAACGACTCGCAAAAGCCGGCGTGCTTGTCGACGAGACGCGGTTGACGCATCTGGCATACGCCCCGGAAATCGCGCAGGCGATGCTGCGCCGCCAGCAGGCCGAGGCGGTGATCGCAGCTCGCGAGAAGATCGTGCATGGCGCCGTCAGCATGGTGGACATGGCCCTGAAAGAACTCGCCTCCAAGGACGTCGTGCACCTCGACGACGAACGGCGCGCCGCGATGGTCAGTAACCTTATGGTCGTGCTTTGCGGCGAAAGTGAAGTCCATCCCGTGGTCAACACGGGAACCTTGTACACGTGATGGACGAACATGGGTGAACGGAAATCCTTTCTACTGCGGATCGACGGGGACCTTTGGGTCCAGCTGGAGCGCTGGGCCCAGGACGACCTGCGCAGCGTCAACGGCCAGATCGAATATCTATTGCGCCAGGCTGTTCAGCAGCGAACCGGGAAGAATCGCGTCTCTGAAGACCTCCGGCCGCAAGCCGCTCCGAGAGGCGCGCCGAAGAAGAAATAGCGAGAAATTTGACTCCCACGACAATCGCATATAATTCGCTGCCTGTTGCCGGGGCGGCGCGGCGAGCGCGGCAAGCAACCAGGAGCGCCAATTTCAGAAAGAGGAGCAGCGTCTCCAAGAAGGTCCTGGAACTGATGAAGCGCAGGGAAGGCGCGACGCTGGTGGAAATTGCAAAGGCGACCGAGTGGCAGAATCACAGCATTCGCGGGTTTGTCAGCGGACACGAAATCAAGAAGCTAGGGCTAAAGGTCGAGTCGACCAAGAATGCCGCCGGAGAGAGGACATATCGGATCGTGGCCTAAGGTCAGACCGAACCAACTTCAGGAAGCCGCCCAAAAGGGCGGCTTTTGTCGTTCGGCCACCGTTTCGCCCGCATTGCTCAAGGTCGCGAATCGTCTCAGGATCGAAGCGGATCTACAATCACGTGAATGGACATCATCGAAGAACTCAAGCAGCGATACCTCCGATTTGCTGACAATGAATGCGGTGAATATGGAGCTCTTTATTTCAAACTCGCGCATGCCGTTGCGTTAGACAACGAAATCCTTTCTTTCATTGCGGAGATGACGGACCAGCAGCCTAACCTCCTTTTCGCTGCCGTGCAGTACCTGACCGGACCGGAAAGGATGCCGTCGAATGCCCCCGAATTAAGCGCATTTGTGAGGGGAAGTAGAGATGTACTCGCCGCGGTAATGCGATCACATCACACGCAAACCAACGAGGTTGGCCGTTGTGCCGTGATTCTTCCCGCACTTCCAAAAGGCCCGCTCGCGCTTATCGAAGTGGGAGCCAGTGCAGGACTATGCTTGCTGCTCGACAAGTATCATTATGAATACGGACCGACGCGGATCGGCAATTCGTCGCCCGTTGTTCTACGCTGTATGCCTGAAACGCCGGTCCCGCTTCCTCCTGATTTACCAGAAATCGTTTGGCGACGGGGATTGGACATCGATCCGGTTGACCTGAACGATCCCGAAAAGGTCCGATGGTTACTCGCATGCGTCTGGCCAGATCACGTCGAGCGGCGGCGACGCCTGGAAGCGGCAATTGATCTTTGTCGGGGGAAGAGCCCCGTAATAGAACGGGGTGATTTGGTCGACGAACTCCCAGCACTCATCGAGGATGCGCCAGACGATGCGACTCTTATAATTTTTCACTCCGCGGTTTTCCCGTATGTGTCAGCGGAACGTCGGGCGGCGTTTGGCGAGGTGCTGGCCAAGGCTTCACATGGCCGAGACATCGTGTGGTTATCGAACGAGGGACCGGGGGCAATTCCGGAATTGGAAGCGTTGGCGCCCCAGAGGAACCGTCTGCGGTTTCGATTGGGACGAACTCGTTTGTCAAAGGGACGGGGTCAGCCTGAACTCGTTGCCCTAAGCCACTATCATGGCTGGGACCTCGAGTGGCTTTTGCACCCGGCCGGCTCTAGCTGAGCTAGATCGTAGGGAGTCAGTCACCATAAACGGCAATGGCGACCGACTGGCAGAATCACAGCATCCGCGGGTTTGTCAGCGGGCACGTGACGAAGATTCCGGCCGGTGCAGGAGTTCGATTAACCGGCTTTGCCAGTGGCGGAATTCTGCAAAACATTGAACGACGGGCCTGCTCGATTCGTCGAAGTCGACAACTTCTCCAGCGAGCACCGTTTCATCAGGCAGCCTTTCCAAGCCTTTAGGAACTTGTGCACTTTCGGCACAACACCATGGCGGCGATAACCTCCAGTGATCTCTATGCCCAACAAATGTATGCGACCGCATCCTTAATATACACGTGCAAGGCGGCGAAGCCGCTGGGACGACCCGAGTCGATTTCCTGCGACGCCTTTGGCCAGTACCGATCGGATACGGCAGTATCCGAAAGGATGGAGACTTCTGCCATCCCATGCCCTATCCCACGGTGAACACATGTCTGTTAGCCTCGCGGCCTTGGTGGACGAAATGCATTACCTGTAAACGTCCTCCACCTGCAAAAGAGGTTACACAAACGACCATACTTCGACATTCGTTGTCCGGTTCTCCCTGCGCCAACCTTCTTAACATCAGGAGGGCACTAACCGCGCTAGTGATAGCTGTCGTTGTCGTGACGCAAACCGCCGCTGAGGCGCAGCAGACGGTACACAAGACAAGCGCAGGCCGCCTCACCTTTGCGGCCGGAAGCGTCAGCTTCGTGCCTCCACCTGGCTTCACTGTCCTGACGGCGGACGAGATCTCTGTCAAATACCCGCGAGGCGGGGCCCCTCGCCAGGCGGTGAGCAACGCCCAGGGGACGACGTCGATTGCCTACGACCTGCAGGAGTTGCGCGCTCCCTCGAATGATCTCGAAGCCCTTCGAAAGGCGCTTCTGCAGGGTTTCGCACAGATGCCAAAGCTCAAGTACGTGGCAAGTGACGTCCGCCGAATCGGCAGCCGCGACTGGGCGTATGCCGAGTTCACGATGGCCGCCGATGATCAGGACATCCACAACATCGTGCTGCTGTCGGTGCACGAAGGCCGAATCCTCCTCTTCAATTTCAATTCGACAGTCAAGGAATTTCCCACTGTCGAACAGGCATTGCGGGCGTCGATGGCGACGATTGCCACCATGCCATCGACTCCCCCCACGTCGTCTGCGCGGGCCGGCGCTGAGTCAAGCCCACCTGCACGTCCGGAGCGCGCCAGCCGGTTCACGTTGGCGGACGGCCGCATTGGGTTCACCGCGCCTCCCGGCTTCACCGCGTTGACAGCCCAGGAGATTGCCTTGAAATACCGGAGACCGGGGCCCCCTCGCAACGCCGTGGCCAACGCGCAACGTACGTCGACGATCGCCTACGAACTGCTGGACGGGCGCGCCTCAAGCGACCTCGAAGCCGGTCGAAAGGCGATCACCGCCGATGTCGAGCGGGGTCTGAAGAACGTGAAGTGGGTGGTGAATGAGGTACACCGACTGGGGACACGTGACTGGATCCAACTCGAGCTCACCGAATCCTCCACCGGTATGGAGCTACACCACATCTTGCTGGCGTCGGTCTACGATGGGCACATCCTCCGTTTTACGTACACGGCGCCGGCGATCGAATTCCCAGGCCTCGAACGGGCCTTTCGGGCGTCGATGGCCACGATTGCCACCACGCCGTGACCGGGTCTTCCATGCACTGGCAACCCGGATCGCGCGCGTCCGTCGTGTTCCTTTACCTGTGTTTCGCCGCAGCGATTGCACGCGCGCAGACTGACGCTTGGGTGTTGCATGACGCTATTTTGTCCCTCTTGTCTGCAATGCAGCCGTCCAATTGGTGACGACTGTAAGCGGCACGGTGTCTGCGATCGCGGCGTTGGCATTCAGCGCGTCAGCCGGCGCTGAGGCCAGGATTCGCTGCCCGTCGCGTGTAAAGTGGATGGAGTTGTTGGCGCCATCCGGCAGAAGAAAGAGGCGCTTTGGAGTTCCCGCTTCCAGAGTTGACGCCGTCATCTTGATATCGGCGCTCATCAAAACGCTGACGCCTGACACAAAGATCAGCTCTTTGCCGTCGCTTCTCCATCGCGGCTGAGTTCCGGTGTCTACCGAGATGGGAATTCGCTGTCCCGTCGCAGGGAAGGGCTGGACGTAGATCTGGTTTCGGCCAGATTCATTCGATTGATACGCGACCCAGCGCCCATCCGGAGAAATGTGGGGATTACCCTGATTGAACGGTGCATTGATGAAAGGCTTCGGTGTTCGGTCGTCGCCGGTGAGGGGCAGATACCAGATGTCGGTACCTGTCTGAGTTTCGTTAACGGTAAAGAAGAGGTAATCCTTAGACACGTCCGCAATGAAGGCAATCTCGTGGTCGAACTTCAAGAGAAGCTCTTCGTTTCCCACTCCGGACGCGAGCTTGCTAAAGATGGCATAGGGGCCGCCCTCGGGATTGGACGCGTAGTAAAGCCGGGTGCCATCCGCGGACCATCCGCCAAGCCGCGGGTCGCCTTTGCCGAAGGTGATGCGCGTGTTTGTTCCACGCACTAAATCGATTGTCCAGATGTCGGTGCAGTTTGTGCATCCAGAACCTCCAGTCGGGCGACGCTCTACGGCAAGGTGTTTTTCGTCGGGAGAGAGCCTGGGAATCCGATTATCTCCCGTTTGCTTCCCCAATATAGTCAGTCGGCCCTCTCGGTCATACGACGATACCTGAAAGCTTTCGCGTCGACTGGCACCCGTCCGATAAACCAGCGTCCCGTTATCCGCAATCGAAAATGCCGCGCGCCCGTTGTCTGAGTTAGCGCGGACGCCTTCCGCAACTGGAAAGGCCGCTCCAGAAAGTTCGAATTTCGTTGAGTCGAATTTTTGAGCCAACAGGTTTCCCTGTTGCACGAACAGCAAATAGCCCTCACGCGCAAAGACTGCCCGGCTATCCGTGGGAAGCAGGCGCTTCGGTGGGTCGGAGGTATCGATCGAACCGAGCCAGGTGACGTTGGGGGCCTGCGCCATATAAAGGAAGTGCTTTCCGTCAGGCAGGAAATACGGCGCCCGCAGCACAGTTTCCTTTCGCTCTTTACTGGGAGCGATGACAACCGCCGGCTTGCCCCCGCTGTCGGGAATTTTCAGGATTCCCTCATTTGAAGGACCGCTGGCACCCGCGCCGTGCGCAAACAAAATCGTGCCGTCAGACCCCCAGGTCCCTTCCGCAACGACACCGCCTACGGAGAGGTCGCAGAGCACCTGCACTGCACCCCCAGTGGCTTTGATCTTTTTCAGTTTGTCATCCGCGGTGAATGCGATGTACCGGCTATCTGGAGACCAGAACGGAATGCTGCCGTTTTCCGTGCCGGCCAGCCGCTGCGCCTCGAGGCTGTCGAGAGAGCGGATCCAAAGGGACACAGGCCCGTTGGGATCCTGCGCGATAAAGACGATGAGCTTGCCATTCGGCGAAATTGCGGGGAAGGGACGGATGCCTGCGTTCTCCGGGCCGAACTGGGTTCCGGTGTTGGGGAAAACAGCAAACCGTATCACCCGAACTTCGTCCGGTGCCTTGTTGAAGTAGAGCCACGAGAGCCCAACCGCCACGAGAATCCCAAACCCCGCAACAGCCCACGCGAGCCACTCCCGATGTTTCCGGTGCTGCGCGACCGGTTGCGGCAGACCCGCCATCGATCCGCCCTCGGAAATCCATCGTAACTGCAGCATCACATCGTGCGCGGTCTGCCAGCGATCGCGCGGCTCCTTCGCCATGCAAATTTCAACGACGCGCTGAAGTGCGGGCGGGGTCAGCGCCTGCATGGTCGTCATGGGTTGCGGGTTGTGATGCAGAATCGACGCCATCAGGCTCGCCTGGCTTTTTCCGGAGAAGGCTTTCTTGCCCGTCACCATCTCGTAGAGAATGACGCCCAGCGCGAAAATGTCGGTGCGGGGATCGGCTTCTTCACCTTCGACTTGCTCGGGCGCCATGTACTGCACCGTGCCCATAATCGACCCGTGTTCCGTGAGATCGGACACGCCTGTCGGCATTTTCGACGACGATCCGGCTTCAAAAGGAGCCTGCCGTTTCGCCAGCCCGAAATCCATCAGCTTCGCGCCCGTGTTCGTCAGCATGATGTTGCCGGGTTTGAGATCGCGGTGCGTGATACGCAGCGTGTGCGCCTTGTCGAGTGCGTCTGAAATCTGGATCGCCACTCGAAGAGCTTCATCAAGGGGCAATGCTCCCCGTTCGAGCCGCGCCGCCAGCGTTTCCCCCTCGAGGTACTCCATCACGAGGAAGCTCACACCTCCCTGCTGCCCGACGTCGTACAGGGTGCACACATGAGGATGGGTCAGCCCGGCAATCGTCTGCGCTTCCCGCTCGAAGCGCTGTTTGAATTCTTCCTGATTGGAGAACTGTGAGGGAAGAACCTTGATGGCCACCGGCCGGCCGAGCCGCATGTCGGTGGCCTTATATACTTCTCCCATCCCGCCCGCGCCGATCGACTGCAGGATTTCGTAAGAGCCGAGTTTGGTGCCGGGAGTGAGGGCCATGGGTCGAAGCAGTTTATAACAGGCGATCGAAGCTTCTACCCCAATTTGCCGAGTTTCCCCGCACTCGCGTCATGCTCGGTCTTCAGAGAAAGTTTCTGCTGATCGACCCATTGTGCGAGCTCCCAACAGCTCACCATACATGATCCTATCGCTGGCGGAAGCATTGTCGCGGGTTATATGAGACACCCATTGCCGCATGAGTATGAATTCGCCATGGACAGGTAGTCGATCACGATCTGTTGATGCTGATTGAGCCAGCCAGCGAGGCAGGCAAGAAAGAATGAAAACGGATTAAGGAACGCTGGCATGGGCAGATGCGGCAGCATCATCGCGATTCGAAGCTTTTACTAAAGAGAAAGGCCCCGCTATTCGCGGGGCCTTTCGTTATCGCAAAACTACTGAGGCTTTGTCGCAGCGTTCTGCAGCAGCGTGCGGATTTCCAGCACGACCGCGGAGTTGGCAGCCGCGCCTCTGGCGCCGCCCCTTGTAGCGGGAGCGTTCGGCGCCACCTTAGCGAGGTCTTCTCGTGGGATCAGTCCCTCCGCGTCGGCATTCACGTGGGGCGGAAGCGCGGGAACCCCATTCAGGACATCGAGGGGAGTCCTCCCCGATGCGTCGACGATATCCGTACGCGCGCCGTGATCCAGCAGGTATTTAACAAGAGTCGCATTCTGGGATCGAGCGGCGACATGGAGCGCAGTCATTCCTTCGTTGGATTGTGTGAAATTGGGATCGCGCCACGCATAGGAGACGCGCCCGGAATACTTGTCGGCGCCGTTCACCTGGGCATTCACGTCGGCGCCATGCTTCACCATCAGATCCAGAAGCTCAGTATTGACGGTGGCGCCTCCTCCTCCACCGCCCTGGGCGCCGCCTCGGCCTGTATTAAGAACCCCAGCAGTAAGCCCGGCAGCATACAGCCACGGTGAAATCCCCATACCGTAGATGTTCGGATTCGCACCCTTGTCCAACAGAACCTTCGCGACATCCGGTTTGCTGCCGACCAGGGCGAGCAGCAACGGCGTCGTGCCCGAACTGAGGAGTGGATCGGCGAAACGACCGCCACTACCGGCTTCCGGGCGCCGCGCGTGCAGTTCCGAATTCGGACTTACACCGGCAGCCAGCAACAAGTTGATGATCTCCATGCTCGACACTTGAGGGCCGCTATCTACTGCAGGAGCGGCAGCGGCAGCACCACCGCCACCACCGAAGCCGCCACCACCGCCACGTCCACCGCCGCCACCTCGGCCACCTTGGCCACCTTGGCCACCGCCGCCAGGAGCGCCACCTCTACCAGCCGCAGCCTGGCCGCCACCAGGACCATTGGCTCCAGCAGGAGCGGCTGCACCAGGAACTGCGGGGATCGGAGCTGCACCAGCTCCACCGGGACCACCTCGACCGGCTCCGCCGCCTGCGCCTCCGCGTCCGCCACCACCGCCGGCAGCGGCGGCTCCGGGGGCATGGTCTACAGCAACGTAAAGCGCGGTGCGCCCGTAGATATCCCAAACGTGTGGATTGGCGCCCTTATCCAGAAAGAACTTCGCAACACCGTTATGGCTGTTGTCGAGCGCGATCATCAAAGGCGTCATACCCTCATTGTTCGGCGTATTGACATTTGCACCCGAACTTACCAACGCTTCAACGCAGGCGTAGCAACCGCCGCGAGCCGCGTACAGAAGCGGCGTCAGACCGCCATAGGTGTGATACTGGGCGCGAGGTTCCGAAGTGATCTGGCCGGGCCAGTCGTTAAACTTGGCGCGAGCGTTCACATTGGCGTCCTTTGCAATAAGGACTTTCACCATCTCCGGTGCATTGCGACTGGCTGCGGCAGCCCACATCAACGGCGTCTGCTCCTGCACTTTTTCGACGACGTTGACCTTCGCTCCGGCATCGATGAGCATATTGAAAATCGGCAGGTCGCCATTCTTAATGGAGATCATTAATGCCGTCTGGCCATCAGTGTTCGCGCCTTCGGTTCCGGATCCGGCAGCCAGGAGCGTCTTCACCATTCTTACATCGCCCTGTTTCGTCGCTTCGGCAAGAGGCGTCGAACCAAACTCGTTGGTGACGTCCACCTTCGCCTTTTTCGCGATCAACGCATCCATGAGGTCATAATCGACGCGGTAAACCGCCCAGTGAATCGGACGCGTCCCATCGGGTTGAGCCTCATTCACGTCAGCTCCCGCCCGAATCATCTCCAATGCCGCTGCGCGTTTGCCCTCTTGAATCGCGGTGGCCAGCTGCCCGGTCTTCGCCTGGGGCAGGGCTGTGGCAACCAAGGCAGCCATCAAAACAATGCTGAGAATGAAACGCTTCACTCGTTCCTCCAAACTTGGCGTGGGGCCCATCCCTCGGGATCGCATCGGTACACCGCTTTAGCGGCCTTCTTACTACCCTCCGGTCCCCCCACTTGAACTTTAGACAACATCCGGGTCCAGCTTGTTATTGTTCCCCCACGTGCCTTTCGCAGCAGCGTAGATGAACTTATAGGGATCTTTCCATGTGCGCGGGAGGTCTTTCAACACGCCAGCCTCCAACATATCCTTGGGACCGTCACCGGCCCGGGTTTGCTTGAAGAGCCGTTGCCGAACGATCTCCATCAGCTCGCGTTCCGCCCTGAACTCCGCCTGGGTCATGACCGGACCCGTACCCGGAATGAATTGCGTCTTCTCGTTGCTGATCTTGAGCAGCAGGTCCATCGCGGTGACTCGGGCGCCGATCCACGCACCGGTGATCCAGTCCAGTTCCGGATCCTTCACGGGAGACGCAACATCGCCGACCGCGAGGACGTTGGCGTTCTTGAAAAACACATACAGGTCACCGCCAGTGTGCGCATCGAGAAGGTAGCCGTATTCGATTTGCTCGTCGCCCGCCTTGAGGGCTTCCTTGTTGAAGAACGTTTGAGTGGGCCATGCCGCCTTGGGCCGGGGCTTCTCATAACGCACTTCTTCAGGGATCCAGTACTCGTTCGCCATCCATTGGAGGGTGCGGTCATGGGCGATGATCTTTGCGCCCGCCGCGGAGAACAATTCGTTGTTGGCGGTTTGATCCAGGTGGTAGTGCGTGTTGAAAACGGTGGTGACCTTCGAATTTGCCGCGATGCCCTTGAGCGCCGCGGCGAGTCTGTCGCCCGACTTCGGAGCGCCGGTGTCGACCAACAAAAGACCATCGGCACCGGACAACACAATAACGTTCGTTCCCGCATCGATGACCGAAACCCTGTCAGTGACCTTCTTTACGCCTGCGGCCGCGCTCGCTTGTTGAGCGGCACGAAGCGACGGAGACGCCCAGAGCGCGAGCGCCCCCGTCATCGCACCTTTAAGTACTTGTCTGCGATCC
>Ga0105248_10007369_pt1 | contig 12075 bp, 9 predicted proteins | sample KBSS34metaG_FD_81524 | JGI IMG/M metagenome (GOLD analysis project Ga0105248, IMG submission 81524) | Switchgrass rhizosphere microbial communities from Kellogg Biological Station, Michigan, USA - KBS S3-4 metaG | ecosystem: Host-associated > Plants > Roots > Rhizosphere > Soil | place... | reverse complement strand
TCCGTGCTGAAGGCTACACCGAAAAGGCTGGTGACATCACCATCACCTGTTCAGGCGGAAACACGACGATCTCGGGCGGCACCGTTCCCGCGATCACCATCAACGTTTCCATGAACACCATCATCACCAGCAAACTCACCTCGACGGCGTTCACGCCGAATTTCAATGAGGCGATGTTGCTGATCGACGAGCCGGGTACCGTAACCCCGGGTAGCGTCGGTCCTCCGGCGATTGCGGCGCAGGCCAATGACCTGTTGGCGTGTGGATCCCCCGGGGCGCCGTTCAATCCGGTCGCCGGCGTCGGTGTTTGCGCCATCGTCAACGACGGTGCTTTGAATAGCGCTGGTCTAGGTGGAATCTATAACGGTGCAAAGGGTGCCACGGTAGGCTGCGTTCCGACGCCGCCATCCACGGTTTGCAACGGCCACCCGAACGCCTTTCAGGGCCGCCAAGTGGTTGGATCGAACAACCAGATCATCCAATTCATCGGTGTTCCCCTGGATGGCGGCAACCACACGCTGCGCATCACCAATCTGCGCGGCAACGCCGTGTTCCTGAGCGGCGGGCGCATCACCAATAGCAATTTCGGTGTGGGCCTCACGTTCCAGACGTTCGTCACCTTCACGTCACCGAACTCGGTGAACGCGCAGTTGATTAACGTGACCAACGGCGCCATCCGCAACGGCTTGGACAGCGTTTCCGGTACCTCCGCCGGTCCCTATCTGCAGTGCACGTTTACTTCGGCGCAGCAAGTTTCTGGCGGTACTGTCACGCTGAACGAAGGATTCCCGTCTGCCTGGAAGGTTCGCAATTGGAGGCAGATCAACGACAACGGCCTGTATATCGGAACTCCGGATTATCATTACCAAGGCACCACCGTCTTCACCACAGCCGATATGGTGCAGAACGTCCCCGGCGCGCAATACAACACGGAGAGCGGCTTTATGTACCCGCCGCCCCCGGCCGCCACGGTTCCAGTCCCGAATCCGCCGCAGGGCATTTCGAACTCGACTGGTACCCCTGCCGGGAACCAGGCGTTTACAGACTCACCGGATACCGGGCTTTCCAGCGTAGGAACTGTTAGCAATGGGACTCGCTTCGCCATTCAGTTCGCTAACATTCCGGCGGGCACCACCATCTCGGTGCCGAACTCGGTTAACCTCATCAACGTCAGCGGCGGCGGCAATACCGTCAGTGGCGTAATGCTGGCGGTTTGCAACACGGACTCCGATGGCAGCGGCTCGGGCGGTACTATCTGTCCCGGCGCGGCTACAACCTCCGGCACCAATTTCACGGTGTTCTACGAGGTCATTTTCGAAGATCCGCTGGCGATTGAAACGGCCACCATCCCTGTGCTCGCGAATGTTGCGGCCTTCAACGGCACCAACCCGCAAGTCAACGTGGTTGCGACGGCGCAAGCCGGCTTTGCTCCGTTCTACAGCAATGGGGCGGGATCTTCGGCTGGCAATCCGCTGTTGCTTGGTAATCCGTTGACCTCCGCCGTCGGCCCGATCCCGCGCTTTGTGACGGGCTTCTTGCCGACCACGCCGATCAACCTGTACTCCTTCAGTCGCTGCGCTTGTGACCTGCTGTTCCCGTGGGTTGTGGGTGACCAAACGTTTACTACCAGTATCGTGGTCTCCAATACCTCACTCGATCCAGGCATAAACTTCGGCTTCCTAGCCTCTCCGCAGGCTGGAACGGTGACCTTCTGGTTCTTCGGAACGAGCGATATCAGCTTTAATCCATCGAACTTCGGCGCCGCTAGCGGTCCTTCGACTGTGATTGCTCCGCAAACCACTACGGCTTCGGTACCCGCCGGGTCGTACGTTGCGTTCGTGGTCAGTCCCATCAATGCGGGCGCTACTACGCAGACGGCCGGCAACGGCCTGAAGCCGATCTCGGGCAACTTCGCGGGTTATGTCATTGCGCAGTCGCAATTCCAGTACTGCCATGGCATCGCTTCGCTCTCCGCTGCTGGCCTGAGTGCGCAGACCTATCTGGGTCTGGTTCTGGACAAGGGTGGCAACCGCGGCAACTTCGGCGGTGCTCCTGTCAACGCGGTGCAGCTGCCGCGTACCAACCAAGTCTTCGCGGACGAGTTGGAGAACTAACCTAGCAGTCGTACAGCAGTCAGTAGTTATGAAAGGGAGGGCTTCGGCCCTCCCTTTTGTATTGGTGATCGCTCAGATTCCCAACTTGCTGAGGATACGGTAAACCTCGCTGAGAGTTTGCCGGTCGGCGGGTGTGAATTGCCCCGCCAGCTCCGCGGCGGCTTGTCCAAGGTCGGTGCGCATGATCACGGGGCTCGCGAGGATGCCTAGGGTCTGCATGCCGATCCGTTCGTTCGGCAACAAGGCACGCACCGGCATGGGGCAGTGCGGACGCGTATCATCCAGCCCAGTGGGCGCCGCAGGATCGGCAGACCATACCGGGTAGCCACCCGGAGCCGGATCAGCCGAGGTGTCCCAGTGCCCCGGGGAGCCGACGCCTCTGGCATTGCGTTCAAGTAGTAACAGCCCCACGTTCAACTGATTTCCGTTCGGCATGACGATGGCCCACATTCGTCGAGCCTCGTCCGCCGGATAGACCACCGGGAAAACCGGCGTGATGCCCTGGTCCAGCAAACTGGTCCCTCCGAAAACGGGGAGCAGCGCCTGGGCGTCAGATTGGAGGCTCAAATAGTTCGCCGACATGCCGGAAGAACCGCGGGTTGCGCCGGTCGGCAGGATAACATATTGGGGATAGGTGATCGCCCCCGGCAAATTGACGGAAGCCGCGTCGGCGAAGGCGAGCGTCAGGTTCTGGAATCCCCAGACGCCCGCCGTATCCTGACCAAAGACTTGATAGGTGACGGTATTGGGCTGCGGAGTAAACGCGCTCGAATCAAACCACGACTTGTAGAGCCGCGTAGCGTCCCAAGGCGGCGCATCCACAGCGAAGTTGGCGCGGTAGCTCTCGCGTGTGTATTCCTGAAAGAGGGCGAGTGCAACGGGGCTGAACAGGTCCTGGTCCGGCTGCGGTGGCGCCACGGGCAAGCTTACGGGTACATTCATCGGGCAGAAAACTCCTGCCTAGATCGTGGACGGTCAGTCTGGAAAACAGGCCGGCTACTTTGTTTAAGTCTCTGTGCCCACGCGTCTTCGCCGGTGTGCCTGCATAGTCACCGCACCGGCCAGTTAGGCTTTGACTAAGGTTTGTCGGGGGCCGATTCTTTTGAAAGGATCAGCGGGATCAGGACCTCGGAATCAAAAGGCTGAATCGTCAGGCGCAAGTTGGCATGGAAAACACCTTTATTCGACGGGTGATAAGTTACTTTAAAAGTGACTTCCTCTTGAGGTTTGAGCCCAAACGCCTTCGGTTGTACGACGAAGCCGGGGTAATCCGCGATCAAATCGGCCTCTACGCGCACGGAGCCCGGAGAGTTGTTGTGGAACACGACCTCCTCGGTTGTCTCTTTGCCCACGGTGAAGGGCAAAGACTTGCGGTTGATGGTGGCGCTGGGAGGAGGGATGCTCTTGCTGGCCCTAGCGACTGCTTCGGGGCTCAGATCCTTGGGCAGCTGCGGCGGTGTCGCGGAGGAACCCGCTGAGCCCACTGGCATAGGACCGACTATCGTAGGCACCACGTCTTTTGAAGCATCGTGGTACCACTTCCATTGACCGTTCTCGAGCTTCCAACGGTCCGTCCTGCCGGAAGGAATCTCAATGGACCGCCCTTGCATAATGAGCACCTGTTTTGAGGCCGAAGATACAACCGCCTTGGTGAAGTTGTCCGAGTACTCGACTTTCTGCAGGTCGGGCGATGCGGACTTATCTTTGGCCGACCCTAAATAGTAGTCCTGGCTGTCCTCCGCCACCAGTTCGTAAGCTTTGCGGTAATTACCTTCCATTTGATACTTCAGGAACGCCGTGGCTTGGGCGCGCAAGGCCTGGTCTACCTCAGCGGGAGGCGCCGGGGCCTGCGCGAAACTCAGTATGGGCGTGAGCAGCAGGAGAGCAGTGTAGAATCGCATAGGTTCTTGCGGAAGTGGCTGGGAGGCAGGGATTCGAACCCCGATACGCGGCTCCAGAGGCCGCAGTCTTACCGTTAGACGACCTCCCAACTTTATCCAGTTTATCAGACGCGAGCGAGGTCAAAACAGACCGCCACGCGACGTGTTTTTATAGAGTGCAGCACGAGCCAAATAGATCCCGCGGGTAGTTGGCGCGCTGCAGCAGACCATCGCGAGCGGTTTCAATATGGCGGCGCAGGCGCGGCAGATCGACTCCGACCAGGCGCCCTCGCCACTTGCGGACCTTGCCGGCGACGAACACGTGCTCGACGTTGCTGGTGTCCATCATCGTAACCACGGTGCCAGGAACGTTGTTCATAGGGAAGACGTTGATGCGATCGGTGGCCAGCAGAATGATGTCAGCTTCCTTGCCGGGTGTGAGCGTGCCGATCTTGTGATCCAGGTGGGCCACTTTAGCGCCTTCGATGGTAGCGAGTTCGATGGTGTCGCGGCAGGTGAGCAGACGGGGGACGTCCTTCTCGCCCGCGATCGCGCGCTCGTTCACCAGGGCACGTTGTAGCGTGAAGGCGGAGCGCATGATAGAGAACATATCGGCGGTCATATTACATTCGACATCCACGCTGAGGCTGGGGCGGATGCCGTGGTCGAGCGCGGTCTGAAAGGGCGGCATGCCGTGGCGCATCTGCATTTCAATGGCGGGGGCAATCGACACTTTGCCGCCAGTGTCGCGAATCATCTTCCACACGTTTTCAGTGAGCTGCGTACAGTGCACGTATTCGTTGTCGGGACCCATCAGCCCGGCCGAGCCCATGCGCTCGAGATCGCCAAAGCGGTCGCCGACGATGTGCGAGGTGATAGGCAGGCCCAGCGAGCGCGCCAGCTTCCAATGGTCCGCGTTGGTTCCGGTGTTCAGCGCGAGAGTCACCAGCTGGTCACTGGAAGAGAAGTATTGCATCTTGATGCGTGTGACGTCCTGTGGAAACTGCGTGCCCTTGACGCCGGTCGAATAAGAATACACGGCGCGGCGTCCGGATTCCTTGAGGCCAGCGATGCAGGCGTCGGAATGCGCGGGGGTGTGCGAGACCTGCGACAGGTCGACGGTGGTGGTGACGCCGGCGTTGAGCTGGCTGAGTGAGGCCACCAGTTCGGAGATGTAGGCGTCGTCCGGCAGATAGGCGGGCGTGAGGATACCCTGGATCACAGAAATGTAATTCTTGGGTGCGTCGCTGAAGATGCCCAGGTTCCCGTCTGACAGGATGCTGCGCAGCAGCGTTTCGTACTGATGGTGATGCGTGTCGACGAAACCCGGCATCACGATCATCCCGGTGGCGTCCACCACTACCGCCGATGACGGGGGCACGGTGGGTGCGATGGCGGCGATTTTCTGGCCTTCGATCAAGACATCGGCCTTCTCGAAATCGCCGACTTTGGAGTCGAGCGAAAGAACAATGCCGCCTTTGAGCAGGATGCGTTGGGCCTTCTGCAGACGGTCGAGCGGTACTTGGGCGGCAGCGGGGCGCGCGGCGAAACCAGCGGCGACTCCCGCACTGGCGCTTAGAAAGCTGCGGCGTGAGGGTGATGACATGTCGTGTAGTGTACTCCTGCTGAAACCGGGTTGCGCAGTTCGCCAGTGTCCCTCCATGTCAGAATGGATAGTTCATGTCACGAATTCAGCGCGCTTTGATGAGCGTCACCGACAAGAGCGGAGTTGTGGATTTCGCTCGCGCACTTGTAAGTCTGGGCATCGAGGTGGTTTCCACTGGCGGAACTTATCGTGTCCTTAAAGAAGCCGGGATCGCACCGTTGCGCGAAGTGGCGGAAGTCACTGCGTTCCCAGAGATGCTGGACGGCCGCGTGAAGACCATTCATCCGCGGATAGCCGGCGGCATTCTGGCGATGCGCTCCAAGCCCGAGCACATGCGAGCCATCGCGGAACATGGGATTCCGCCCATCGATTTAGTGTGCGTCAATCTGTATGAGTTCGAGAAAATTGCGGCGAAGAAAGACGCGCCGCTGGAGGAGTTGATCGAGAACATCGACATCGGCGGCCCCACCATGATCCGTGCGGCGGCCAAGAACTGGCAGGATGTGGCAGTGGTGACAGCAGCTTCCGATTACTCGGTGATCATCGAGGAGCTGCGCGGGAATGGCGGAGTCCTGAGCAGCGAAACCCACTGGCGGCTGGCGAAAAAAGCATTCTCGACTACAGCCGCGTACGATCGCGCGGTGAGCGCGCGGCTGGCGGAGATTCCGCCGACGGGCGATGTGCTGCCGGCGATCATCGATATTCGAGCGCCGCGCCGGCTGGCGTTGCGCTACGGGGAGAACCCGCATCAGGCTGCGGCGCTGTATGCGTCCGGCGGCGCGGGCATCGCAGGCGCCGAGCAGTTGCATGGCAAGGAGCTCTCCTACAACAATTTGGTGGATCTCGACGCAGCCTGGCAGTTGATCGCGGAATTTGACGCGCCCGCGTCGGCCATCATCAAGCACACCAATCCGTGCGGCTGCGCGGAGGGCGCGACGCTGGCCCAAAGCTACCGGCGGGCGTTCGAAGCCGATCCTGTCTCGGCCTACGGCGGCGTGCTGGCGTTCAACCGGACGCTCGATGGTGAGACAGCTTCGGAAATCGCCAAGACCTTCATCGAAGCCATCGCCGCGCCGGGGTACAGTGAAGACGCGCTCCGCATTCTGCACGACAAAAAGAATTTGCGCCTATTGAGAGTTTCCGGCGAGCCTGCGGAAACGGTAGTGAAGTCGATCAGCGGCGGCTTCCTGGCGCAGACTCCGGACGTGCATCGCTTGTCGCGGCTAGAGACGCAAGTGAAGACCAAGCGCGCGCCGACGGATGCCGAGTGGGCCGCGCTCGAATTCGGCTGGAAAGTCTCGAAGCACGTGAAGAGCAATGCAATCGTCTACGCGCGAGTGGTGAATGGCGCGGGGCAAGCCATCAGCGCCGGCGCGGGCCAGATGAGCCGCGTCGATTCCGTGAAGTTCGGCGCGATGAAAGCGGTTCTGCCGCTGACCGGGTCGGTAGTGGCTTCGGACGCCTTCTTCCCGTTCGCCGACGGCGTCGAAGAAGCGGCGCGGCACGGAATCACGGCAGTAATTCAGCCTGGCGGATCAGTGCGCGATGAAGATGTGATTGCTGCAGCGGACCGCTTAGGGCTCGCCATGGTGTTCACCGGCGTGCGCCACTTCCGCCACTAATTGTCGCTGAACAACTTGAGTTTGTTATCCACACTGGTGACGCCTTTCACCTTTTTCGCCAGGCGGGCGGCCTTGTCGCGGGCGGCTGCGTCGTGTACGCGGCCTAGCAAAGTGACGGCGCCATTCTTCACGGTGACGTCGAAGCCGGCGCCTTTGACGTCGGCATCGTCGGCCAGCCTGCGGCGGACAGCGTCGTAGATTCGGTCGTCGTCGGGCGTTCCTTGTGCCATGACAAGCATGGGCACGAGCAGCACGAGGATCAGAAGCAAAGAGATCAGACGCATAGGTTGCCTTTCCAATTCTAGCGCCAGTCAACCGCCGATAAAAATGCGGGATCCTGCCGCCATCCGGAGCGGACTTTCACGAAGGTTTGCAGGAAGACCTTGCGATCGAACAGATGCTCGAGCTCCTTGCGCGCCAGCGTGCCGATCTTCTTGAGCGCTTCCCCGCCGGCGCCGATTAAGATGGCTTTCTGTCCGGTCTTTTCGACATAGATGGTGGCGGCGATGCGCAGCAGCTTGGGTGTGTCCTCCCAGGATTCAATCACTACCGCCACGGCGTGCGGCACTTCCTGCTGCGTGTGGTGCAGAACTTTTTCGCGAAGCACTTCGGAGGCGAGGAAACGCTGCGGCTGATCGGTCAAGTAGTCGTCCGGATATTGCGCGGGGCCGCTGGGAAGGCGCTCCATGATTTCGTGTTGCAGGACGTCCAGGCCATCGCCCGTTTTGGCGGAGATCGGGATGTAGGCCGCGAAATCGTGCAGCGGGCGGTATTTCTCGATCAAGTCGAGCAGCTTGGGCTTCTGCTCCAGCCAGTCCACTTTGTTGAAAACCGCGATGACGGGAGCTTCCACTTTTTTCGCCAGATCGACCGCCTGCAAATCTTCATCGGTGAACGGCGCCAGGGCGTCGATCACGAACAAGACTATGTCGGGCGCACCGGCGGCGGTGCGAACGGTGTCCATCATGCGCTTGTTCAGCAGCGTGTTGGATTTGTGAATGCCGGGCGTGTCGACGAACACGATTTGCGCCTGCGGCAGCGTCAACACGCCTTGAATCGACGTGCGGGTGGTCTGCGGCTTGGCTGCCACGATCGCCAGCTTGGTGCCGAGCAGCGCGTTTAAGAGCGTGGATTTGCCGGCGTTAGGGCGGCCGAGGATGGTGACAAATCCCGCCCGGTGTTTGGTTTTTTTCATTACGTGGAGACAGCTTTCGAGACGCGGACTTGATCGACGCGCACCTGATTCGCGGACAAGACTTTGATGGAAATCCCGTCGCGCTCGGTGGTTTCACCGGCTTCGGGAACATGCCCCAGCCATTCGGTGACCAGACCGCCGACGGTGGTCGATTCGGTGCCTTCGGAGAGATGGAAATCCAGCAGATCTTCGAGACGGCCGATGTCGAAGCTGCCGGAGACCACGTAGCTGCCATCCGGCTGCGCGCTGAAATCGCGCTCCGGCTCGTGCTCGTCGTGGATTTCGCCGACGATTTCTTCGACCATGTCTTCCATGGTGACGATGCCCGCCGTCGAGCCGTATTCGTCCACCACCACGGCCATGTGCGCGCCTTCTTCCTGCATTTCACGCAGCAGATCGTTCACCGGTTTGGTCTCGGGAACGGCGCGGATGGGGCGCACAATGTCGCGCACTTTGCGTTTGGCGCGCTGCTCATCGTCGAGCTCAAACATATCGCGCACGTGAACGAAGCCGCTGATCTGATCGATGTTTTCTTCGTATACAGGGATACGCGAATACTGCTCGTGAATCACTATTTCGCGGAGTTCTTCGAGCGACGCGTCCTGCCGTATGGCAACGATGCGGGGGCGCGGCGTCATCACTTCGCGCACGGTGGTATCGCCGAAGGCGACAACCGATTGAATCAGCTCGCGGTCGCCTTTTTCAATGATGCCTTCCTCTTCGCCGGCGGCGATCAGGGCGTCGATGTGTTCCTCGGGCGTGGGGGCTTCATCTGCCTGCGGGTGATCGCCTAAATCGAATACCGATTGAAGAAAGTTGAGTGCCCAAGTGAGCGGCCGCATCAGCAGGGCCATCACGCGGAAAAGGGGAACCAGCGGCAGCAGCCCGTGTCCGCTGCTCTTGCGGTAGATCACCTGCGGGATCATATACGTGCCGAGAATCGCAAACGCTGAGACCAGCAGAACAGCGACGATGAGCGCCTCCCAGTCAGCGGCATTGTGTGCGGTGAGGGCCAGCGTCAAGCACCCTAGCACCGCCAGGCCGAGGTGTTTCACCAGCGAAAAAGTCAGCGCGCCCAGTTCGGTTTCGAGTCCGATTTTTGCCTCGAGCGTGGCCTTGAAAAATTCCAGCGACGGTAGCTCGCGCGCCCGGATACGCAGCGACTCCAGATACAGCACCTGTATCGTCGTCGCTAGAGTCACGATGATGGCGACGAGCGCGTCCAGGATGAGGAATAGCAGCGTCATTGTGCCCGCTCGATCAGCCCGTCAGGCAATCCCAGGCGCTTGCGCCAGCGTACTTCCGCTTGCGCCATCTCGCCCGAGTCAGTTTCATGGTCCATGCCGGCTAGGTGCAGCGCGCCGTGCAACATTAAAATACGCAACTCGTCGGCGAGCGAATGGCCGTGCTCGGCGGCTTGCGCCCGGGCGCGGTCAATAGAAATGGCGATGTCGCCCGCGAGCCCGTTCGGCTGTGTCGCAGGAAATGAGAGAACATCGGTGGCGTGATTCTTGCCGCGGAATTGGCGGTTGAGGCTGCGGATCTCGGCGTCATCCGCGATCAGGCAAGCGATGGTTCGTCCGCGCGCGACACGCCGCGTGAGCTCGCTCAGGAACTGGCGCAGTTCTTCGCGCCGCACTTTGCGGGAAGTATGGAACAGCAGCGGAATGTCGTCGGGTGACATTGGGGAGCGGCCTCAGGCCGCTGTTTCGGGAACGGTGACGGGCTCCACGGCAGCCTCGGCGGGCGCGTTGTCCGATAGTTTGAGCGACAACTGGCGGTTGATGCCAATGGTCTCGTTGTAACGTTCGTAGGCTTTGACGATCTTCTGCACTAGATTGTGGCGCACGACATCGCGATCGTCGAACTGTACGAAGCTGATGCCTTCGACGTTGCGCAGGACGTCCACTACTTCCACCAGCCCGCTGCGCGTGCCCTGCGGGAGGTCGATTTGAGTGACGTCGCCGGTGACCACCATCTTGGAGTTGAATCCCTGACGCGTCAGGATCATCTTCATTTGCTCGGGCGAGGTATTCTGCGCTTCGTCCATGATGATGAAGCTGTCGTTGAGCGTGCGGCCGCGCATGAAGGCCAGTGGAGCGATTTCGATAGTGTTGCGCTCCAGCAGCTTCTCCACTTTTTCCGCCTCAATCATGTCATAAAGCGCGTCGTAGAGCGGGCGGAGATAGGGGTCGACTTTTTCCTGCAGCGTGCCCGGCAGGAAACCCAGGCGCTCGCCCGCTTCCACCGCCGGGCGGGTCAGGACGATGCGGCTGACACGCTTTGAAAGCAGCGCGGACACGGCCATGGCCACGGCGAGATAAGTCTTGCCAGTGCCGGCAGGTCCGATGCCGAAGACCAGATCGTGGTGCTCGATGGCGTCGAAGTAGCGGCGCTGGTTCATGGTCTTCGGCGTGATGATTTTCTTGCCGAAGCTGCGCTGTTTTCCGCTCTCGACCAGACGGCGCAAGCTGGCGTCGGGGTCCGCGGTTACGACGCGCAGGAAGCTGTTGAGATCGCCGTTATTGAAGACGTGGCCGTCACGCATCAGCGCCACATAGTCGTCCAGAATTCCGGCGGCGCGGGCTACGTTGGCGTCTTCGCCCTCGATCTCCAGCGAGTCATTCAGCAGGCGCGTGCGCACGTTGAGCCCGGATTCAATCAGGCGAATATTTTCATCACGGGTCCCGAACAAGGACTCAATGCCACGGCTGATCTGTACGCTGGACTTCATTCGAGGGGAGTACGGGGGTGTTGCGCGAAACCGGACATCCGCGGGCGCGGAGGCAGGGACAACATCTGCCTCTAGCATAGCAGAAAACCCTGCACAATAGGCCCAAAAAGATGCGGCGCCGCGGAGCGCTGTGCTATTCTGAAAACGCCGATCTGGCAATGCGGGGACGTAGTTCAGTTGGTTAGAACGCCGGCCTGTCACGTCGGAGGTCGCGGGTTCGAGCCCCGTCGTCCCCGCCATTCTCTTTCAAAATCTTAAGCATGTGGGTGGCGCCCGTCCAAGGGTAATCGCCACCCTCAGCAGCGGCTTGGGCAGAACCGAGCACGGGTTCCCAAGCAGGCCGTTGGACCCGCGGGAGCGGGTCCTTTACCTGTTAGACGCCGGCCGGCGGAAATGGTGTCAGTTGCCGCCGGATGGGGATGGGCGCACTGAAGTGGGATAGGCGATCGCAGCGCCCCGCGGCGTGATGGTGAAGTCGGGCATCGCCACCACTTTCAGCGTTCCCCCCAGAGACTTGAACCCTTCGTTGAGTTCGAAGACGTGGGCGCGGGTCAGCTCCAGCGGAGATTCATCGGGCTGGTAGCTGTTGCCCCGCCCGTAATCCAGATACGGCCACTTCTTCTGCTCGATGTGCGTACCGAAAACGTGAGCCACCGGATGCTCGCTCACGAAGTCGGCCAGGCGTTGCGCGCTCACGGTAAAGGTAGCGAGATCGTCTTGGTTCACCGAAAGCAATCCCGGATACAAGCTATCGCCGGTCATCAGGTTACCCGTGAGGCGGTCGTAGAGCGCGATGCTGGCGACGTCGTGCCCGGGGAACAGGATCACGTCAATCACGCGTCCGCCCAGGTCGATGTGGCCGATGTCCGTCGGCCAGTTTGCGATGCCGGCGCCCTTCTGAATCTCCGCGGGCTTGGGCGCGAT
>Ga0105248_10007368_pt1 | contig 12075 bp, 5 predicted proteins | sample KBSS34metaG_FD_81524 | JGI IMG/M metagenome (GOLD analysis project Ga0105248, IMG submission 81524) | Switchgrass rhizosphere microbial communities from Kellogg Biological Station, Michigan, USA - KBS S3-4 metaG | ecosystem: Host-associated > Plants > Roots > Rhizosphere > Soil | place... | reverse complement strand
CGTTGCGTACACGTTGCTCGCGACCTGGGTATCGGGCGGTGAGGCGTCGGAGCGCGCCGCCGCGGACAGTGACGCAGACGTCTCTTTGTAAGGCCGCAATCCGAGAAACGTTGGCAGCCAAGCCTACTCGGAAGAGGCAACTTGCCGACGTGGAGCGTCTGATTGAATCAAATTGAGCCTTTCCCGGACGGTTCGGCGATCGTGTTGACGATGAGCCGCGAGTGGCTGCGCGTGCGCCGTGAACAGCGACCTGGCTGCTACTGGACAAGCGCTTCGAAGACCTCCCGGGATTGGATGCCGCGTCGTACGGCGTCGCGCACAGCAACTGCGCGCGACCGATGTTCTGCACGTTGAGGAAGTCGAAGAACATCACGCGTGAGCCGGCCGGGTCGGCGCAGGAAGTCTCGCCGGCCGGTCGGACGTTGTACGTGTGGGTCGCGATAGTACTTCAACAAGCCGCCGAGCCGATCTCGAGGCGCGATGCGATCGTCGCCGATGCCGTGGGCCATCTACGGCACGCTCAACCGATTGCCCAACCCCTGATGGTTGCCCTCGAGATGATTAAAGGCACAACGTCACGCCTCCGGCGCTTTCGATGCTGTTCCTAAGTCAGTTCGATGCTGCGATGTGGCTCCCGGGATTGACTCCTGATCAATGATTCCTGGCCGAGGGCCGCCTCAACGATCTTCTCAATGTTGCGATCGAGGACTTCGGGCGAAACATACCGGCGCAGCTCCAGGACACACGGAGAATACCGCTGCTGCAGAGACTCCAACATGGAAAACGGGTCGCCCGCTCCAGCAATGATCGGCACCACTGGAATCTTGTAGCTCTGCAGGATCGCCTCGAACTCCAGAGGAATGGAGCGCGCATCGGTAATGTCGCCAATCACGAACCGGCTGAGCCCCGCGAGTATTGTGACGGTCTGAATGAGGTCCTTCTCGCTAGGAGCGTCGAAGTCAAAAATAATTGGGACGTGACCCAGTATTCGGAGCCGTCCCCGGATCGCTTCCAGCACGGCCTGGCGTGAGGCGTCTGCGAATCGGCCGAGAATCAGCACGCTTTTTTTCATGCTGCTCTCGAGCACCACGCGAATCTGCGGATTGTCGAGCATTAGGTAGATGAACTGCGCAATCTGGAGATCATCGACTGTGATCTCTGTTTCAGTGCCGGCGCCAGATCGCACGTCATCTGAGCCGTACCGGTATCGGACGATGAGATCCTTCTGTTCGGCGTTCTTCAACCCCTGCACGTCCCAGCCGACATGCCGTACACCGCGCACCGAATCAAGTGCGCGCCGGACAGATTGGTCTTTGCAAGCTGCGCACCCTGGAGGTTCGCGTCGATCAGAAAGGCGCCCGACAGATCTGTTTCGTAGAGATCCGCTCTGCAGAAATGCGCGGCGTTCAGCGTGGCGCCGGCAAAAACGGTGCGCGAAAGATGCGCCTGGTAGAAATTAGCACTCGTGAGATTCGCGCCGGGCAACTTTGCTCCAGCCAGCCCTGCCCAGGAGAAGTCGAACTCGCTCAGATCACTGATGTGAATGTCCTCCCCAAGCACCGCCTCGTACAGCACCGGCCGGATCTCGGGCTGACTGATCCGCCAGTCGTTCCAGATGTCCCTGCCCTGGTTGAGGATCCCGAGGTGCTGCTGCCGCAGCGCCGCTCTGTCCTTGTACTCTCGCTCGATCAGGAGGTGACCGAGAGCGACCATTGTTGGCGCACGGACATCGGGCTCCGCCTCAAGCGCCAGAACCCGTTCGGGGTCTTCTCGACCAGAATCGGTCTGCCTTCCACTCTCAGCAAGGGGATTCTGTCTTCGATTTCGATAGCCAGGCCCTGATGGAAGAATGCATCGGCCATGGCGACATGATAGCGCGCCGCGCCAGGTTCGCCACTTACTCACCGGTAACTTCGTCGTGTGCACCGATTCCCTTTTGACGGTAGGCACCACGAAAAATCAGCCGCGACGATCTGGCCGACGTGATTGCTCAGGAGACGCTACCCGCTCTTCGTCAATCACCGCGGGGCGACGCTGACTCGATTCTGCGTGCGGTACCTGCTGGCAAAATACCAAAGCCGCGCCCGGGCCACCTGTCCCAGTCTGGCCGTCAAACCGCTTCACCCGCACAGCCTTCGACACAGCGCTGCCGTCCATCTCCTCAAAGCCGTGCGTGACCCATGAGACCGCCGCGCGAGTCGCGACAACCTGTGGTTGCTGCGTGCGGCACGGTCCCATCCGGCGGGAGAGCCTGACGGCATGAGCGTCGCAGTGCGATTTCTGCACTCCTACGGCCCCGGCGGCGACAACTCTCGGCCACGGCGCCTATCCCGAACTCCTATCGTCGCGCAGGTTGACAACCTGACATCGTCGCAGTCGCGGAGCGCGATCAGCTCGCGTCATGCAGGGCAGCTGTTGTGTCTCCGGGCCGGTTCGCATAACCAGCTCGCACCGAACGACGTGAGACTTCGAACAGCCATCTTCCTCGACCCTCCCGGCCGCGGGCCGTTTCCGAAGGGAAAGGAACGCCATCGTGTAGCAAGGTCAAATCGGTGGTTCGAGGGACAGACTCAGCGACTTCGCGGCCGATGCGCAGGACGACTTCGGTTTAGCGATCCACCATCAACCAGCCGCGCGCCACTGCGGACCCCTCGCCGTGATGAAGCCGAGTACATCGGTCAAATGGTGCCTCCGAAGCGCCACTACGTCGCGCGCGAGATTTAGTCGGGCGTTCCCGTCACCGTCGAGTCCCCGCAGGATCCTCGGCGTATCGTGGATGATGAGAAGTCCGCCTTCCTGTGGTCAGTGAATGGCGCGTGGCAGGATTCAGGATTTATCTGTTGCATCGCGCGTCGATCTGGCATAATCCCGTTCGCCGATGAGGCTCATTCGCGCCGGACGGGGGACCAACGGTCGCAGTCACTCGGCTGAGCGACTACCGAGGGCGTGGGCTGGGCGAGGAAACCGGAATCCGGCCCGTGGTCTTCGCCTGGTACTCCTCGTAGTAGGGCGGAAGGCTGCAGACGGCGAGCTTCCGTAACTGCGCCGTCTCGCCCTCGCTGTCGACCACGGTGAGCTTCAAGAGCGCCACGGGAATCACGCACGCCGTTGATGTAGAAGCAGCAACGCTCTACGAGGCAGCCGGCATCGGGCTGGGTCTCACCTCGAGAATCAGCGTGCGGGCGATCCTGCGCTGCGAAAGCTTCCCAAGACGTTCCAGATCGGGCCGCAAGGGGACGACCGGAACGAAACGAGTGTCTCCCCGCTTCACAACGGCAAGCCGCGGCGCAGGCGGGCGTCGAAGGACCAGAAGAAGACCGCCGTTCCCCAACCGAAAACGTAGAGGATGAGCTACGGTCTGTTCCGGCTTAGATTAGAAGGCCGGTGTTCTATCCAGCTGAGCTATGGGCGCGTGTGGAGGACAACTGTCAGTGTAACAAGTCCTTGGACGATGCGCCGGTATACCCGTGGCCAAAAGGCTGGTTCCTTGGTCAGCTCGTTCGCCACGGATTTGTCCCGGAAATGACGTTCTGAGGATTCGTGTCCCGGCGTTGCCATACCGATCAAACCCCGGTGCTGTCGATATCTGTGCACCGATGCACAGAACCGGGCTCTTCGCGATGGCATTTCGGAATCGACCGACTACTATGGATCCCATGATGGCTGCGCCCTTCCCTCCAATGCCCCGACACGACGCTGCCCTCGTGTCATGACTGTCGTGATCAACGACGAACGGCAGGATTCGCGCGGTCGCGCGGATACACATCCGCCGCAAGGCTGACGAGACAGACGTGCGCGCATGACCGGGCGAATATTCGTCGAACCGGGCCGCGAGCTCGAACGGTCGATCTCCGATCGATTTGAAGCACAGGTCGAGAGCGACCCCGGTCATCTTGCGATCAGGACCAGCACCCACACGCTCACCTACGAACAACTGAATCGCCGGGCGAACGTGATCGCACGCGAGATCCTGAGCCGGCGCGGTAGCGCGGCGGAGCCGGTCGCGCTGTTGCTCGAGAACGACGCGCCGATGATCGAAGCCATTCTCGGTACGTTGAAAGCGGGAAAAATATACGTTCCGCTCGATCCGTCGCTGCCCCCCGCTCGGCTGTCCTACATCGTGCAAGACAGCCAAGCCTGCCTGCTCGTGACGAATACCCGGAACAGCGCCGTCGCAGCCTCAATCGTTGAGCCAGGACTTGCGGTCGTTGACGTGAACGAGCTCGACCGCCCGTCGGGCGCCGACAACCCTGGCCCTGCCGGTTCTGCGGATGCGCTGAGCTGGATCATCTACACCTCCGGATCAACCGGGCAACCGAAGGGCGTCGTTCAAACCCACCGCAACCTGCTGCGCTACGTGCGCGATTACACCGATGGCTTGTCCCTGTCCGCGTCGGATCGGCTGTCGCTGCTGCTGTCGTTCGGGGTCAACGCGGCGGCTCACGAGATCTTCAGCGGGTTGTTGAACGGTGCGTCGCTGCACCCGTTCGACATCAAGACGCGAGGATTCGACGGCCTCGCCGACTGGCTGCTGAGCGAACGCGTGACGACCTACACGTCGGTACCGACGGTCTTTCGCCACTTTTGTGAACGATTGACCGGGCGCGAGGATTTCGGCGCGCTTCGATACATCAAGCTGGTTGGCGAGCCCGTGTCGAAGCGGGAAGTGGAGCTGTATCGAACGCTCTTTCCGCGCACCTGCCGCTTGATCAACCGGCTGGGCAGCACCGAAACCGGAACCATCCGCTGGTTCTTCATCGACAAAGACACCCGCATCGACGGCAGTTCCGTCCCTGTCGGCTATGGGGTTGCCGATCACGAGGTGATGCTCCTCGACGACAGCAGGCAGCACGTGCCGATCGGCGACATCGGAGAAATCGCCGTAAAGAGCCGCTACCTCTCGCCCGGATACTGGCGCAAGCCTGAGCACACGAGCAGAGCCTTCATCGATGACCGGCAGGGGAACGGCGAACGAATCTATCTGACCGGCGACCTGGGACGCATGCTGCCGGACGGGTGCCTCCTTCACATGGGCCGGAAGGATTTTCAAGTCAAGATTCGCGGCCATCGCATCGAGACCGGGGAAATCGAAACAGCGGTGCTCGGCTTGACGGAAGCGAAGGAAGCCATCGTCCTGGCCCGCGATGACGCGCGCGGAGAGCCGCGGCTCGTGGCGTATCTCCTGATGGCGGATCGGCCACAACCGAACCCGGCGACGCTGCGGCGCGCACTCGCGCTCCGTCTGCCCGCCTACATGATGCCTTCGGCGTTTGTCATGCTCGACCATTTCCCCACCGCGCCGAATGGCAAGGTGAATCGCGGCGCGCTGCCGCAGCCCGATTCGTCTCGTCCGGAACTCGAGACGCCGTTTGCCGCACCGTCGAATGACGTGGAACAGCAGATTGCACAGATATGGAGCGAGATTCTGGGTGTGGCGCCAGTGGGTAGCCACGACAACTTCTTCGACCTGGGCGGTCACTCGCTGGCGGCGGCGCAAATCGTTTCGCGGATCGGACAGACATTCGAGCAGCAGTTGAGTCTCGCCGCGCTGTTCGAGTTTCCCACCGTCGCCTCTCTGGCGATAGCCGTTGCTCGCATCGGAAGGAGCAAAGCCGCCGCTCCCGGACCGCGGCCGGCCCCGCGAAGCGGCGAACTGCCGCTGTCCTTCGCTCAGGAGCGGCTGTGGTTTCTCGATCAACTCCACCCCAACAGCGCCGGCTATAACGTCGCATCCGGAATCCGTCTGCACGGTTCATTGCAGCTGCCCGCGCTGGAGCAGGCGTTGAATGCGCTCATCGCACGCCACGAGACACTGCGCACGAGCTTCATCGAGCACGACGGCCGGCCGGTCCAGAGGATCACGGAACATCTGGCCACGACGCTGCCGCTGGTGGATCTCGCGATCGGCCCGGAATCGGAGCGGGAAGCGGCGGCCAGAACACTCGCCACCGAGGAGGCACGGCGGCCATTCGAGTTGATGCGGCCGCCGCTGTTCCGCGCCAGGCTGCTGCGCCTCGCCGCGGACGATCACGTCCTGGTGTGGGTCATCCATCACATCGTGAGCGATGGCTGGTCCGCGAGCGTCTTCGCGCGAGACCTGTTCGCGTACTACGAAGCGTTGGTACGGGGACTGGCGCCAGCGCTCGCGCCCCTCGCAATTCAGTACGCCGATTTTGCGGTGTGGCAGCGAGAGGGGCTGCAGGCCGACGCTCTCCAGGTCGAGATCTCCTATTGGCGACGTCGTCTGGCAGCACCACTGCCCGTTTCGGAGCTTCCCGCCGATCGTCCACGGCCGCCGATACCGAGCTACCGTGGTGCGAAACGTTCGATGCTGATCTCGAAACGAACAACAGCGGCACTCGACGCTCTGAGCCGGCAGGAGCGGGTGACGTTGTTCATCACGCTGCTGGCCGCGTTCCTCGCGTTCATCCACCGTCTCACCGCCCGGGACGACATCCTGATCGGAACCGACGTCGCCAATCGCCGGCAGGTCGAAACCGAACCGCTGATCGGTTTCTTCGTCAATCTCCTGCCGATACGCGCGGACCTGTCTGGCGATCCACCCTTCCGAGTCTTCCTCGAACGGGTTCGAGCCACCTTTCTCGAAGCCTATGCCCATCAGGATTTGCCGTTCGACAGATTGGTCAAAGAACTGAATCCGCGGCGGGATCCCAGCCGCAATCCGCTGTTTCAGATCCTGTTTGTCATGCAGAACGGGCCAGAGTACAGCCGCACCATCTCCGGCCTGTCGCTCTCTCCTTTCGACGTCGACGGCAACACGGCACGGTTCGACCTCGTGCTATTTGTCGCCGAAAGAGAGGGCCGGCTTCAGACGACATGGAACTACAACACCGATCTCTTTGACGAGACGAGGATCCTGGCAAGCATGGACAGTTTTCAACAAATGCTCGATGCCATCGTCGAGCGTCCCGACGAGCGACTCCGGAGTTTTCCCATCATGCAACATCGATCACCAGACGAATCCGATCCGATCCCCGCGTCGAAGGTTCGCAGCCTGAAGTCCGTCACCCGGAAACGGATTGCTCTGTCGACAACCAGCGCTGTGACGATCGGCTACCTGAAGCCTGCCGAGACCCTGCCGCTGCTGATCGAGCCGAGCGCCGGCGCCTTGGACCTGACGGACTGGGCCAAGGCCAATCTGGCATTCATCGAGACGGAGCTGCTCACGCACGGCGCGATCCTGTTTCGCGGCTTTGGCGTCAGTTCGATCGCCGAGTTCGAGAGCTTCGCGGCTGCGATCTGTCCCGACCTGTTCACCGAATACGGGGATCTCCCCCGGCCGCAAGTCAGCGGCCGAGTCTATGATTCGACGCCCTATCCTGCCGACCGTTGGATCCTGTTCCACAACGAAAGCTCTCACATGCACACGTGGCCGCTGAAGCAGTGGTTCTTTTGTGTCCAGGCGCCACAGCAGGGCGGAGAAACCCCGATCGTCGACTGCCGGAAGCTCTACGAACGGATCGATCGACACATCGTCGATGATTTCGAGCGCAAGGGAATCATCTATGTCCGGAACTTTACCGGCGACCTCGACGTCCGATGGCAGGATTTCTTCAAGACCAGCGATCGATCGGTGGTTGAACAGTACTGCAAGGACGCCGCGTTCGATCTCAAATGGACGGGCAACGACAGATTGCGGATCCGCGATCCGACCGTCGCGGTGACCCAGCATCGAAAGAATGGCGCGAAGGTGTGGTTCAACCAGATCCAGTTGTGGCATCCCGCGTGTATCGACGCCGCGACTCGCGAATCGCTGCTATCGATGTTCGGTGAGGAGGATCTGCCCCGTAACTGCTATTACGGCGACGGCTCACGTATCGAAGACTCGGTGATGGCTCACATCAGTGACGTCTATCGAGAGACCGCCGTCGCATTCCCGTGGCAGGAACGCGACGTGCTCATGCTGGACAACATGCTCGTCGCGCATGGCCGCAGCCCCTTCGTCGGTCCACGGAAAATCGTCGTGGCCATGGGAGAGATGACCAGGTAGGGCGCCAACGCTGCCCGGAATTCTATGTTGGAACACGGCCTCGAGGGCTTCCGCCTCTCACCCCAGCAACAGTGCGTCTGGCGCGCTCAACGCGACGGGGACATCGACCTGACGCAATGCGCCGTCCTGATCGAAGGTCCTGTTCAGGTTGAAGCCCTACAGCGCGCGGTCGGGGTGATCGTTGACCGGCACGAAATCCTGCGCACCCGCTTCGTGCGGACCGCGGGAATCACCTTGCCCTTTCAGGTCGTGATGGAGACTGCCGATCCCGCCTGGGAAGTGCACGACTGGACCGACTTGACGCCGTCGCAACAGTCGGCCGGCATCGACCGTTTCTTCGAAGAGCAGCGGCGCTTGCGCCCGGATCTCGAAGCCAGGCCTTTCCTGCACGTCGCCGTGATCACGCTGACCGAGCGGAGCCACGCCCTGGTTGTCTCTCTGCCCAGCTTGAGCGCGGATTCGGTCACGCTCCACAATCTCCTCCACGAACTAGGTCGCTCGTATGGCCCTGGCGCAACCAATCGGGAGCAGACCGGGGAGGTCCTGCAGTATGCCGACTATTGCGCGTGGCTCGAAGAGACTGTCGCTGCCGGTGACGACGCTGCGCTAGCCGGCATCGCGTATTGGCGGTCACAGGAGCCTCAAGGCTCCCTCGAGTTGCCATTCCAGCACCCCGCGCGCACCGGACACTCGCCGGATGTCGAGTGTGTTTCCTCGGACCTGGGCATCCGGCCTGACGCCGTAGAACAGGCAGCGGGACCGGAGAACGCGACAGCCTCTGATTTCCTGTTCGCGTGCTATCAAACCCTGATCGGACGACTCGCGGCCAGGCGGCACATTGTCAGCGCCTTGCGGCTCCCCTGCAGAGAACAGGAAGAACTACATGACGCATTCGGCCTGTTCGCCCGCTGGGTTCCCGTTCACACCACCCTGCTCGACCACTCCACCTTTCGCACGACTCTCGCTGGCGTACACGCAGCAGCCCGCAACGCCCAGAGGTGGCAGGATTATCTGGTCGATAACAAGGAACTGCCGGCACTGGCATTCGAATACGAAGAGCGGCCTCAGCCCGTGCACGCAGCGGGCATTTCATTGTCACTGATCAAGACAAACGTCCCGGCAGATCGCTTCACCCTGCGTCTCAGTTGCTCGGCGACGCCCGACACCCTGGTCGCGACCTGGTACTACGATCCCCAGTTACTGGTCCGCGCTGACGTCGAGCGCCTGGCCGAGCATTTTCGGGCCATCGTAGAAAACGCTATTCACGGCGGTGACACTGCCGGCGATCGACTGGGTGTGCTCACCGCTCGCCAGCGCGACCAGATTCTTGTCGGCTTCAAGACCGGCAGTGGACACCCACGCCGCACCGCAGCGCCCGAATGCATACACGAGCGGTTTCAGGAACAGGCGGAACGAACGCCGGACGAAATCGCCCTCGTCTACGAAGACCAGCAGTTCACCTATCGCGAACTGCAGACGCGTGCCAGCCTGCTGGCACGATATCTCTCATCGCTTGGCGTGGGGCCAGACTCACTCGCGGCGATCTACATCGGGCGGTCATCGGACATCATCGTGGCCCTTCTTGGTGTTCTCGAGGCCGGCGCTGCGTACGTGCCACTGGATCCCGGGCTTCCCGCAGAGCGCCTGAAAACCATTCTGGACGACACTCGCCCGCGCGTTGTGCTCACGACGACCGCCGTGCGCGATGAGCTCCCAGACCACGCTGCGCCAGTGGTGTGCCTGGATGCGGACTGGCCGCACATTTCGGCGGATCATGACATCGCGTCGCCGTTGCCTCGAGCAACCAGCGCGAACCTCGTCTACGTCTTGTTTACGTCGGGTTCGACGGGTATTCCCAAGGGCGTTGCCGTCGAGCACCGGCAATTGGTCAACTACGTCGACTCGATTTCCGACATCCTCGATCTGCCGCCCAGGGCGAGTTATGCCTGCGTGTCGACGTTCGCCGCGGATCTGGGACACACGGTGGTATTTCCCGCACTCTGCTCAGGCGGTACGCTGCATGTGATTTCGCAGGAACGTGTCACTGACGCCGAGGCGTTTGCCGCGTACTGTTCCCGGCATTCCATCGATTGCTTGAAGATCGTTCCATCTCACCTGCAAGCACTGTTGACCGCTTCTCACCCAGAGCGCGCGCTCCCGAAACGCCGGCTGGTTCTCGGTGGCGAGGCGTCAAGCTGGAACCTGATCAAGACCATTCAAGCGCTCGCGCCCGAGTGCCTCATCTTCAACCACTACGGGCCGACCGAAGCGACGGTGGGTTCGTGCACCTACAGGGTCACCGCGGACGCATTCGATGAGCGGACGGCGTCGGTGCCGATCGGCAAGCCGATCGCGAACGTGACGATGCACGTCCTGGACCCGGAGCTGGAGCCGGTTCCGATCTGGACGGGGGGAGAGATCTACATCGGCGGAGCCGGTCTCGCACGCGGCTACTTGAATCGGCCTGAGGCGACGGCCGAGCGATTCATTCCGAGTCCCTTCGAGCCGGGCGCGCGGCTGTACCGGACCGGCGACATTGGCCGTTATCTGCCGGATGGCTGCATCGAGTTCCTGGGACGCACCGACCACCAGGTCAAGATCCGCGGCTTTCGAGTCGAGCTCGGCGAGATCGAAAGCGTGCTGAACCAGCATCGCGGCGTGCGACGGGCAATCGTCCTCCTGCGTGAGGAGGTCCCCGGAGAAAAGCAGATCGCCGCGTATATCGCGGCTGACGATGCCAGGAACCTGAAGCCCGAAGAGCTCCGCGACGCCCTGAAGCGCAAAGTGCCGGAGCACATGGTCCCTTCGCTGTTCTTCGTATTGGACGCGCTGCCGCTTACTCCCAATGGCAAAGTGGACCGTTCCCAGCTACTCCAGCTGCGCCCGGAGCTTCCCGGTCGCGAAACGGCACCCCGGCGTCCGGCAACGCCGCTGGAATCTACGCTGTTAGGCATCTTTATCGAAGTGCTCCGGACGCCAGGTCTGGGGGTCGACAGCAATTTCTTCGACAGTGGCGGCCACTCCCTGCTGGCCGTCCAGGTGTTGTCCAGGATCAGGCGTGAGTTGAACGTCGAGCTGCCGGTCAGGGTGCTGTTCGAAAAGCCGACCGTCGCGGGCATCGCCGCGGCAGTCGCGGCCCAATCGGCAGGATCTGCCGCTTCCGCAGGCACGTTCGAAGGCGGGCCTGCGGCGCCGCAGGCGGAAGAGCCGGTTCGCATCCCACGACGGCAAGCAGGCGATCCCGTCCCGCTGTCGCCAACGCAAGAGCAAATGTGGTTCGTCGACCAGTTGGCGCCGGGCAGCCCGTCGTACAACATGGCCTACGCGTTTCAGCTCAGCGGGACCCTGAACGTTGCTGCCCTCGAACGCTCGTTCAACGAGATTGTGCGCCGCCACGAGTCGCTGCGCACGACCATCGACTCCGTTGAAGGCGTTCCGGTGCAGGTGATCGCCCCGTCTCTGACGATGACGCTGCCTGTCATCCCGGTCACGGTTGACTCCAGTTCCGGGCCGAGCGATGAGGCGATCCGACTTGCCGGGGAACTCGCCCGGCAGCCGTTCGATCTGGCGACGGGGCCGCTGCTCCGCTGCACGCTGCTGAAGGTTGCCGACCAACAGCACGTGCTCCTGATCGCCGTGCACCACATTGTCAACGATGGTTGGTCCTGGACCGTGCTCTTTCACGAATTGTCGGCCCTCTACGAGGCTTTCTCCGAAGGGCGGCCGGCGACATTGCCGGCGCTCCCTCTCCAGTTCGGGGACTTTGCCCGATGGCAAGCCGAGCGGCTCCGGACTGGCTTGCTCGACCGACGGGTCGAATATTGGACCCGGCAGCTCGCCAACGCGCCCACACTCCTCGATCTGCCCACCGACCGTCCACGGCGTGCCGTACAGGCGTACCGTGGCACGGTTCATACCGAGACGTTTCCGCTGGCACTCAAAGAGCAACTCGAAGCGTTGAGCCGCGCCGAGGGGGCCACGCTATTCATGACCTTGTGCGCCGCGTTCAACGCGCTGCTGTTCCGCTGGACCGGACAAGAAGACATCGTCGTCGGTTCGACCAT
>Ga0105248_10007367_pt1 | contig 12075 bp, 8 predicted proteins | sample KBSS34metaG_FD_81524 | JGI IMG/M metagenome (GOLD analysis project Ga0105248, IMG submission 81524) | Switchgrass rhizosphere microbial communities from Kellogg Biological Station, Michigan, USA - KBS S3-4 metaG | ecosystem: Host-associated > Plants > Roots > Rhizosphere > Soil | place... | reverse complement strand
TGCGTTCAACCCGAGCTGCGTCGCATTCGTGGCGAGCGCCTGGTTCCAGGCGTCGGTGTAAGTGATCCCGCCGATGGACAACTGGACGCGAACACCGCGGCTCTTGAAGTAATCGACCACCGCCTGGTTCATTCCGATCGGTATGCCTAGTGAAGTGCCGGCGTCGTTAGTTTTATTCAGTAGCCGCAGCGGATGAACAAAACTCAGAGAGACCAGGTTCACCGACGGCCGGCCATCACCGCGGTTGATGAGCCAGCGGTTGCGGGTGTCGAAATCGGTCATGTTTCGCACGGCGGCCCAGGTACAGAAGTCATTGCCGCAGTGCCATGCTCCGTAAACGGAAACAGGGGTTAAAAGCGGTGGTGTTGCCGGTGTCGCCGATTTTGCCGAAGGTTTCGCAGCAAGGCCGCCGAAGAGCGCAGCAAGAATGAATAAACTCAGCACGAGTATCTGTCTTCGCATCCCAGTTCTCCTTCGTTGTAGTTAGACCTAAGAGCCGTTATTGGGGGCAGACACAAAACGGGCGGCTCAATTCTGGGCGCAAACGTGCAGTAATTACTTGCCGTGAGTGGAAGTGCGTGGCCAGTCTACCGCATTAACTCGGAGTCGATCCAGGAAAACGAACATTAATGGCGCGCAAGTTTGCGACGATAGATTCCCTGGCGCGGCGCGATGCCGAGTGCGTTGTTTATCGCCGGGTTCAGGTAATAAGTGTTTGTACCGCCGGGATAGGCAACTCGTCCCGTCGGACTCGAGGCGTTCAGGATGCTGCTCATGTCAGCAACTGTTTGCGGCAGAGAACGGTAGGAACCGTGCACGTGTGTTATCAGGCCCAGGTTCACCGTGACTTGAGAACAGTCGATACCGATCACAGTGCTCGGAAGCGCACTCGCCGACGGATAGCCGTAAGGACCGATCAAACCCAGACGCGTCGGGTAGGTCTGATTGTGATAGGCAAAGAAATCGTAGTCTGAGTAGTTCACATCAGCGTCGCAGCCCGAATAATAGACGGTGACCTCACTGCAGATGTCGGTGATGCCGGAGCCAAACTGGCCCGACTGAAAAACCGCCGCCGAGATGTCCGCGCCGAACATGATGGCGTTGTTAATGCTGCCTGAAGCGACGTTCGCCGCCTTGAGACCCAACATGCCCATCAACAGCATGTAGTTGCCCTCGGAATGGCAGAGCACGCTGAGATTGATGGGTTTGTTGTTTACCTTGATTGCGAGGAGGTTTTGAATCACGGTCACAAAACTGTCGACGCTGCCGTTGATGTTGTCGCGGATCGTGCCCGACGTGTTCACGACCGGCCATTGGGTCTGCGTCGTGGCGTAATAACTCGCGAGTCCTGAAACGGCCGCCCCGTAACTGGGCCAGTCGAAGGCGATCAGCAAGCCGTTGAATCCTCCGGGGCTGGCGAGTGCGGAGCCGAAAGCCGCAGTTTCAGTTATTGCATCGTCGAAGGTGTTTCCGAGACCGTGAATGTAGACGGCGAGGTTGGCGTTGCCGTTGGCGTCGACGGTGCTCGCCAGATCGATCTCCAGATCACTCAAAAAAGCAGACCAGGCGACGGTCGAGTAATCGTCCGTAGTTTGGTCGTAAGGAGTGTTGGACATGTAGTAGGACAGCGGCCCGGGGATGACGTACGTCGAAGAATCAACCCAGATCGTTTCTGGATCGTTGCGATTGGTGATGAAGTAGCTGTTATTGAATGTCGGGGTGGCCATGGTTTTCCTCCAGAGGTTCGGCGTTTTAGCTCTTGTTTATTAACGCGAGAACCTTGTCCGAAAACCACCGTTTGTAAAAAATTGACATTCCTCGGCGGCGCGAACGGCTTGGTCAACGCCTGAGTATCGAGCGGGCGATGGCGATCGTCGCGTTTGCGCGGGGAGCTTCGGCTTGAAAACCGCGGGCCAACTGAACAGCGAGCACGTAGTCGTCGTTGGCCACGGCGCCGAAAACTTCTTCGATATCAAACTCGGGAACTCTAAGCGGATAGACGCTGATTTGCGCCTTGCTACTCAGTGTCTGCGTAATCATCCCGCCTTCGCCCGTAAACCCCTCGGTCGAGTTTGCCGCTTTAATCGCGTCGAAGATTGCTTCGGACAACCGCCCCGGTTCCACCACTCGCAACGCATTCGCGACGGCGAATAGTCCACGAGGTCGATCCAGATCGCGGCCATCGATGCGGCGCGCCTCCGCGGCGGCTGCGTCGAGTAACGATGAGGCTTTGGCGCGATCGGTCTTCGCCAGCAGTTGCGCCACCTGGGTCAGGATCCAAACTCGTTGAATGTGGGTAACGTCTCCGGTGCGATTGAGTTCCAAAGCGAGCTCGGTGTTCTTCTTCTTGATGGCGTTCAACACCAAGCCCCAGTCAAACCAGGCCTGCGCCTGTTCGCGAAAACGACTCTCTTCGATCTTGCCCGCGTAATCGCGAGCTTTTAAGTTGTCTTCCTTGAGCGCGAGCGTGGCTAGTTTGAAATAGAGCTGATCCCGCTCATCCGAGGTTTTTGCGTGCTCGATTTCGTCGAGCAGTGACGCTTCGCGATCGGCATAAGGCTCTTCGGGAGTGATCCCTTTTTCAACCAATTCAGATTCTGCCCGGCGAACGTCATCGTTCACGAGGGAGTTGAGCGCTTCAAACTGGCTCCGCAGCGACTGTGTCATCTCTCCTGGCGCGTACTGCGCAAACAACGGCAGCACGCGCTTCAGCACCATGTACTTGCCGGCAACACCACTGGTGCTTTGGTCCTGCTCCGGCGGTGGCTGAGGCCGTAGCAGAACATTGCTCGCAGTCTGAAAAAAAGCGAGCCGGAGTTGAGGGCTCGCATTCACGGGCGCAGTCGCAGGCATCGCAGAGGACGAAGCTGCGCCCTGCCGGTTGAAGATAACGTACGTTCGCGGCGTGAAGAGATACGACGAGAGTAACGAGACCGTGTTCGCGTCGGCCGCCATGTTGTTGCCGGTGGCTGCCAGCATGGCCGCATAACGTTGGTCGGCGCCCGCGGGATCTTTCTCACGCAGGAGCGTGAGAAAGTCGATCGTTGAGATGGTTACGTTCACCAGAATCGGATCGGCAAATTGCAGCGCGCGTTCGACGTTACCTTCGCGCAGAAGACTCTCGGCGAGATTCAGTCGCTGCTGCAACGCATCGGGCAGGCCCCACAAGTCAGTGCTCGAATCGGCGCTTGAATTAGCGCTCGAGTTTTCCCGTTTGGGTTCCTCCTGACTTTCCTTCAGCTTCTCGAGAAACTCCTCTGTCAGCGGCCGATCGCGTTGAGCAACAAGCCGCAAGACTTCTTTGCGCAGGTCAGGAGTCATGGAGAAGGACTGGACTTTTCCCTGCTTGATGTCATCTTCGTCAATCGAAATGAGCCCGTCACGGATATTCAGACGCTCTTTGTTTTCGCGATTCGCAGTTTCCGCGGCTTCCCAGGCTTTGCGAAAAAGCGTGCGACTCTGCTCGGCGTCGACGTCCCAAAGTGCGTCTGCAATTCGGGCGAGTGAACGAGCGCGTAACATCAGATCGCGAAAACTTCGCGCGTCACTGGCCAGTGAGATCAACAGCGAACGCGCTTGCTCGAGCCGCTCTTTGCGACTCCGTTCGGCTTCCAGTTTGGCGTCGGCTTTTTCTTTCGCGGAGCTGTTTTGGGCCGGTGTTTTCGGTTTCTGCGCCGGAGGTTGGGCGAAGATCGATTGCGAAAAGAGAATTGAACCGAGGCCGATCGTGACGGACCATCTGAGACACTTCATGGTCACAGAAGCTTATGTCCGACAGGCAAATCGCGCAACGATTTCGGCGTTAGCCCACCGCATACAGCTTCAGTGCGTGCACGAGCGTCCGCAACTCTTCAATCGTAATCTGCTTGTCTCGCAGCGACTTTCGCAGGTAAGTGTTCAGAATATACGCGCGTCGTGTCTTTTGATCCGGCGGCAGCATGACGTCACCCGGCTTGATGCGCGGCCGAGGTATCAACAAGACAGACCTGTCTCTCAAGCCGGTGAGTGATTGGACCAACGACGCATAGTCTTCCAAACTGTTGATCGTCGAATTAAAACCATGACTCCACACGCGATGCGTGAGAGTGGATTGCTGGCCCTGCTGGTCTGTGAGCGTAGCCGTCGCCCGCAGTTCAGTTATCCCTGCGCTGGCCGCGGTGGGAAATTTTATCTTTAGCGGTTCACTGATCGAGCTCGCGGCCGGCACTTGAACCTGAACGCCATCGGGCGCGGATTTGTTGTCCGTGTAAACGGGAACCGGCTGACCGGTCGCCAGGTTTGTTGCCTCAAAGGACCACGAGACCGTGATCGGCTTCGCCGGCGACGAAAAACCACCTTTCGCGAGTCTCTGGTTTAGCTCATCTACAAACGGCGACGGGCTGTCGGAAATGCTTTCTTCGCCGTTGTAGGCCGCGTATTGCGGCTGTAGCTGCACACTAACCTCGTCGAAACGCGCCAACTTTTGCTCGCTGGAAACCGGCCGGCCTACAACTCCGCCGACTGATGCCGCCAGATACTTCGCCGCGTCTGCGTCAGGCGCGGTGCGCACGATCGTTTCCTTCAGATCGGGCGCCAGTGAGATAGACCGCGAGGGGAGCACAAGCTGGCGACCCGAAGCCGACGTCAACGTGATTTGGCCACCCGTTAACGGCACGCCTTTGACCAGAATCTCCTTCGCGTTTGGAGCTTGGTCGAATTTCAGTTCCTGGCGCAGATCGCCACCGGCAAACTCGACTTTCGAAATCGCGAAATCGCGATCCGTCGTGTACTTGTTTCCGTGCAAAGCTACTTGAAAATTACCGGTGAAATGATCGCCGTCGGTGCCGACCGAGCTGCCGAGCTCCTTTGCCGTGAGCATCAACACCGGCAACTCGCCGATGTCAGGTCTGACAACGTCCGGCCTGGTTTTTCGCAGCGTTCTCGTCGCGTAGAGAATGTGAAAACCTTCTTCGTCGCGATCGTCATTGCCGCCGATCACGCTTCTGATCGAAACGAACCCGCGCAGTTTTCCGTCACCGCCCATGCAGAGGTTGGTGAAAGTGACACCGAGATCGTCGTCATTCGGCTGGCCTTCTTCAACCTGTACGACCACCTTTCCGTTGATCTCCAATCCGTGTACCGTTCCGTTGTCGGCATCGACACGCGCCTGCGCGTCCTTACTGGTGACGACAAATCGCTGGAACAGCTCTTCGATGTGAAAGCTCACGACTTCCGTCGCCGGATTCACTTCAAACGCGATACTCATTTGACCGGAGCGCGGCGCGTCGGTCCAGGGCTTCCAGAACGAAGGCGCTGAACCGTCGCAATCAAAATCGTCGCGATCGTCAAAGCGGCCCGTATTGTCCTGCAGAAACATCAGCCAGAAGATGTCGAACGGTCCTGAACCGCCGAAGCCGCCTTCAAAGTGGTCCTTGAACCACATCATGTGAACGGGATGTATCTCCGAGCCAAACGAATGATTCATGTCCATCACCCATGGACCATAGAAACCGATTTGGCGGCGCTCCAGCACCGAGAATCCGTTCTTGTCGGTGTCTTCAGGGCGCATACCGGGTTGAAAAAACCACGGATTGTTCCAGAACTGCTTGTCGGGTGAAATCTCAGTCTCCATACAACGCGGCTCGCCACACTTTTTGTGCCACGATTTCGAACCGGGATGGAGACTCTCGACGTCATCGATCAGAAAGGTGAAGTCGGGGTCTGGAATGACATGAATATTCCAGTCTTCGTCACCGGGAATACTCCAGTTGAAGTGATTGAGAGTTCCGACCAACTGGTGTTGGAAACCGTCTACCGGACGCCAGACGTTGGTAACCAATCCCGGTTCGCCTTCGCATTCGGTACCGATAAAGTCGCCGTTGGTGAAGTCGTGGGCTATCACGCCCATCTGCTTTTCGTTGGTGAATCTCCATCTGCCGGCGAGGACGGCACATGGTCCTTCGATGCTCGCGTCGCAACTACACAACGTCGCCGGGTTGACGACGAAATTATCGTTGCCGTCGCAACTGCTGCTGAGACTGATGAAAGCAAGTAAGCCAAGAGCAATGACTATGCGGGATGAGGAGCGGAGTGTCATGGTTTCTCCTATATCGTAGCGGCGATCTCGGGAGCCTTCTGTTCATAATGTCGCGAGGGTGCGAAACGTTTCGGTGGCTTAGAATCTGATTTTGATTCCGCCGTTGATGATCCTTCCTTCGGTGTGGGTGTAGATCTCGCTGAAGGTCGGCATCTGGTGTGGTGGAAACACTACCTGCGTGAAGCGCCCCTGGCGAGTGTCGGTAATGTTTTCGGCGTTGATAAACAGGCTGTACTTGCCGAAAGTCTTTTCGCCGAAGATTCCCAGGACCCAAAACGGTCTGGTTCGGAAGCCGTTAGTCAAAAACTGGCTGCTCGTGTAATAGGCTTCGATTCCGGTCTTAAAACTCGCCTCTTTCTCAAACAGCAAAGCGGAATTGATCCTGCTTTTCGGGGTCAAAGGCAGAGTCTGATTGCCCGACAAATAGTCAGCCTTGGCGTGAACGAAAGTATATCCGGCAAAGAGTTTCACAATGTCGTAGGAGAGTCGGGCGTTCGTCTCAAAGCCACGGCTTCTCACAGGCTGCTCCGCGTTTGTGAAACGAAAGTTTCCGGTCGTGGTGTCGAGCAAGACGAGCGGATCTTCTATCTCCGTATAGAAGAACATCTGGTTGAGAGAGTAAGAGAATTTTTCGCCGAGAGTGTTTCGATAATTTACGTCGAGAGTACCGCCGCGGCTACGCTCGGCTTTCAACGTATTTCCGATCGGTAGCACGTTGCGAAACAGTAAAGTCTCCGCTTCCTCGGTGAAGATACTCGGTGCTTTGTAGCCCAGGCCAACGCTGAAACGACTGCTCAGATTAGGCGTGAACCTGTAGAGCACCGAGACGCGCGGCAACACGAACGTGCCGTAGTCTCGCAGATGGTCCAACCGGAGTCCTGCTTCGACAGACAATTTGTCGGTGACAGTAAAACTGTCCTGCGCATAGCCGCCGGCTGTGGTGCGTGTCTCATCGCGGGGAAGAGGCGTGTTGATGTTCGGCGTTTCTCGGAACTGATCGTAGACGGCGTTGAAGCCGAAGATCAGCACATGATTATTGACTGTTCGCAGATAAGAAATGTCGGTGTAGGAGTTGAATTGCCGGCCTTCGAAACGGTAGTCAGGAATATCGAGTTCGCGATCAAAAAAAGCGAAGCTCTGCTTGGCGACAAGGCGAGCGCCATCCGCGAACTGTCGCTCAAACTGTAGCGTCGTGATGTTGCGTATCGAATTGTTGGTCTCGAAATATTGATGGAAGTCGTCGGCGTGCCCGCGAATAACAAAAACGTCGCCGCCCTCGCGATGCTGATACGAGGTCGTGTTGCCGACAACGAAGCGAGTCTTCTCGTCCGGATAGAAGAAGAAACGCGGGCCGAGCGTGAACGCGTGCGTTCGGGGAAGTTCGGTGAAATCGTCGTCGTCAACATCGTATTCCTTCTGATAATTGACGGAGCCGAGAAACGTGTAGCCGAAACGCTGAAACCGGCGCGAGGTAAAAATGGAAAAGTCGGTGCCGAGTGCCGTCGTTTGATTGAAAATCATCGCGGTCTGGGGCCGGTCCTCTGGTTCCTTGCTGATGAAATTGATCACGCCGGCGATTGCGCCGCCGCCATAAAAAGTCGCGGACGGCCCTTTGATTATTTCCACCTGCTTTAAATCGAGCGGGAGGATGTCGAGCAGGCTGATGCTGCCGGAAAATCCTCCGAACGCGGGAAAGCCGTCTTTAAGAAGCTGCGTGTATCTTCCGTCGAGTCCTTGTATGCGAACGCTCTGCGTGTTGGAAGTCGCGGAGGTTTGTTGGACCTTGATGCCGGTGCTTTCGTTGAGAACCATCGAGACGTTCGCGGGACGCATGTTGGTTTTCTCGTCCACTTCTTCCTCGTCGATGGCTTCAACCCTGGTCGGTACGTCGTCGATCTCTCGACCCGTGCGCGTCGAAATGATGGTCACTTCTCCGACTTCATTCGAGACCTTCAGGAAAACCACTATTTCCGTCGGGCTGGTGAGCGGGAAAGTAAGCTTCAGCTCTTTCGTCTCATAACCCGGAGAGAATATGACGATGGTCTGTTCGCCATCGGGAATATCGTTCAACTGCGCGACGCCTTGAGCGTCAGTCGTGACGAGAACTCCTCGATCCTTAATCGTCACGGTGGCGCCACTCACGGGATCTTTAGTGGTTTCGTCCTTGACTGTGATTTTGAACGAGCTCTGCGCGAGCGAGACCTGCGCCGAGAGAAATACCGCCAGGAATACGATGAGATGCTTCAACTGTTTACCTCTGAGATCGCAAAGCGGACGTTAGACACGCCTTTATTCACACTGTTCAGTGTGTGCCTGGAAAGAATTGTTGGAAGGTGAAAGCTTTTAGATCCGAAGCGCGGGAATACGTTCGAGTGGAGGACTTGCAGCACCGAACCGGCCGCCACGCGTAACGACTGGATTGGAAACGTGAAGTGAAGGAATTTCGGGAGTTACGACTGATCCCGATCCTACGCTTGAAGTGAACTTTGCTCGTTCCGGCGCCGTGGCTTTGGGAAAGAAAGAAACGGGGCAGCCGGCGCAGCCTGAAGTATTTCTGATCGCGACACTCCCGAGCGACGATGAGGAAACTGTTGAATGCTGACTTCGCGAAGTCTCGCGCTCACAGATCGAGACACACGCCGCCACCACCCACACGAAAGAGAATGGTAGCAGAGCGGCTATCAGCCGTTTGTGACTCACGGTTCTCATTGATTCTTGGCTGGGAGGCAGGGACTCGAACCCCGATAGCCAGATCCAGAGTCTGGAGTCCTACCATTGGACGACCTCCCAGCAGGAAGATGTCGAATTTACGTAGCACGACCAGAGTTGTCAACCGGCGAAACGAACGAGGTGGCGAACTCTTTCAGAGTTCGTTTCGGGGGATCCTTGTTTCCCCAGGGTATGAACCCTGGGCTGGAATTTGCCAACGCCTGCGGCGTTTTGCGCTAGTCGCTAACTCAAGCGTCGTGCACGTGCGCTAACGCGTCGTGCACCTGCGCTAACGCGTCGTGCATGTGCACTCAGGCGTCGTGCACGTTTGGCAGCTTGAATTTGCCGGCCGCGGCTAACACTTCCGCTTCCGCAGGCAACAACTCCCAGTGCCACGATTCGCCGGAAACAGTCCGTACAAAACCGTGACGCGGTCCGTTGCGCTTCAGCCACTCGTAAACCTTGTCAGTCCCGTCAAACACGTTATGACGCGTGTTCAGATCAAACGCCTGCCCGTGCTGGTGATTCGAGAAGCCGGGCCGGGCCGCGTTATTCCCCTGACCGATATCAAACAGGCGCCGCAGTTCGGCCTGCCGCGCAAACGTGCGAAACGCACTGTTGATCGAGATCTGAATGTTGTCCTGCTCCGCTGCGTCTTTCAGCTTCAGGTAAGCTTCAAGACTGTCGACCGTGATCTGCTCCATCTCCGCGCCGAAGCCCACGATATTCACCAGCAGCTTTGGTCCAATGTAGTCGCCCATGCGCCAACAGGCATTCGGCCCCTTTTTGTCGGTCCACGTCGGTGAGAAGAACAGATCCGAACACCCGTCGCCAAGATTCGACGCCCTGGTCCAACCGAGCTCCGCTCCAACCTCCATCGCACTCTGCACGATCGTCATCTGGCTGACTTTCACAAACAGTCCGTCAGACGAAGTTTCAGTGACGGCCACAAACGAACGAACCGGAATGGCCGTTCCCCTCGAGGTGAAGTTTGGCGCGCCGTCACGAATCAACGCGTTCGCGTCGATGCAGGTCTTGTTACGTCCCGAAGGCTCCAGTTGCCACCCTCCCGGCACCAAACCGGCGGTTTCGTTCTTGAATCCGCCCTCCAGGTTCGTTGCCGCGGTCCAACCCAAACCGGATCCGTTTGCGGAAGCGAGTACATAGGTGTGCCGGTCGTCGTCAGTCTTCACATCGAGCACGTTGACTTCCGTGCGTTGCGGGATCGTTTTCAGGTCCCCGACACTCTTGCCGGCAGGAATGATCTCGCCGCTCTTGTATCTCTGCTCCTCCAGGCGATCGTTTCGAATGATCGCCTTGCTTGATTCAATAACAAACGTTTTACCGAGATAGCTTCTGAAGTTCATGGCGGTGATTTTTCCTGCGCAAAAAATTTAATGCTTGAACCAGCGTCCGCTACGAGGCACAATGGCAGCGTTGTAACGTACGAGCGGCATTCCTGAAGAAAAAACAAAAGACAACTGCCTTTACTTTTTCGCTTCAGCTTCCGAATAAATGCGGAGAGTCGATGACTGAACACCAGAATGAATCTTCAAACTCACCCGGTCCGATAGAGGACGAGGTGGCCAAGTATCGTCTCAAACTCGAAGAGAACGCCAACCTCGTGGCCCGCATCCGTCACGAAATCAACAATCCACTCACAGGCGTTCTGGGCCAGGCCCAACTCCTCCTGCGCGAAGAGCTGAGCGAGCGCGCGCGCAAACGAGTGCAAACGATTGAAGATCTCGCGCTGCGGTTGCGCGACGTGGTGGCCCAACTGCGCGAAGTGCAACGGCCGGGTAGCGACAACGAAGCCGCGGAGCCAAACGGACCTACCCAGTCGAGCGCGTGACGGTTCTTTTCAGCACGAACTTTGCCGCTTCAAGTTTATGCCTGGAGCGCCGCAGTTTAGTTCTTGATCTCGACGCGCTTTTCCTCATCCGTGTAGACCTTGATCGGTGTTCCCGGAGCGATCTTCGCGTTCTTGCCCTTCTTCAAAAACCCTAAAGGGCCAAACAGCACAACCAGCGCAACCGTGGTTCCGGTTTTGTCGTCACCCTCTTTGCCTTTTGACGAGCGGAGCTTCAGTTTTTGGTTGTCAATAGTCATCGTCGACTCGACGCGAATACCGAGGCTGCCGCCGCGCCCCATCATTCCCGCTTTTTTCGCGGTGGCGACAATGCCTTTCACGAGCGTGTCTTTGGCAATCACGGTCACACCATCAATCTTTACATCTTCCGCCACTTTGAACGTGAGCGCATCTCCTTCTGACGCTGTTTTGCTTGAAATCTCGTCGGTTGTCACGACTGTGAACTCGGTGCCATCAGGAATCACCTTTATATTCACCGCCGGCGTCGCGTGCACGGGGTCCTGAGCGGTAAGAATTGCTGCCAGGGAAAACGCGGGAGTGATACTGATCACGACCAGCATCGCGATCAACGTTTGGAACGGCCTCGCCAGGGCGCTCGGGATACGTCTCATGGGGGATCTCCTATGTGAGTTGGGTTGAAAGCTTACCGCTACCGGGAAAGCGAAGTAGCGGACTAAGGGGAGAGGATAAGTTGACTGACTAAATCAGTACCGACTCTTCTTCAGTTGGTTCTTCGACCAGATACGGACTGGCGACTACTGGTTTCTCTTCATCCTCGGCGAGCACTGCCTGGATGACGGGCAGGCTCAGGGAGTGTTTCGTTGTGGATAGAGGAACCGGTTTGCCAGCGGCGTACACTTTGTGACGGCCATGCTCTTCGTACCACTCCGCCAGGTTAGCGGTCTTGTGCATGTTCTCGATGATCTGACGCCAGCCCACGCCCGTGTTGTAAGCACAGAAAGAGATTTCGCCTTCCTGTGTGCCGTAAGGAATGACGCACATCTCAGTGCGCCGGAAATCGTAATTGAACAGATCCTGAAACCACATGCCTTCGACACAGAGCACACGCCAGTTGTCGGTCGCGTTGCCGTTGCCATTGTTGGTCTGGACCTTCATGCGATCGTTACGATCCGAGTTCGAACTGGTCGACGACGGTTTGAAGAGATTGATGATCTGCGAGATCGGAAAACCTTCCGGGGCGCGTTCGGCGTGGAAGTTACGCATGATTGCCATGCCAAGCTGCGCGTAGGAAAGTTTACGTCCGCGCGCGGTGTCAGTGATCACCGCCACGTCGCGCATGAACTGTTCGTAATCGAAAAACTCAAACAGCGATTTGAATTCGCCCGTTTGTTTGTTCACGACGAGCAACGTGAAGATGCCGCAATTCGGATGGCAATTGCACGACGACCAGCCCCACGGC
>Ga0105248_10007366_pt1 | contig 12076 bp, 11 predicted proteins | sample KBSS34metaG_FD_81524 | JGI IMG/M metagenome (GOLD analysis project Ga0105248, IMG submission 81524) | Switchgrass rhizosphere microbial communities from Kellogg Biological Station, Michigan, USA - KBS S3-4 metaG | ecosystem: Host-associated > Plants > Roots > Rhizosphere > Soil | place... | reverse complement strand
GTGTTGCATTTGCTCAACTCCCGTCCCGTTCAGAAGGCCATGAGGTCGACCGAATCCGGTGGTGCTGGACGATTGGAGCGGCGCGAACGGCAGAAGTGCATCGCCTTGCGCCGTATCTAAGATTACGGAAATCGTCGAGTCCACGTCCCAGCCCGACGCGGCCTGGCTGTGAAACGCAAGAACGCCAATCCAACCAACGACGTCCGAGTCGCATCCAATGCAATGCAGCACGGCGGCGCGGTCCTCGCAACTGATGCGACTTCCTGCGAGTCGCCCAGATTTGAACGATCAGACCTATGGCCTCGCGTCGAGAGCCTTCACGTGTCCGGCCCGCGCATACGTGAGAATCCGCTCATCGCAGGTGACGAAGGTGGCTCCCACGCGGCGCGCGGTCGCAATGAGGATGCGATCCGCCGGGTCGCGATGGATCGATCCGGGCAGGTGTGTGCTGTCGATCGCGATCGAGGCCGAGAGACCGTGCAGGCGGAGCCCGGGAAAGCTCAAGGCCTGCGCCACCCATGTCCTGACATCCATCGTCAGTTCGAGGCGGCGCAGCGCTTCGAGCTGGGCCACCTCCCACACCGAGATCGCGGAAACGAGGAGCGCTCCGCGCCCGACGGCGGATTCCACCGGCGATACGATCCGCCGGGAAAACCGTTTCGACTCATTCTCGACGTACCAGACCCAGACGTGCGTATCGAGCAGAAGCGCCCGCTTCTCCTCACCGCCCATCGTCCACATCTTCGAGCGCGGCCCATGGCTCATCGATTGGGCTGACGATGTCGCCGAGGAACGTGACGGTCCCCTTCATACTGCCCCGCAGCGTTCGCCGCTCGACGCGGACCGGCACGAGTTTGGCCACCGCCTTGCCCCTCTTGGTGATCACGTACTCGGTGCCACGATCGCGGACGTCGTCCATCAGGGCGAGGCAGCAGGCCTTGAACCTGCCCGCAGGAATCGCATGGCTGCCCGCGGCGTGCGCGGCAGGATCCGACGCGAATCGCGCGGGGGTCTCGCGTGCGACCAGGGGCCGTGACTTTCTGCTCATGACCATGTGCTCGTGACCATCGTAGCATGGCATGGGACTCGTCACGATACTCGGTGATCGATCTCTGCGAGCCGACAAGGCCTCGATCAGGTACCGAACTGACGCAGGTGATGGTCCACGTGACCGTAGCCCCACAGCATCCACTCGGCCCGCGTCATCGCACCGAAGACCGGGTGCGGACCGCATTGAGTCTCCAACAGCACGAAGCGCTGAAGCAGGTCCACGACCGCCCGCCGATCGCGCTCGAACTCGACGGGCCTGGTGCCGCCCCGCCTTTGATCGACTTCGGGCCGCGTCGGCAGGCCCTGCGGCCATGGCAATGCGGTGTGCAGCGCCACCCATTTCATGACCGTGCGCGACAGCAGGGTTTCGGCTGACGAGGCCGGGCGCTCGGCGAGAACGGCCAGGAACGAGTCCGCAAGGTGACAGAGCATCTCGTGCGGCGTCATCGTGCCCCACTGCCGCGGACTGGAGGGATGGAGGCGGCCGATCCGCGAGATCAACTCGTCGACATTCGCGGGCACGGCGAGGGATCGATGTGGACGCATCTCCAGACCTGGGCGCTGAACTAGTAAATCGACCACACACCCGGCGAAGCCAGTTCGACCAGGTGTCCGTCGGGATCGCGAAAATACAGACTGCGGCCGCCGCGTGGCCAGTCGCGGATCTCTTCGATCGTCACGCGTTGCGCCTCGAGTGCCTCGCGCCACGAGTCCACGTGATCCTTGGAAACCGCGAACGCGATGTGCTGCGGTCCCTGCGCATCGTGCGGGCCGACCGAGAGCTGCGCGGACGCGCCCCTCTTGCAGACAAGCAGGATTTGACGCACGCCGGCGGCGAGCGCCCACAGCCGGTCGCCCTCGAAGACGACCGCGAAGCCGAGGACGCGCTGATAGAACTCCACCGACGTCGCGATGTCGTCCACGTAGATGGCGACTTCGAGCAGACCGTTGAGCGGCGGGCGCAGGTGCTCGTTCACGCCACCGCCGTGGCCTCGATTTCGACCAGGATATCGGGATGAAAAAGCGCAGCCACGCCCAGCAGCGTGGCCGAAGGCACACAACCGCCGGCGCGAAGCCGCGTGCCGAGCATCGCAGCGGCCTCCATGAACGCCGCAACGTTGGTCGTGTAGTAATTCAGACGAACGACATTCGCGAAGGTGAGATGGGCCTGGCCCAGAACGGTCTCGAGGTTGTCCAACGCCTGCCCGATCTGCGCCGCCATGTTGCCGGCGTGCAGCGGTCGGCCGTCGCCGTCGACCGAGGTCTGACCGGCGCAGTACAACACGCGCTGGCCCCCGGTCACCTCGATGGCCTGTGAGAACGAGAACTGATCCTGCCACGTCCACGGATTGATCGCGTTGATGTCTGCCATTCATTTCTCCAGTCTGGTAGCCTTGCCACCCGAGAGCGCACGCGCCAGCAGATCGCGCATCGCGGGGTCGTTCGGGCTGAGCGCGACGGCCTCGCGCGCCTCAGCCGCCGCGCCCTGAACGTCGCCGCGATCGAGGAGCGCTGTCGCGAGGACCCTTCGGGCGTTGGCGTTTCGCGGCTCGGCGTCCACGGCCCGCCGAAACCACGGGATGGCCTCGTCGAGCCGTCCCGCCGAGATGTGTGTGATGCCCAGGTTGATGAACACGTGGGCGTTGCCAGGCGCGACCTTCAGGTATTCGAGGTACTCGGCGCCCGCCTCTTCGTAGCGTTGCTGCGCGAACAACGCGTCCGCCAGGAACATCCGCGCGTCCCGGTTTCCCGGCACCACCGCCAGAACGAGCCGTGCCTGCTCCGCGGCCCGCGACCATCCCCCTTGCACCGATGCCGCGCGGGCGAGGATCAGTCGCGCGGTGATGACTTCCGCGGGCGGCGGTTCCAGCCAATGGGGCACCAGACGATACGGCAGCTTCGCGGTCGCCACGAATGCGTAGAGCTGCTCCATGGCGTCGTTCAGCTTCCCGGCATTGAAGAGCTCAATCCCCAGCAGATAACGAGCGCGGGAATCGCCACCGGCGACGGCCTCATGCAGATGGCGGATGGCCTCATCGTGAAGACCCGCCTGCGCCAGCTGCTCGGCCAGGTAATGGTGAGTCACCGCACGAGGGCGCCGCTCGACGACCGTTCGCGCCAGCGTGATCGCCGAGGCGTACTCACGATTTCTGGCCACGGTGCCAAGCGCCAGCGATCCGGTCACGACCGCGAGCACGCAGGTGGCCAGGATCGTTGCGGCGCGGGGGACCATGCCGACGCCGGATTCTGAAGCGGCCGCGCTCGGCGCGCCGGCGCGGAGCCGCCGCCACAGCAGATACGATCCGGCGACCACAAGGACGAGCACCGCGAGCAGCGGTAGATACATCCGCCGCTCGGCGCCCACCTCGGTCGCAATCGGCACGACACTCGACGTCGGCGCCAGCGTGATGAAGAACCAGGCGCCGAGGAATCCGAGCGCCGGAGCTCGCGCCAGCGCGGCGATCGTCGCCGCCAGCAGCAGCGTGACGAGCAGCGCGTACGGCCACACGTCCAGGAGCGTCAACGCGACCGGCCACCCGTAAAACACGATCAGTCCTCGCGGCCAGAACGTCAGGCGCAGGTAGTGAGCGATCATCTGCGTCTGGTTCAGGAGGTAGGTCCACGGCGAAATGCCGGTCGAGAATCCGCCGACCGCCGATCGCGGTCCAGACGCCATCAGCGCGGCGAGCACCAGCCACGTGGCGGCCAGCCCGGCGTACAGACCGCGACGCAAGCGGAACGCGTCCCTGAACGAATCGAACACGAACACCCGATCGTACAGGGCGAGGACGATCGGCGCCGTGACCATCGATTCCTTGCACGCCATGCCGAGGCCGCACGCCACGATCGCCAGCGCGTACCAGCGGCCGCCCGGGCGCTCGACCGCTCGCGCGCGCGATGAGCGATCCGGGTTGGACCGACCGCCGACCTGGGCCGAATCCTGCGGACCCGGCTTGTACGACGCTGCAGGAATGGGCCCCGGCACGCGGATCGCGCGGATGCTCGCGTAGAGCGTCAGCAGGTAGAAGAGCGCCATCAACGATTCGGTGCGCTCGGTCAGATAGTCGACCACCTCGCTGTTGAGGGGATGCACCACCCACAGCAGCGCGACGGCGCAGGCCACATTCGCCGCGCTGCCGCCGAATCGATCGCGCATCCGCGGCAGATCGAGCGTGCGCCGGATGACCCCGAACGCCAGCAGCGCGCAGATCACGTGGATCGCGATATTGCCAGCGTGATAGCCGCGAACATCGAGTCCGCCGATGGCGTAGTTGACCGCGAACGTCAGGTTCACGATCGGCCGGCCGGCGATCGCGGTGTCGGACTCGGGAACGAGCACGCTCGACGGACTCCACCACTCGCGAATCTGCCGGTTGTCGACGATGGTGGACTGGTCGTCGAGGATGAAGGGACCGGACAGACTGTTGGCGTACGTCAGGATGCCGGCGACGATGACGATCGCGATGCGCCACCAGTGTCCGCGGGAGGGCGGGGCCGGGGCAGCCGGACCTTGCAAAGGGGACGGCCTGCCACGGGATTGATGTCGTTTCGTGATCGGCTCCTCGAGGAAAAAGAACAAGACGACGTTTAACGCAGAGTCCGCGGAGACCGCGGAGAGAACCCGATGAGTTCTCTGCGCTCCGCATTGCTCTGCGTTGAAACGTGTTACCGCGCCGCGTCACGGTCCCGCCGAAGAGCCCGTTAAAAAATCACAACGCTTTTTTTCACGTGCTCTAAAGCCGGCTGTGTCCTACCGGCTGGCTTTTGTCTCGTCGTGCACGACCCGGCCGTCGACGACGGTCAGCACCGACTTCAAGCGCTTGATCGCTTCGTCGGGCACTTTCGCCGGATCCAGGTAATCCTCGCTCAGGACGACCACATCGCCGAGCTTGCCGGGCTCGATGGTTCCCAACTTGTCTTCTTCGCGCAGGAACCAGCCGTTCGCGGCGGTGTAGAGCCGCAGCGCTTCAGGGCGCGTCAACTGCTGCCCGGGGTTGATCAGTACCCCCGACGAGTTCTTGCCCGTGACCATGTAGTAGATGAGCAGCCACGGATTGAGCGTCGAGATCTGCGCCGAGTCCGACCCGGCCCCGACGCGGATGCCGCTGTCCACGAGCGTGCGGAGCGGTGGACCGGCGCCAGGACCGCCGGCCAGATAGCCGAACGGGTGCACCGCGACACCAGCACCGATCGCCTTGAACCGGTCGATCGTCGGCGCATCGATGCGCGCCGCGTGGGCGATCGACCAGTGCAGCGGCGCGATCGGCGTGGTCTTGTTCACGGCTTCGAAGGTGTCGATCGTGAGCTTGTCCTCCGCCGGCGAGAGACTATGCTGCTGGAACGGCCAGCCCTGCTTGGCAACGAGCTGCAGAGCGGTGGTGTAGTTGGTCGGCGCCGGCTGGCCGAACAACGGCCAGCTGCTCGCGAATTCCCCCACGCCGGCCATGCGCATCATGTCGTCGCCGAACCCGTTCATGTTGTTCAGCAGACGCTGCTTCAGCATCGCCACGTCCGGCCTGGTATCCATCGACAGGAAGAAGATGCGCAAGCGCGCCGTCAGCTTCCCTTCGCGGTGCAGCGCGGCAAACGCGTCGTACATGCGGAAGGGATCGGCGCTCGCGAGCGTGTCGGCGGCAAACGACTCCTGGACGTCGGGCAGGCCGGGCATCACGAATGCGCCCATGTCGACGTTCGTCGTCACGCCGACACCGACGGAATAGGCCTGGGCATCGAGCGTTCCGCGCTTCTGATCGTCGAGCGTTTGCACGGCGCGCAGGGCGTTGAGCGCCGCAAGGGACGGCGCGTTGGCGGCAATGGCGCCGGCATCGCTCACCGCCACGCCCTTGCCCGTGAGGAAGGTCCTGGCGCGCGTATTCACCGCCGCCGGTCCGGTAAACGACAGAAACACCATCACGGGATGGTCCGGCGCGGCCGCGTCGAGCTCGGTCAGCGTCGGCAGGCGCTTCTCCGCGAACTGCGCCGGGTTCCACCCGCCCATCGCGGTGATGAATTCGCCGGACGGTACGGTCTTCGCGCGAGCCTTCAGCGCGGCTTGCACGTCGGCGATGGAGGCCGCCGCTTCGAGCCGCGTGTCGTGGCCCGGTCGAATGCCGAGCAGGACGATGTGGTTGTGGTTGTCGATCAGGCCGGGAACGGCGGTCCGGCCGCGCAGGTCAATCGTCTTCGTGCAGGGGCTCAGCCGGCCGCCGCTCTTGCCGACGGCCACGAAGGCGCCGTCCTGAATCGTCACTTCCGAGACGATCGAATTGCGTGCGTCCATGGTGACGATCTTGCCGTTCACCAGCCGGAGATCGCGCGCGCCAGCGCAGCGATCCTGCGCGGCCGCGGATGCGCCGACCATCAGGACGATCGCCGACGCCGCGGCGACGACGAAGCAACGGGGAGTGGTTCGCGCTCTCATGGGAACCGCACCTACTTCAACGGTTTCAGCTCGGGCCTGGCGTCCGCCGGCAACGGGTAGCGGTCGACGTTGAGGAGCGCCGAGATCATCTGGTAGTAGCCGGTGGCGGCAATCAGATCGACGACGCCGCGCTCGCCGAACGCCCTGGTCGCGGCCTGAAACGTGGCGTCGCCGACCTGCCGGGTATTGAGAAGCTCGGTGCAGAAGTTGTAGACGGCTTCCTCGTCGGGCTGCATCGCCGCCGGCCTCTTCCCCTCCGCAATCGCATCAGCGATGGCGGGGTTGAGGCCTGCCTGCAGCGCCAACGCCTTGTGCACGTACCACTCGTACTGGGCGGTCCAGAGGCGCGCCACCATGATGATGGCCATCTCGTTCAGCCGGTGCGGCAGCGAAGTACGGAAGCGGATGTAGGTCCCCAATTGCTGCGCCAGTTCGCCCATCTCTGGGCTGCGCAGAAGCGCATTGAACGGCCCGCCCATCGATTTGCGCTCGCTGTTCATGATGTGATCGGTCAACTGCTTCTGCTCGGGCGTCATCGTTTCGTAGCTCAACGGCTTGAACCGATCGCCGACGAGGTCGAGTTTGGGCGGTGCGTTTTGTGCCATAAGGGTCACCATGCAACCAATCAAGCCACCGATGACGCCCGCGGCAGCGATCTGGACACGCATCGTTTGTCTCCCTGTGAAGCCCGACAACCACCGAGGCCGCCGAGCTCACGGCGATCAATTCGTCTCGGTGTTCTCGGTGCTGCCTAGAAAATGAACCGCGGAACACGCAGAGAATTCTTCAGATTCTTCCTCGGCGGCCTCTGCGGTTGAACGTCGTTGTCATGCTACGGGGTGAGCGCCGTTCACGCTACTTCTTCTTCAAAAGTGCGAGGTCCACGGCGTTGGCCATCACCTGGTAGCCCGCATCGTTCAGATGCAGGTTGTCGCCGGAGTTGTACTGGGGCAGCAATTTCGTCGGCGCGCCCGGATCGCGCGTGGCCGCGTCGAAGTCGACCACGCCGTCGTAGTTCTTGTTCGACCGGACCCATTCGTTGAATTCCCTGCGCTTGGCTTCGCCCTCGACGGTGAAGTACGCGGCGCCTTCGAACGGCAGCAGCGTCCCGCCATAGATCTTGAGGCCGCGCGCGTGGGCGCGCTCGATCAACTGGGCCTGGCCGGCAACGAGATCGCGAACCGTCGGGCACGGGCTGTCGCGCGCCAGCCCGATGTCGTTGATGCTCTCGAGCACGATGACGTGGGTGACGCCGGCCTGGGCGAGGACATCGCGGTCGAACCGTGCCAGGGCGCTGACGCCGGCACCGTCGCCGAGCACGCGGTTGCCGGCGATGCCCTGATTGAGCACGCCGAGCTTGATCTTTTGCGCGTGCAGCCGCTTCGCCAACAGATCCGGCCAACGGTTGTTCGTGTTCGGCGTCGAACGCGTGCCGTCGGTAATCGAGTCGCCGAACGTCACGACAGCGCCGGCCTGATCCGGCGCGGCGACCTCGACACGCGCCAGGAAGAACCACGCCGCCGTCGTGGCCGCCTCCGGCATGTCGGCCGCACCGGTGTGGTCGCCAGTCGCCGACACGTAGTTGGTCTGCAGCGCGCCGCCGTGGGTGGTCAGCGGCGAGCCGGACGCGGCGGTATCGCCGGGCAGATACAGGTCGACGGCCAGATCCGCGAAGGCCGGCACGGTCAAGCTGATCGGATCGCTCACGACTGTGGCCCCGGGCGGAATGTTCACCGAGGGGCTGCCGCCGAACGCCAACGCGCGGCCGGACTTGGCGACGATCGCGGCGTCCTTCTCACGCAGCGCGACGTGCGCCGCACCAACCGGCAGTGACGAAGTGCCGAACGCATTGCTCAAGACAATCCGCACGCGATCCCCGCCGAGGCTCGTGTGGACGATCTGGCGCAACGTCTGATTGTTGAAGTTGATCGGTGTGGCGGGAGGCCCGCCGCGTCCGCCACCCTGGCCTCGGCCACCACCAGGCCCGAGCGCCGCCTGTGCAGGCGCGGTGGCAGTCGTCTGCGCCGGCGCCTGGCCGAAACACTGCGGCGTCACACCCGCACCGAAGCCGAGCGCGGCCTGGGGACCCTGCGGGCGCGCGACAACGGCCGTGGCCCACGTCCCCACCCAGTGTTCGCCGCGACCGTTCTGCGCATGAATCGGTGGCCGGACCGTGGACAGGCCGATCGCCACCACCGCCGACGCCGCAACCGTTGCGAGAAGTCGTTTTACCGACATGGCACTCCTTGCGGGCGTGATTCTAACGCGAAACGGAAGCGAGGACCGAATGCGCCCGCAGGCAGGATGGGAGTCGACCGCCGCCCTACGATCGAACCTCGCCGGAGCCGGCGCGCGCCAGCGCCACCGCGAACACGTGCACCGGCTGCGCACCGGACACCTGGTACCGGTCGTCGATCACGAAGAAGGGCACACCGGTCGCGCCGAGGGCCTGTGCTTCCCGGAGATCGCGGCTGACCGCGTCGCCATAGCTGCCGTCGCTCAACACGCGCCGGACCTCGTCTCCGTCGAGACCCGCCTCCATCGCCAACGCCGTCAGCGACGCCTGATCAAACAATGACCGCTGTTCGGTGAAGTAGGCGTGAAAGAAACGCTCCACCACGGCGTCCTGCCTGCCGCGGTCCCGAGCCAGGTGCACGAGACGATGGGCGTCGAATGTGTTGCCGGTCAGACCCTCGGCGGACAAGTGGTACTCGAGATGGTCGGCGGCGGCCGTCTGTTCCATCCGGAAGTCCATCGCCTCGACTTCCGCCGCCGACCGCCCGTACTTCGCCATCAGCATGTCCCGGCGCTTCGCTGTCCGGCCCGGTGGAGCGGACGGGTTGAGCTGAAAAGAGCGGTGAACCACCTCGACGTGGTCCTGCTCGCTCAAACCCGAGATCGCGGCTTCCAGACGCCGTTTCCCGATGTAGCACCACGGGCAGACCAGATCGGACCAGACGTCTACACGCATGAGGTCAATTATGGCTGATGGCTGATGGCTGATGGCTGCGAAGAGAATCACGTTCAACGCAGAGACCGCAGAGGCCGCTGAGCAGGAACCATAAGAATTCTCTGCGTGCTCCACGTTAAAACGTCGTATTTTTCACAGGCTCTGAAGCCTTGCGCTGCACGAAACGGCAAAAGGCTATCGAAGGTTGACGACGAAACGCCTGCGCGCGGCGCCGCTCTTCAGCGTCTCGAAGGCGTCTGGCAGATCGGCCAGGCCGATCTCCTGCACCGACGCTACCAGATGCACCGGCTTCATGTCGGTTGCCAGGCGACGCCAGGTATTCAGCCGCTCGTCCATCGGACACATCACCGAATCGATGCCCAGCAGCTTCACGCTCCGAAGGATGAACGGGATGACGGTCGTGTGCACGTCGATGCCGCCGGTGAGCCCGGACACCGCGACCGCGCCTCGATACGCCATCGAACGGAGCAGCCAGGCCAGGGTGTCGCCGCCCACCGGATCGATCGCGCCGGCCCACGTGGCCTTGTCCATCGGCCGCGTCGCCGGCTGCACCGCCGACCGGGGCAGGACGTCCCTGGCGCCGATCGACCGTAAGTAGTCGTGCTCGCTGTCTTTTCCCGTGAGCGCCGTCACGGCGTAGCCAAGCGCCGCCAGACACTGCACGGCCATGCTGCCGACCCCGCCGGTCGCGCCGGTCACGATGACGGCGCCACGCTCCGGCGTCAGGCCGTTCCGCTCCAGGTCGGCGACCGACATCGCCGCCGTGAAACCGGCCGTCCCAATCGCCATGACCTCGAACTGCGTCAGTCCCTGCGGCACCGGCACGACCCAGTCGGCGGGCACGCGCACATACTGCGCGTAGCCTCCATCGTGCGCCACGCCAAGATCGTAGCCGGTGACCAGCACCTCGTCGCCGGCGCGGAACCGCGCGTCGCCGCTCGACTCAACGGTCCCGGACACGTCGATGCCGGGCACCAGCGGAAACCTGCGAATGATCTTGCCGCTCCCGGTCGCCGCCAGCGCGTCCTTGTAATTGACGCTCGAATAGGCCGCGGCGATGACCACGTCGCCGGCGCTCAGCTCGTCGAGCGTGGCCTCCACCACTCGCCCGCGTACCTCGCCCCCCTCGTCGAACACACGATAGGCGTCAAATGTGCTCATCGCCGGATTTCCGCTTTCATGTGCGCCCACGCGTGACGCGCTTCGTCGACCGATCCTTCGTCTTCGATGGTGGTGATGTCGCCGGGATCGCGATCGAGGGTGACCGCACGCAGCACCCGCCGCATGATTTTGCCACTTCGCGTTTTCGGCAGCATGCTCACGAAGTTCAGTTCGCCGACGACGGCCACGGGGCCCATCTCCCGCCTGACGGTGCTCAACAGCTCCGCCTTCAGCTCGGCGGTGGGTGCGTGTCCATGTTTGAGCAGGACGAACGCCGAGATGATTTCACCGCGCGTCTCGTCGGGCCGTCCGATCACGCCGCACTCGGCCACGGACGCGTGCATGAGAAACGCGCTTTCGACTTCGATCGTGCCGATACGATGCCCGGCGATCTTGATGATTTCGTCCGAACGCCCGGCGAACCAGACGTAGCCGTCGGCGTCGATGTGGGCGGAATCGCCAGTGTAGTAGACGTTCGGAATCTTCTCCCAATAGTCCCGGCCGTATCGTTCGGGCTCACCCCAGAGCGCCGGGGTCATGCCGGGAAACGGCCGCTTCAACACCATGATGCCTTTTTCGCCGGGCGCGCAGGGTTCGCCATCCGCCGTCACGACTGCCGCCTCGATGCCGGGCAGCGGAATGGTCGCCGAACCTGGCTTGATCGGCAGCATGGCAATCCCGTAGGGGTTGCCGAACACCGGCCCGCCGGTTTCGGTCTGCCACATGTGATCGATCACCGGTACCCGGCCGCCGAGGATGGTGTGCTGCAGCCAGTCGAGCGCCGCGGGATTGAGCACCTCGCCGGCGCACACGACCCGCTCGAGCCGGGAATGATCGACGCCGAGCAGCGGTTCGTCGCCGTACTTCATCAGCGTGCGGATCGCCGTCGGCGACGTGAAGATCCCGGTGACACCGAGCTCTTCCACGGCCACCCGCCAGTTCGTGTCGGAAGCGGGATGGTCGAGGGCGCCTTCGAACACGACAGTCGTACAACCGGTGATGAGCGGCGCGTAGATCATGTAGCTGTGGCCGACGATCCAGCCGATATCGGAGGTCGCCCACCACACATCGTCCGGCTTCAGTCCAAAGCACCAGCGGCCCATGCTCATGATGTGCACTTGATAGCCGCCGTGGGTGTGGATCGCCAGCTTCGGTTTGGCGGTGGTGCCGGAGGTCGCCAGGATGTACGCCGGCTCGTTCGCCTCCATGCGGACGGCGTCGCCATCGTGGCCGGCGGACCGGCGAAGGAAATCGTCCCAGGTGATATCGCGGTCCCGCCGCATCGACACCGGCACGTCGGTGCGCTGGAGGACGACCACCCCCTCCACGGTCCGGCTTCCGCCTGCGCCGCCCGGCGGCTGCGGCGCGACAAGCGAGCCGGACGCGACCACTGATTCGAGCGCATCGTCGACGATCTCCTTCAGCTGGACGTTCTTGCCCTTGCGGTAGGTGACGTCGGCCGTAAAGACCAT
>Ga0105248_10007365_pt1 | contig 12077 bp, 13 predicted proteins | sample KBSS34metaG_FD_81524 | JGI IMG/M metagenome (GOLD analysis project Ga0105248, IMG submission 81524) | Switchgrass rhizosphere microbial communities from Kellogg Biological Station, Michigan, USA - KBS S3-4 metaG | ecosystem: Host-associated > Plants > Roots > Rhizosphere > Soil | place... | reverse complement strand
TGTGGGCGTTCATTCGCAAGCTGAATCGCGACGGCCATACGATCATCCTTACGACGCACTATCTCGAGGAAGCCGAAGCGCTCTGCCAGCGCATTGCGATGATGAAGGCCGGGCGGATCGCGGCGCTCGACACGACGCAGAACCTGCTGTCCCGGTTCGCCGGATTGACGGTTCGCGTGTCGGCGGCGATGCTGCCGGAAGGCTGGAATGCGCGGCTGCTGCGACGCGAGGGCAACGTGCATTACGTAGGCCTCGAGAATTATGGCGAGCTCGAGCGGCTCCTCGCCGACATGCGGATCGCGGACATCCACATCGACGAGCTGGCGCTCGCTGAAACGGACCTCGAGCAGGTGTTCCTGCGCATCATGGCCGGGACCGATACCACCGACGACACGCGGCCCGTCGTCACGGTGCCGGAAGCGTGATGCAGGCAATCACCAGCTCCGGCTGGCTGACACTGCTCTACAAGGAGCTTCTGCGTTTCTGGAAGGTGAGCTTCCAGACGATCGCGGCGCCTGTGCTGACGGCGCTGCTCTACCTGCTGATCTTTTCGCACGTCCTCGAATCCCGCGTTTCCGTGTTCGACGGCCGCGTTCGCTATACGGCCTTCCTGATCCCGGGGCTCGTGATGATGTCGGTCTTGCAGAACGCCTTCGCCAACGCATCCTCGTCGATCATTCAATCCAAGGTGACCGGCAACCTGATCTTCGTCCTGCTGCCGCCGTTGTCGCCGCTCGACATGTATGCGGCGTATGTCCTGGGCGCGATGGTCCGGGGACTCGTCGTCGGCCTCGGCGTGTTCATCGTCACGCTCATGATGGCGCCGGGTCCGTTCTCCATGGCGCACCCGTGGTGGGCCGTCGCGTTCGCGATTCTCGGCAGCGGCATCCTGGGCACGCTCGGCATCATCGCAGGCATCTGGGCGGACAAGTTCGACGAGCTCGCTGCGTTCCAGAACTTCCTGATCGTCCCGCTGACGTTTCTTTCGGGCGTCTTCTATTCGATTCATTCTCTGCCGCCGTTCTGGCAGACGCTGTCGCATTTCAACCCGTTCTTTTATATGATCGACGGGTTCCGGTACGGCTTCTTCGGGCTTTCCGACGTCGCACCGCTGCGAAGCCTGGCGCTGGTAGGATCGGCGGCGATAATCCTCGCGGCGCTCGCGTTGCTGATCCTGGCGCGGGGATGGAAGCTTCGCCATTGACACGATCGATGCGATGACGTCGGCTCCGCTCACCGCGGGGAAGCCGGCGCCAGGATCCCTCTCGACGTCACCTCGAAGATCGCCCCTCTATCAACAATCGTAATGGTCACACCCGAGTCCATCAAATCCTCGATCGAGTCCGGCATCGCCTGTGACAGCGTGGAAGTCGCGGGTGACGGCCAGCATTTCGAGGCCGTCATCGTCTCCGCCGCCTTCCGCGGGCTTTCGCGGCTTGCGCGGCATCGTCTCGTCTATGCGGCGCTCGGCGACCGGATGCGCGCGGAGATCCATGCCCTTTCGATGCAGACGTTGACGCCCGAGGAGCGCCGCCCCTAGCGATGGACAAGCTCGTCATCGAAGGCGGGGCGGCATTGCACGGTGAGGTCCGCGTATCGGGCGCCAAGAATGCCGCATTGCCAATCCTCTGCGCGTCGCTGCTGACCGCCGAGCCGTTGACGCTCACGAACCTGCCGCGGCTCAACGACGTTCGCACGATGCAGTCGCTGCTGACGCAGATGGGCGTCAGGATGGAGACCGGCGAGCGCGGCACGACGCTCGACGCGCACACGATCGACTGGCCGCTCGCGCCGTACGAGCTCGTGAAGACGATGCGCGCGTCGATCCTTGCGCTCGGCCCGCTCGTCGCGAGGGCCGGCGAGGCGCGCGTATCGCTCCCCGGCGGTTGCGCGATCGGGCTTCGACCCGTCGACCAGCACGTCAAGGGATTGCAGGCGATGGGCGCGGAAATCGATCTGACGCACGGCTACATCAACGCGCGCGCGCCGCGTCTCAAAGGTACGCGCTACTCGTTCGACGTCGTCACCGTGACCGGCACCGAGAACCTGATGATGGCCGCGACGCTCGCCGACGGCGTGACGACGCTCGTGAATGCCGCCCGCGAACCGGAGGTCGTCGATCTCGCCGCCTGCCTCCTGGCGATGGGTGCGAAGATCGACGGGGCGGGCACCGATTGCATCGTCATCGAAGGCGTGCCGCGTCTGCACGGCGCTTCACACCGGATCATGCCGGACCGTATCGAGACGGGCACCTTCGTCGCTGCCGCCGCAGCCACGCACGGAGACGTCGCCATCATGGGCGCCGAGCCCGGAACGTTGCTCGCCGTGCTGGAGAAGTTCGCCGAGGCCGGCGCGGACATCGTCGTCGAGGACTCCACCATCCGGGTGCGGGGAAACGGGTCGCTTCGTGCAACCAACGTACGCACCGCGCCGTTTCCGGCATTTCCGACCGACATGCAGGCGCAGTTCATGGCGCTTGCCGCGCGCGCCGAAGGCGCCTCCGTCATCACGGAAACGATATTCGAGAACCGCATGATGCACGTGCAGGAGCTCGTGCGCCTCGGCGCGGAAATCGAAGTGGAAGGCAACACGGCCGTCGTCCGGGGCGTGACGCGCTTGACGGGGGCGAACGTCATGGCGACGGACCTGCGCGCTTCCGCTTGCCTCGTCATCGCAGGCCTCGTTGCGGACGGCGAAACGACGATCGATCGCATCTACCACCTCGATCGCGGTTACGAACGCATCGAGGACAAGCTCTCGGCACTCGGCGCCCGCATCCGCCGCGTCCAATGAGCGGGGAACGTTCCGGGCGTCCGGTCCGCCACGGTATCGCCGCGGGGAACCGCGATGCGATCCGTACGGCGAACGCAACGAACGCCGACGCGCCGCACGATGAGGCGGTGGATCCAGCGCTGCGCAATGCGCCGCTCGGGCATGCGACCGGGCATCCCGATGAATACACCCCCGAGGTGCTCTACGCCGTGCCGCGCGCGCCGCAACGCGCCGCGCTCGGCCTTCTGTCGCTGCCTTTCACGGGCGTCGATGTCTGGACTGCCTACGAGCTGACGTGGCTCGATCGTCAGGGCAAACCCCAGGTAGCGCTGGCGACCCTCGACATCCCGGTCGATTCGCCGTCGTTGATCGAATCGAAGTCGATGAAGCTCTACCTCGGGTCGTTCGCGCAGTCGCGCTTTGCCGGCGTCACTGAAGTTACCGCGCTGATCGAGCGGGATGTGTCGCATGCCGTCGGCGCCCCCGTCGGCGTTGCGTTGCGCGGACCGGCGGCGTTCGGCGCGCAGGCGATTCGCGAGCTCGACGGAGAGAGTCTCGACGACCTGCCGATCGTGTGCGACACCTACGACGTACAGCCGGCTTTCCTGTCCGCGGGTGGTGATACCGTGGTCGAGACGCTCACGACACGACTCTACCGCTCGGTATGTCCGGTGACCGCGCAGCCGGACATCGCGTCGATCCAGCTCACTTATCGCGGACCGCGCATCGAGCGCGAAGGATTGCTGCGGTACCTCGTCTCGTACCGCCGGCATGCTGCGTTCCACGAGCATTGCGTCGAGCGCATCTTCGTCGAGGTCATGGCGCGTTGCCGTTGCCTGGAGCTCACGGTCCTCGCGCGCTTCACGCGGCGCGGCGGACTCGACATCAACCCGTTTCGCACGAATGCGGGCGCCGGGAAACCCGACAACGTGCGAACGGCACGACAGTAGCGGCACCTTCCGATGACTCCGCGAGAGCGCGGCGACGCCATTGCCATTCGCGGCGCGCTCATCACGTTCGACGGCGACCCGTTGCTGGGCGGTATGGGGATGCGCCGCTATGAGCGTGACGCGATCGTCGTCATGGCGAACGGACGCATCGTCGATTGCGGCGCAACAGCCGACGTCGCTTCACGCCTTCCTCCGGACACCCCGGTCACGCACTATGGCAACGGACTGATCAGTGCCGGCTTCATCGATGCACACGTGCACTATCCGCAGTTGCCCGTCATCGGCGCCGGCGGCAAGGCCCTCCTCGAATGGTTGACCGACTATACGTTTCCCGCCGAGGCGCGATTTGGCGACATCGACTATGCGCGGCCGATCGCGGCGCGCTATCTCGACGAGAACGTGCGCAATGGCATCACGACGGCCGCGGTGTTCTGCACCGTGCATGCAGCCTCCGTCGACGCTTTGCTCGAGGAGGCCGATCGACGCGGCATGCGAATCATCGCGGGCAAGTTGCTGATGGACCGTCACGCGCCGGCGGACCTGCTCGACACCGCCCAGGAAGGCTACGACGAGAGCAAGGCGCTGATCGATCGCTGGCATGGTCGCGGCCGTCTCGCCTATGCGGTGACGCCGCGCTTCGCGGCAACCTCCTCGCCGGCACAACTCGAAGCGGCCTCGACGCTATGGCATGCGACACCGGGTGCTTACCTGCAGTCCCATATCGCCGAGAACGTCGCCGAAGTGGCCTGGATCGCTTCGCTCTATCCGGCGCATCCCCGTTATCTCGACGTCTATGCGCACTTCGATCTGCTCGGCCGGCGTGCGACGTACGCGCACGGCATTCACCTCGACGACGCCGACTTCCAGCGATTGCACGAATCCGAGACAGCGCTTGCGCATTGCCCGACGTCGAACAACTTTCTCGGCAGCGGACTCTTCTCGCTTCACCGTGCGCGCACACCCGATCATCCCGTCCGGGTCGCGCTTGCGACGGACCTTGGCGGAGGAACTTCGTTCTCCATGCTGCGGACGATGCAGGCCGCAAGTGAAGTGGCCCATCTGGGCGGCCACCCGTTGTCCGCAACGCGCGCGTGGTGGCTTGCAACCCAGGGGGGCGCGGAGGCGCTCGGCCTCGCCGACCGGATCGGCTCGATCGAAGTCGGACGTGAAGCGGACGTGGTCGTCGTCGACCTCGCGTCGACGCCGCTGATCGACTTTCGCATGCGCTACGTCAACGACATCGACGAGGCGCTGGCCGTACAGCTCGCGCTCGGAGACGATCGCGCCATTCGCGCAACGTACGTCGCCGGACGCCTGGCGTGGGACCGCGACGCGCACGCATCGACGTAGTCACGCGTCACGTATTACCGGCCGTCGGTCGTCTACGAGTTGCATCCGTCGCCGTCGCTGCCATACCAGGAACACGGTCAGTAACCCGTCACCGGAATCCGTGTTGCGAGGGTGCGGCTCGAATATCATCGATCGGTTTAGCGCGGCTTGACCTGCGCCGAACCGGCAGCAGGGGAGGCGAAAGGAGGCGTCCGGTAAAATCGCCCGATTAACGATTTGCCGTTTTGCTTCGTTTCCCGTGCCGGTACCGACGCTCACCCTCGCCCTCTCCAAGGGGCGCCTCCTCGACGAAACGCTGCCGCTTCTCGCGCGTGCGGGTCTCGCTGCATCCGAAGATCCGCGGGCGTCGCGCAAGCTCATCGTACCGACGGAGCGTAGTGGCGTCTCGTTCGTCATTCTGCGCGCCGCCGACGTGCCGACGTACGTGCAATACGGTGCCGCCGACATCGGAATCGCCGGCAAGGACGTGCTGCTCGAGCATGGCCTCGAAGGACTGTATCAACCGCTCGACCTCGGCATCGGTCGCTGCAGGCTCGTGGTCGCAACGCGCCGGGACTACGACTGGGCTCGCTCGGTCAAGCGGGGCGGTCGTATCCGCGTGGCGACCAAGTACGTCCGCACCGCGCGCGAGCATTTTGCCGCGAAGGGCGTCCATGTCGATCTGATCGCGCTCTACGGTTCCATGGAGCTCGCGCCGCTCGCAGGACTTGCCGATGCGATCGTCGATCTGGTATCGACCGGGCGCACGCTTGAAGCAAACGATCTCGTCGCCGTCGAAGACATCATGCCGATCAGCGCGCGGCTGATCGTGAATCCCGGCGCGCTGAAGCTCAAGCGCGAGCTCGTCAAGCCGCTGATTGACGCGCTTGCCGAGGCCAGCAGCACGGACGCGGCCGGCCGGCCAATGCGCATGCGCGAACCGCTGCGTCCCGCGACGGCGTGAACGTGAATGCGCCCGTGCTCGAGTTGCGTACGCTCGATTCGCGCTCCGCCGAATTCGACCGTACACTCGACGCGCTGACCCGTTTCGAGGCGGCGCAGGATCCGGCCACCGATGCCGCGGTTGCCTCGATCATCGCGGACGTTCGACAACGCGGCGATCCCGCCTTGCTGGAATACACGGCGCGCTTCGACGATCTGCGCGCTCTGCGGGTGGCGGAGCTTGCGATCGATCGCGACGAAATGCGCCGCGCGTTCCAGTCGCTTCCTGCGCCGCAGCGAACGGCGCTCGAACGTGCCGCCACGCGCATCCGCCAGTTTCACGAGCGTCAGAAGCCCGAAGGATTCATTGCCCGGACGGAGGACGGCACCGAGCTCGGGCAGCGGATCACGCCGCTCGATCGCGCCGGCCTGTACGTGCCCGGCGGCAAGGCTGCGTATCCGTCGTCGGTACTCATGAATGCGATACCTGCCGGCGTTGCCGGCGTTCCCGACATCGTGATGGTCGTGCCCGCGCCGGGCGGTGCCCGCAATCCGCTCGTGCTCGCCGCCGCTCACATCGCCGGCGTTTCGCGCGCGTTCACGATTGGCGGCGCGCAGGCGATCGCTGCGCTTGCCTACGGCACCGAAACGATTCCCGCGGTGGACAAGATCTGCGGGCCCGGCAATGCCTACGTGGCCGCAGCCAAGCGCCAGGTCTTCGGCGCGGTCGGCATCGACATGGTTGCCGGCGCCTCGGAAATCGTCGTCATCGCCGATTCATCGGCAAACCCCGATTGGGTCGCCATCGACCTCTTTTCCCAGGCCGAGCATGACGAGATGGCGCAAGCGATCCTGCTTACGCCCGACGCGTCGCTCATCGAACGCGTCGCGCAGAGTGCAAGGCGCTGGCTCGACGAGATGCCGCGCGCGTCCATCATCGCGGCGTCGCTCGCGCGACGCGGCGCGCTCGTTCTTACTCGCGATCTTCGCGAAGCCTGCGAAATCGCGAACCGGATCGCCCCCGAGCACCTCGAGCTTGCGGTCGCCGATCCCGATGCGCTGATGCCGCTGCTGCGACATGCAGGCGCGATCTTCATGGGCCACTACGCGAGCGAGGCGCTCGGCGATTACTGTGCAGGACCCAATCACGTGCTGCCGACGGGAAGGACCGCGCGCTTCTCATCGCCGCTCGGCGTATACGACTTCCAGAAGCGCACCAGCGTGTTGCGCATCGCGCGGACAACCGCGCACGCGCTCGCGCCGATTGCCGTGACACTCGCTTCCGGCGAGGGTCTTGCCGCCCACGCGCGCGCAGCCCAGGCGCGTCTCGACGACGGAGTGCCGCGCCAGTGAGCGCGCGTAACGAAGCCGTGACGTCCGATCGTCGACGTGCGCTCATCGAGGCGACGGTGCGGAGCGACGTTCGCGCGATGTCGCGCTATTCGGTCACGCCGGCCGAGGGCTGGATAAAGCTCGACGCCATGGAAAACCCGTACGCGCTGCCGAAAGACGTGCGCGCTGCGCTTGCGGCGGTGCTCGCAACGGTTTCGGTCAACCGCTATCCGGACGGCGATGCCGGCGCAGCCAAGGTCGCGCTCCGCAAGAGCCTCGCACTCGGCGGAGACGTCGGCTTGATGCTCGGAAACGGCTCGGACGAGATCATCCAGATCCTCACCGCTGCCGTGACAGCGCCGCGCACGGTGGTGCTCGCTCCGGAGCCGTCGTTCGTCATGTACCGCCGCAATGCGCTCGTCTGTCACGCGCGCTTCATCGGCGTCCCGCTGCGCGCGGATTTCAGTCTCGATGTGCCCGCGATGCTGCAGGCGATGAGCGAGCATCGCCCCGCGCTCGTCTGGCTCGCGCTGCCGAACAATCCCACGGGCAATTTGTTCGACGTGGAGGACGTCGAGCGCATCGTCGCCAGTGCCACGGGACTGGTTGCGATCGACGAGGCGTACTACGCGTTCGCCGAGCGCTCGATGCTTCCGCGCGTGCTCGATTATCCGAACGTGGTCGTCGTGCGCACGGTCTCGAAGATCGGCCTCGCCGGGCTTCGCCTCGGATATGCGGCCGCGCATCCGGCGTGGATAGACGAGTTCGAGAAGATCCGCCCGCCCTACAACGTGAACAGCCTCACCCAGGCAGCGCTCCCCGTGCTGCTTTCGCATGCCGAGGTGCTGGAGCGGCAAGCGGCGTCGATACGAGCGGAGCGTACGCGACTCGACGCGGCGCTCGCGCGTCTGCCGGGCGTGCGAACGTTTCCGACGCAGACCAACTTCGTGCTCGCGCGTGTGCCCGATGCAGGTGCGTGGTTCGCGACGCTCGTCGATGCGCGCATCCTGGTCAAGAATCTGCATGGCTGGCATCCGCTCCTCGCGGATTGCCTTCGAATCACCGTCGGGACGCCTGCTGAGAACGATGCGCTGCTCTCGGCGCTGCAGCGGAAGTACGCGTAGTGAAGGATTGATCGATGTCATCGAAGGATCGCGCATGAATGCACCATTGGAGATGCCCATTCGCACGGCGGAAGTCACCCGACGCACGGCGGAGACGGAGATTTCGGTTCGCGTCGCCATCGACGGCAGCGGTCGCACCGACCTTGCGAGCGGCATCGCGTTCCTCGACCACATGCTGGACCAGGTCGGGCGCCACGCGCGCTTCGACCTCGCGGTCGCGGCCAAGGGCGACCTGCACATCGATGCGCACCACACCGTCGAGGACATCGGCATCACGCTCGGGCAGGCGTTCAAGCGCGCGATGGGCGACAAGAAGGGCATTCGCCGCTACGGCCATGCGTATGTGCCACTCGACGAAGCGCTGTCTCGCGTCGTGCTCGACCTGTCCGGTCGCCCGGGCCTCGAATTCCACGTCCCCTTCACCCGCGCGCTCGTCGGCAGCTTCGACGTCGATCTGATCCACGAGTTCTTCCAGGGATTCGCGAACCACGCGCTCGTGACGCTTCATGTCGACAATCTGCGCGGCACCAACGCACATCACCAGGCGGAAACGGTATTCAAGGCGTTTGCCCGCGCACTTCGGATGGCGTGCGAGCGCGATTCGCGCATGTCGGGCGAGATTCCGTCGACGAAGGGAACGCTGTAGCCAGGTGATCGTTGGACGGTTAGCAATGAACAGCAGAGTCGACACCCTTCCGACCGCTGACCACTGACGAATTACGACCGTCCAGCCGTCAACTGACCACCGATAACCGACAACCGATTTCTGATTTCTGACCTCTGAATTCTGACTTCTGATGCCCGACGTCGCCGTCATCGATTACGGAATGGGCAACCTTCGCTCCGTGGCGAAGGCGCTGATGCACGTCGCGCCCGACGCCTCCATTGTCATCACCGAGCGGCCCGAAGTCATCCGCGATGCGGCGCGCGTCGTGCTGCCCGGTCAAAGCGCAATGCCCGACACGATGGCGCATCTCGATGCGAGCGGGTTGCGCGACGTCGTCCTGCGCTGCCTCGACGATCGTCCGTTCCTCGGCGTATGCCTCGGTCTGCAGATGCTGTTCGAGACGAGCGAGGAAGGGCCGACGGATTGTCTCGGCGCCTTGAAGGGCCATGTCCGCAAGTTCCGCGAGGAAGCGATGACGCTGCCCGACGGCGACCGCCTCAAGGTGCCGCACATGGGCTGGAGTCCGGTGCATCACGCCCGGGACCACCCGCTGTGGGCGGGCATCGCCGACGGGGAGCGCTTCTACTTCGCGCACAGCTATTATCCGATTCCCGCCCAGGCGGACCTCACCGTCGGGACCGCCTCGTATCCGACGGCGTTTACTTGCGCCATAGCCGGGGCTAATATCTTCGCCGTGCAGTTCCACCCCGAGAAGAGCCAACGCGCGGGCCTGCGGTTGCTCGCCAATTTCGTCGACTGGCACGGACACTGGTAGCGATCCTCGCGCGTCGCCCCGCGCTCGTCCCCGTTTCACACCCTCCACGCGGTTCCGGCTTCCATGCAGATCATTCCCGCCATCGACATCAAGGACGGACACTGCGTGCGCCTGCGGCAGGGCGACCTCCAGTCGGCGACCGTATTCTCGGAAGACCCGGCCGCCATGGCGCAGCATTGGCTGGAGCTCGGCGCGGAGCGGCTGCACCTGGTCGACCTGAATGGGGCCGTGGCGGGAAAGCCGAAGAACGAGCTTGCGATCCGCGAGGTGGTGAGCGTCATCGGCGACGACATTCCCGTCCAGCTCGGTGGAGGGATACGGGACCTCGACACGATCGAGCGCTATCTCGATGACGGCATCAGCTACGTGATCATCGGCACCGCAGCTGTGAAGAACCCCGGCTTCCTGCACGATGCGTGCTACGCGTTCCCGGGCCATATCATCGTCGGACTCGATGCACGCGACGGGAAGGTTGCGACCGACGGGTGGTCGAAGATGACGGGCCACGACGTCGTCGACCTCGCCAAGAAATTCCAGGACTACGGCGTCGAGGCGATCGTCTATACGGACATCGGCCGCGACGGCATGCTGACCGGCGTCAATGTCGGGGCGACGGTCAAGCTCGCGCGCGAGCTGAAGACGCCGGTGATCGCAAGCGGCGGCATCGCGTCGCTCGACGACATCCGCGAACTCGTTCCCCACGCCGGCGACGGCATCATCGGCGCGATCGCCGGCCGGGCGCTCTACGAGGGCAAGCTCGATTTCAAGGAAGCGCTGCAGGCGGCCAAGGGCGCCTGACCGTCGAGGAAGCGCCCGCCCGCGCCGCCATGGGCCTCGCCAAGCGGATCATTCCCTGCCTCGATATCGCGGAGGGCCGCGTCGTCAAGGGCGTCAACTTCGTGAACCTGCGTGACGCCGGCGATCCCGTCGAAGTGGCGCGACGCTATGACGAGCAGGGCGCAGACGAGCTCGCCTTCCTCGACATACGTGCAAGCGTCGAGAATCGCGGGCTGCTCTACGACATGATCGGCGCGGTCGCCGACGAGGTGTTCATTCCTTTGACGGTGGGCGGCGGCGTCAATTCGGTCGACGATGTGCGCGCGCTGCTGAACGCGGGCGCCGACAAGGTCAGCATCAACACGGCGGCGATTCGAAATCCGGAACTGATCGCGGAGGCCTCCGCGCATTTCGGCGCCCAGTGCATCGTGTGCGCAATCGACGCGAAGAAGTGTGCGGTCGACGAGTGGCAGGTCTATATCGAAGGCGGTCGAACGCCGACCGGCATCGATGTCGTGCAATGGGCCGCGAACGTCGCCGACCAGGGGGCGGGCGAAATCCTCTTGACGAGCATGGACCGCGACGGGGCACGCAAGGGCTTCGACCTGCGGCTCACCCGGGCGGTTGTCGACGCCGTCGACGTGCCGGTGATCGCTTCGGGAGGTGTCGGTACCCTACAACATCTCGTCGAGGGCATCACGCTCGGCGGCGCGGACGCCGTTCTGGCCGCGTCCGTGTTCCACTATGGCGAGTTCACGATCGGTCAGGCGAAGGCCGCCATGCGCGCTGCAGGCTTGGAAATCCGTTGATGAACCGGCTCGAAGTCCGCTGGATGGGCCGGCTTTCGATCCGCTGATGGACTGGCTCGACGCCGTCCGGTGGAACGACGACGGACTGGTGCCGGCGGTCGCGCAGGATGCGGCGACGCATCGCGTGCTGACGCTTGCGTGGATGAATCGCGAGGCGCTCAAACGCACGAACGACACCCGTGAGGCGCACTACTGGTCGCGCTCCCGCGCGTCCTTGTGGCGCAAGGGGGAGCAATCGGGTCACATCCAGCACGTCCGCGAAATCCGCCTCGACTGCGATCGGGATGCGATCCTGCTGCTCGTCGAGCCCCTCGGCGGAATCGCGTGCCATACCGGCCGCGAGCGCTGCTTCTATCGGCGACTCGACAACCGGGAATGGCACACCGTCGAGCCCGTGCTGGAGGATCCGGATACCGTGTATGGCCACGAGTGACCCCGCGGACGACGTGCTCGCGCGCGTCGCCGAGACGATCGAGCGCCGCAAGTCGGCGGACCCGCGCGACTCCTACGTGGCCGCGCTGTTCGCGAAGGGCGAGGATGCGGTGCTGAAGAAGATCGGCGAGGAAGCGACCGAGACGGTCATGGCCGCGAAGGACGGTG
>Ga0105248_10007361_pt1 | contig 12080 bp, 10 predicted proteins | sample KBSS34metaG_FD_81524 | JGI IMG/M metagenome (GOLD analysis project Ga0105248, IMG submission 81524) | Switchgrass rhizosphere microbial communities from Kellogg Biological Station, Michigan, USA - KBS S3-4 metaG | ecosystem: Host-associated > Plants > Roots > Rhizosphere > Soil | place... | reverse complement strand
TACGTAGATCGGCGCCTTGGGAAACAAATCGGCGATGAACTGGGTGCCGTGGACCGCATTGAATTCGTCGGCCTCGGGGAAGGACAGGTCGAAGAAGCGGCCGCCGAGCGCGTCCCAGAAAGGCGAGTGCCCGCCCTCGTCCATGACCCCGCGCAGCTCCGCCAGCACGGTGTCGCCAAAGCGCGCGCGGTGCTCCTTGATGAACAGGTAGCGCGAGCGTGCGAGGAGCATCCCGAGGCCGCCCGCGCGCTCTTGCGGATGGAGGAACAAGCCGCCGACCTCGCTAGCCCCTTCCAGGTCATTGGTCAGGGTCAGCGTCTGGTTGCGAAATGTCTTGCCGAGCTCGCTGCTCTTCTGCGTCAGGGTCGAGATCAAATAGCTGTAGAAAGGGTGTTTGGTGCCCACCGCACCGAACACCTGGCAGGTGCCGATGATCTGCTTGGTCGCGACATTCTCGAGCATGAAAACGTAAAGGTCGTCGCCCGGTGTATCGCCGTCGCGCTCGAACCCGGCGGAGCTCAGTTCGAGCTTTGCCTCGAGCGTCGATCTTTCAGCGGGCAGGTTGGTGAAGCCGCCGCCGGTCAGCTTGGCGAGGTTATAGAAAGCCCGCAGGTCACTCCGGCGTGCTGAGCGAAGGCGGTAGGTCATGCGGCCCCCGTCGCGAGGCGCAAGATGGTGAGCGCGGATAACGCCGCGCGCTCGGGCAAACTGTCGACGATCAGAAATTCCTCCATGCTGTGGATCTTGCCGCCGCGAACGCCCATGGTGTCGACCACGGGCACACCGCAGGCGGCAATGTTGTTGCCGTCGCACACCCCGCCGGACGGTTGCCAGGCGATGCTCTGGCCAAGGTCCGCCCCGGCCCGTTTGACCAGGTTGAACAACGCCTCGGCGTCGGGCGTGAGCGGTTTGGGCGGGCGGCCGAACCCGCCGCTGATCTCGATCGCCACCTCGTGCTGGGCAGCGACGAGATCGATCGTTTCGGCGATCATCGCCTGTGCGCTGCGCTCATCCTCGGGCGTTGCCGGTCGCAGATTGACGCGCAGGACGGCGAGGTCGGGCACGACATTGCTCGGGCTGCCCCCCTCGATCCGCGATGGATTGATGTTGAGGCCGGGGCGTTTCGCCGCGGCGAGGCGCAATGCGAGGTCGGCGGCGGCGAGCAGCGCATTCCGGCCGTCCTCGGGGTTGCGCCCGGCGTGAGCAGAACGCCCGCGCACAACGAGAGCGAAATTGCCGCTTCCTGGCCGCGCTCCCGCAAGCGTGCCGTCGGGCAATGCCGCGGGCTCGTAGGTCAATGCCGCGCGCTTGCCCTGGGCGGCTTGAACTAGCAGCGCGGCGGAGCCGAGCGAACCGACTTCCTCGTCGCTGTTGATTACGACTTCATAGCCGAGGCGCGCCGCGTCGGGCGAACCTTCGATCGCCTTGAGCGCGGCGAGCATGACCGCAATGCCGCCTTTCATGTCGGCGACTCCGGGACCGTTCAGCACCCCGTCTTCAAGCCACCGCGTCGCCTGGAATTCGTGATCGATCCCGAACACCGTATCCATGTGCCCGGTGAACAGCAGTTGGACCGGCGCGTCGGGTCGCACCGCCAAGTGCAGGTTCTTGCCATGCTCGATGGCGATCGTCCGGCCCGCGGCATCAACCGCGTCGACCGTCTGCGGGTCTTTGAACGTCAGTTCGCCGGGCAAGGCGGCAAAGGCATCGGACAACAGATAGGCCACGTCCTTCAGGCCTTCGAGGTTGCGCGACCCGCTGTTGACCGCCGCCCACGCCTCGACCTGCTCGAGCATCGGCTCGGCCGCTGCGCGCTCCACTGCTTGCTGTTCGGATGGCGTAAGGTCCCCCATGGGCCGGCTCCTAGCCCGAGGCATGGCCGAACGCCACACCGGCTAGATCGCGACCACGACCTCGGTCTTGCAGCCGATTGCCTCGCCCAGGCGCGCCAGTCGCCGCTTGACCGGCTCGCCGACCAAAGCGTGCTCTGAACGCATGACATGAAGGCGGATCGCTTCGTCGTCGACGGTAAATCCAGTGTGCTCAAGCACCGAGGCGACTCCGCCCGACAGGCGCTGACCGAGACGCATCGCCAGCCCCCATTGCCGCGCTCGCCGAAGCTCCTCCTCGCCGCATAGTTGCGCGAGCTTGGAGTCGGGTAATTTCTCGCGCCCGAAGTTCGACGACAGCGCCTGGGCCATGATCACGCGTTCCGCGGCGGTAATCGCCACCCAATTGCCGTGCAGCGCCATTTCGACTCCGCGATCGGCGCGAAAGTTGGGGTTGGCCTGCCACGCGACATCGGCCAGCAGGCATGAGGCCCGGCGCAACCGGCTCATATCCGGGGCGTCGTCGAACAAAGGCGCAATCCATTCATCGAGCAGGTCGCCGTGCTGGCCGAAGCGATGCTCGCCGCCGCCAGCGTCCCGTGCTGCCTCAAGCAACGGGTCGCGGGCCCGGGTGCGGGGCTTGAGGGTCGAAAATAGCAGGCCTTCGCGAATGCCGAAGGTGGAGACGACGAGGTCGCTCGGTTCGAGTTCGTCGGCGAGGACGTCGAGCAGCATCGCCGCGACCGGCGCGCTGGCCATGCGCGCGGCGGCCGCCGCCTTCGACCATTTGGGGTCGGGTTGGGCAACGATCCGCCGGAGTTCTCGGGTGCGCTTCGGCGCCATGCGATATTCGTGGGTGATCGGCAGCGGGTAATCATTCTCGGCCATGTCGATCCGGGCAAGCGCGCGCCACGACCCGCCGACCATGAAGAAGGTCCGGCCGCGCGTCTGCTTGACCCCGCCGAGTTGCTTGAGGCCGGCGCGGACGGCTTCGCGGGTGGCTTTTTCGCCGGCCGAAGATGCAGCAAGCCGCAACACTCCGAGCGGCAGCGAAATCCCGCCGTGAACCTCACGGTCGGCGACATCGACCAGTTCGAGGCTGCCGCCGCCCAAGTCGCCGACGATGCCGTTGGCGTCGGGGATCGCCGATAGCACGCCCTCCCCGGCAAGCTCTGCTTCGCGGTCAGGACTCAGCACTTCGCAGCGAAAGCCAATGCTATCGACCTCGCGAACGAAGTCGCGGCCGTCCTTGGCTTCGCGGATCGCCGCGGTCGCCAGAACGTGCACCTTCTTGACCCGCATATGATCGATCAGGAGGCGGAAGCGGCGCAGGGCGGCGAGCGCCTTGTTCCGCGCCGCCGGCGCAAAGGTGCCGCGTTGTTCAAGCCCGGCGCCGAGACCGGCGAGGACCTTTTCATTGAAAATGGGTGCGGGGATCCGCGGCGCGCCAGCGTAAACGACAAGCCGGACCGAGTTCGACCCGATGTCGATAATGGCTACGGGTTCGGCATTGCTCACTCGGATTTAAGGGCCCTGTTTAGCGTCCGCGATGAAAGCGCAGTTTGGGAACTCTTCGGCCCTTCTTTAGTGCCTGGCCCCGACCCGACAAGGACGGGTTCGACATGAAATAGCTGTGCAGGTTGAAGGCCTCGTCCGGCTTGGGCCGTAGGCGCTCGTAGGTGCCGTCCGATTTCAGGCGCCAGCTCTGTTCATTGTCGATGAGGTTGGCGACCATCACCTGGTCGAGGAGCTGAGCGTGGACCGTCGCGTTCTCGATCGGCAGCATATATTCGATCCGCCGGTCGAAGTTGCGCGGCATCCAGTCGGCCGAGCTGATGTAGACCTTGGCGTGGGGGTTCGGCAGCTGGTGGCCGTTGGCGAATGCCCACAGTCGCGCATGTTCGAGGAAACGGCCGACGATGGATTTAACGTGGACGTTCTCGGACATCCCCGGCACGCCGGGGCGCAAGCAACAGATGCCGCGAATGACGAGGTCGATCTGGACGCCGGCGTTGCTCGCTTCGTAGAGCTTTTCGATGATGATCGGGTCGACCAGCGAGTTCATCTTGGCCCAGATGCCCGACGGCTTGCCGTCGCGCGCCGCGGCGATCTCGGCATCGACCAGCTTGATCAATTCGGCTCGCATATTTTGTGGTGAGGTGACCAGCAGCTTGAGGTTGCGCGGCTCAAGGTAGCCGGTGATGTAATTGAACAGCTTGGCGACGTCGCGGCCGGTCTTGGGGTCGGCGGTAAAGTAGCTGAGGTCGGTGTAAATCTTGGCCGTGACCGGGTGATAATTGCCGGTGCCGAAGTGGCAGTAAGTGCGGTAGCCCTTCTCTTCGCGGCGGATGACCATCGACACCTTGGCGTGGGTTTTCCAGTCGATGAAGCCGTAGACGACCTGGACCCCGGCGCGTTCGAGTGCGCTCGCCCACATCAAATTCTGCTCTTCCTCGAAGCGCGCCTTCAATTCGACCACCGCGGTCACAGACTTGCCGCTTTCGGCGGCGTCGATCAGCGCGCGGACGATCGCCGACTGCTTGCCGGCACGGTACAGCGTCTGCTTGATCGCAATGACGTCGGGATCGGCGGCCGCTTGCTCGATGAACGCAACCACCACCTCGAAGCTTTCGTAAGGGTGGTGGACGAGGATGTCCTTTTCCTTGATCGCCGCGAAGCAGTCGCCGCCATGCTCGCGGATGCGCTCGGGAAAGCGCGGGTCGAACGGCGGGAATTTGAGGTCGGGGCGATCCTCGTCGACCAGCAACGAGAGCTGCGACATGCCAAGGAAGCCGCGCGTTTCCGACGTGATCGCGGTGGCTGCGTCGAGGCCTTGCTTGACCGCGCCGACGAGGCTCTCGGGCATCCCCGGCTCGAACTCGAGGCGGACGACCCGGCCGCGCCGCCGCCGCTTGATCGCGGTGCGGAAGTAGCGGACAAGATCCTCGGCCTCCTCTTCCACTTCGATGTCGCTGTCGCGAATGATCCGGAACGCGCCGCCGCGCACTACCTCATATTTGGGGAACAGATAGTCGGTCTTGCGACGGATCAGGTCTTCGAGCGCGATGTAGCGGGTTTCCTTGCCCGGGATGCGAATGAAGCGCGGCAGGGAGGACGGCGCCATCAGCAGTTCGCGGACGCTGGTTTTGCCCTTCTTGATCTCGAAGATCAGACTTCGCCCCTGGTTGGGGATGAACGGGAACGGGTGCGCGAGATCGATCGCCTGCGGCGTCAGCACCGGAAAAATCTGCTCGCGGAAATGCTGGTCGAGCCATTTCTCCGCCTCCGCCTCGAGCGGTTCGTCGACGATGACGTGGATCCGGGCTTCATCGAGCGCGGTCTGGAGTGCCGCCCACACCTCGTGCTGGCTGGTGACCAGCCGGTCCGCTTCGGCATTGATCGCGAGCAGCTGCTGGTTGGGGGTCAGCCCGTCGGCCGACGGTTCCTCGACACCAAGCGCCTGGTGGGCCTTGAGCCCGGCGACCCGGACCATGAAGAACTCATCGAGGTTGCTGGCCGAGATCGACAGGAAGCGTACGCGCTCGAGCAGGGGATGGTGCGGGTTGGAGGCTTCTTCGAGCACGCGGCGGTTGAACGCCAGCCACGACAGCTCGCGGTTGAAGTAGCGCGCCTCCGGCTCCGCCGGTTCGGGCGGCGGCGCGGTCGCGCGGTCGTCCACGGCTGGCGCATCGGCCATGGCTGCGGGGGGTGCGGACGGGCTGTCCATCAGGTCTCCAGGGGGCGGAGGCATACGATCGGGCGGGGTCGAGGCCATGTAGCAGAACTGAAACAGAGGCATATTACACTGATGTGACGACTGGTGGTAATTCGCTGGCCGATCGAACGAGTCGGCAGGAGCGAGTGATGGCCAAGGACAAGAAAAAAAATAAGAAGAACAAGCCGAGCGCGGCTGGAAAAACCGCGAAACGCCTGAAGGCCATGGCGCAAAATCCGATGGCTGCCGACATTGTCGCGGCCGCACTGGTCGCCACTGCCGCTGCGCTCAAGGATACCAACAAGGCACGCCGGCTCGCCGGCCAGGCCGGCGATCAGCTGGCCGAATTGGCCAAGGAAGGCGCCGATCGCGGCACGGCGATGTGGCAACTGGCCCTCGACGTCGGGCGTCGCGCGTTAGAGGAATTGACCGGGAAAAACGCCCCCAAGGCGACCCGCAAAACCGTCAAGAGCGCGACCAAGGCGGTTCGCAAGACGGTCGCAAAGAGCGCCGCAAAAGCCGTTCGGAAGACCGTCGGCAAAGGCGCCGCCAAGGTTGTCCGCAAAGCCGTTGCAAAGGCTCCGGCGAAAGCGGTGCGCAAGGCCGGCGGGAGTCGCTCAGCCCGTCCCAAAAAGTGACCGGGCTAGTCTGAACGCTCGTTGACCTTTGGCCAGCCGCGCGACAAGCATTCGGTCGCCAACCACAGGTGACAGTCTCATGACTTCGATCCGACCCGCAGCATTAATCGTTGAAGATCAGCCGTTTATCGGAATGGTCGCGTCCGACATCCTGAGCGAATCGGGGTTCGACACCTTTCACGCCTTCAATGCCGCTGATGCGGTGTCGATGCTCGACGAGCATCCGGAAATCGAGGTCGTGGTCACCGACGCGCAGCTACCGGGTGGTATCGACGGGCTTGAGCTGGCGCGGAGGCTGTCGCGTGAGCGGCCCGATGTCCGCCTGGTGGTAACGGCCGCCGGCCCGGCGCTGGCCCAGTCGGACGTGCCCGCCGGCGCGCGCGTCCTGCACAAGCCCTATGCCAGCGGCGAGCTGCGGACATTGGTCGCGGCTGGAGAATTGCTCGAGCACGCCTGACGACGCGTTCGGCGTTTCGGTCAAATCATCCGGTTGCGCGGTCATTTTGCGTGGGGCAGGGACGCCCTAACGCGATGGTCATGCTAAAAACCCCAACGCCGCGCCTCTATCTCGAGGACCTCCATGTCGGGCAGCGCTTTTCAAGCGCCCCGCACACGCTCGACGCCGCGCAGATCAAGGCCTTCGCGGCCGAGTTCGACCCGCAGCCGTTCCACCTCGACGAAGAAGCCGCGGAAGGCTCGCTGTTCGGCGGCCTCGCCGCGAGCGGCTGGCACACCGCGGCGCTCACCATGCGCATGCTGGTCGAAAGCATGCCGCTCGCCGACGGGCTGGTCGGGGCTGAGCTCCAGCTAGCCTGGCCCAAGCCGACCCGGCCGGGGATGACGCTCCGGGTGTTCAGCGAGATCGTCGATATCAAGCCGTCGCGATCCAAGCCCGACATGGCGATGGTCACCGCGCGCAACGAAACCCGCGACCAGGACGGCGAGGTTTTGCAGGTGTTCAGCGTCAAGATGCCGGTGTTCAAGCGGGTGCGGGGCTAGCCTCAGTATTGCCCGAACCGCCCCCTGACGGTGCGCAGCAGCTTCGCTGAATCGTAGCCGACGCCATCCTTGAACACGGTTACGACATTCTCGATGTCGGCGATGGCTGCGGCCGGATTGCCCTTCACCAGGATCAGGTCGGCATTCTTGCCCGGCGCGATCGAGCCGATGCGGTCGGCGAGGCCGAGATAGGTTGCGCCGTTGAGCGTCGCGATGCGGATCGCCTCGACCGGCGTGAATCCCGCTTCGACCAGAAGCTCGACCTCGCGCTGGTCACCGAAACCGGGGATCACCCCGCCGTTCCCGGTCGGATCCGGACCCGCGAGCAATAACCCGCCAGCGGCCACGAACTGGCGTTCCAACCCGAGATCGTTCTTGTAGGTTTGCGCCGCCTGCTCTCCGCGCGGGGTGCCGGCCCGGCCGGCGGTGAGGTTGCGCGCGTAGAGATAGGATTCTTTCGCCTGCGGCGTCAGCACGTCCATCTGCCGCGCTTGCAACGGCGCGTGCAGTGGCACGCTCTGCTCGAACACCGGCAGGGTCGAGGTCAGCGCGACGTGATGATCGACCAGCAATTTGATCAGCGCATTCGCCGCGGGGCTGCCCGGCGTCATGGCCAGCAGGGTTGGTGTGCCCGTGCCATCCGAGCATTTGTCGGGCTGCTTGCCGGGATCGAGCTGGGTGTTGACGAAGAAACCGTGTTCGAGATTGTCGATGCCGAGCGCGACCGCTTCGGGATAGGTGACCGAGCACAGGTGACCGGTGACCTTGAGGTGGCGCCGGTGGGCCTCGTCGATCGCGGCTTTGAGCTCGGCGCGCGAGATGTTCATGTAGGCTTTGAAGCTGTTCACGCCCTGGTCGGCCCAATAGGCGACCTCATGCCGCGCGTCGGCCGGCGACGTGATCGCGTGATTCTGGATGAAGAAGGCGCCGGCTCCTTCGAGATAGGGGCCGGTGACATCGAGGTGCGGCCCAACCAGATGGCCGGCATCCACTTCGCGCTTGAGGCTGAGGTCGGTGTCGGGCTCGACGCTGCCGGTCGTGCGCATCGTCGTGACGCCGTTCGCGAGGTAGAGCCGCGGCGCGCTGAACGTCATCTGCGGGACGATAATCGGCTGGTCGAAATGACCGCTGGCGTCGAGGTTCGGCCGCTGCAGGTAGAACAGATGGTTGTGCATGCCGACGAGGCCGGGAAGCGCGGTTTCGCCGCTGCCGTCGACTATTTGGTAGCCCGAAGGGACCGGGGCACTCGCCGGCTGCACCGCGGCGATTATCGCGCCGTCGAGCAGCAGGGTTTGATCCTCGAGCGGCGCGGCGCCGGTACCATCGATGATACGCAAGTGCGTAATCGCGGTGCGGCCGGCCGGGACTTGCACGAACTGCTGCACATCGGGGCCGAGTGTTGGCGGCGGCGCCAGGACCGGGGCTGCCGATCCCGCGCCTCCGGCAAACAGTGAGACCGCGATCGCCAGCGCTTTGACCTTCATCCCCCGTCTCCTCGCGCCGGTTAATAGGCGATCCCCTTGCATAAGCGAAGCTGGACACTTAAGTGTATTATTATTATAACACACACTCAGAAGGAGTGCAGACGATGTTCGAAAACCCGGTCGCAAAGCGGACTGCAATCGCTGCCGCCATCGGCGCCGTCGTGGCTGTGCCACTGCCGTTCATCGGACCGATCCTCGGCGCCCTCGTCGGCGGCGGCATCGGCTATTTCACCGCGCCCCAGAAGTAGGACCGGTCAGGCCGGGCGCGCGCTTTTCATCGCCGAGGCCAGCGCCTGGGAGAGGGTCGCGAGGCGGTAGGGTTTCATGACTACCGTTCGTCCGCCGCTGCCGGCTTCGGCGATTTCCTGGCTGTAACCGGTTGCCAGGACGACGGGCAGGCTCGGGCGTTCGGCAGCAAGCGCGTCAGCGAACTTGAGGCCACCCATGCCCGGCATCACGACATCGCTGAGCACGACGTCGAAGCTGCGGCTTCGGCACATTTCAAGGGCCTCCTCGCCGGAGCTGGCGCGGGTGACCCGGTGGCCGAGTTCCGCGAGCATGGCCTCGGCGAACGCGCCAACGTCTTCATTGTCTTCGACGACGAGAATGTCGGCTACCGGCTGTTCGGCGAGTTCGGCAGCCACTTCTCTTGGCGCGATTTCGCCGTTCGCCGCGACGCATGGCAGAATCAGTGTCAGCACCGTGCCTTTGCCTGGGTGGCTTGCGACCGTGACGTCGCCGCCCGACTGCGTTGCGAAGCCGTAAACCTGGCTTAGGCCGAGCCCGGTCCCATGACCCGGTCCCTTGGTCGTGAAGAACGGCTCGAAGATGCGGTCCGATGTTTCCGCGTCCATGCCTTCGCCAGTGTCGGTTATTTCGATTCCGACCATTCGCCGTCCCTCACCATTGGGCATGTCGCGGGTGGCGATAGTGAGCGTTCCGCCATCGACCATCGCGTCCCGGGCATTGGAGGCGATGTTGAGGATGGCCGATTGCAGCTGGGCGCGATCGACCTCGACCCGGCATGGCGCCGCGAGGTCGGTGATGACCTTGATCCGCTCGCCCATCGTTCGATCGAGGAGGTCGTCCATCTCGGCGATCAACTCGTTGAGGTCGATCCATTCGGGCGCCAGCGGCTGGCGGCGGGCGAAGGCGAGCAGCTGCGACGTCAACGACGCGGCGTTGTTGGCGGATTGGACGATGGCGCGCGCGAAGCGGATCCGCTTGGCGTCGGGCAGGTCCCGACGGGTCAGCATGTCGGCCGCGCCCTGGATTACGGTCAGCTGATTGTTGAAGTCGTGGGCGATACCGCCGGTCAGCTGGCCGAGAGCCTGCATCTTCTGGCTTTGGCGCAACTGGTCTTCCGCTTGCGCCCGTTGCGCGACCTGCTCCTCAAGCAATTCATTGGCCTGAGCGAGCGCCTCGGCGCGTTTGCCGAGCTCGCGATTGGCCGTTCGTAGGGCCCGCTGGGCAAACCCGAGCCCGATTACGATCAAGGTGGCCGCTGCGATCAAAACGGCCAACGTGCCGTAGCGGCTGACCCGTCGCCACAGCGGTTGGCGGTCGAGTTGAATGTAGGCCGTACCAATTCGCTGCCCCCGCATTTCGACCGGGGCCGACGCCCGAATCAGATTTGCGTTCAATGAGGCGATGGTTTGCTCGATTGCCGGAACCGCTTCGCCGGCACGGTCGTAGCCGGCGATGAGGCGTCCGCTGCGATCATAGACGGCGGCGAGGCGTATGCTGCTGATGACGTGGAGTGGGTTGACCGCTTCCTTGGCGGCGACGGGATCGTCGAAGTCGACAGCGGCCGCGACCGATACGGCGAGCAACTGGGCCTGGGACCGGGCGAAGTCCTCGCGGGCGTCGCGATAGCCGCTGTCCGTCTGCATAATGACGGCGATGCCGATCAGCACGATCAGCATTGCGGCAACGAAGATCGCCACCGGCGGCGAGCGCCAGTTTTCTTTCAGCATATTCCTCATTGCTTCACCCCAATTGCGAGCGCGAGCAGTCGCGAGCTGATTGTGAGTCCGTTTCGTGCGGCAGACGCTTGATCGATGAAGAATCTGACGCGTCCATCAACCACGGAAAAATGGATCATGCCCCGTTGCGGCCCGGCGTTCGCGTCCGTGACCGTCAGCACCGGCCGGCGACCGAATGCGGCCATGATTTGCCCCGGCGATTGAAGCTTGCCCCCGGGAACGAAGGCGATTTGGCACCTGTCGGCGCCCACCGCGGAATCCATCCGGCGGACAATGATGCGTCGCCCGTCGATGGACTGCGATCGCACGGCATCGTCGAGTGCGGCCCCGAATGGATCGCCGCCGACCAGACACAAAATAAACGGGTCGCTGCCCTTGGGCATGGCTGCGGCGGGCCAGGTTACGTAGCGCGCGAAGCGGGGCAGGAAGGCGGCCTTAACCGCGGTATCCGTCGGTGCCGCGACGGCCGGCGCACACGGCACTGCCGCGACTGCAGCAGCAAACAGCAAGGTGCGCCACGGCCTCATGGTCAGGGACGCCACTCCAGGCCCGCGAGGACCTTGCGCGAGATCGTATCGCCGCCGGCATATTCGACGTGCCGGTCGTGCAACAGATTGGCGCCGGTCACGGACAGGGTGAGATGGTCGGACACGGCCCAGGCCAGGCGGCCGCCCAGCTCGGCGTAGGCCGGCACCGCCGCGCCCTTGAGGCGGCCGACCGCACGGAAGTCGAGATCGAACGTCACGGCGCGGCCGAGGTCCATGCTCGACCGCAAGGTGAACTGATGTTCCGGGTCGGTTCCGTTTTGCGACGTGCCGACGATGCCCGAGGCGCCTTGCTTGAAGTGAAAATCCTGGTGTTGCAGCATCGCCCCCGCGGACAGCGTCCACCATTCGAGCGGGCTGGCGCTCGCCCAGGCCTCAAGCCCGTAACTGTGGCCCTTGAGCCCGTTCCCCCATTGAAGGTTGAGGAACGCCGGCCCGGAGATCAGCTCAACCGACCGAAGATCGTTATACTGGTGGTAGAAGCCGGTTGCCGAGAAGGACAGTTGGCGAACCGGCTGCGCTTTCACCCCGATTTCATAGGCGGTCAGTTTTTCGGTCCGAAAATCGCGGTTGCCGCTGAGCGCGACAAGCGTGCCCAACCGCTCCTGGACGTCTTCGTCGAATGGGGTCGGCGAGCGCACAGCGTGCGACACCGCGGCCCACAGCAAGGTCGATCCGCCCGGCTTGACCGCCAGCCGGACGTCGGGAAGCAGGCTGAACCCGACATAGGGATCGTGTTCGGCCTTGATGCCGCCGGTCAGGCTCACGGTATCGCTGATTGCAAACGTGTCCTGGGCGAACAGATTGGCGAGGAACAGGTTGCGGCTGCCAGGTACGAAGAACAGGCTCGGCGTACCGTCGATGTCATAATGGGCGACCCGGGCG
>Ga0105248_10007359_pt1 | contig 12081 bp, 7 predicted proteins | sample KBSS34metaG_FD_81524 | JGI IMG/M metagenome (GOLD analysis project Ga0105248, IMG submission 81524) | Switchgrass rhizosphere microbial communities from Kellogg Biological Station, Michigan, USA - KBS S3-4 metaG | ecosystem: Host-associated > Plants > Roots > Rhizosphere > Soil | place... | reverse complement strand
TGACCAGAACGTAGGAGTTATGAAATCTCTTGATCAGGTCCACCGCGTGGATTCTGTGAACGGTGATCGGCAGTATCAACTGAGAAATTCTCAGTCCGTAAGTCTCTGCTTCTCCCGGGTTTCGCACCATCGCTCCCCCGTGGCCGTGTTGGCGCAGATAAATCAAGCTCGGCGATAGATTAATGACGATGGTTGCGGTGGTTATGCCGACCAAAACGAAGGCCATCACCAGCGGTCGCATTCGCCGAAACCTGAGCACCCCCAGCCCTCCCGCGATGAGTAATAGAAAACAGAAGAAGAAGGGGTAGTAGACTCCACTGCATCCAAGCAGTATGGCAATGAGCACGCTGATAATGAACTTCCTGCTTCGCGTAATTAATAGTTCGGTGGTGAGCCAAAGCAGGACCATGACGGCCAGCGGCACTACGTAGTAAGCATTATAAAAAAGGTGATGCTGGTTGCGAATGAAATGAAAAGGCGTGAATGCGTATAGAAGACTTGCGAAAAGCGCGGGAACGAAAGACAAATTGAAATGTCGCAGTACGTATAAAGAGGAGATTGCTACCAATGGGAACGACAGCAGGTAAAAGAGATTCATCACCACAAACGGATTGTGAGTGAACACCGACATCAACCACATCAGCGCCATTACGCCATTGTCGATAACTGGAAACTCATACAATTGTAGAATGCCGGGCGCGCCGACGCCTGGATTCTGCCAGTACCAGCCGTTCTCGATGACACCCTTAATGCACGTGGCCCAAAAAACACAGTCACCCGAGTAAAAAAACGGCACGCGAAGGTTGGCTTGCCAGAGCTTTAATATGAAGCAAAGCATCAGCACGCACAGTGCTGCGGCCGCAATGTATTGAGAGGATTCTCGGATGCGGTTATTATTCAGAATCCATTTATTCATCTGCTGATTGCCGGAGCGGCGTGGACCGAAGAGTAACTTGTAACAGAAAGCAAGACAACTCCGAATCTTGTTAGCGCGATTACGAAAAAGGCTCTACGAGACACGATTCTTCCGCTTTCGGCACGATCGAAGCGTTCGTGAAGCATTCTTCGCTTTCATACTCACGCGCGCGCTTATCTTCTTTATTCTGATCTGTGTTGGGCAGCTCACGGTGACGAATTCTCCTGACCTAAAGACCCACCATGCGTTCATCGATTTTGACCGCCCCCAGATTGCGAGGAAACTACGCGAGATGATGATGCGTGGGGATGTCGGCCATTACGGAGGATTAGCGGTGACTGGTTACTTGCAGGGGCCCCTCGATTTGACCAACGAGCGCAGCGTGCAGTTCGCCTTCTTCCCGTTGCAGCCAATATTGCTCTGGCTTTTGGGCCGTGTTACATCGGATGTGCTCCTATGGGGCGCGGCTCTTGCCAATTTTTTCTTCTTTGTGGCCCTGGTGGTGCTGCATAAGCTCACGCTCACGTGCGGCTATGACGAGTCGGTTGCTCGACGGGCCATATTCTATTTAGCGGCCTTCCCGGCGAGTTATTTTTTCTCCGTCCCAATGACTGAATCCCTGTTCGTTGTTTTGACGGTGGCAAGTTTCTATGCCGCTAAGCGCGAGCGGTGGTGGATTGCGGGCGTCTTAGGTTTGTTCGCCGCCACCAGCAGACCTACGGGTATCTTGCTGTTGCCGTCTTTGCTTGTTTTGAGTTGCCAGATGTATCGCTCGTTGCAAATTAAAAAGATCTTAGGGTTGCTCCTGATGCCGTGGGGTCTTTTCGCATACATGTTCTATTGTTGGTGGCTGACCGGAGACGCGTTGGCATTCAAGCATGCACAGGTGGCCTGGGGCCGCAATCCCTCTATCTTTTTTCTGCGTTCGGTGATCGATTGGCTGGTTGGTCCACACGTGATCACCCCGTGGAACATGCAATTGTTTAGCGTCGCTTCTGTGCTGCTCTGTTTTATTTGTATTTATATCCTCGCCCGGCGCCGTGAATGGGCGTTTGCGCTCTACACGTCGATGTCGATCATCCTGCCGCTTTCGTCCGGCATGTTGCAGTCGCTGGAGCGCTACACGATGGGGTTCTTTCCGATCTTCATCGCGTTGGGCCTCGCGGCGAAGTCTGAACATTGCGATCAAACTATCAGGGTTATATTCGTGTCCCTGCTGGCAATTATGACGGCGTTATACGCCGCGGGCTACACGAACGCATTGACGTGAGTTAACTAATCTCCAGGTTGCAGACGGCGATGGAGAGATGACGATCATCGCTGCTGTCTGGATTTGCGATACACGGCTGCCACGTTCGATCAGCGTGTATCTCAAGGTTAAAATCCGCGGTGTTCCGTGTTACTGCTTCCGGTACGTCAATCGCCAGATCGAGCCACCCATAATCAAATAAGCACAACTCACACAACTTCACGCCATTGAGTTGAAACTCCAACTTCATCGGTGACGTTCGCAGCTCCGGAATGTGCGTAGCTAGTTGCAGGCTGAGGCGTGAAAACGGTCCAGCTTTAAATCGCAGCCACGAACGACCGCTCATCCAGCGCGCTATCGGCGGCAGATGGTTCGCCGGATACCAGCCGTTACCAAACAGCGCGCGCGAATCTCTGTCGAGATTTATCGGACCACTCGCGGCGCTTGGGATTAGATCGCCGCGATCGCGATGCGCGTTGTAAAACGGTTCCGGTGCTGCATCTGAAGCCTTAACGAGCAAGTAAAGCCCGCTGCTCGGAAGCTGTAAATCCAGGTCGGAAATCCTGCCGAATACGTAACCCATCGCCATATCAAAAGCGTGTCGCTCATCAAACGAGAGGCCGCGCAGGTACTCGATAAAGTCAGCATCAAAGGGCGCGCCGTACTGATCGAACTGCTTGATAAACTCCGCCACACTCAGGCACAACGTGTAACGCGGTTCGGTTTGCACTGTGGAGAAAAAGCGCGCGAAACGATCGGCAATGTCTTCGTCTACTTCCAACCCGATGTGTCCGTCGATGCCGATGAACTCGGGACTCATCGAGTGATAATCAGGATGAAGCTTCGGATCCAACGACTCGATCCCGTGCATCGTCACACCGTCCGGGCGCAGCACACGTTTGATCTCCCTGAGCACTGCATCCTTCTCGTCAAAACCGATGTGCCCGAAGACGTCGAGACTGACAACATAATCGAACGATGCGGTTGGAAATGGTAGTTCAGTCAATTGGCCCACACACGCCGCGTCATAGCCATTGCGACGCGCCATCTCGACCAACTCCGGCGAGAGGTCGACGCCCGCGAGGTAAACGTCTTTGCGTTTGAGTAGCGCGAGTAAACCTTCGCCACATCCCAGATCCAGCACGGATGATCCGCGCCGAACGTTGTCGTAGACCCACATCGTGCGCGCAAACTTGATATCGAAGCGATCGAGCGCGTCGAAGTAGCTCGCTTCAAATACGCCGCCGGTAAGAAAACGATCGCGGTAAAACCCGGCAACGTCTTTAATCCCGGCAAGCCTGAACAGATCGTCGTCTTTCATCCTATCGAGTGAATGGTGGTGCTGGCGGTCCAAACAGAGTCCAGCGGCTGCGTGGTGGCGGTTGCGTTGAGATTCGCGACACCTTCAATCGGAATCGCGCTAATCACACGAAAGAACAGCGAGCCGTCGAGCCAGTCGAAACTCACCGCTTCAGGACTATGAACCGCGATTGAGATCGAATAGAGATCCGGCGCCAGCCAGGAATTGAATGAGAAAGTTGTCTCCACTCGCGAACCGCCCTTGATAAGTCCACTCGTTATTCCCTGGACTCTCGTGTTGGTGCCGTAAAGATGAATGCCGTGACGATTGCGAATGATGAACCCATAAACCGGATCGACCACATCTTCGTGAAAAACAACCTGCATGCGCAGGTGGACCAGTTGACCCGATTCGACTATCGCGGCTGTTTCCTGGGACGTGTCCACCAGTTCAACTTTCAGAATCTCCGCAGTACCGTTGCCGTGTCGATAGGTGAACTGCGGCGCGTTGATATCTTCAGTATCGGGTTGCGGTTTTTCTCGAACCAACTCCGCCTGCGCGTAAGCAGCTTCCTGGGCCATGATGACTTTCTGATAACGCGCCAGCACTTCTGACGGTGGTCCATCTGCTTCCATTCGACCCTGATCGAGCAGGATGGCGCGGCTGCACAACGCTCTGATCGAGCCTGGATCGTGCGAGACGAAGAGAATGGTCGTTCCGTTCTCCTGCATCTCCTTGATGCGACGCGTGCAACGATGCTGAAACACCGCATCGCCAACCGCGAGTGCTTCGTCAATGATCAGTATCTGCGGCGAGACGGCACTCGCAACGGCAAACGCGAGCCTGACGTACATGCCGCTCGAGTAGGTTTTCAACGGTTGATAGATAAAGTCGCCGATCTCAGCGAAGCTCGCGATCTCGGGCAGCAGCGCTTCTGTATCCGCCCTTGAAAGACCGAGCAGCGAAGCGTTCATGAAAATGTTTTCCACACCGGTGAACTCCGCGTTGAAGCCGGCGCCGAGTTCAAGCAGTGCGGCCACGCGTCCTTCGAGCCAAACGCGACCGTGAGTCGGTTCGAGTGTGCCGGTGATGATCTGCAGCAGCGTGGATTTGCCGGAACCGTTTGGTCCAATGATGCCGGTCGTGGTGCCGGCCTCGACTTCGAAACTGATGTCTTTCAGCGCCCAGAACTCGCGATGTGCTTTCCAGCGCCCGCGCGTGACTGTCTCCTTCAACCGATCGGATGGACGGTTGTAGATCCTGTATTGCTTGGAGATCGATTCAACGCGGAGTGCAGCAGGCATGACGATAAGTTTCACGCAAAGGCTCAAAGTAAGCAAAGACGCAAGAGATCACGTTTCCGCCTGCGCCTTTGCTCTCTTCGCGTCTTTGCGTGGAAAATCTTCTGCTTTCAAATCCGAAGTCACCATCTCTTTGATCAGATCGCGGAACGTGTAAGTCGGTTCCCAGCCCAACACTCGCCGCGCTTTCGAAGCGTCACCAACCAGCAGATCAATCTCTGCCGGCCGGAAGTATCTTTCGTCAACTTTCACAAACTCGCGATAGTCAAGATCGACTTCAGCAAACGCGCGCTCACACAGTTCGCGGACGCTATGAGTTTGGCCAGTGGCGATCACGAAATCATCAGCTTCCGGCAACTGGAGCATCGCATGCATCGCGCGCACGTAGTCTTTCGCGTGCCCCCAGTCGCGTTTCGCTTCGAGATTTCCGATTCTGAGTTCAGAAGCCAGACCTGCCTTGATACGCGCAACGGTGCTGGTTGTCTTGCGCGTCACAAACTCAAACCCTCGCCGCGGACTTTCATGATTGAACATAATCCCGTTGACGCAATACAGCCCATACGCCTCACGATAATTTCGCGTTAGGTGAAATCCCGCAACCTTGCTGATCCCGTACGGGCTGCGCGGCTGAAACGTCGTGCCCTCGCTTTGCGGCACTTCACTGACATTTCCAAACATCTCACTCGACCCGGCAAAGTAAAAACGACAATCAGGCCGAAGTTCACGCAGCGCCGCGAGGACGAAATACGTGCCATTGATGTTTGTATTCATCGTCGAAAAGCCGTCAGCAAAACTTTCCGCCACAAAGTTCTGTGCCGCCAGGTGGTAACACTCCTGAAAATCATGTTTGCTGAAGACGTGGAAGATGCTGGCGTAACTCTCCAGATTCGCCGCATGCAGGGTGACGCGGTCCAGGAGATGACTGATGCGGCTGAATCTTGTTTCTGGAGTTTCGAGAGCCACACGGCGCACGAGGCCATGGACCTCATAACCCAGGCTCAGCAGATATTCGGCCAGATAACTCCCATCCTGCCCGGTAATTCCCGTAATCAGCGCTTTCTTCGTCACACAGCGACATTACCTCAACTGAACTTCTTTATCCACAGATTACACAGATTCTATAAACCCATCTGTGTAATCCGTGGACACGACATTGAAATGGGCGCCACTTGGAATACATCCCTGCTTGCGAACCGATGGGGTTCTGCTTAAAATGGCCGTTCTTTAACGCCGGTGCCGGCAATAAATACTTTCACCTGTGCGCTGCTCAGCTCCCCGAGGGCATCTAATCTGCTCGTATCTGCGTCTTTATTGCGGAGGAATTCGTGAAACAAGGTTTCTGGTTCTTGTGCGCCATCATTGTGGCTGTGTTAGTCGGTGGCTCGCTTGTCTCCATTACGGCCCAAACGTCCAGTTCAACTCCTGACCCATTCACCGCTCAAATCACTTCATCGCCTGGGGCTTTTAACTCGGACGTGAATGACATCAGCGCGAATGGACGCTTCGTCGTGTTCGTCTCCGACGGCGACGTAGCAACGGAGAAGACGCCAACCAGAAATAACGCCGACGGCAACCGCGAGATCTTTCTACTCGATTACGCGCAACGACGTATCTTCCAGATCACGAACACAAAAAACGTTCCTAATCCGGTTGCATCGCCAAGCCCAACGCCAACACCGAGTCCGACACCAACACCGAGCCCAACGCCGACTCCTGCTCCAACGCCGGCCGATCCGACCCTCGTAAAGATCGAGATCGACAACCGTGCTCCGATGATCTCTCTGGCTCCGGCGCTATCGGGCGGACTGCGCGTTTACACGATCGTCTTCAGTTCAAACGCACCGAATCCGGCAAACTTCGATGGTACTGAAGGGACTCTGGCGGCTGACGGCAACTCCGAGATCTGGATCTACAAACTGCCGGCTGTTGCGGACGTCGATTTAACTCTAGGCGCTGACTTGCCGTTGCAGGATCTTTCAACCGGAACATTTCAACAAGTCACTAACACACCCGCTAGTCGTGTGCCTCGAGCAGGCTCAAGTACGCTGGTGCCGTTTTTTGCCGACGACAATCGCGACGCTTCGATCTCAGACGATGGAAACGTGCTCGCATTTATCTCGACGCGCAACCTGGTCCCCGGTGTTGGTAACGCTGACGCCAATCCCGAACTATTCTTTTTCAACGTTCTAACAGGTGCCTTTACTCAGGCGACAAATACGCATGATGCGACCCCCGGCATTGGTTTAGTCTTTCAGGCCAGTCCATCTCTGTCTTCAGATGGGACGGTAGTGGCTTTTATCTCCAGCGCAAATCTGACCAGCAACAATGCTGACGGGAATGCGGAGATCTATGTCGCGAATTTTAGTGGCGGAGCTGTCAGTAATATTCGCCAGGTCACGCGTACGCAAAACAGTAATGCGAATACGAATGTGCTCACTACCGGGCGGCGGTTGAGTCGCAATGGAGCGTTGATCGCGTTCGAATCCAGGGCCACCGATCCGAAATCGAATGCGGTAGCGACTGCCCAGACTCTGGGAACATTCGTTTACACAATCGCGACTGACACTTTCAATGAAGTTGGAACACGTACGCCTATTACTGATATCGGTCGCTTCCCGATGTTCACTGACTACAACGCGTCTCTCGCTCCGTCGAGTCTCGTGTTTGCTTCGTTCTTAAACTTCCGGCCCGATGGAACGTTCCCCTCCTCTCAAGCACAGGCTTCCGAGGGTATAAACGTTGACAATTCACCCGACATCTTTCTGACGCAGGTTCCGGTTTCGTCGTCGAACACATTTATTCGTCTGACCAACATGCCGATATTCAACGCGGGCGGCACGCGACCAATCGCCAGCGAGACTCGCAAACGAATCGCATTCACGGTCGGACGCGAGGAATTGGGTGGGGGCAACAATGATGGTTCGCAGGAGGTTTTCTATTTACTGACGCCGGCGATTACCGTGCAGTCTGCGGCAGTGCTTTCGTTCTTTACCGGCGCGAGCAACATGCCTGTGACCGCAGCCACACCAGCGCCGAGTCCACTACCAAGCCCAACGCCGACGCCGAGTCCGAATCCAGGTGCTCCGTTTGGTCTTGCGCCGGGTGAATTGAGCATTGTTCGCTCCACCGTGGCTCTCGCTCCTTCGGATGCAACAGCGACCGGGGCTTCAGAAACGAGACGCAGTCCCGCGTTGCCGATCGAGCTTAATGGCGTGTCTCTGAGTGTTAACGGCGCCGCGGCAGGACTCTATTTCGTCGGCAATGCGAGCAAGCAGATTAACTTCGTAATGCCGATTGGTTTGTCGGGTGGTGTTGCCAACGTCGCGGTCAACGTGCTCGATAGTGGGGCGAATACTGACACTCTCCATCGCGGGTTAGTGCAGATCATAGTGGCACAACCTGACATCTTTACGACGACAAACGATGCCGGCGGGCGGGCGATTGCCTTCAATGTCACCAATCCCAATGCGCGTTCACCCGAGCCGTTTACCGTGACGTCTACTGACGCCAGTGGTGCTAGTGTTGCAACCGTTATCGAGCTCAGCGTGACGGGAGTACGCCTTGCCATACCGGCCGAAATCACTGTAACGGTGGGAACTACGGCTATCTCGGGGACTTCGATTCTCGCAGTGCGTCCAAATCCGGAGATGCCGGGGTTTGACATCATAAACTTTACTTTGCCTTCGTCTTTGGCGGGCGCGGGAGACGTGCCTGTCCAGGTACAGTTTTCCAGAACCGGCATCACGACGGTCAGCCGGCCCGCTGCCACCGCGCCACACATAACGATTAATTAGCTTTAGCCGCAAAAAGGCACACAAATAGAAATCTTCTTTGTGTGCCTTTTGTGCCTTTTTGCGGCTAACCGTGATACGATGCCACGGCTGGCGACTCCCCGGTTCCAACGTCCGCGTTCTTACTAAAAACTCGTCCTCGCCAGGGAATTCTGATGCAGTATCCAGTTGCCCTCATCGTTAGTCTGGCAATGTTTTTCTCTCTCGGTTCCAGAGAGCGGCTGGAGATCCGCGATTCATTCGAGTTTGAACCATCAACACAAACAGTTCGCAAAATACGCTGGCCCCGGAAGACCATCGAAATTGCACTATCAAATTCGTTGCTCTCGCCCGGCAGCAACATCAAACCGGACAGCGATATAGCCGGCGCCGCGCGTCGCGCGCTCATGCGCTGGTCGAACCTGTCGAATATCAACTTCGTCGTCACGTGGTCGACTGCGACTTCGATCAGTCCCGCCGACGCGGGCGATGGTGTCAGTCTTCTGACAATCGCCGACACTCCCGAAAACGAATCGTTCAACTCCGAAACAACCACTGGCCGCACACGCGTCTTCTTCGATCCGCAAACAGGCAACATCGCCGAGGCTGACATCAGTATCAATCCCCATCCGCGATCGGAGGACGGCACGCAGTTGCAGTTCTCCACTGACGGCACGCCCGGCACTTACGATCTCGAAGCAACGTTCACACACGAGATCGGTCATCTGCTTGGGCTGGATCATTCCGCCGTGTTGTCGTCGACGATGCAGACCCGTCAGGCTTTCAATGGAACGTTCGGCTTACCCGCCTTGACCGAACGCACGCTAACTGAAGACGACCGGCAGAAAGTGCGCAGCCTTTATGGACCACAAATCAAACTCGGCCGCATCGAAGGCCGCCTCGCTGACAACCGCGTTGCCGGAACCCTGGCTCCACTCAACGGCGTGAACGTTTGGGCTGAGAGTGTTGCGAATGGACGCGTGATCGCGAGTGATGTAACTGCCGAGGACGGCAGTTACAAGCTGGAAGGACTTGCGCCCGGACAGTATCGCGTCATCGTCGCTTCCGGATCCGACACGCAAAAGTTTCGCAGCTTCGAACTGTCGAACCAGGTGGCGGTCAAAGCTGACGGCGCGGCGTCGTTGAACTCGAATCTCGTGCCGCCGCAACCATCGGTACTCAACCCGAGAGCGCTCGGAATGAACGCGGAGCTTTCGACGGTCGCTCTGCCACTCGCGCCTGGGAAACGCGTGAAGATTTATCTTGGCGGAGAAGGAGTCGATCAGGTCCCGGGTACCAGCATCGCCGTCAACTCGCCATACTTCACTATCGATCCAGCGAGTCTCACGCGCGAACAGATTGCAGCGCCATTCCCGGTCGTCAGCATCGAGTTGCAGGTAGCGGCCAACGCGCCGTTTGGTGATTACACGTTGCGACTGCAATCCAACTCCGGTGAGACTGCTTACGTGCCCGGCGCCATCACGATTGATCCCGGTGTCGCATCAAGCAGTTCGAATCCAGTCGACGACTTTCGTTTCTTTGTCGCGCAGCAATACACGGATCTCACGGGCCGCGAGCCTGATCAAGCCACGATTGAACGGCTGATTGCGCAACTCAGCTCGTGCGGTACGCGCAACGATTGTTTGCGCACGCGTCGCATAGAGATCTCAACAAATCTGCTCGTCGAGAATGAATTACCCAACACGGGAGTGTTTCTGTATGGGCTTTACACTGCCGGACTCGGTCGGCTACCTCGTTACAACGAGTTTGAGACTGATCGCGCATTGATCGCGAATCAAAAGGGTGAACTGGAAGCGACGCGCCTCGCGCTCGCGAATGCCCTTATTGAGCGCGTTGAATTCAAACGCAAGTTTCCCGCAACGATGAAGGCGGGGGAGTTTGTTGATTCGATCCTGACTTTGTTGGCACAGGGCTCGGGCGTCGATCTCGGCTCGGAGCGTAGTACTTTGATCAGCTTGCTCGACGACACTGCTAACGGCCGAGCGATCCTGCTTGCCCGGCTCGCATCCGATCAGCGTGTGGTTGACGCCAATTACAACCATGCGTTGGTGCTTTTCCAGTATTTCAGTCTTCTGCGACGTAATCCCGATGACGCCAGCTATGCCGCGTGGGTTAACACGCTCAAGAGTAAACCGCTGCGCGATCCGGACGCCGCCCGCCTCGTCGTCTGCAATTTTCTGAACTCCGCTGAGTATCAAAACCGCTTCGGCATGGTAGCCACCCACCACAACCGCGAATGCAATTAGTGTATATTTGCTCGCTTGAAGCAGAAGCTACTCTCGTATCTCATTTGTCCATCGTGTGAAGGACCTCTCGATCTCTCTGTCGCGAAGTTAGAGGAAGAAGAGATCATGGAGGGCGAGCTGCGCTGTTCCGCGTGTGCTTCATCGTTTCCGATTACGGATGGCATCCCGCGCTTCGCGAACCTCGAACACGTAGAGAGTGACAAACGCGACACCGCCGAGGGTTTCGGTTGGCAGTGGCAACACTTCACTCAGGAAGACGAGCGTTACGCCGAACAATTCCTCGGTTGGATCACACCGGTGACGCCGGAGTTTTTTCGCGACAAGGTCGTGCTCGAAGGTGGTTGCGGTAAAGGACGTCACACGTTACTCGCCGCGCGTTGGGGCGCACGTGAAGTTATCGGCATCGATCTGAGCGTGGCGGTTGAGACAGCCTTTGCTGCTACTCGTTCGCTGCCGAACGCGCACATCATTCAAGCCGACATATACCGTCTACCGCTGGCGCGAAGGTTTGATTACGCTTTTTCAGTCGGGGTGCTTCATCACCTGCCGGATCCGCGTGGTGGATTTCTGTCGCTGGTTTCGAAAGTCAAACCTGGTGGACATGTGTCGGCGTGGATCTATGGCGCTGAGAACAATGAATGGATTACTCGTTGGGTGAATCCGGTGCGTGAAAAGGTCACGTCACGAATCGATCAACGTGTGTTGCTGCAATTATCGAAACTACCGGCGGCGTGGTTGTTTCTGGCGACCAAGCTCGTCTATGGACCACTAAACCGCAACGGGTCGTCGCTGGGAAAGTATCTCTTCTACAACGACTACCTGAGCGCGCTCTCGAAGTTTGGCTGGCGCGAGCAGCACACAATCGTCTTCGATCACCTCGTGGCGCCGACTGCGTTTTATATTTCGCGTGCGGAATTTGAAACGTGGTGGCGAGACATCGGCGCCAGTGACGTGGTTATCAGTTGGCACAATAAGAATAGTTGGTGCGGGCTGGGAGTCGTAGAATGAGTTTCACGCAAAGGCGCAAAGAAAAGACGCAAAGGCACAAATCAGGATTTTCTTTGTGGCTTTTCTTAATCTTTGCGCCTTTGCGTGAAATATTCTTATGCAGACAATGACACATCGCGCCATCTGGCGGCCACTGTGGCAACTTCCTTCGCGCGCGGAGCTCATCTTCTCTTTCGCGAAAAGGGAACTGGTGGGGCGTTACAAAGGCTCAGTGCTCGGCATCGCGTGGGCCGTGCTGACGCCGGTGGTGATGATCGCGATCTTCACTTT
>Ga0105248_10007356_pt1 | contig 12083 bp, 15 predicted proteins | sample KBSS34metaG_FD_81524 | JGI IMG/M metagenome (GOLD analysis project Ga0105248, IMG submission 81524) | Switchgrass rhizosphere microbial communities from Kellogg Biological Station, Michigan, USA - KBS S3-4 metaG | ecosystem: Host-associated > Plants > Roots > Rhizosphere > Soil | place... | reverse complement strand
GGGTCCATATACTTCGCCCATCGTGTGATGCACGTATGCCGGAATGTGTAGAGAACGAAGGGCGCCACGCCTGATTCTTTTTGCGCAGCGGCGTGCTGCTTCTTGAGACTCGATGACTCGATATGGCCGCTCTTCGTGGGAGCGGGGAAAACCCAATCGGAGGTTGCACTCAAGCGACGCATATCTAGAATGGAAAGGACTCGTTGCGAGCAAGGGATACGCCGGCGTGAACCGCGACCCTTGCCAGTGTGGATTTCAATTCCACCATCACGAATGTTGTCAGACCACTTCAAGCGACAGCACTCTTCAGGCCTCATCCCGCAATCAATAAGAATGGTTGCCACGTCTCGAAGCAGATAGGCATCCGGTTTCCGTGGCTGCTCACCGCGCTGGGTTGCGCGGATTCCTTCGAGCGCACGGAGATAGGATTCTTGAAGCTCGTGTCCGACTGCATTCGCAGCGTCCAGGTACTTCCGCTCCTCCTCCCCAGATAGAACCCGTTCGCGATGGTTCGCGCCCGGAAGCAACCGCACCCTCGGAAGAGCGATGAGAACTCTGCCCCACTCGAGGCAGAGATGAAAAATCCGGCGCAACGCCGCAAGGTCCGCATTCAGTGTCGAAATCTGAATCTTGGTCGTTTGTCGATGCGCGACAAACGCGGTGATGTGCTCCGCTTTGATTTCATCCAGACGCAAGCCCGATAGTTTCGAGTAGGCTTTCACGTTGGCGGCACTGTTCTCATAGAACCGGACCGTATTCGGCTTCGAGACCTTCGTCGCGTGAACGAATGGGAGGAAGTCCTGCTCAATGAACTGCTCAAGCGTGGGTGCAGGCTTTTTGTCACGAATACCAACTTCACCCTTCGCGAGCGACGTTTTGTGGGCGGCCTCGATCTGTTCCGCGACCCGCTTATTTGTCTGCTTGGTACTTTCTCGGAATGCTACACCTCTCCAGGTGAATCGGTACCACCAGACGCGGCCGCGTTTGTAAACCGCCATTGCTACGCGTTCATCCTTTCCGATCCGTTATCCGCACGCGCCCGCTGGCCATGTTGGACCGTCTCCGCGGTAATCCGGCCTGATTGCCCGAATGCGCCCTGTTCCAAGAACATCCGGTTAAGCGTGGCGGCCTTCCATGCGGACCACGACATTACTCGCTCTCTCCGGGTATCAGAGTCAACTTCGGAGCCGATAGAATTTGCCACACGGTTCGGTGTCGAACCCGACATTTCGCTACCTGGGGCCGCGGCGCCTAAATTTCCGTACACCAGACACTTCTCGGGCTCAACGTTGGCCGAAGTAGCCGAAGGTGAGCCAACAAAACCATCGAAACCTGGTTTTGTAGGTTTTGTAGGCTCGGTGTGAGGCAAACCCGCCAAGATTCGGTCGGTCGGGCTCCAGTCCAGCCAACGTCGATTAGTCGGCCCTTTTCCCCCGCGGTTCATTTCCACACTTTCGGATTCACCTGGTAACGAAGAGGTGGCCGACCACCGGTCGAGGGGCGTGGTTCCCCATTCACTTCACGAATCCAGCCGGCATCTTCCAGCACTTGGGCGGCGAGGCGGACAGCCTCGGGTGTATCTAAGCCACTCCAGCCTTTCAAGTACACATCCCGGAATGTAAAGAAGCCGTTCGCCCCAGCCTTCCGGCCCTTGATCTTATCCGCAAGTTCCCGTGCTGCCCGCATTTGCGGTGACGTGATACAGGAATAGATTCGAACAGCGTGGGATTCCAAGTAGTCACAAAGTGCCGCTGCCTGCTTGGTGTGTTCAAGAGAGACCAACAAGTCAGGACCATTTGTGATTTCCCCGGCCGCCGCACGGTCCGCTAACTCGAATAGCAACGCCAGCGACGGCATCAGTTTCCGATACTTACTTACATGCGATATGAGCGCGGGGTGGAGCTCGGTGCCACGAACTTTGCCCTCAAGATCCGTCAGCCATTCGATGAATAGCTGTTGCGCGCCGGCATCGAAACGAAATCGAAGCGGCGTTTCAGGATCCAACTCCACCAAAACATTGAAGCCTTGCTTAACCTGTGCTTCGATCGCCGGGTCTGGTCGCCGGTCCACGTATTCCCATTCCGAGTCCGTATCTGGCCACACCATAAGCTGAAACCGTTGGATCAACCCGTCATTGCTGGGACCGTCTCGTAGTGCATCGGCCAGGTAAGATCGAAGCCGGCCCGGCTGGATGCCGCCGACCATTGACATACAGCACGCGTCAACATGAATGGTTCCTCGTCCGATGCGATCGATGGTGTGGCCCGTGTCGCCGTTCCAGGCCTGCAAGCAGAAAGCACGTTCACCCTCCCGCCCGGTTCGGTCCAGTGTGCTCCACCAGCCAGTGAGTTCGTCACGGATCACAAGGATGCCCGCCGGATTCTCGCTCATGGTCTGGTGAAGCGCCTCGAAGGTCGCATCGTTCACGATGAGCCGTTTCGAGATTGCCTCCTCGGGCCCATCAGTTGGCCTCTCTGGTGCGGGCTTGCCACTCTTTAGACTCCTTTTGTACTGTTCCTTCCACGTGGCGATCCGGAGTTCAAACTCCTCCTTGGCTTCTGCATACCGCAGCAACGCATCGTCGTGGTCGCGTCGCCACCTCTCCTGAATCTGGTTGAGAGGTCGAGTAATCGATTGAATCACTGGAGACTTCAGGAATCCGGGTGGCGCGATGATGCCTCCCCACAGATTGGGCACAACAGTCCAACCCGTATCGTTGGCCTTTGGTTGGATGTTGGCGCGCCGACTCACGGCCCCGGCCAGGCAGAGCACAACCACAACCGCCGGATAGTCCATCGGTACTTGCATACGCTCTGCGACATCCCGAACGAACTGGCGAAACGAGATCGGCAAGAGATCCTCAGAGAACAGCTGCACGTGTGGCAATTCACTCTGGAGGGACGCTGGCTCCGGCCAGTCAATGGGCGCAGTTCCGTGCTCGACGCCAGGGGCCGACCATTGTTTTGTCCACGAAGCCAAGGTATCTGGCGTAAGTGGATCTTGGGCACGGACGAGCCCGTCGATTTCATCTTTTGTGCCGCCCGCTGCAAGCCAGTCGGAAACGTCCTTGCCGATTGGCGGCTCGACGATTCGGACCTCGCAGCCGTGTCGCAGGAGGCTAGTCGCGACTGCGGCGGCGTGTTTCTGACCTTTGTAATGCGGACTGCTCTTCCCGTCTGTGGGCGGATCGTTATCGGTGATGATTACGACGGCCCTTCCACGCACTGGTTCGGCGTATTGCTCCCGCCACTTGCCCGCTCCCATCGGATTGCAAGTTGCCAACAAACCAAGGCCCTCAACGGAGTGAACGTCCTTTTCGCCTTCGCAGATGAAAACCGTATCGCTCGCACGTTTGAGCAATTCGGGGAGTCGATATAGCACCAAGCGAACGCCCTTGAGGTTCCAAGTCCACCCGCCCTTGCCGTCTGGTCGACGTTGCCGAAAGTCCTTCGGCTCCAAGCGGACCGTCTGGAACAACCGCTCTCCCGCTTCATCCGTGTAGTCGTAGGCAGCTACGGTCTGAGAAGGAGGAGAACGCTTATTTGATCGGCCAACGATGCCGAATATGACATCTCTGGCAGTCGCGAACGAGACGCCTGTTAGCTCCCGCTCGAGTCCGATCATGTCCCACCCACGTCCGCATTGCGAATGACAATACGCCCGACCGGTGCTAGGATTCACGGCGAAAGAATCTCTTTTTCCGTGGTGAACCGGACAGGGACCGCGCAACTCCAGGCCGACCTGCCTGAGTTCTGGTACGCGAGTCGTGTAGTAGACCCCCACCTCAGCCGGCGAGAAGTCGCTGGGCACGCTAGCGAGACTCCGATGAGCGCTGTTCCCCGCCGGTCGGGCGCGAAGACAGCCATACCCTGATGTCTCCCGTTCTGTAGCGAACGGCGGAACCGATCTTCAGATACTTGGGGCCCTGTTGCAGCAGGCGCCACCGCCGGACGGACGCCACGGACAATCCGGTGATCCGAGGCACATCATGTTCGTTAAGCAGTTGTTCAAGGGTGTTCTGTGTGGTCATCTACTCTCCTTGCGATTGGCTGTGTTGCCAAGCAAGATGAGGGTAAATCCAGTGCAGATGAAAAACCGCTACCGAATAATTCAGCGTTCGGTACCGAATAAATCGCGTTCTTTCAGACGGGGCTTTTGGCGCCGCGCGCGAAGCGACGTTTGGCGGTACTAGATTGCTTCGATTTGTTGTAGTGCCGTAGGATTGCGCCCACGTTTTTTACTTGTTGGGAGGACGGATACTTCGTTTGGTACAGCTCAATTGCTACGTCCTTGTTCGTGCCACCGCTGTTCTTGATTGTTTGCGCCCTGGCTTTCCTCTGGTCCGGTATTGTTTGAGGTCGCCCGAGTTTCTTGGCAGTCTTCCCCGCAGGAGACTCCGCCGCTGATGAGGTGCTTGGGACGGGCGATGTTAGCGCCTGAATGCCATTGCGCGCCTGTTGGGCGATCAATTCTGTTGCGCGTGCAGCCAAGTCTTGACAAAGCGTCGCTGAAGAATAAAAGACGCGGTCTATTACTCCATCTTCGAGCCAATGATAGTACTTGCTCAGATTTTCCGAGCTTTGACCATGAAGCTCGCGTGCGCTTAGACGCCGCAGGTTCCCGTCCTCGGTTCGTCGGTAGACCTTAATCCCTTCGTCGCCGAGAGTATATTTCTGTTCGCGCCGAACATCCGCCAGCGGTTTCCCGTCTTTCACGCCTGCACCCCATTCCTTCTCCGTGCAGGCTGTATTTCCTGTGACCCGAAAACTCCAGCCCCGCTCGCGCATGAAATCGAGCCATGACTCCCATGGCTCCGCCTCCCGAGCGGGGTGCGACTCAGCCAGCTCAGTGAGCGCTTTTCGCGCGATCGCATTTAACACCTCAATGCACTCCTGCGGAATTGTCCGGCCCTCAGACCTCGAACCCCACGAGGGTACCCACCTCCGAAAGGGGGCTCGCCAGCGGGCAGACAGCTTTCCGTAGCGATCCGCGTATTTCTCAAATTCGGCTTGACGCGCGTTCCAGAACGTTTCAATCTTCCGGGCAGAGGATTGATGCCTCGGCTTTGCATCCTGCTTCAACCCTCGCGCGCCCGTCTTTACATCCGTTTCACACTTCAAACAATGCTCCGCTGAAGCGTCACAGACGCGATGGATGATCAGGGATCCATTTGCGGCAGGCGCAGTGTAAAGACCGTCGAGTCTGAGACGATCCAGCCAGGCAAACACAGCGGCGTCGCCGCCTTCGTGGCCGAGCTCGACCTCCGCACTCTCAGCAGCAATCATGAATAGTCTTTGAACGTTTTTGTTGGCTTCGGAATCGTCACCATCGTTGAAGAAATGGTAGAGCTTTCCGTCACTCCATCCGTCTGGCATCCACCAAGCGCATAGCCGGTTGTGACTCGCATGGTGAACTTCACCACGCTGGGGCGGGCGCGGTTGGAGCCGCCGGAATTTGGCTGCAGCTCTGCGCCAGAATTTAGGATCGGCCATTGCAATCTACGGGGAAGCTCTCCGGACCGACATGCTGCCAGCAGGACAGAAGACCCGCCCTTGGGGCTCGGTCCGACACTCCCATCAACACGTGCTTGGGCAACACTGAGATGTCCTTAGCAACAGCTAACACCTTGATCTTACATTGCTTTGCAATCGCGAGGGCACACCGTATAATCGGGCAGCATGCACACTGCTAGCGACTGTGTAATCGAGGTATGGCCAATCGACCGCTTCGTCCCTTACGTAAGGAACCCCAGGAAAAATGACGCCGCAGTGGATCGCATGTGTTCTTCCATCCGGGAGTTCGGTTTTAAGATTCCCTGCTTGGTGCGAAGCGACGGCGAGGTTGTCGATGGCCACCTTCGGCTGAAAGCCGCCCGCAAGCTCGGCATCACCGAGATTCCAGTCATTCTCTGCGATGAATGGTCGCCCGCGCAGGTCAAAGCATTTCGGCTAATGGTAAACCGCTCAGTTACGTGGGCTGACTGGGATGAGGAGCTACTCGCTCTGGAACTGCAGGAGATTCAGGAATCGGATCTTGACCTCAGCCTCACTGGCTTCGATCCCGGCGAGATCGATGGACTGTTGGCGCTCGAAGACGAGGAGGCTGCGAACGCCGCGCCACCGCTGCCGGAATCGCCAACGTCCCGGTTGGGCGATCTGTGGCTGCTGGGCCCGCACCGAGTACTCTGCGGAGACGCTACCAGTCCGGAGGCTGTCGCCCGGCTTCTCGGCGAGCGCAACCCGCGGTTGATGGTGACAGATCCGCCATACGGCATCGAGCTCGATTCAGAGTGGCGCGACCGAGCCGGCTTGAACGGATGCGGGCCTGCAGAGGCGAGCTACATGAAAAATCGCACCGCGGGTCACACGGAGACGACTATCTCGGGCGACACGCGCGCCGACTGGTCTGACGCTTTCGCACTGGTGCCGTCTCTCGAGGCGGCATACGTTTGGCACGCATCGAAGTTCACCCGGGAAGTGCTCGATGGGCTGCTGAGCATCGGTTTCCTCCACCATCAGCAAATCATCTGGAATAAGGGCAGGACGGTTCTAACACGCACGCTTTATTGGTTTCAGCACGAGCCCTGCTGGTTCGTCCGAAAGAAGAACGCATCATGGTATGGGAAGGCTGGCGAGAACTCGACAATCTGGGACTCGCCGTCACCCAAGTTCATCATGGGCGGGGCCGATGAAGACAAATATGACCACCCGACTCAGAAACCCATTGATCTCATGCGCCGCCCGATTCTGAACCATCTCCGACGCGGCGAGTTGGCTTACGATCCCTTTCTGGGCTCCGGCACGACGCTAGCAGCTGCTGAGCTGAACGAGCGCGTCTGCTACGGTATGGAGCTGGATCCCAAGTACGCTGATGTGGTCGTCACACGCTGGCAGCAGCTGACGGGTAAGAAGGCCACGCTCGAAGGCGATGGCCGTAGCTTCGAGGAAATCAGCCAATAACGAAAAAAGGAAGACCCGTGAATCGAACGTTGTCACCGCGAGATCGCAGAAATCGAAGCGGAACTGCGCGTCGGGAATCCCGATATCGATGGCTTGATCCTGGGGCTTGCGGATTGGAACGTGGAGTTGCACATCCTGCAAAACGAAAAACGCCGCCAGGAGTTAACCCGGCGGCGCGTGGGGAACGAGCGAGCGACTCAGCCTTTGACGGAGTAAGTTCGCTCGCCATCCTCGCCCTTGGTGGAGACGACGGGCAAGCCCATCTTCTTCGAGACCGTCCCGGACAAAAAGCCGCGAACAGAATGCGGCTGCCAGCCGGTAGCCTTCATCAACTCCTTGGCCGTTGCGCCGTCCGGGCGTTTCAGCCGCTCCAGGACTTTGGCAGCCTTGCTGCCATTTCTCGCACCCTTGCCTTTTGTCGCGCCCTTGGGCGCTTTCTTAGCCGAGGTGGCCTTCTTCCCCGGCTTGGCCTTCTTCGGCGCGACCGTGCGCGCACGTTTGGCGCTGGTGGTCTTTTGGGTGGCTTTCGGCGCCTCGGCGGCGGGGCCAAGGCGATTTCCATTGCTTCTGCGGTCGAGATCATAGCGTTTTCTCCTTTATTGGCGGGGTTTCCGCATCACATCAATCGCTCTGGTCGGCAGGATAAGCAAGGCAATTCGGCAATGAATCGCGGATGGCGAATGGCTGGAGATTGCGCCTCCCTCGCGTACAGATGGCAGCAGATGGCACCTCATGGCAGGACACGGCGCAAAACTCGGTCGTAAACAGGAAGAAGCGATTGCTGCGCTTTTATCGCAGCGAAGCATCGAGGATGCGGCGCGTACTTGCAGCGCGGGAGCGCGGACGCTGATTCGCTGGCTGAAGCTGCCCGAGTTCAATGCCGCCTACCGGGATGCGCGTCGTGCCGCAGTCTCGCAGTCCGTCGCTCGCTTCAGCAAGCTACGGGCGCGGCGGTTTCCACCTTGCTCAAAGTGATGGTTGATCCAAACACGCCGGCGTCCACGAAAGTTCGAGCTGCGGATAGCGTGCTGGATCACTCGGCCAAAGCGATCGAGATCGAGGATCTGGAAGTGCGCCTAACCGAGCTGGAGCGTGCTGCGGGGACCACTAAAGACCGGCGTTCGCGGTAGAGGAAGATCTTGTGCACCTGAAGACGCGGCTCCAGAAGCTTGAGCGGCAACGTAGCCAAATCGAGCGCGGACGATTCCGTATTGTCGTGAGTCACGCCGGGAAGCCGTTCAATTTAGCGACGGCCACATGCACGCGGACGCTCATGCCTGATGGAGGGCTCATGGAGATCGTGAACGTGAACGGCAGTGGCCACGAATTGAGCGATGAAGAGTTGGAGCGCTTCATCCAAAGCTTTCCTATCGAAGGGCCCCGATGACCCGGAGTCTCGCTAGGCGCTTGGAACGGTTGGAAGAACAGGTGATACCAGAGGACGAGCTTAAGGTATGGCAAATCGTCATTATGGACTCCGACGGAACCAAGACACTCGGCGAGAGGATTGAATGGTCTCCGCGGGCCCGTCGTCGGCAAATATCAAAGGCGCCGGAACCGTGGCGGCGACTTCGCTAAGTAACGAAACGTTTCTCGTATGCCCGTCTTTCGCTATCCTCGATTGACGCTGCTTGCGGCCGGGCGTAAAATCGGAGAAACAATCAACTCGGAGACCGAAGGATTCGCTGGAGGTTTGATGCGTTTCGATCTCTTGAGCCCCTTAGCCCGCGAAGGACTGTTCTTCGCTAGCATCTCTAGCCTCTTGGTCCTGGCGGTAATCATCGCCTTGTCGATTCGGACTCTGAATTTGCCTAAATGCATGAAGTGCGGGTTTGACAGCGTCCGCCGGGCTAAGACCCATACCATCCCGGACAACTTAGCTTGGTTCTTTTTCGTGCGTCCCTACCGATGCGGAAAATGCCTAAGGCGCTTTTACTGTTTCAGGTCTCACCGGACAGCCGATGCGGATGCCCATCGTGCCAGCGCGGGTGCCTAACCCAGCTCGCCCGTCGCGAGACGCTACTATCCAGCCCGGTTTCTACTGAATCGCAGGGCTGGGCCAGCATTGAGGTCAGCGGCACCGTGTGAGGGCGAGCCTCGTTCCGCTGGCTATTACCGAACAAGACGATCTCCGAAGCCATGAAACGGAATCGGCAGTAGTGGTCAGTTTGAGTCTGGCTGCCTGAACAATCTGGTTTAAGCCAAGACAGCGGTATAGGGGGAACCGCATCTAAAAACGCGCTCTCCGGAGCCGTAACGCTCGTGTTCCGAGTCTGTAAGCCAAAGAACCACTGCTGGACTCACGCAGCCGGCGCGCCCGCAAATTAGAAGCCGCGAGGTCTTGGCGATTTCGTGGCGGTGGGGATATTTCTTAACGAGCTCAGTCGGGGCCCCACACTTTAGACAGCGGCGTATGGCCATCCCTTTTCCCCTTGTCGAGAGAAAATGGCGTAAGGCTTAGATGCCAAACCACGCTGCTTGATCTGCGATTTTTTTAAGCGTCTGTGCCCTTTGCGTTTACCCTTTTGCCCTTTACAAACACACTTTCTGACCACAACCTGATTCCACGGTTACGCGATCATCAAGGCCTGCTGCTGACTTTGAGCTTTTCGGAAGGCTGCCGATAATGGCAATTATCGAGCGATCATCCCGCCAGTTCTGCTGGAAGATCGATCTACCCCAAACAGCAAGTTTGAAAAAGTCGGTCTGGATACGCCATCATCCAGGCACAACCGGTGTCCTCCTGACAACTCTGGGAGGCTACGAGGGGACATATACTGTACTTTTGAAGACATCCCGCAAGAGGCCGAAAAACAGGAAGGAGCATTTGCGTGGCCTGTGAAATTCAGGTGCAAAATTCATACCGGTTGGCTATCTTTGTACCGGCGGCGGTTCTATCCGTCGCTCTGTTGTTAGGCCAGGCACCGCAGGTGAGCGATGATAATGCCAAGGCCAAGGCGGCGGCCAAGGCCAAGCAGAACGCCAAGAACTTCGAGAACAACGCTACTGTCATTACCTTCTTCGACCGCGAGGGGAAGAAAGTCGGCACAGTGGGCGAGCGGGCATTGTACTCTCAGCCCGTGATGTCTCCGGACCGCACGCGGGTAGCGGTCATCAAGAACGATCTGGATGCGGAAGCCCGGGACCTGTGGGTACTGGATGTGGCCACGGGCAAAAACACTCGTATCACCACCAGCGCAGCGCGGGATTCCGTAAACGGACCCGTCTGGTCTCCAGACGGCAGACAAGTGGCTTATGTTGCCATGCGGAACTCCAGTGAGGCGGTGTACCGGAAGGCTGTGAGTGGCGAGGGCCCCGAGGAACTCCTATACAAGAATCCCGGCGCTTTTTTGAACCTCTCCGACTGGTCCCTGGACGGGCGTTTCCTGAGTTTTTCCAAGTCGGATCTTTCGGGCGGGGCTGTGTATGTTCTGCCGCTCAATGGTGCGGGTGAACGCAAACCTATCGAGGTCTTTCGTAGCGAGTCACAACTCTTCGAACCCCGCTTTTCTCCGGACGGCCGCTTCCTGTCATACGTGTCTCTGGACCAGGCAGGGAAAAGCGAAGTGTTCGTCCGGCTGATCGACGCATCGGCGGGGTTGGGGCCTTGGCAGGTCTCGGAAGGCAGCCGAGGTGCGGCATTCTGGCGGCGGGACGGGAAGGAACTGTACTATCTGGGGCTCGATCTAGCAGCCGTGATGGTGGTCGAGACAATCACGGCGCCGGCGTTCACTTTCGCCAAACCGAGGGTGCTGTTCCGTACGCCCAGCCCCATCCCGGGCCGTATTGCTAATATCAATAATCACAATTTCGGCCGCGAAGGCGAGCAATTCATCGTGCTGCTACCGCCCAGTGGGCCGCAGCTTCAGCAAATCACCGTATACGACCGGCAAGGAAAGGTTGTAAGCAAGGTGGGCGAGCCCGGTCTGTATTCTGGGCCCGCGATTTCGCCCGACGGAACCCGCGTCGCCGTCCTGAGGACCGATCTCAGGAACGGGCAACAGGATATCTGGACGGTCGATATCGCCACGGGGAAAGCCACGCAGCTGACCAACGATCTTCTGGGGAAGAATACGCCCAAGTGGTCTCCGGATGGAAGCTACATTCTCTATGTATCGACGCGTGGGAGTTATTCGGGCGTCTATCGCAAGGCTTCGGACGGAATCGGCAGCGAGGAGTTATTGTTCCGCTACACGCCGGGCGCGGGGTTGAACCTAACCGACATTTCTCCGGATGGGAGGTTCCTGGCTTGCGGTTCCGGAGGAGTTGTGTTGGTTGTTCCGCTGATGGGGAGCGACCCGTTGTCCCGCAAAGCGGTTGAGTTTTCGCGGGAAGAGTTTAATGTTAGCAACGGGAGGTTCTCTCCCGACGGCCGGTTCCTGGCTTACCGCTCGGATGAAACAAAGAGAGGCGAGGTCTACGTGCGGTCGTTCGATCGTCCACAGGCACGGCTGGCGAGGGCAAATGGCAGTTGTCGAAAGAGGGCGCCGCCGGCATGCAGACCTGGCGAGCGGACGGCAAGGAGTTTTTCTTCCGGCAACCGGGGAGGGGCGATTTTGCGGTGATGTCGGCGGAGATTAGCACGAGTCCAACGTTCCAGGCATCGACGCCCAAGGTGTTGTTCAGGCTATCCGGGGCGCCCAGCGCGGAAGCGGGAAACCTTGGGAACATCAGCCGCGACGGGCAGCGGTTTGTGTTCACCATGGATGTAACGGTGAAATGAAGGCGTGACCGAACGGCCACCGAAGTTCGGGACCTGTGCCCTAGAATGCACATCACGGAGGAGTTGCTGGGACGAATCGTCATGAACTGTGACGGAGCCCTGGAGAACAAACCTCCTACCAAGCGCGCCCTCCATTGGGTGATTTTCTTGCCGCCACGACACAGCACACTGATTCTTTTAGAAGGGCCTCGAGGCGATAGTGCCCGTGTGGTCAGCAATCCGGAAGTACTTTTGGGCACTCCGTGGATCAACGCGTGTCTTGTTTGATCGCTACCGTTAATGATGATTATCGGGCCACATTTACCACCTGCAGCGGTACAGCCGGCTAGCGCAAAAGTGAATCCGGGCCGAGATCAATAACAATATTGGAACGGTGGCCGACAAGCCGGGAGATAAACCCT
>Ga0105248_10007354_pt1 | contig 12084 bp, 10 predicted proteins | sample KBSS34metaG_FD_81524 | JGI IMG/M metagenome (GOLD analysis project Ga0105248, IMG submission 81524) | Switchgrass rhizosphere microbial communities from Kellogg Biological Station, Michigan, USA - KBS S3-4 metaG | ecosystem: Host-associated > Plants > Roots > Rhizosphere > Soil | place... | reverse complement strand
CGTGCTGACCGAAATCGCCGGCCTTGCCGACCAGGGTGTGCGTGAAGTCACGCTGCTCGGTCAGAACGTGAACGCGTACCGCGGTGCGCTCACGCAGGGTTCGCACGAAATCGCGGACTTCGCCACGCTCATCGAATATGTCGCCGACGTTCCGGGCATCGAGCGCATTCGCTACACCACGTCGCATCCGAAGGAATTCACGCAACGCCTGATCGACACCTACGCGAAGGTGCCGAAGCTCGTGAGCCATCTGCATCTGCCCGTCCAGCACGGCTCGGACCGCATCCTGATGGCGATGAAGCGCGGCTACACGGTGCTCGAATACAAGTCGGTGATTCGCAGGCTGCGGGCGATTCGCCCCGGTCTGTCGCTGTCTACCGACATGATCGTCGGCTTTCCGGGCGAAACCGAGGAAGATTTTGCCAAGATGATGGCCCTCGTGGACGAAATGAGCTACGACACGAGTTTTTCGTTCATCTACAGCCCGCGTCCGGGCACGCCCGCGGCCAACCTGCACGACGACACGCCGCGCGAAGTCAAGCTGAAGCGGCTTCAGCACCTTCAGGCGACCATCGAGGCGAACGTGGCGAAAATCAGCAACTCGATGCTCGGCTCGGTGCAGCGTATTCTTGTGGAAGGCCCGTCGCGCAAGGATCCGAACGAACTCGCCGGACGCACGCAGAACAATCGCGTGGTGAATTTTCCGGCGCCGGTCGAATCGCATGCGCGGCTCATCGGCCAGATGATCGACGTGGAGATCGACCACGCGTATCCGCACTCGCTGCGCGGCGCGCTGATCCTGGCGCCGGCCACGACCCACTGACCCACCAGAAAGCACCCCCGACCGGACAGACACTTTCGCCTTGAAGACCGCTCCTCAGCAGCACCTGGAATTCACCGCTCCGCGCGACGACAACGCGCGGCTCGCCAACCTCTGCGGCCCGCTTGATGAAAACCTGCGGCAGATCGAACAGGCGCTCGACGTGACGCTCTCGCGCCGCGGCCACAAGATCTCGATTCGCGGACGCGGCGCAAAAGTGGCGCTCGCGGCGCTCGAAAACTTCTACAACCGCGCGCGCGACCCGATTTCCGTCGACGACATCCAGCTCGCGCTCGTCGAGGCGCGGCACGCGACGCGCAGAAGCAGGGAGTCGAACGGCAACGGCCAGAACGAGCAGCAGATCGACCCGCGTTTTCGCGGCGACCCGGACCATCCGTTCGACGAGCCGAGCGCCACGATCGATCTCGACGAAACCGAGGACCACGGCCCGAAGCTCTACACGCGTCGCGCCGACCTGCGCGGCCGCACGCCGGCGCAGCGCGAATATCTGCGGCAGATCGTGGCGCATGACCTCACCTTCGGCATCGGGCCGGCCGGCACGGGCAAGACGTATCTCGCCGTGGCGTGCGCCGTCGACGCGCTCGAGCGCGACCAGGTCAAGCGCATCGTGCTCACGCGCCCGGCGGTCGAGGCGGGCGAGCGGCTCGGCTTCCTGCCGGGCGATCTCGCGCAGAAGGTCGATCCGTATCTGCGCCCGCTCTACGACGCGCTCTACGACCTCCTCGGCTTCGACAAGACCGCGAAGATGTTCGAGCGCCAGATGATCGAGATCGCGCCGCTCGCGTACATGCGCGGCCGCACGCTGAACCACGCTTTCATCATCCTCGACGAGGCGCAGAACACCACGCCCGAGCAGATGAAGATGTTCCTCACGCGCATCGGCTTCGGCTCGAAGGCGGTCGTGACGGGCGACACCACGCAGGTCGACCTGCCGCGCGGCCACAAGAGCGGTCTGATCGAGGCGCAGCACGTGCTCTCGGAAGTGCGCGGCATCGCGCTCACGCATTTCACGTCGGCCGACGTGGTGCGGCATCCGCTCGTCGCGCGCATCGTGGAGGCGTACGATGCCCAGGCGCAGAAGGACGCCGCGCTCGCCGAGGCCGCCAAGGCGGCCCAGCGCCAGGAATAAGCTCCGCCCGCCAGGCGTTTTGCCCATGACACGCACGCACAAACTCACGCTGACGATGCAATTTCCCGCCGCGAAGGCGTTCCCCGCGCACAAGGCGATCCTGCCGCGTGCGACGGTCGCGCACTGGGTCAGGGCGGCGCTCCTCGCCGACGCCGAGTTGACGCTGCGCTTCGTCGACGAGGAAGAAGGCCGCGCGCTCAACCGCACGTACCGCCAGAAGGACTACGCGACGAACGTCCTGACCTTCGCCTACGCGGAGTCGGAGGAGGACCCGGTCGCGGGCGACCTGATTCTCTGCTGCCCTGTCGTGGAGAAGGAGGCGGCGCAGCAGGACAAGCCGCTCGATGCGCACTACGCGCACCTGATCGTCCACGGCACGCTGCACGCCCAGGGCTATGATCACGAAGACGAACGCGAAGCCGAGGAAATGGAAGCCGTCGAGACGGAAATCATGCAGGCGCTCGGCTTTTCCGATCCCTACGTGCCCATCTCCTGACACGCCGTGAAAGACGAGACGCCCCGCCTTGTGCCCCCGCCCGATCCGGCCTACCCGCCGATGCTCGGCGACACGCCCCTGCTCACCGACGACGAACTCGCGGCGTCGCGTGAAAAGGCGCTGGGGAACTGGGACCGGAAGTCGGATCTGTGGCTCTTCGGTTATGGGTCGCTCATCTGGAATCCGGGGCTGCCGACCGTCGAGGCCGTGCGCGGCAAAGTGCACGGCTATCATCGCGGGCTCTATTTGTGGTCGCGCGTGAACCGCGGCACGCCGGAGCAGCCGGGCCTCGTGCTCGCGCTCGATCGCGGCGGCTCGTGCACCGGCATGGCGTTCCGGCTCGCGGGCGAAGGCGCCGTCGAGCATCTCCAGGTGCTGTGGCGGCGCGAAATGGCGATGGCCTCCTACCGTCCCGCGTGGCTGCCCTGCACGCTCGCCGACGGCCGGCGCGTCGAGGCGCTCGCGTTCGTCATGCGCCGCGAGGCGGCGTCCTACACGGGCAAGCTCGCCGAACCGGTCGTGCGCACCGTGCTCGGCTGCGCGAGCGGGCGCTACGGCACGACCTTCGATTACGTGAGCCGCACCGTCGAGGCGCTGCGCGAATGCGGCATGCCGGACCGCGCGCTCGAAGCGCTGCTCAGGCGCTGCACGGCGCGGGAATAGCACCTTTGATATGAACTTAGGCGCGGCAATCCGCCGTCTGGCCGGTGTATTTTTCCCGACATACTTCCTGCGTATTTATCAGTTAGCATGGTCGCAAATTCCGTGCGCCCGGTCCTCCGGGCGCGCTTTTCCCATGGTGTATGCTTAACTTTCCGCTATTTCGCGCCCTGAAGCATCCGGGCGCCCCGATATGAACGACGCCTATCCCAGTCGACGACACACCGACAAACCGCAGGAAAAACGCTCGCTTCTCGAGCGTCTGACCGATTTCATCTCGCACGAACCCGAATCGCGCGACGAACTGCTGGAAGTGCTCCAGGACGCCCACGAACGCAATCTTCTCGACGCCGATTCGCTTTCGATGATCGAAGGCGTCTTCCAGGTCTCCGATCTCTGCGCCCGCGACATCATGGTCCCGCGCGCCCAGATGGACGCGATCAACATCGCTGAAACCCCCGACGAATTCATTCCCTTCGTGCTCGACAAGGCGCACTCGCGCTATCCGGTGTTCGAAAGCAACCGCGACAACGTGATCGGCGTGCTGCTCGCGAAGGACCTGCTGCGCTACTACGCCGAAGAGGAATTCGATGTGCGCGGCATGCTGCGCCCCGCCGTGTTCATTCCGGAGTCGAAGCGCCTGAACGTGCTGCTGCACGACTTTCGGGTGAACCGCAATCACATTGCGATCGTCGTCGACGAATACGGCGGCGTCGCCGGCCTGATTACCATCGAAGACGTGCTGGAGCAGATCGTCGGCGACATCGAGGACGAGTACGACTTCGACGAGGAAGCCGGCAACATCATCCCGTCGCCGGACGGAAAGTATCGCGTGCGCGCGCTCACCGGCATCGAGCAGTTCAACGAGGAATTCGGCACCGACTACTCCGACGAGGAGGTCGATACCATCGGCGGGCTTGTCACGCACCGGTTCGGGCGCGTGCCGCACCGCGGCGAGAAGGTGCGCATCGACGACTTCGTGTTCGAAATCCTGCGCGGCGACGCCCGGCAGATCCACGTGCTGCTCGTGAGGCGAGCGCCGAGTTTCGCGCAGGAACGCCGTTCGCGCGAAGACGAAGACGATCGCCGCTAGTCGCCGCGGGCCGTTCGGACACCCGGATTGCAACCCGCGACGCCTCTTTCCCTGAACCGGCGCACGCGTCTCCTGCGCGCCGCGCCGCCATCCCTTTACGCCGACCCGACCGTGTAATCAATGGCCGATTCCCCGTTTCGCATCCTGCCCCGGCAACGCAAGAGCGCCGACGCCGACAGTGCGCAGGCGCTCCCCTTCTGGCATTACCTCGTCGCCGCCGTTCTCGGCGCAGCCAACACGCTGTCGTTCGCTCCGACGCCGCACGGCGGCTGGCTCGAACTCGTCATCTTCACGCTGTTCTTCGCGTGGCTGTCGCGCACGCGCGGCTGGCGCGGCGCCGCGCTGACCGGCTGGGCATTCGGCTTCGGCAACTTCGTGACGGGCGTGTGGTGGCTCTACGTCAGCATGCACTTCTACGGCGGCATGGCCGCGCCGCTCGCGGCCGCTGCCGTCGCGCTCTTTTCGCTCTACCTCGCGATCTATCCTGCGTTGTCGAGCGTCGTATGGTCGCTCGTCGCGGGGCGCGCCCATTTCGACGACGAGGAAGGCTACGCACGCGAAAGCGCCGATTCGGAACCGCGCTTCTGCCCGACCTGGCACGGCGCATTCGCGTTCGCGAGCGCATGGGCGCTCGGCGAGTGGCTGCGCGGGCTCGTCTTCACCGGCTTTCCGTGGCTTTCGAGCGGCTACGCGCAGGTCGACGGACCGCTCGCCGGTTTCGGCGCGATCGCGGGCGTATATGGCGTGGGCTTCGTGCTGGCGCTCGTCGCCGCGCTCCTCGTGCAGGCGTACTACCACGCACGGCACGGACAGGCGATGACCGCCGGCGCGCGCTTCGCGCCCGCCTACGTGGCGGCCGGACTGATCGTCGCGGGCATGCTGCTCTCGTTCGTTCAGTTCACGACGCCCGCCAATTCGCCGCTCACCGTGCGGCTGCTGCAAGGCAACGTGAAGCAGGAAATGAAGTTCCGCCAGGAAGGCGTGGACGAATCGCTTGCGCTCTACCGGCGGCTCATCACCGAGAAGCCCGCCGATCTCATCGTGACGCCCGAAACCGCGCTGCCGGTTCTCGCCTCGCAGGTGCCGCAGGACTTCGCGACCGCGATCCGCCACTTCGCCGACACCACGCGCTCCTCGATCCTGTTCGGCGCCGTGGGCGTCTCGCTCACGCCCGAAGGCAAACCGACCGATTACACGAACAGCCTGTTCGGCATCACGCCCGGCTCGTTCGACGTCTTTCGCTACGACAAACACCATCTCGTGCCGTTCGGCGAGTTCGTGCCGCTCGGCTTTCACTGGTTCGTGAACCTGATGGGCATTCCGCTCGGCGATCTCGCGGGCGGCCCGGCCGTGCAGAAGTCGTTCTTCGTGCGCAATCAGCCCGTTGCCGTCGACATCTGCTATGAGGACATCTTCGGCGAAGAGATCGCAAGGACGATCCGCGAGCAGGAAGCGCCGGCGGGAATCCTCGTGAATTCGACCAATCTCGCGTGGTTCGGCAACACCATCGCGCTGGACCAGCATCTGCAGATCGCGCGGATGCGCTCGATCGAAACCGGCCGGCCGATGCTGCGCGCGACCAACACCGGCATGACCGCCGTGATTGGCGCGGACGGACATGTCGTCGCGAAGCTGCCGACCTACACGACCGGCGTGCTCGAAGCCACCGTGCAGGGCACCTCGGGCCGCACGCCGTATGTCAGCAGCGGCAATCTGACCGTGATCGTCATTTCGTTGGTGCTGCTTGCCTTCGGCTTCGCGTTCGCGCCCGGGCGCAGGAAGTGAGATCGGCACTTGCCGCGCGCGGCGTCGTTTCCTGATGTCGCGCGTTCGATTGTTGCAGTCCGCGGGCACCTTCGACGCCCGCGAAGGGCGCACCGCGTACCCCGGCGCATTCACCGGCGAGCCCTGGCCGTTTTTCCGCAGCCCGGCGCGAGAAACCCCGGAAAGTCGCACAAGACCCTCATTCCCGCTAAAATTCAAGGTTTTAGCACTTTGACCGAACCGCGGCGCCGCGTCATCGCGGCGGGAACCGCAACCGGTCCGCCTCAAAGGCAATCATGCTCACTTTTCAGCAAATCATCCTGACGCTGCAATCCTATTGGGACAACAAGGGTTGCGCGCTTCTCCAGCCGATCGACATGGAAGTCGGCGCGGGCACCTCGCACGTTCACACGTTCCTGCGCGCGATCGGCCCGGAGCCGTGGCGGGCCGCCTACGTGCAGCCGTCGCGCCGCCCCAAGGACGGCCGCTACGGCGAGAACCCCAACCGCCTCCAGCACTATTACCAGTATCAGGTCGTGCTGAAGCCGGCGCCGGAAAACATCCTCGATCTCTATCTCGGCTCGCTCGAAGCGCTCGGCTTCGATCTGAAGCAGAACGACGTGCGTTTCGTCGAGGACGACTGGGAGAATCCGACGCTCGGCGCGTGGGGCCTCGGCTGGGAAGTGTGGCTGAACGGCATGGAAGTGACGCAGTTCACCTACTTTCAGCAGGTGGGCGGCATCGACTGCCGGCCGGTGCTCGGCGAAATCACCTACGGGCTGGAACGCCTCGCGATGTACCTGCAGAAGGTCGAGAATGTCTACGACCTCGTCTGGACGGAATGGGAAGAAGACGGCCCGAACGGCAAGGAAACGCGCCGCCTCACCTACGGCGACGTGTACCACCAGAACGAAGTCGAGCAGTCCACCTATAACTTCGAGTTCGCGAACGTCGATCTGCTGTTCAACTTCTTCAACAGCTACGAGACGGAAGCGAAGAAGATGATCGACGCGAAGCTCGCGCTGCCCGCCTACGAACTCGTGCTGAAGGCCGGCCACACGTTTAACCTGCTCGACGCGCGCGGCGCCATCTCGGTGACGGAACGCGCGGCCTATATCGGCCGGATTCGCGCGCTCTCGCGCCTCGTCGCACAGGCGTACTACGACTCGCGCGAAGCGCTCGGCTTCCCGATGCTTGGCAATCCCGTGCATCCCGCCCCCGGCCTCACCACCGACGAACACGACGCCGCGATGCCCGCCTGGGCGCCGCCGCTGAAGGTCGAGCGCAACATCGACCAGGTTTGACGAGACACGACAGAACAATGACGCAATCCAACCAAGCCTCCCTTCTCGTCGAACTGCTGACCGAAGAACTGCCGCCGAAAGCGCTCGCGCGCCTCGGCACGTCGTTCGCCGAAGGCATCGTCGAGCGCCTCGCCGCACGCGATCTGATCGAAGGCGCTCCGAGCTTCGAAAAATACGCGACGCCGCGCCGCCTGGCCGTGCTCGTCAGGAACGTGCGCACGGTCGCGCCGGAAAAGCAGGTGCGCGAAAAAGTGCTGCCGGTTTCCGTCGCGCTCGACAAGGACGGCCAGCCCACCGCCCCGCTCGCAAAAAAACTCGCCGCGCTCGGCTTTCCCGACTTCCCGCTCGCCGAGCTCGAACGCGCGCAGGACGGCAAGGCCGAAGCCTTCTTCCTGCGCTATGCCGCGCCGGGCGCGACGCTCGCCGACGGCTTGCAGTCGGCGCTCGACGAAACCCTCGCCAGGCTGCCGATCCCGAAGGTCATGACGTATCAGCGCCCGGACGGCACCAACGTGCAGTTCGTGCGTCCGGTGCAGCGCCTCGTCGCGATGCATGGCCGCGAGGTCGTGCCGGTCACGGCGCTCGGCATCGATTCCGGCGACACGACCATCGGCCACCGCTTCATGTCGCACGGTTTCGTGCAGATCGCGAATGCCGACAGCTACGCTGACACGCTGATGTCGAAGGCGCACGTGGTCGCGAGCTTCGAGGACCGCAAGGAGTCGATCCGCACGCAACTGCAGGCGTTCGCGCGTGACGATCGCGTCGTGATGCCCGAAGCGCTGCTCGACGAAGTGAACGCGCTCGTCGAATGGCCGGTCGTGTATCAGTGCCATTTCGGCGAGGAGTTCCTGCAGGTGCCGCAGGAGTGCCTGATCCTCACGATGCAGACCAACCAGAAGTATTTCGCGCTCACCGACGAGCACGGCAAGCTGCGCTCGCGCTTTCTGATCGTGTCGAACATCGATACGAAGACACCGAGCGAGATTGTCGAAGGCAATGAGCGCGTGGTGCGCCCGCGTCTTGCCGACGCGAAGTTCTTCTTCGAGCAGGACAAGAAGAAGCGGCTTGCGGATCGTGTGCCGCTGCTCGCGAACGTCGTCTATCACAACAAGCTCGGCTCGCAGCTCGAGCGCGTCAAGCGCGTCGAGGCGCTCGCGGGCGAGATCGCGCCGATGGTCGGCGTCGACGTCGCGCTGACCCGCCGCGCCGCGCTGCTCGCGAAGGCGGACCTGCTCACCGACATGGTCGGCGAGTTCCCCGAATTGCAGGGCACGATGGGCACGTACTACGCGCGCCACGACGGCGAGCCGGAAGAAGTCGCCCTCGCCTGCTCGGAGCATTACCAGCCGCGCTTCTCGGGCGACGAGACGCCGTCGACGGGTGTCGGCTGCGCGGTCGCGCTCGCGGACAAGCTGGAGACGATCGTCGGCATCTGGGGCATCGGCTTGCAGCCGACCGGTGAGAAGGACCCGTTCGCGCTGCGCCGCCATGCGCTCGGCGTGCTGCGCATTCTCCTGGAAAAGCGTCTCGCGATCGATCTGCTCGACCTGCTGCGCGCGGCGCAAAAGCAGTTTGCGGGCATGCCGCAAGTAGCGGAATCCACGGATGCGATCTATGCGTTCTTCATCGATCGCCTGCGCGGCGTGCTGCGGGAGCGCGGCTTCAACGCGAGCGAAATCGAGGCCGTGCTGAGCCTGAACCCCACGCGCCTCGACGACATCGTCGCGCGTCTCGACGCCGTGCGCGAATTCGCGGCGCTGCCGGAAGCGGCATCGCTCGCGGCGGCCAACAAGCGCATCTCGAATATCCTGAAGAAGTCGTCCGAGGAGCTCGCGGCGGCGGTGCAGCCCGCGCTGCTCGGCGAAGCGGCCGAACAGGCGCTCTACGCGCAGCTCGAACAGGTCGCGCCGCGCGTGCAGAGCCAGCTTGCCGAGCGCAATTACACGGAAGCGCTGTCGGCGCTCGCGGCGCTGCGCGACGCGGTCGATACCTTCTTCAACGACGTGATGGTGAACGCGGAAGACCCGGCGCTGCGACGCAACCGCCTCGCGCTTCTCGGCGCGCTGCATCAGCAGATGAATTGCGTCGCCGACATCTCGAAACTCGCGGCCTGACGCGCGGCGCACGCACATGAACATCAACCGAAAACTGGTCATCCTCGATCGCGACGGCGTGATCAACGTCGACTCCGACGCGTTCATCAAGTCACCCGACGAATGGGTCGCGATTCCCGGCAGCCTGGAAGCCATCGCGCGGCTGAATCAGGCGGGCTGGCACGTGGCGATCGCGTCGAACCAGTCGGGCATCGGGCGCGGCCTCTTCGACATGGCGGCGCTCAACGCGATGCATCAGAAGATGAACCGCGCGGCGGCGACGGTCGGCGGCCGGATCGACGCGATCTTCTTCTGCCCGCATACCGCCGAGGACCAGTGCGACTGCAGGAAGCCGAAGCCGGGCATGCTGCAGCAGATCATCGACCGCTTCGAGATCGATCCGGAAGACACGCCGGTCGTCGGCGATTCGCTGCGCGACCTGCAGGCAGGCGCCACGCTCGGCTTCCCGGTGCATCTCGTGCTCACCGGCAAGGGCGAGAAGACGCTCGCAGCAGGCGACCTGCCGCCGGGCACGAAGGTTCACAAGGACCTGCGCACCTTCGCGCTCGACTTCCTCGCCGAAGCACACGACTGACGCGCTCGCCGGCCCCCACCACGTTTCGTCACGCCAATGCGCTTCATTCGCTCGCTGCTGCTGATGCTGTTCTTCATCGTGTACACGGTGCCGTACGCGACCGCCTGTTTCATCGCGTTTCCGTTCCTGCGCGCCGACAGGCGCTACTGGATGGCGGCGGGCTGGTGCAAGTCGGCGATCGTCGCGCTGCGCCTCTTGACCGGCATCCGCTACAGGATCGAGGGCTACGAGAATCTGCCCGACGGCCCCGCCGTGCTGCTGTCGAAGCACCAGTCCGCCTGGGAGACGCTCGCGTTTCCCGCGCTGATGCCGCGCCCGCTCTGCTATGTATTCAAGCGCGAGCTGCTCTATGTGCCGTTCTTCGGCTGGGCGCTCGGGCTGCTCAAGATGGTTCACATCGACCGCAAGCAGGGCAAGGACGCATTCGCCTCGGTGACGCGGCAGGGACGCGCCCGCATGGACGAAGGCGCGTGGGTCATCATGTTTCCCGAGGGCACGCGCACGCGCGTGGGCAGCCACGGCAAGTACAAGACTGGCGGCGCGCGTTTCGCGGTCGCGACCGGTGCGCCCGTCGTGCCGATCGCGCACAACGCGGGGCACGTCTGGCCGCGCAATTCCTTTCTCAAATATGCGGGTATAGTCACGGTGTCGATCGGCAAGCCGATCGACACAGCGGGCCTCACGCCGGAAGAAGTCAACCAGCGCGTAGAGGACTGGATCGAGACGGAAATGCGTCGTATCGATCCGGGGGCTTACAGTTCGACCAATGCGGCATCGCCGGGCGCGCAACACGTGTCCGCCGGCCGCTGAATCGACCGCAAAGAACCCGAGCCGCGCATTGCCTTTTTCGTTCTTCTCGTCATTCCTGCGCCGCGAGCGCAAAGCTGAGCCGATGCAGAAGCCCCCATCGCGGCAGCGTCCCGCTGTCGCGCTCGACAACCTGCAACTCGATCTGCCGTTCGCGGACGCGCCGGCTTTCGCCGCGCCCGCGTCTCTCGCGCCGTCGTCCATGAATCCTTCCGCCACACCCGCGCCGCTGCTCGGCGACATCACTTCCGCCGACCCCGCCGCGCCGCCGCTGCATGCACCGGACGGCACGCGCCTGCGCCGGTTCGTGCTCGGACAGCAGACGCTCGAATATCGTCTCAAGCGCTCGTCGCGCCGCACGATCGGTTTCACGATCGACGGTACCGGGCTCGCGATCACCGCGCCGCGCTGGGTCACGCTGACCGACATCGAAAGCGCGATCGCGGAAAAGCAGAAGTGGATCTTCAGGAAGCTCACCGAATGGCAGACCCGCGTCGAGCAGCGCGCTCTGCCGCGAATCGACTGGAAGGACGGCGCGCAGTTTCCGTATCTCGGCAAGACGATCAGCGTGTCGCTCGGCTCGACCCGCAGCGCGCTCTACTTCGATGCCGAGAGCAGCGTCCTCTCGCTCGCGCTGCCCGCGCTCGCGGACCCTCAGCAGATCAAGGACCGCGTGCAGGGCTGGCTGCAAACCGAGGCGAAGCGGATTTTCGGCGACCGGCTCGTCGTGTATGCGGAAAGGCTTGGCGTGGAATTTCGCGCGTATGCGCTCTCGTCGGCGGCGACGCGCTGGGGCAGCTGCTCGAGCGACGGCAAGATCCGCCTGAACTGGCGGCTGATTCACTTCCCGCTTTCGATCATCGACTACGTCGTCGCGCATGAGCTTGCGCATCTGCGCGAGATGAACCACAGCCCGCGCTTCTGGGAAACGGTCGAATCGATCTTTCCCGAGTTCCGGGAAGCGCGGCATACGCTCAAGCACCATCCGCCCGAAATGCTGCCCGCGCTGTAGCCGCGCCTTACAGCGCGTACAGCTGCCGCGGGCCGCGCCTGCGGGCATTTGCGCAGGGCGGTACAATTTTGCTCGCAACGCGGATCGCGCGCGAGTGCAGAAGACACTTCGCGGCGGCCGCGCTCATTCAAGTCTCATCGAGCCATCGAGTCCACCCCACAGGATCCCCATCATGCGACTTCTTCATACGATGCTGCGCGTCGGCGACTTGCAGCGTTCCATCGATTTCTACACGCGCATTCTCGGCATGAAAGTGCTGCGCCAGAGCGAGAACACCGAGTACAAGT
>Ga0105248_10007351_pt1 | contig 12085 bp, 11 predicted proteins | sample KBSS34metaG_FD_81524 | JGI IMG/M metagenome (GOLD analysis project Ga0105248, IMG submission 81524) | Switchgrass rhizosphere microbial communities from Kellogg Biological Station, Michigan, USA - KBS S3-4 metaG | ecosystem: Host-associated > Plants > Roots > Rhizosphere > Soil | place... | reverse complement strand
GACGCCAATCGTGCAGACACTCCACCATTCGCCGAGCGCCGCCGAAATCGCTCTGTGGGCCCGGTATCCGGAGGCGCCGTTCGTCGCCATCTCCAACGAGCAGGCGCGCCTGCTGGTCGGCCTCAACGTCGTCGATACCGTGCTGCACGGCATCGACACCGACAGCTTTACGTTCGAGGCCCGGCCGGATGATTACCTGCTGTTTCTGGGGCGTTTCACCGAGGGAAAAGGTGTCCTCCAGGCCATCGAGATCGCCAAACGCGTCGGCATGCGCCTGATTCTGGCCGCGGCCGAAGGCGAGTACTACCGTGAGAAAATCGCTCCGCACGTCGACGGCCGCCATATCGTCTACTACGGGGAGGCCGACTTCGCCGCCAAGGTGAAGCTGTATGGCGGGGCGCGCGCGCTGCTCTACCCGATTCAGGCGCGCGAGCCGTTCGGGCTGGTGCTGGCCGAAGCGATGGCGTGCGGCACGCCGGTCGCCGCGCTGGATCGCGGCGCCGTCCGCGAGGTGGTCGACGAGGGTGTCACGGGAATGGTGTTCAACGATCTGGAGCAGATGATCAACGACCTGCCGCGCGTCTTCGACCTCGATCGCCGTAGCGTCCGCGAGCAGGCCGTCGCGCGTTTTGGCGTGGCACGGATGGTGGACGGGTACAACGCGGTCTATACCCGGCTGGTGGAGGCTCACCGTGGAAGGTAGCACGGTGCTGGCGATCTTCGCCCACCCGGACGACGAGTCGCTCGCGTGTGGCGGCACGCTCGCCCGGTTGGCTGACGCCGGCGTACGCATCGTCGTCATGTGCGCCTCGCGTGGTGAGGCCGGGTCGATCAGCGATCCTTCGCTCGTCACCGACGGCGATCTCGGCCGCGCGCGCGAGCGTGAGCTGCGCGAGGCCGCCGCGATCCTCGGCGTCGCCGAGGTGATCGTGATGGATCATCCGGACGGCGACTTGCGCTGGGACCACGTGCCGGAGCTGCACGAGGAAATCGTCGCGGCCATCCGACGCTACCGGCCGGAAGCGGTGATCACCTTTGCCGAAGACGGGCTCTACTGGCACCTGGATCATGTCGGCGTGCACGAGCGCACCTACACGGCCGTCAAGTCGTTCGGCAAGGAAGCGCCGCCGCTCTACTACGTGACCATGCCGAACGGCATCATGGGCGAAGTCATCAAAGCGGCGCACGCCAAAGGGGGTGCGGCACCGGATTCGAGCTTCTGGGGCATCCATCCCGACGCGTTTGGCGATGGTGCCAAGCCAGCGACGTTCGCCGTCGACGTGCGGCCCTGGGCGCCGCGCAAACTTGCGGCGCTGCGCTGCCATCGGACCCAGATGGGCGCGAACAACCCGATCGCCTGGATCGATGAAGAGGAAGCGCGCCGCTGGCTGGGCGTCGAGCATTTCCGCCGCGCGCCGCTCGAGGCGGCAGCGACCGACTCACTGCTCGAACGACTGGGCGAACCAATGGTGAGGTCGTAGGTCCGGCTAATGCCGGACGCTACGGATGCGACCACCTGCAGTGAGAGTTGAGCCTTGAACCTCGAGACGTTAGCGATCCTGCGCTGTCCTTACTGCGGCGGCCGGCTGGACCTGGTGACAGCGTTGTTTCATCGCCGCAGCGGCGATGAGATTCAGGACGGCGTCCTCGGCTGCCAGTGCTGCATTTTCCCTGTCGTCGACGGCATCCCGGTGCTGCATCTGCAGCCGGCCGCCACCACCGCTCGCGATCAGATTCAGGCGGGCCGTCCGGATCTGGCGCGTCGCACGATGGTCGGCCTGGACGACGAGGCGAGCGCACGCGCGTTCGAAGCGGCCGCCGAATCCGACGTCGCTACGTATCGGGAAACAGTCGAGGCGCTCGGGCCGAACTTCGAGGGCGGCTATTTCCTTTACCGTTTCTCTGATCCCACCTACATCGTGGCGCAGGCGGTGACGCGGGCGGTCGGCGCCACGGTGCTCGGCGGGGCGAAGCGCGCCATCGACGTCTGCGGCGGCTCGGGCCACGTGACCCGAACGCTGCTGGAGCTGTCAACCGCGCCGCCGGTGCTTGCCGATCTCTTTTATCCCAAGATCTGGCTGGCGCGCCGCTTCACGGCTCCGGGGTGCGAGCCGGTGTGCTGCGACGGAAATGCCCCGCTGCCGTTTGCGCGCGGCGCCTTCAGCCTGGCGATGTGCACGGACGCCTTCATGTTCATCTGGACGAAGCGCCAGTTCGTGAACGAGATGGAACGCCTGGTCGACGCGTCAGGCGCGGTCCTGATCGGGCATGCGCACAACGAGCGGGTCTGGAGCCCGTCGCACGGCCAGCCGCTATCGGCCGAGGGTTACGCGGCGTTATTCGAAAGCATCGAGCCGCAACTGTTTGCCGAGGCCCGGCTCTTCGCCGACGTCGTCAATGGCGGACCGCTCGATCTTTCGCGGTCCGACACCACAGCGGACCTGGAACGCGATGCCGCGCTGACGATTGTTGCCAGCCGTCATTCAGGCGTCTACGCACGTCACGCCCTGCCGATCCCGACGGCCGCCGCCGGCGAATTCCGCGTCAATCCCCTGTATGTCCCGGCCGAGGATGCCGCCGTTGCTGCTTCCCCGGGCACGCGGTTCCGCCTGCGTTTTCCATCAGAGGATTACGAGCAGGAGTACGGGGCCTGCCGGGAGTATCTGCCGGAGGAAGTGGCGCTCGACCCGGCCGCCGCGGCGGCGTTGGCCACCGGCCGGGTGTCGCCGGAGATCGCGGATCTCGTTCGTCGAAAAGTGATCGTCGATCTGCCGAAGCGCTACTATTAGCCGCGATGCAAACGTCTGCCGCGGCCCTACGGGTCGCCCGGCGCTCCGCTCGAGCGCACTTCACCGATCCCGCGAAGAAGCGGGGACTCCTGGTGGCCTTCGAAGGGCCAGACGGCTCCGGCAAGACGACGCAGCGGAAGCTGTTCAAGACGTGGCTGAAATCCGAAGGTTACGACGTCGTCACGACGAAGTGGAACTCGTCGGATCTGATCAAGCCGATCATCAAGAGCCGCAAAGCGGTCCGCGCGCTCAGCCCGGAAGAATTCTCGCTGCTGCACGGCGCCGATTTCCGCCATCGCGTCGAGCAGATCATCCTGCCGGCGCTCTGGGATGGGAAGCTCGTGATTGCAGACCGGTTTCTCTTCACCGGTCTCGCGCGAGACGTCGCGCGCGGTCTCGATCTGGATTGGGTGTTGAAGCTGTACCAGCCGCTGCTGTGGCCCGACCTCGTCTTCTACTTCGCGGTCTCGCCGATCACGTCAGGCAAACGGGTCACGGCGACGCGCATGCCGAATTTCTACGAGGCCGGCCAGGACGTGACCGACGTCGAGGACCCGGTCGAGAGCTATCAGCGCTTCATCGCACGGGTGATCCGGGAATACGAGTCGCTGGCGCTCATCTTCAACATGATCACTGTCGATGCCGAGCAGTCGATCGGCGATCAGCATCGCCAGATTCGCGAGCTGTTCCTCGAGGGTCAGCGCCGTCCCTGGTCACCGTGGAACACCGACGCCGTCGCCGAATGGCTCGCCGGACAGGGGATGGCGAGGTGAAGGCGTCAAAAGCGAGACTGGTCTCCGTCGACGGAGTCGATGCCTCGGCGGTGATTGCGGCCGCGCGGCGCGCCATCGTCCGGCCGGGGCGGGGAGGTGTCAGCCACTGGGACGCCTCGGGCATCTTTCAGGATCTCTGCGTGGCCGATGCCGCGGCCGGGGCGCCGTCCGCACGGACGCTGCTGCTGCTGTACGCCGCCGATCTCGCCTTCCGGCTGCGCTGGGAAATCCGGCCGGCGCTCGCGGCGGGCCGCACCGTCGTGGCGGCGCCCTACGTCGACACCGCGATGGCGTTCGGTCGCGCGGCAGGAGTGCCCGTCGGCTGGCTCACCAATCTCTTCCGCTTCGCCCCACCGGCCGCCGAGCGGCACTTCGTGACGGCGACGCGCGACGCCGGTGCCGGGTTCGTGGGACTTGCGTGCCAGCGGGTCCACGGCGTCGACCGCCGCGCGCGACGCAAGCTGTTAGGCGGCGCTGCGGCACACCTCCGCGCTGAGGCGAAGCGACGAGCGCGTCGCGCGAAACCATAGTCAGAAATTACGGCAGCGGACCGCGGGCGCGGTAGGTGGCGACCTGCGCTTTGACGGCATCGCTGCGGCCCGCCGCGAACGCCTTGAGATCCGCGATCGCCTGCTCGAACTGCACGTTCGTGAAGATCAGGGTGTCGGCGAGCGCCGCCTCGCGGATCTGCAGGTACTGGCGCTGGATTTCAGCTGCGAGCCAGCCAGGCTGAGGGTTGGCGCCAGTCGTCGCGCCGGCCGACGCCGAGTTCGCGCATTCCTCCAGCGTGTCGAGGAACAGCGTCCAGAGATCCGGATACTTCAGCGCACGCTGGACCAGCCGGTTCCGATGATCGACGGGACCGTCCTCGACGTTCCGAAGGATGAAATAGTTGGGACTCGGTGCTTCCCAGAAGGTATTGCTCTTGTCCCACGGAATGAACTGGAACAGGCTCTTGTTCTCGTAGCGATAGAAATAGAAGTTGTTCGGGCCGTAGTCGCCGGTGATGCCGTCCTCCTCCGCGAGGAAGCTCTCGATCGCGAGATGCCGGATGAACTTCGGGAGATCGAGGTATTCGGCCATCGACTGCCGCCACGCCGCGTCACCCGCCTGGTCGATCGTCCAGATCAGGCGCTCGAGATATTGCGGCTGCGTATCGGTTTCTTTCGTCTCTGGCTTGAACGGCACCGGCACGTACAGATTGGCGTCGCTGCCCAGATACTTGAAGAGGAACGGCACGTGTCCGACGCTGTTGTCGAAGGCGAATTCGTACAGGTTGCTGGTGTCCTCGCCATAGTTTTTCTTGAGAAACACCTTGTCGACCGACTCGACGATCGTGTACAGCCCTGCATACCGGTTGTTGAAAAACAGCCGGGCATGCGCCTGGCGCTCGGCCTTGAGGCCCATGCGGCGGAAGAACAGCATCGACAAACGCTCGCGCAGGTTCGAAGGGTCCTGTGTCTGATTGCGAAGGATGACCGACTTCAGTCCGAGAAACTTCTGATCGGTGGCCCAGCGGTCGAAGTCGATGCGCAGACCCGGCTTGACCCCGCTGCGGCTGCCGGTGCCGCGCGAGCGGATGCCGACTCCTTGCAGCGCCTTGTCGCGCCACGTGAAATTGACCGGATAGTAGTCGTTGAGGAGAAAGTTGACGTGCAGCGACTCCAGGTCGCGTTCGTTGATCTGCAGACGGATATCGTGAAGGACGGTGTCGTCGAAGAAGATGTCCGAGGGATCGACCGCCGGCGTCTGCGAACCCACGGCCCCAGGCAGCAGGACGCCGACCGCCAGGATGAGGATGAACGCGCGCGCCCGGTTCAGCAGCATGCCTGCCCTCCCGCGCTTCCGCCTACAGCACGAACTGCAGCCGGACAATCCGGCTCCAGAGCGCGCTGCCGTTCGTGACAGGATTACGATCGGGGTCTTCAAGATGTTCCCTGATGACATTGAACTGCAGCTTCGTGAAGCGATTCAGTATCCAGTTCGCGCCCACGGTGACCACGCGGTCGCCCGTCGGTAAGATCGTCTCCGCCCTGGGGTTACGGAACGCGAGGCCGGTCGACGGTCCCGCGCTGTCGTACCACAGCCGCTCCATTCTCCCGACCACTTCGACCGCGCCCCGGCCGCCCTGCAGAAACTCGGTCGCCGGCTTGAGCGGCCGTATCTTGTTCTCGGCGGTCACGACCCAGACGCCCGAGACATACCAGGATCTGGCGCGCGCGTCGGGCAGGTTTTCATCACCCAGCCCCTGACCGTTCCGATCGTCTGACACCCACGTGTATTCGGTCCGAGCCGCGAAAGGTCCCGATGCCCAATCGGCGTCGGCTTCCCACCGGCGGCGATGCCCTTTCACGTACACTGGCTCAGCGAACGTATCCTGGCTGACGACCGTGCGCCCACGAAGGCCGTTCGGCCGGAACGAATCGTCCGACAGCTTGCTGATCGCGAACGACGATCCGATTTCGATCGCGGCGATCGACCCGCTCGCAATCTTGCGGAACGGCATTCCAGTGACGCGTGCGGCGAACGTCTGGTCGCCGCCCTGGATCTTCTTCGATCGAGCGTTGTCGCCATCGTGCTGGAAGACGCCGGTCCAGTAGTTCAGCCCGCGCTTGAAAAACCGCCCATGCACCATGGCGCCGATGTCGCGCGCCGGCGCCAGGTAGTTTGCGCCGAGGGACCGGTAGATGAAGTCGTTGTGCGTCACGCCGGTCAGCTGATCGAGACCGAACGGCACCTTGAACTTCCCGACCTGAACCTGCGCGTTCTTCACGAACGTCAGGTTCACGTTCACGTCCTTCCAGTGTGACGCTGGCGTGACACCCGCCAGGATATCCTTGTCGGTCAGCTCCTTTTCCGTGAGCTCCCGCTCGACTTCGTACTCGATCTTCTTGGTCAGGTATCCGGAAATTCCGAAGCGGTTGCGGTGCAGCTCCCACTCGGGCACGTCGACGGCGCCCTCGTAGGTCGAATGCGCGTCTTCCTGAAACTTTGCCTGTCCATCGAGGCGGAAGACAGATCCGTAGCGCACCGACGGGTGCTGCTTCCACGAGAAGCGCCACCCCCGCCCGCTGCCGCCCGGCTCCGCTGGGTTTTGATCGATCGGTTCGTCGGGATTGAACGGCTCGTCGGGCGCCGGGACGTTCGACTTCGGCTTTTTCTGCTTCTTCGGCTTCGCCGGATCCTTCGGCTGGCTCTGGTCTTTCGGCTTCGCCTTCTTTCCCGGCTTGGCCGCCTCGGCCTTCGGCTGATCCTGCTGCACGTCCGCAGCCTGTCCGGGCGCGGCGATCGCGCACAGCCAGGCCGTCAGCAGCAGGCGGATCAGCACGAGGCGATCTCTCCCATCGCCGCCGCCGCCGCGCGCGCGTCCGCGGCCGCCGCCGCCAGCCCCCGAAAGAGCTCCGCCGCTTCGGCCACCGCCGACGGCTCCTCGACAACGATCGCGACCTCCCGCCGGAAATCGAGGCTCAGCGCCGCGAGGGCCAGGCTGCCGACGACGACCTTCTCGTCGTCGATCAGCATGATCTTGCCGTGCGATTTCAGCTCGCCGAGACGCTTGGACGAAAACAGGTCGACCGCCAACCCGCGCGCCCGCTTTTCGTTGAGCATGGCGACGAGATCGGGGTCCGAGAGCTTGGCGTCGATGACACGGATGCTCGACCGCGCGCTCTCAATCAGATGGGTGAACTGACGGCGCGCTCGCTCCGGTCCGACGATGAGCCGTTCGCTGATATCCGAGGGCATCGGCAGCCGGGAGCAGTCCGCTTCCATCAGGCGACGCAGACCGGAGACCACGGCGGGGTCGTACGTCAGGACGAGCGCGTCGCAGGTCTTGCGAAAACACTTCTTCGTGAAGTTCAGCGACGTCACGAGCGCCGGCCCATCGTCGGCGACCAGATACTTCGCGTGGTACTTCACGACCGGATCGGTGTACGGCTTGACGGCGGCACCCGTCCGCTCGAGCGTGCTCCACAATTTCGCGAGCTTTTTCTTGCCGCCCTTCGCGCGCGACGTGACGAGCACTTCGACGGCGACGCCGCGACGCACCGCCGCCGCCAGTTCCGCGAACACCTGATCGTCGGTGCAACGGAAGAGCGACAGTGTGATGCGCTGCCGAGCTTGACGGATCACATCCAGCACGGCCTCGCGCCGCTGCTCGATGGACACGATGAGCCGATCGGCCGGTACGGGATCCTGGATCGTCGACATGATCAGCAATTCACTGCCGAGGGCGTCTGCCCGAGATCGTGCGAACGCGCCCGACCATTCACGAACACGCGGGACACGGCGGCCGTATCCCCTTTCGACACTGGACTATAAATGGGTCGGCTGGGTACTTTACACTAACGACGGCGGGGTGGGGAGACAAACACGAATCCGCAGTTTGGGAGGGCGCTTCGACGATAATGTTGTGATCAGCACATGACTGTCCGCCAGCGCGTTCGCTGTTTCTTCGCGTTGGCGGCGTTCGCCGCGGCGTGCGGCGGCGGCGGCAGCGGCTCCAACGGCACCCCCAGCGGACCGACGATCAATCCTCCACCCATCATTCCGCAGACGGTCGTCATGATCGGGGCGGGCGACATCGGAGACTGTTCGGCCCTGGCGGACGCCGGCATTCACGCGCGCGACACCGCGAGGATGATGGACACCACCACCGCCGACGCGATTTTCACCGCCGGCGACAATGCCTACCCGCTCGGGTCGAGCGACGATTTCACCTGCTACGAAAACACCTGGGGCCGGTTCAAGTCAAAGACGTTTCCGGTGCCTGGCAACCACGAATACTACCAACCGGGTGCCCTTCCCTACTTTCAGTACTTCGGCGCCCGGGCCGGAGAAGGCGGCTTCCGAACCGGCTACTACAGTTTCAACCTCGGAAACTGGCACATCGTCGCGCTGAACAGTCCCCTGCAGGCGAGCGGCGGCTTCGACCAGATCATGTGGCTGAAGGACGATCTTCAGAACAGCAGCGCCAAGTGCACGATGGCGATCTGGCACTACCCGGTGTTCACGTCCGGGCCGAGCAACGGTTCCCCCGAGTCGCGCGTGATGCGCGAGGCGTGGCAGGTGCTCTTCGATGGCGGCGCCGATCTGATCGTCAACGGCCACGACCACCTCTACGAGCGGTTTGCGCCGCAGAGCCCCGACGGACGCCGCAACGACGCCACCGGCATCACGCAGATCATCGCCGGCACCGGCGGCGCGCCGCTCTACCAGTTCAGCGGCTCGATCGCCAACAGCGCCGCCCAGATGCGGTCGTACGGGCTCCTCAAGCTCACGCTCCAGGCGACGTCGTTCGACTCGGTGTTCCTGCCGGTGGCCGGCGCGCCCTTCGACCAGTACCACGGCACTTGCCACTAGAACGGTTTTCTCGGTTCAGGGTTCCGGGTTCAAGGTTCGTTCTCAGAACTCTCAACCCAGAATCGTCCTGCCGGCATTACGCTATAATCCGTAGCCATTACGGTGTTTGACGTAACACAGAATCCGTTCGTCTACGGCGAGGTGGTGCCCGCCTCGGCGTTCGTCGACCGCGTCGCCGAGCTCGACCGGCTGGTCCGCGATCTCGCCGCCGGCCAGAAAGTGTTCCTGATCTCGCCGCGGCGCTACGGCAAATCCTCGCTGGTCCGCCGCGCGCTCGCGGCGATGTCACGGAAAGGCGCCCTCACGGTTGAGGTCACCGTGAGCAGCTTCAGCTCGTACGTGGCATTCCTCGAGGGTTACGCGCGCGCGCTCGCGGCCGCCGAAACGAAGTGGGACCGCGCGCGCACCTGGCTCCGCGACGCGATCTCGTCCACGCGCATCGATCTCTCGGCCGACGCGCGGGTCGATCCGTCCGGACACGGCGCCGCCTCGATGCGGGTCGCCTTTCCGAACGCGCGAACCGACCGCGACATCTCGCGCCTCGCGCAGGAAGTGTTCGCCCTGCCCGCCCGGCTCGCGGAGACGCGGCGCCGCAAGGTGGTGGTGGCGCTCGACGAATTTCAGGCGATCGGCGGCTTCAACGGCGGATCGGTCGAGCACGCGATGCGCGCCGCCGTGCAGCATCAGCGCGAGGTCGGCTATGTCTTCGCCGGGTCCGAGCCAACGCTCATGGAGCGGATGCTCACGCCCAGACGTCCGTTCTACAAGGCCGGCCCGGTCATGCGCCTCGACAAGATACCGTCCGACGAATTCGCTACGTTCATCGACGCCCGCTTCGCCGCGTCGGGCATGCGTCCCGAAGCAGGGTTGGGCATGGCGATCGTCGATCTCGCCGGCAATCTGCCCTACGACGTGCAGCGTCTCGCGCACGAAACCTGGGACGAAGTTCGCGGCAGCGCCCGGCGACGCGTCACCCTCGACGATCTGCATCAGGCGCTGAAGCGGCTGCTGACCGAGCAGCAGATGCTGTTCGAAGCGGTATGGCAGCGTCTTACGCTGGCGCAGCGCGGAGCGCTCCGTGCGGTCGTGCTCCAGGACGGCCGCGAGCTGCTTTCGGCTGACGTCCGCACGCGCCATCGGCTTGGCGGACCTTCCACAGTCCAAGCCGCGCTCGGCGCGCTGATGCGCGACGATGTGGTGACGCGTGACGGCGATCGCTACGTCGTGGTCGATTCGCTTCTTCGGGAGTGGGTCGCGCGGCAGACATTCTGAGACATCTGCGGCGCCAGCTCGGCGTTGGTGAGGAACGGCACTTGCACGTTCCGGCTGGTGTTGCGTCCACAGTCCACGCTCATCAGTTGTTTGACGATCTGCGTCGCGCTGGTCGCGCGGACGGCGGTCGCGCAAACCAACAACAGATTCGCAGTCGGCGCCGACTTCAAGATCCGGGCGACCGATCGCGCTTCGACAGAGGACTATGCCCACGGCCGCCTCGGACCCGAATTGTTATGGCGCTTCGGACACGGAAGTGAAGGTTGGGGGTTTCACTGGGGATTGAATTGGTACTCGGTCGACATCGAGCGGCCAGTGGGCGGCCTGGTTACCGAGTTGGGGGAACTGAAGGTTCGGCCGATCATGGCCGGTTATGGGTACTCGTACCGAATGAACCGCCGGCTGAGCATCACGGGCGCTGTTCTGGGTGGATACGCATTCGGATCGATTGGGTTGGTCCCCAGCGCGGTTGACGCCTATGAGCGCCGCCTGGGCGCACAATCGGTGACCGCCCGAGCGTCCAACACCTTCGTGTTCAAGCCCGAGCTCAACGTCTGGTACGACCTGAACAAGGATTTCGGCCTCAATGTGAACGCCGGCTACATGATCGCCCGGCCTGACATCATCGTTGAGGCAACGACGGGGCAGGACAAGCGGACGGCTCGCGCTGATCAATTCATCCTCAAAGTCGGCGTCGTCTATTCCATCTTCTAGACCAGGAATATTTCGGGCGATCACTGGGTTGAACTCGACTGATGAAGGTCGTCGTCGCTGGCGGCACCGGTTTCCTCGGCCGCGCGCTTTCGCAATCGCTTGCCGCGGACGGTCACGACGTCTGCCTGCTGTCGCGCGGCGCCGCCGATCGAACGTTCAAAACTGTGCAGTGGACGCCGAACGGCGGGAGTGGCGCGTGGGCCTCAGCGATTGATGGCGCGGACGCCGTCGTGAACCTCGCCGGCGAATCGATTGCGGCGAAGCGATGGACCGCCGCGCAGAAACAACGGATTCTCGACTCGCGCGTGCAGGCGACACGGAGCCTCGCGGCGGCAATTCAAGGCTGCCCCAAGCCGCCGTCTGTATTCCTCAGCGGATCGGCGGTCGGCTATTACGGTCCGCTTTCCGATGACGTGGCGACGGAAGACACACCTCCCGGTTCAGATTTTCTCGCGCGGGTGTGCGTCACATGGGAAGAAGAGGCGCGCCGCGCCGCCACACCACGGACGCGCGTCACTTGTATCAGGACCGGCCTCGTGCTCGCGAGAGATGGCGGCGCGCTGCCGCCGATGCTGCCGCCATTCAGGTTCGGCGCCGGCGGTCCGGTCGGATCCGGCCGTCAGTACTGGCCGTGGATCCATCGGCAGGACTGGGTCGATCTCGTGCGGTGGGCGATGCGGACGCCAGATTCCGGCGCGGCGATCAACGCCACGGCGCCCAATCCGGTGACGAACGCCGAGTTCGCGCGCGCTCTCGGACGCGCCATGCACCGGCCTGCCTTCATGCCGGCACCCGCGTTCGCGCTGCGAGTGCTGCTTGGGGAGATGGCAGACGCGCTCGTGCTCTCGGGGCAACGCGCCGTGCCGAGGCGCGCCGAGCGCGGCGGCTTCACGTTCACATACCGGACCGTCGACGACGCGCTGCAGGCGATCTTCCGGCAGGCCTGAAGGCCTGCGCTACGAGTACAAAGAGTAGCGCAGCCTGCCGTGTCGAACACTCATAGCGTCAACCGAATAACTCGTAGCGCAGGCCTTTAGGGCTGCCGCATCAAGTGCCGTAGTGTAGCCCATTCAAGGGGCGGCCGGGCACGACGCGACCACCGTGGTCACCGAGGTGATGTTGAGGCGGCTGACGGGCGTCGCCTTGATGAGCAACCCCTTGAGGATCACCGTATGG
>Ga0105248_10007349_pt1 | contig 12087 bp, 8 predicted proteins | sample KBSS34metaG_FD_81524 | JGI IMG/M metagenome (GOLD analysis project Ga0105248, IMG submission 81524) | Switchgrass rhizosphere microbial communities from Kellogg Biological Station, Michigan, USA - KBS S3-4 metaG | ecosystem: Host-associated > Plants > Roots > Rhizosphere > Soil | place... | reverse complement strand
TGCATCGCTTCCGCGACGCCGTCGAGAACGGCTGGCCGAATCCGCTGGTCGTCGACGAGCGCAGTCATGCAGACGTCGCGAATGCGTACGTCGCCGGCGGCGCGCCCGACGTTGCAGCGCTCGCGAAGGAAGTGTTCATCATCATCCGGCAGAGCCGCCGCGCGTTCGTCGAGAAGCTCGACTTCATCACGTCGGCGGGACATCTCGAAGGCGGCGACAGCCGCAAGCGCGCGGGACTGCCGGGCAAAGGCCCGACTGCCGTGATTACTGACCTGTGCGTGCTCGAGCCCGATCCGGTCTCGCGCGAGCTCACGGTGACCTCGATTCATCCAGGCGTCGATCGCGCGCAGATCGATGCAGCGACCGGCTGGCGCGTGCGCTATGCCGAGCAAGTCGCAACGACTCCAATACCAGCCGACGCGACCCTGCAGGTCCTGCGCGATTTGATCGAGCGGACCGCAAAGGCGCACGGCGGAACAACGAACGCGGAATAGCAAACGACGAGGGGGATGCATGAAGGCACGATTCTTGGTCACGGCGGTTGGTCTGGTCATCGCAGGATGGGCCTCGACCGGCCTCGCACAGGGCAGCGGCTCGAAGCCTGCGATCCTCAATGAGACGGCTACCGCGCTGGGCGGTGCGGAGCGCATTCGCGCGGTCAAGAACATCACGCTGGTCGGCTATGCTCACTACGCGTATCAGTTCGGCGGCGGCAACATCGACGCCTCACCGGACGCGCCGCAGAAGTACCAGGCCGCGAACGATCTCAAGCGCGTCTACGACCTGGAAAACAACCGCTTCCAGCAGACCGAGCGCCGCAATTTCCTGTTCCCGTTCGCCGCGGTGTTCGGCCACGCGTACATGCCGGTCAACCTGATTCTCGACGGCGACCTCGCCTACAACATCGCGCCCGACGGCAAGATGGCCCGGGTCCCGCGCTGGGATGACGGCGTGTTGCAGCTCGATGGCCCGCACATGCGGCGCGCGTGGATGAACAACAATCCTGTCGTCGCCGTGCGTACTGCGCTCGATCCGGCGACGAAGGTCAGCGCGCCGCGCCGCGAAGGCAAACTAGCGATCGTCGATATGACTTTGAAGGAAGGCGACAAGCTGTCGCTCGCGATCGATACGACATCGAAGCTGCCGGCGTGGCTGCGCTGGAGCAATCCGCAGAGCGATCTCGGCCAGGTGACGCTGACTACCCACTACTCGGGGTACGCAGCGTATGGCGGCCTGCTCTTGCCGCTGGGTTACAAGACGAACCTCGACTGGCGCAACATCGATTACATGAAGATGTGGGTCGACACGTATGAGGTCGACCAGCAGATTGCCGATCTGGCTGCGCCGGCCGAAGTGCGCGCCGCGCCCGAACCGGACCTGCCGCCGATCGAAGTGAAGCCGACACAGGTCGCGCCGCACGTCTGGCGGCTCACTCCGTACGGCAGCCACGTGTTCGAGTTCGCGGATCATCTCGCAATCTTCGAGCTCGGCGGCAGTCAGCGCGTCGCGCAGGCGACGATCGATGCGGCCCGGCAGCTCGTGCCCGGCAAGCCGCTGACGCAGTACATCCCGTCGCATCATCACTTCGATCACACGGCGGGATTCCGCGTCGGCGTCGCCGAGGGCCTCACGGTGATCTCGCGTCCGGCCAACGAGCAGATCTTTCGCGAGATGGCGGAGCATCGGGCGCCGGACTATCCGGATGCACTGGAGAAGAATCGCAAGCCGCTCAAGTTCCAGGCGATGGGCGAACATTTGCGGCTCTCCGACTCGATGCTCACCGTCGACCTGTACTGGGCGCGTAACAACACGCACATGGCGGATGCAGTGTTCGCGTACATCCCCTCCGCGAAGGTGATGGTGGAAGGCGACATTGCCACGGCCGCGCGTGACTACCAGTTCTGGCCCGACAACTACATGGACAACATCGAGTACTACAAGCTCGACGTCGCAACTCTCTCGTCCGTGCACATGGGCATCATGAAGCAGGACGAAGTGATCGAGCTGATCAAGTTCGGCGTGAAGGGCGCGCGCGAGCGCTGCGCGTCGGAGCTTGCGAAGGGCAACTACTTCCCGGGCTGCCCGATCCAGACCAAGCGATATTGAGGAGACCGCGATCATGAGCGCCTGCGAACAGTGGGTCATCGAGCTGCCGGACGAACTCGTCAGCGAAGCAGCACGGTTGCGTGCGAGCGGAGCGCTCGGCAAGCCGGGGCCGTTGTCGCGGCTGTTCGAGTTCCTGTTGGGACGCAGCGGCGGCAGCACGCCGAAGGAGATCGAGATCGCGGTCGCGGTGTTCAACAAGAAATCGGATTTCGATATCGGGCAGGACGCGTTGGTGCGCGTGTATGTGCACAAGTTGCGGAAGAGGTTGGAGGAGTATTACCTGAGGAATCCGGGGGCTAGGAGGATGGTGATTCCGAAGGGGGAATATCGGCTGGTGGTGGAGGCGGTGCCGGGGGCGGTCGTTGAGGTCGTGCAGGAGAGAGTCGGGCTGAAGCCCGACCTACAGCCCGACAACAAGCGTCAGTCGCATGCAGCAGTGATTCTGGCGTTTGTGTTGGGGGTGGTGCTGGCGGTGGGCGCAGCACTGGTCGTGAACATGCAGCGCGCCAAGCCGCAGGCGGCCAGCGCGAGTCCGATCTGGTCGAGTCTGCTCGCGGACGATCTGCCGGTGACGATCGTCGTCGGCGACTATTACCTGCTCGGCGAAGTGGACCAGTCCGGCGACGTGAAGCGCCTGGTGCGCGAGTTCAACATCAACTCCGAAGCGGAGTTCATCGACTACCTGGAGCTGCATCCCAGCTCGGCGCAGCAGTATCGCAATCTTCGTCTCACGTATCTGCCGACAGGCACCGCCGTCGCGCTCGCGGATGTTTCAGCGCTGCTCGCCGGTCGCAAGCAAGTGCGGATCAAGCTGATGTCGGAGCTGGATGGCGAGACGCTGCGCACTTCGCACGTCGTCTACATCGGTTACCTGAGCGGGCTCGGCATGCTCGGCGACTTTGTGTTCGGCGCCTCGCGCCTGCGCCTGCAGGGGACCTACGACCAGCTGGTCGACTCGACCACCGAGCGCTCCTATACCGCGCGCATGCCGCAGACGCCCGAGCGTTCATTCGTCGACTACGGCTACTTCGCCACCATGCAGGGCCCGGCGGGCAATCGAATCATCGTCGTGGCCGGCACGCGCGACAACGGCGTGATGCAAAGCGCTGCCGCGGCGACAGATCCGAAATCCCTCGCCGCCTGGGTCGCAGAGTCGGGCCACTCGCGGGGCTTCGAGTCTCTGACCGAGGTCCAGGGCGTGGATCGGACCAACCTCAGCACCAACCGCATCTTCGTCGCGCCGCTGGACTAGTGGGCGGGGTGGGTGGTTGTGGGTCAGGCTTTAGCCTGACAAGAATTTCTCGCCAAGGCGCGAAGGCGCCAAGGGCGCCAAGGTTCGCGATTCTGAAAATTTCAGAATTTTTCTTGGCGCTCTTTGCGCCTTGGCGTCTTGGCGAGAGTCCGGTTCCGCCTCCCGCACAGAGTCAGGCTAAAGCCTGACCCACAAGGCCCTCCTCAGATGACCAATTGTCGACAGGGGTCACAGCGATCCGTTTAGGCAGACACGACAGCGCAAAGCTGCAGAGGCGCCGAATGCGGATGACGAGGCCAGGGGGAATGCTTGGGGGATGGTTGGTGGCGGCGGTCCTCTCCGCGGCCAGCCCGGCGGTGCTGGCGCAGGACCTGGTCGGAGTCGACCTCTCCGGAACCTGGGGCCAGCTCATGCACGAGGACCGTGCCGAGCGCGGCGCGGGTCCCGATTTCGCCGACTACACCGGCCTGCCGATCAACGATGCAGCGCGGCTGCGTGCCGAATCCTGGGACGCCGCCAAGTGGACGGTGCCCGAACACCAGTGCGAGCCGCATCCGGCTGACTACGCACCGCACGGTCCCGCGAACCTGCGCATGTGGAGCGACGTCGACGTCGCCTCCCAGCAAGTCGTCGCGTGGCACATGACGCATTCCTGGATGGTCACGACGCGCACGATCTGGATGGATGGCCGGCCGCATCCGCCACCGGAAGCGCGCCACACCTGGATGGGCTTCTCCACCGGCCATTGGGAAGGCGACACGCTGGTCGTCAAGACGACGCACCTGAAAGAAGGCTGGATCCGCCGCAACGGCGTGCCGCGCTCCGATCGCGCCACGCTCACCGAATACTTCATTCGTCATGGGGACTACCTCACGCTCGTCTCGGTCGTCGAAGATCCCGCCTACCTGACCGAGCCGCTGATGCGCACGTGGAACTGGGTGCTCAACCTCGGCTATCAGATGGCGCCGTATCCATGCTCCGCGCGCGTCGAGACCGAGCGGCCGAAGGGCTTCGTCGCGCACTGGCTGCCGGGCACGAATCCGCAGCTCAAGGAGTTCGCGAGCAAGCGCAAGCTACCGGCTGATGCATCGCGCGGCGGCGCCGCGACGATGTACCCGGACTACGAGCTCGAGTTGCAGAAGGCGGGAGCAAAACAATGAGCGCCTTCTTTGCAGTCATCGCGCTTGCAGCCGCAGCTTCGAAAGCTGCACCTCCGCCGGCGCCAGCGAAGATCGACATCATCCCGGTACAAGGGCGCGTCTATCTGCTGGCGGGTGGCTCACGCAACGTCGCCGTGCAGATCGGCGATGACGGCGTGGTCTACGTGGATTCGTCCACGGCAGACATGGCTGACCAGATCCTCAAGGCGACGCGCACGCTGTCGCAGCGGCCGATCCGCTACGTGCTCAACACGCACGCGCACCTGGAGAACATCGGCGGCAACCAGGCGCTGTCGCGGCAGGGCATTTCGTTCGGCGGCGGCAATACCAAGGACCAGCAGTTCGCATTGATCCTCGCGCACGAGAACGTGCTCAACGCGCTGAGCGCGCCGACCGGTCAGAAGGCGGCGGAGCCGAGCGACTTCTGGCCGACCGACACGTACTTCACCGACTCGATGGAGCTGCATTTCAACGGCGAGCCGATCGAGCTGATCAGCGCACCGGCGGCGCATACCGACGGCGACAGCCTGATCCTGTTCCGCGGCTCCGACGTGATCGTCGCCGGCGACGTGTTCCTCACGACCGGCTATCCGATCATCGACGTCGAGCACGGCGGCACGATCAACGGCGTCATCGCGGCGCTCAACCGCATCATCGACCTCGCGGTTCCCGGCGACAACGAAGAGGACGGCACGCTGATCGTGTCCGGCCAGGGTCGCATCGGCGACGAGTACGACGTGGTCGTGTATCGCGACATGGTCACGATCATCCGCGACCGCGTGCAGGACCTGATGAAGAAAGGCATGACGCTGCAGCAGATCCAGGCTGCCAAGCCGAGCCGCGACTACGACGTGCTGTACACCAATGGTTCCGGCCACGCCACGCCGGAGCAGTTCATCGAGACCGTCTACAAGACGTTGCAGGGCAACGCGGCAGGCGGCGAGTGAGGAGTCCCATGAAATCGATCGTTCATTTCTGTGCAGCGGCTGCGACGGCGATGCTGCTCAGTGTCGCGCCCGCACACGCGCATCACTCTTTCCCGGCGACCTACCAGATCGACCAGACGGTCAAGATCAAGGGCAAGGTCGTGCAGTTCATGTTCCGCAATCCGCACTCCGTCATCCACGTGCTCGCGCCGGACGAGAACGGCCAGGAAGTGCGCTGGGCGGTGGAGTGGGCTGCCGCCGGCGCGCTGCAACGCGACGGCGTCGCAACGCGCGAGATCCTGCGTCCGGGCGACATCGTGCTCATCGAAGGCGCGCCGGGACGCAATCCCGCCGATCACAAGATCCGCCTGAACCACATCGAGCGTCCGTCGGACGGCTGGAAGTGGGGCGGCTCGTTCGACTGACGGGGCACCAACCTGTGATGAAGCTCGCTCGTTTCTTCCTGCTGCTGTTATTCGTGAGCCCGCTCGCGCTTGCCCAATTCGGCCCTCCGGCGGAGCCGAAAGGGCCGGCGTCGCCAAAACTCGCCGCACAGATCGACATCACCGGCCAGTGGGTTGCTATCGTCAGCGAGGACTGGGTGTATCGCATGGTCGTCGCGCCGAAGGGCGACACGGGCAGCATCCCGATCAACGAAGCCGGCAAGAAGGCTTCGCAGGATTGGGATCCCGCGAAGGACGGGCACTCCTGCAAGGCCTACGGCGCCGCAGGAATCATTCGTCAACCGGGCCGCATTCGCATCGGCTGGCAGGACGATCGCACGCTGAAGATGGAATTCGACGCGGGCACGCAGACGCGCCTGCTGCATTTCTCGACTGAGCTGCCGACGCTCGGCTATTTGTCTTCCGAGCCACCGCAGGCCTTTCGTGCGCCGGCGGATGTGGGTCCGCGCAGCCTCGCGGGGTATTCGGTCGCGGCGTGGCACAAGCAAGCTCAATCGCGCGGCCTCGGTTTCGGCGGTCCGCCGGTGCAGCCGGGACAACGCGGTACGCTCGCAGTGCTGACGACGAACATGCTGCCGGGCTATCTGCAATCGAACGGCGTCCCGTACAGCGATGATGCAACGCTGCGCGAGTTCTACGACCTGGTCACGCTGCCGGACAAGACGCAGTGGCTGATCGTCACCAGCATCGTCGAGGACCCGAAATTCCTCGTCCAGCCGTTCGTGACCAGCACGCAGTTCAAGCGCGAAGTCGGCGCCGAGCGCAAGTGGCGCCCGACGACGTGTACGTGAGGCAGAGAAGAGTTCTCGCCAAGGCGCAAAGACGCCAAGGACGCCAAACAGAATTTTGAAATTTCTTGATTCCGGACTTTGCGCCTTGGCGCCTTGGCGAGAGTCAGGTCCGGCGGAGGGGGAACTATGACTGATACGCACGATAAGAAATACGAACTCAACGTTGTCATCCTGCTGACTCTCGGCTTCGGCCTGGTGGGGCTCGATCGCTGGATCATCGCGCCGTTGTTCCCGGCGATGATGAAGGACCTCGGGCTCAACTATCAGGACCTCGGCAATCTGATCGGCGCACTCGGCCTTGCGTGGGGCGTGTTCGCTGTCGTCGCGGGTGGCTTGTCGGATCGCCTCGGCCGTCGCAAGGTGCTGGTGCCGGCGATCATCGGTTTCTCGATCCTGTCCGGCCTCGCGGGCATCGCACAGAGCCTCACGATGCTGATCGTGTTGCGTGCGCTGATGGGCGTCACCGAAGGCTCGTTCTGTCCGACCAGCTTCGCGGCCACAGCCGAAGCGTCGAAGCCGTCGCGTCGCGGCTTCAACCTCGGCGTGCAGCAAAGCGCGTTTCCGCTGTTCGGCCTGGCGCTCGGTCCGATCATCGCGACCCAGCTGCTGCGCTTCTTCGAATGGCGCTGGGTGTTCATCGTCGTCGCGATTCCGGGATTGATCATCGGCTTCCTGATCTGGCGCGTCATTCGCGAGCCCGCGACCGTCGGAGCTCACGCGCACGTCGCGCGCGCGCCGGTGAGCGAGATCATCAAGCACAAGAACGTGCCGCTGAGCATGGTCGGGCTGATGTGCGCGATGAGCGGCATCTTCGTGCTGAGCGCGATGGCGCCGAACTACCTCGTCGACTATCTCAAGCTCGACCTGCAGCAGATGGGCTTCGTCACCTCAGCGATCGGCTTCGGCGGCTTCCTCGGACAAGTCGTGTTGCCGGGCGCTTCCGACGTGGTCGGGCGCAAGACGATCGCCGTGCTCGGCTTCGCACTCGGCGCGGTGTTCCTGTACGCGTTCAAGCAGGTGGGTGCGAATCCGGCGCTGCTGTTCGTGCTGTTGTTCGCATGCACATTCTTCTGCTTCGGCCTGCTCGGGCTGATCACCGGCCCGATCGCCACCGAAGCGGCGCCGCGCGGCCTGATTTCCTCGACGGCCGGCATCATCATCGGCACCGGCGAGATCTTCGGCGGCGGCATTGCTCCGTCGATCGCCGGACACATCGCGCAGACGTACGGGATTCAGCACGTGCTGAGCTTCGCGTTGGGCGGACTGGTGCTGGGCGTGTTCGTGTGCTCGTTCCTGCGCGAGACCGCGCCGAAGAAAGCGGGCGCCAGCGCCGACACAGTCGCTGCAGTTCCCGTCACCGAGCAGAAGTAACCGCAGTTGCCGGTTAGTGCCCTGTAGGTCGGGTTTCAGCCCGACACTCCGTGCTGCGCTGAAGAGTCGGGCTAAAGCCCGACCTACAGCCTGCTATTGCCCCGCAGTGCGCAGTCCCACCGCATGACTAGTCAATAGTAACCGCACTGGCGACGCACTCTCATGTCGTCAGTGCGTGCACCGTTACGTTCGTAAATACAGATTTCGAACAGGTGGGGAACCCCCCTCGCTGGTCCGGTCGCACGCTCAAGTGGGCGGGTGTGCGATCGGATCGGCGGACTTATCGCAAGTGTCGTACATGAGTTTTTCATACGTTTCTAACCAAGACCGACGAGTAAAACAGGGGGGCACCATGCCATCTCGGAGTTCGCGTTATCTGCTTCTGGCCGGAGCCTGTGGGCTCCTTTCGAGCACCGTTGCGCTGACGGCAAATGCCGCGGACGAGGGGACGCTCGAAGAAGTGATCGTCACCGCGCAGATGCGCGCGGAGAATGTCCAGGACGTGCCGATCGCGATGACCGTCGTCACGCCCGAGCAGCTGGCGCACGCGGGCTTCAGCGACGCCAACGACCTCAGCAAGATCGCGCCGGGTGCGATCGTCACCCAGGACCAGGGCACCGTCAGCGTGACCATCCGCGGCATCGGCGACATCACCAATGGCTCGGACACCTCAGTGACCGCGAACATCGACGGCGAGTATCTGAATGGCGGCAGAGCGCTGGCCACGTCGCTGTTCGATCTGGAGCGCGTCGAAGTTCTGCGCGGTCCGCAGGGCACCCTGTACGGACGCAACTCCACCGCGGGCGCCGTGAACTACGTCGTGCGCAAACCCAGCAACGATTTCGGCGCGAACTTCTCCACGAGCTACGGCTTCGACTACAACAACGTGCGCGCCGACGCAGGCGTCACGCTGCCGCTCACCGACGGCGTGGGCATTCGTGTCGCCGGTTTCTACGAGGACCGCGACGGCTACGTGAAACACCCGGGCCTGGCGCCGGGCCGCTACGGCGGGTTCGTCTTCCCCGGCTACTCGGCGTTCGAGTCCGACGACAACCATGCGTACGGCGGTCGCATCTCGCTGCGTGGCGACAACCTCGGCGCGTTCACCTACTACGTCGCGGCCGAGTACTCGGAGCGCGAGTTCACGCCGCAGATCTTCGCGGCGATCGATACGCACCAGCCCGGCTTCACTCCTGGCGCGAACTGCGCGGCACCCGGCTGGGAGCCGACGGCGCCGCTCATCACGACGGACACGTTCTGCATTCCCAGCACGACCAAGTACCAGGACACCATCAACAAGGAAGAGTATGCCGCGCCCGCCAACGGCGGCGGCCGGCAGTTCTGGAACACGTACGCAGCTCGCACCCGCCTGGACTACCAGTTCAGCGAGGCAGCGACCCTGAGCTACATCGGCGGCTATCGCTACTTCGAGCAGGAGCCGAAGAGCACGGGCTCGCTCCCGGTCGTCTACGCCAACCTGGTCGAGCAGAACGAACAGAAGACGCAGAGCCACGAGTTGCGGCTGGCGGGCGACGTCGGCGCCGCTCACTACCAGGTCGGTGGCTTCCTGTTCAAGGAGTCGATCGATCAGCTCGCCGGCTTCTACCTGGGCGACATCACCCCGGGCACGCAGAACTTCGGTCTGTTCATCAACTACAACATCCGCGACTCCGACAACGAGAGCAAATCGGCGTTCGGTCAGGTCGAATGGAAGTTCACCGACCAGCTCACCGCGGTCGCCGGCGCGCGCTACACCAGCAACGACAACGAAGGCTTCTGGCGCGATCGCGCCGCGTTCCTTGCGGGTCCGGTGACGCGCCCGCGCGACACTCCGGGAATCTTCACGGATCCGCGCCTGCTGAGCAGCTCGGAAGAGAAGACCGCCTGGCTCGTGGGCCTGAACTACAAGCTCACGCCCGACGCACTGCTCTACGGCAAGGTGTCGACGGGCTTCAAAGGCGGCGGCTTCGATTCCGTAGGCGTCTACGGTCCGGAGGAAAACACCGCCTATGAAGCCGGCATCAAGACGGCCTTCGCCGATGGGCGCGGCATCTTCAACGCCTCGGGGTTCTACTACGACTACACCGGTCTGCAGGTGGGCGTGCTGCTCAGCTCGGCGGAAGGCGGTCGGACGTTCAACGCCGGCGCGGCGACGATCTGGGGCGCCGAGATGGAGACGCTGTTCGAGCTCACCGAGAACGATCACATCAGCGCGTCGCTCAACTATCTGAACGCGAAGCTGGATGAGCTGTTCGCGCTGTACAACGTGTACTGCGTGCCGCAATCGCAGGGCGGTGTGGGAACGTGCTCGGGCAACGAGGCGTCGATCGGCGACCTCGATCCGAACACGCCGGGAGTGCAGTCGCCGAACTTCGGCGGCAACACGCCGGGCAACTCGCCCGAGTGGATCGGACAGGTTGCCTACGACCATGTGTTCCGCCTGGCTTCGGGCAACACGCTGACGTTGCGCGCCGACACGACGTACAAGAGCGAATCCTTCACGCAGTTCTACAACTACGACGACATGAAGCAGGATGCGTACACGCAGTCGAACGCCGCGATCGAGTTCGCGACGCAAGGCGGCCTCACCATCTCGGCTTATGTCCGCAACATCGAGGACAAGCGCTACCTGACCAACGGCTACTTCCTCGCCGCCGGTCCGGACGACATCTGGAACTTCCAGTTCGGCAACCCGCGGCAGTACGGTCTGCGGTTCAGCAAGGACTGGTGATCGGCTGAGGAAGTGATGACCGCATCTTTCCGGGACAGAGGGCGAGCTCTTCGCCCTCTGGTTCTCGCCGCGCTGTCCGGCCTGATTTCGTGCGCCGCGACGGCGCAGGAAGTCGCCGAGTTCTCGCCACGCGTGCACGCACTGCTCGAGCAGATGACGCTCGAGGAGAAGCTCGGGATGGTGCAAGGCTCGCGCGATCCCGCGTACAACGGCGGCGCCGGTTACATCGCAGGAGTGCCGCGACTCGACGTCCCCCCGTTACGACTGGCCGATGGTCCAGCGAACGTCTACGTGCGTTACGAGACCACGGCGCTGCCGCAGCCAATCACGCTAGCCTCGACCTTCAGCACGGATCTGGCTCGTCAATACGGTGAGATTCTCGGCCGCGAGTCGCGAGCGACGCGCAACGACGTGCTGCTCGGGCCGATGGTGAACGTGATGCGTCTGCCGCATTGGGGTCGCAACGTGACGAGCTTCGGCGAGGAGCCGCTCGTCATCGCGCGGCTTGCTGCGGCTGAGATCGGCGGTATCCAGTCCACCGGCGTGATGGCGAACGCCAAGCACTTCGTCGCCAACAATCAATCTTTGAATCAGGGCGGCGGCATCGGCGGCGCCGACGGCTTCGATTTCGTCGTCGACGAGCGCACGCTGCACGAGATCTATCTGCCGGGATTCGAGAGCGCGATGCGTGCAGGCGTCGCGTCGATCATGGCGGCGTACAACAAGACCAATGGCTACTGGAACGCGGAAAACGAAGCGAACCTGACCGGGATCCTTCGCAAAGAACTTCACTGGCAAGGTTTCGTCGTGTCCGACTGGCATGCGAACCGCAGCACGCCCTCGATTGCCGCGGGCCTCGATCTCGAAATGCCGGGGCAGGGGCCGCAGTACCTCACCGGTCGCGAAGGGCCGAAGTGGGGGCAGAAGCTGAAAGCGGCGATCGATGCGAAGCAGGTCGATGCGCGCATGCTCGATCGTGCAGCCGGCCGCGTGCTCACGCAGATGGAGCGATTCGGATTTCTCGACGGCAAGCGCGTGGCGGGTCCGACGACGATCGATGCAGAGGCGCACGCGCAGTTTGCTCGCAAGCTGGGTGCCCAGGGCGCAGTGCTGCTCAAGAACGAAGGCAACATCCTGCCGCTGGCAGGTGAGCGACTCTCGAACGTACTACTGGTCGGCCCGACTGCCGCACAGCTCAGCGTCGGCCCCGGCGTCTCGGGCTTCGAGTCGCGTTTCGGGTCGCCTCGCGACGCTCTTTGTGGGTCAGGCTCGGGCCTGACTTCTTG